>Ga0182024_10015950_pt1 | contig 14314 bp, 15 predicted proteins | sample P32metaG_FD_120480 | JGI IMG/M metagenome (GOLD analysis project Ga0182024, IMG submission 120480) | Permafrost microbial communities from Stordalen Mire, Sweden - P3-2 metaG (Illumina Assembly) | ecosystem: Environmental > Terrestrial > Soil > Wetlands > Permafrost | place: Sweden: Stordalen... | reverse complement strand
GCAATGTCGTTCAATTTCCCTCTTACCTGTTTAATTTTCCCGGCAGCAATGTCTTCACGTCCCATGGGTCACAACTCCTTTGATTAAGTATTCCGCACGACATTATTTAAAGCTCGTGCATATGTGTCTCCCTGCCGGCCCTTAGAGAGCCGGCAGGGAGGTCCACATTCGCCGATTAGCTTACTTCTGATTCTCGGGCCGGCTTTTGCATGGCCATTCCACTTTCGCCGACGCTGGAGAAATCATGGACCAAAAGAAGCAGCGGGGTCCTCATTTGGCGCTTCCCATTGGTGTTGATTTGCCTGGCACCTCTCCGTCGCCTTCTTCAGAATCGCCGGCTGCAGCGGCTTGGGCGAAGACTTCGTCCTGGGCAATCGCTTTCAACTTTTTGTCGGCCGCCTCTTCTTCATTCGTTGTTTCCTCCAGAAGTTTGGCGACCCGATCGTTGCCGAGTTCCTCAGCCATCCCGCGAGTGGAACAGTAAGCGGCCATTTCGTAGTGCTCGACACGCCGGGCAGCACCGATCAGGGCGCTATCGATGACCGCCGGAGGTCCTTCGTCCTCAAGAGCCTCGCCTCCTTCTTTGATGAGACCTTCCATCGCTTGGCATTTTTTGCCGCTCAGGTCGATCTCGAGGATCTTGGCAATCTGTTGGAGCCGTTTCACGTGGCCTTCGGTCTCCTTGAGATGGCCCGTGAACGCCTCCTTAAGCCGGCTGGACGAAGCCTTTTTGGCCAGCTTGGGCAGCGCTTTGAGCAATTGAGTCTCGGCGCTGAAGAGGTCTTTTAGTTCGTCTTCCATTAGATCAGACAGAGATTCCATTCGCATTGTGGTCTCCTTTCAAAAGAGATTTGGTAGAAAAGTCTGGGCGAGCGGCCCAAACGAAGAAAATCATTGCTTCCTCGTAAATAAGTTCAGGCAATTTGCTTGGCCGAGGGTCTCCGTTTTCGTGTTTTGTTTCCGGCATCGAAGCTTGCGGACGGCAACTTGCCGGAGAGCAGGAACACTTGCACCATCGTTCCGCTGGGGAAGACCTGGACGACCGGGCCGCACGTGGTATCCACTTCCGCGGAGCCTTCGAGCACTTCCATTCCGGTGATCCGCCTGATTTCTTGTCGGAGCGTATCGGAGGCATTGAGAAACAACTGCCGGTGAAACTCGTGCACCTTGGCGGCGCCTTCTGGGCTCTGTGCCATCGCCTGCTCTGCCGGGGACAATGCGCCGTGCAACGTGACCACCAGCGTGTCCCCGCCGACCACGACGCTCACGGATTTTGGCGCGTGACCCGTCCGCTGCTTCTGGAAAGCCGCTGCCGCTTGAGCAATTTGCTCCGCCATATTTAGTGTGGACTGATGCATCGCGATCCGTCTTCGCCAATGGCGAAAAAAAAACCGACGCGATCAAGCACCCGGAAGGTGTTCGACCACGTCGGCTTACTTGGCAACCGGCCACCCGGCGAACCGGGGTGCCCTTTATTTAGTCATCCGACAACTTTTTTCTATTCTTGATGCGGGATCAATATGCGCCCGCACGCTTCTACACCCTAGGATCATGATCGGTTAATAGCAACGAGCAATTCCGAACATTGAGCGGAATTCACGAAATAAGTCCTATCTTTTCTTCGTTTCCCGGAACAGTGGCGACTCGGCCAAGGTGAAAAGCACGACCTCTTCGCCGGTCGCCGTGCTGATGTCGTGATGCAGGCTCATCACTTTGACGCCTGTGATCTCCTGGACCATCGCCTCCATGGTCGGCCGCGCCGTTTCGATCAGATGGCTCCGCACCTGTTTGAGCAGGTCTCTGCCTTTCTCGGGCTGGAGAGTCTTGACCAGATGCTGCTCGGCGGCGGTTAAAACGCCTTTGAGTCTGATAACAACCAGATCGTCAATCAGATGAGCACGAACATCCTTGGGGCCCCGACCCATGTACTCCTGTTCGAACCGGCTCATGCCCTCGGAAATGGCACTTTCGATCTCGCCCTGCGTCTTCATCGGAGTAAACAGTATACCGGGTAGTGTCTTAAAGACACTACCGTACCGACTTTCTCGGCAATCTGATTGCGTCGGCGTTGACGAGAGGTATAATGTGACGCTGGTAGGGCTCCGGGAAGAATATCAAAGCAATCGGATGACTAAATAAGGGGTAATTCGGCCAACGGGCCGGGAGACCCGTTAAAGAGTAAGCCGACGCAATTGAACACCGCTGGTGTTCGGTTACGTCGGCTTTTTTGTTTCCTTTAAGCGTCGTTTCTCAAAGGATGCAATGCCGCACCTTAAAGAAAAACCTCATAAGCAATTATTATCTGATCTTCGGACTGAGTTGGCCTCCTCGCAGGACAAACTGAAAGTTGCCAACAGTGAATTGACGAAACTCCGGTCGGTAAACCACGACGCCGTCGAAGTTGGACAAACCGAAAATACAAGGCGGGTCGAAGCGGAGCGTCTGGGCAGGATCAAGGACGAGTTCCTTGCCAATCTCTCGCACGAGATCCGCACGCCCTTGAATGCCATCCTTGGTTGGTCACAGCTTCTGGAACCCGGTAAGACCAATCAGGCGGATCTGATCGAGGGTTTGAAGGTCATCACCCGGAATGCTCGTACGCAGGCGAGACTCATCGACGATCTATTGGACATGAGCCGGATCGTTTCAGGGAAGATGCGGCTTGACGTTCAGAAGGTGAATTTACCCGCGGTGATCGACGCCGCCATCGAGTCGGTGGAACCCGCCGCCGCAGCGAAGGGGATAAAGTTGCAGAAGGTCATTGATCCGATCGCCGGCGCGGTGACCGGCGACCCCAATCGCTTGCAGCAAGTGGTGTGGAACCTCCTGACTAACGCCATCAAGTTCACCCCCAAGGGCGGGAACGTGCAAGTCGTGGTGGAACGATCCAACTCTCACGTCGAGTTGTCCGTCAGCGACACTGGCAAAGGAATTCCCGCCGACTTTCTTCCCCACGTCTTCGAGCGATTCAGCCAGTCCGACAATTCAGCCAGGAGAGGGTATTCAGGCCTTGGGCTGGGGCTTGCCATTGTGAAAAGTCTGGCCGAGTTGCATGGCGGATCGGTACGGGTCAAGAGCGGCGGCGAGGGCAAAGGGACCACCTTCATCGTGTCGTTGCCAATCTCGGTCGTCCATACGTTGGACACCAGCAAAAACCTGCAGCGCACGAAGATCCAAAGGAACGAGTCGCTCCTGCACACGCCTGATCTGAAGGGGATCAAGGTCATGGTGGTGGATGATGAAGCTGACGCCATTGGTCTTGTCAAACTGATCATGGAGGACTGCGGCGCCACGGTGAAGGCCTGTACGTCAGGAACGGAATGTCTGGATTGCATTGCCGGACTGAGACCAGATGTGGTGATTATGGATATCGGAATGCCAGAGATGGATGGCTACACGCTGATCGGAAAGCTCCGGGCGTTGAGTCCCGAAAAAGGCGGTCGGACGCCGGCGGTGGCCCTGACCGCATTCGCCCGATCCGAGGACCGGCGGCAGGCGATGCTGGCGGGCTTCGATGTTCATGTTGCCAAGCCGGTCGAACCAGGTGAGTTGGTGGCCGTCGTCAGCAGATTGGCCCGAAGGAATTAAAATTACGTGGGCATCGGCAGTCCGTCTTCGTAGGATTTGTCGAAGTGCTGACGTGGTGGAGGCATTTCGTGAGACGGATTGGCGGTTGGCGATCATGCCGAATGGAACTCGGAAGCAGGCCGGGCTCGCGGAACGATCAAGAAAACAATCGCCTCCGAAACCAAATTCAAAGGATACACGATGCGCGCTTCGAAGCACGGAGCCGCAGTATCTGATCAACAGCGACAAAACGGACCACTTGGCGATTCACAAGCCGCCTGCCCGCGTGTCGGACTCAGGCGAGGGGCGAGGGGCGATGGACGATTGCGGCCGCCATCGACGAATCGGTTCCGGCCCCCGTCCTCAGTGCCGCGCTGTACGAACGCTTCAGTTCACGCGGCGACGACGACTTCGCTGAAAAGGTGTTGTCCGCACTGCGTTTTGAATTCGGCGGCCACGAGGAAAAGGCCGCCGCCACGAAGGGAGGCGCCTGATGACTGTGTCGCGTTCGGACGCGCTGGTGCTCTTCGGTGTGACGGGCGATCTCGCCCATAAGATGATTTTCCCGGCGCTGTATGCGCTGGCGAAACGGGGCGCCCTGAAAGTCCCGGTCATCGGCGTCGCCTTTCCGAAGTGGAGCCTGGAACGTCTGCGCAATCACGTGACGGCCAGCATAAAACGATCGGGCGGGATCGATGACCGGCGTGCCCTCAACCATCTTCTGTCCCAACTCAGTTACGTGAGCGGAGACTACAAAGACCCAGGCACCTTCACGGCCATAAAAAAGGCGCTGGGCAGCGCTCGGCGGCCGGCGCACTACCTTGCCATCCCTCCTTCGCTCTTCGAGACGGTGATCAAAGGACTCGGCGCCGCGAACTTGGCCAAGCACGCGCGCGTCATTGTCGAAAAACCGTTCGGACGTGACCTGGCCTCCGCGCGAGAGCTCAATCATGTGGCGAGATCGGTGTTCCCGGAGGACTCGATCTTCCGCATCGATCACTTCCTGGGGAAAGAGGCAATCATGAATATCCTCTATTTCCGTTTCGCCAATTCGTTCCTGGAGCCGATCTGGAACCGCAACTACGTGGCCAGCGTTCAGATCACCCTGTCGGAGGATTTCGGCGTGAAAGGCCGCGGCGCCTTTTACGAATCTGCCGGCTGTCTGCGCGATGTGATCCAGAACCATCTCTTCCAAATCGTCGCGCTGCTTGCCATGGAGGCGCCGGCCGACAGGAGCTTTGGGGCCGTCCACAATGAAAAAGCCAAAGTCTTCGAAGCGATGCGCCCTCTCAAGCCCGACGACCTGGTGCGCGGCCAATATGCCGGCTACAGAAAGGAGCCGGACGTGGCGAAGAACTCCGACGTGGAGACGTTCTGCGCCCTGCGGCTTTTCATCGACTCATGGCGTTGGCAGGGGGTGCCGTGGTACTTGCGCTCCGGCAAATACCTGGTGGATACAGCGACCGAAGTCCTGGTGGAGCTGAAGCCGCCGCCGCAGAGACTTTTCGCCGACTCAGCGCCGACGACCGGCCGGCCCAATTATCTGCGCTTCCGGATTTCCCCCAGTTCCGCGATTGCCCTCGCCGCTCGCGTCAAGCGAGTAGGAGAAGAGTTCGTCGGCGACCAGCGAGAACTCTATCTGATTGAAGAACAGCCGGGAGAGGAATCACCCTATGAGCGACTTTTGGGCGATGCCATGGAAGGCGACGGAGCGCTCTTCACCCGTGAGGACGCGGTTGAGGCCGCCTGGGCGGTGGTCAATCCAGTCCTTAAGAAACACCCTCGGGCTCGCCCGTACAAGCGCCACAGTTGGGGTCCGAAGGAGGCTGATGCGATCATCGCTACAGATGGCGGTTGGCACAACCCAAGACCCAAGGAGGCGCCCGGATAATGAGCTTCCATGTTCCTCCTTCATCTTCACATAGATGGGGTCTGTCGGTTTCAGCCGAGGAGAGTTCCTTATGCTAATCCTGGTCATCGATGTGCATGTAACAGAAGTCAAAATTGTGGTCACGGGACAAAGAGCCCCATCGCCAGTTTGCATCGAGTTCATCATTGACTGCCAAACAAATGGTCGCCGCGGTCTTGAAGACTGCTGCGGGTTGGAAATACGAGGCGATCTCAATCGGCTACCCAGGCCCCGTTCTCCGCCGTCGGCCCGTTACAGACCCACGCAACCTCGGGCCCGGCCGGGTGGGTATTGCTGCACGAGATGTTCCCAAATCACCTTCGCGGCCCGGCGTTGGCCGTATCGGGGGCGACGAACTGGGCCGCAAATTTCGGCGTCACGGTTGCGGTCGGTTGCCGCCGCGACGTTCCATGACGCCGTTCAACACATCCTGATTTACGTGCGGCAGCGCCTTGGTACATCCACCATCGGTGCCATCGGTCATCGCATCGTGCACGACGGTGTGCATTTGCTCGACAATCAACTCCTGACCGCGGAATTAATCGCCGAGTTTCGCCGAGCGCAACCGCTCGATCTGGCACACCTCCCGCGCGAAATCGCGCTGATCGATGGTTTTCGCCAGGCATTTCCCGGGATTCCTCAGATTGCTTGCTTCGACACGGCCTTTCACCGAAATCTTCCGCGCGTTGCCCAACTGCTTCCGATCCCGCGCCGCTATCACGACGCCGGGGTGCGACGATTCGGCTTCCACGGCTTGTCTTACACATCCCGGTGGCATCGGAGAACACGCTCCGAAAGTACGCGCGGGGATCTGTGAAGGTTTGTGCTTCGTCGGCGTGAAACTTGATCCCTCCAGGAATGCGCGCGGAACCGAGGTCATTTCTGCCAATAAAAGCCGCGTGACCATTCGAATCATCGCGACTGACGAAGAGATGGTAATTGCCAGAATAGTTTGCTCGAAATTGGGGCATTTCAGCTTCTCGCACGAGTGTTGAAGCAGTACCCTGAGTTGGTTTGCCGATTTGGCTTTTGTGCGTTTCGGATGCCGCAGGGGTTGCCGCGTAAACGCAGCGAAAAACTTCCCCTAAACTTCCCCTATTTTGTGCAGAAAATGCTTGTCCTGCTGTTCGTGCAGAGTACAATCTGATCGGTGTTAAGGCTCTGCCTACATGGGATTTAGACGTAAATTCTGGGCGTTGGGAGAATTGCCATTTTTGGGGCAAATCTAACTCATAACCCGGAGGTCGGAGGTTCGAATCCTCCCCCCGCTACTGCTCAGAAGACAAGGACTTGCGGCAACGCAGGTCCTTATTTTTTGGGCCGATTTTGCCCCAAGTGTACACAAAACTGTACACAAAATAAGGACTTGCCAAGAACGAAAGGCTCCCACGTGGAGAACTGTCATGGCAAGTTTGATTCAACGCGGAAAAGTCTGGTACATCCAATATTGCGTCTCAGGAAAAGCCCGGCGCGTGAGCACGGGAACGGACACCGAGCAAATTGCCAAGGAAAAGCTCCGGCAATTCGAATCGTCGCAATTTCGCGGCGATGATAGCCCACTGCCGACACGCACGCCGATCGCGCAGGCGGTCGAGGCATACGTCAATCACATCCGCACGAAGAAGACGGGCAAAAGCGCTCAGACCGATGTTTACTATCTACGCGAAGCCTTTGGGCCGATTTGTCCAGCCCTTCAAGTGACCAGCCGCAAGCTTTCGATCAAAGCGCGGAAGCGGCCGCTCTTGCCCGGCGCGGTGCAGGACTTACGCCGGCGGGCAGTAGTCATCGAAGCGTCCAGTTTCGAACAGGTCACCACCGCCCAGGTGTCGGCGTTTATTTCCGGCCAAGTCCAAAGCCGAGGACTCGCCCCCAAGACGGCCAACCGCTACCGCGAAATCCTCTGCCGGCTTTTCAATTGGTCCATGATCGAAGGCGGGATCCGCATCCCCGCCGACAAAAACCCCGTTGTGAAAGTGGGGCGGTACAAGGAGCGGGCGCCGGAAATACGGTTCCTGACCATGGCTCAGATCGATGAGCAGTTCGTTGCGTTGGCCAAATACCCGCAGCTTCAGGCGATGGTCGCAATGTACATCTACGCCGGATTGCGCCGCGAAGAAGCGCTCTGGCTCTCCCATGACGATATCGACCTCAAATCTGGTCCCTTTGGCCTCATCCGCGTCCGCGCCAAAACGATCGACGGGAGGGCCTGGGAGCCGAAAACGAAAATCAATCGTGCAGTGCCGATCAGTTCAACACTGCGTCGCTATCTCGCTGCTTATCGACGCCGAATCGTGCCCGGCGGATGGTATTTCCCAATCCCGCAAGGCGCTTGGTGGGACCCCGACAACTTCAGCCATGACCTTGCCGATGCCAACCATGCGGCTGCTTTGCACTGGACCTGCTTGGACTACCGCCACACGTTCGGCTCGCAACTCGCCGTGAAAGGCGAATCCCTATACAAAATTAGCAAGTTGATGGGTAACTCGCCGGAGATTTGCCGACGCCACTACGCGGCGCTTGTTTCAGAAGAACTCACGCAGTCCGTGGAATTCACGCCACAGCCTCGCGTCGCTTTGGGATAGCGATATGGTTACACTTTATGCCCCGTTTTTTTAGGTCCACTTGACTTCCAGACTTCGTCCAGTTTTACGTTTGACTTAGCTTCATTCAGTCGTTCCACCGCCTTTACCGAATAACGCTTAAAACTTGATTTGCCAATTACAAATTCCTTAAAGCAATTCGAATCGTTCTGCAAACCCAGATGTCGCACCAGCGCTGTTATCATTGGTCCGCTCAAGCCAACATTCTTCGCGAGTTGATCACGGCCTAGATTATAAAAACCTAGATCATCCACTCGCTTGACGGCTACCACAGATGCGCCCGGCGTTCCCTCGGGCACCAGGTGAACAGGCACCCCTTCCTTTTTTGAGAGACGGAGCGAAAGAGTCGGCCCGGCGCCACTGGGAGAAATATCTATAGAGGCGGCTCCTGGAAACACCTCCTGCCACTTCATTCCGCTCAACAAATTATCGCCCAGTTTCTGCAAGTCGGCTCGGCTTGGCTGGCCCTTCTCACCGCGCACGGTGGCATCGAGAATTGCCAGGGGACGAAGCTTGGCGCGTGCTTCAAGACCTCGCCGCTTTCCGGGCCTCAGCAACTTTACAACTTCCGAAATTTCTTCATCAAAAAGAGTTTCGAGATCCATTGGAGGCTTAGTTGAGATCGGCAATATGCGGTCCGGCAAATAATCAATAAGAGCGCGCTGGAACACATCGTTTATCAGGTCACGAAATAATGTGATTCCCGTCTGCGCATGCATATAAAGTTGCGCTTCCGAGATACTGAGCAGATGATGCTGCGCTGCGTCCCTTAGTCCATTGATCGCTTGCAAGCTTAGCGCCTGCTCATTTGTCAGGTATTTCAGCTTACCGTCGCTGAGCGCTTTTCTTACACATGCGTCAAACCCCAGCGTTTCTCGCGCCCGCCTCTCACGAATGGCGCCCCCCTTGTGAACGATTCCAGCCTTCAGCAACATTTCGAATGCGTGATCGAGCAGGATGAGTACCGAGCTTACACGGCCACGATCATGTGGCCGATTGAAAAATTCGATGCTCAGCAGTAATGAATCACAAGCCTTGTCCAATAGCAGCCGTGCTTCCCTTTTCATGACGCTACCCTGCCTTCAACACTCACAGTGGTTGCCCGCTGCTCTCGCCCAATCCTGTACCCCATACATTAGCTATGTGAATTCCTACGCACTATCCCATAGTTCCTTAGCACGTGCTTGAGCCAATTCGCTCCTCTTCTGGTTTATTGTGCTACCTAGCGCCAGGTATTTCCGGTAAAGATTTATATATTCCTTAACTGGCTCGCAATCAACCTGATCCCAACCGGGATTAATAGCGTATCGATAAGTATTTCCCGAGTGAATTCTCTGCCAGGCCGGATGACTGGTTCCAGATTCTCTAATTAGTTCAAACTCGGCGAGCACAGCACCGATGTGATTTATCACGGCCCGAAAAGTCTCTTCGAAAAACGCGCGTGCCTTTGCGTTATCGTAATCGTGCAAGTCTTGAACCCTGTTATGCGGCCAAGCATCTTTGTTTGCCATGTGCTGCATAACTAACTTTGGCGTAGCATCTTTCAAATCTTTCAACTTCCCTTTTAGTGCGCTCAGCTGTGGTTGGCCCAACTTCTGAACTTGGTCCGGATCCTGACATATCGCACGTTCCACGGCCGTTTCCATCCACTTCGCACTAACCGTAGACAAATGCGGTTTCGCCCGGTCGATAAGCGCCTCAAGCTGACAGGCCATCGTCCCGCGATCAGCCTCCAGCGCACCAATCTGTCCCTCGATCTCTTCACTTTTCATCACCGTCTCCTCTTAGATTCACATGGACCGGCCACTTTTCCATTTTACCTGTCCCGCCGTCAGTTAATAGACCCCTCCTTTTACAATTACGCCGCCCCGGCGGACTTGCATCTCCGGGGCGGCTCTTGATCACAGGATACAAATTATGGCGAACTGTCAGGCCATGACGATCCGCCGGCTTGCTTCATACTCTTCCACCTCCTTCCGCACATACCGCACCGTTCCGTTCTTACCGTGACCCAAACAGATGCGTGTAAAATGATTACGCCGAGCAATCCGATCCACGCTGGATCGACCGCATTGCCATCGCTGCGCAATTTCCTTCGGCGCGATGTAATCCGATAAATCGATGACCTCTTGAGCTGCATTCCTTTCGCTCATAGGTCCCCCGGTGAAGTCAAATTCTGGTCCTCAAAGATGTCGGCCGGTTCCGACTTGTAATCGATTCTTTCCGCATTCAGATTATCACCCCAGTCGGTGCGGTCGGGCGCGAGTTGATAATCCTGCCAAACGTCGGAAAATCGCCCGCCCTCGGACAATGCCGGAATTACCAATTGCAAGATACGCTCGAATTCATTCCCCGGCATGAAAAATGAAATGGGTCTAGGTACTGCATCCCATTCTGGACCGCGACGTTTCAAATAACGTCGAACATGCCGCCGTATCTTCACCCACTCGTGCTCGCCAAGTGTGAAAGAGACCAAATGCACCGGCCAAAGCTCGCGGCGCCAAATGCCCCAGAAGCGCCCGACCTCCAATACCTCGCCCGTCTGACGATCGAAGAAATCGACTTCCTTGCCGATGTATTTCGCCGCGTAGGCGACGGCCTTATTCCATGATTCCAACGGCTCTACGGTCGTCCCGGCCCGTCGGTGCCGATGATCGCCAGATTTGACCACCTCGAACCATGCACGAGAACAGAATTCCCGGAAGTCCGAAAGCTTCCCGCCGATCCAGACTGTCACCCATCGACCGTTATGCCGTTTCCTTCCGGCCGCCCACATGCCGGCTGTCATTCCACTCGGGACAAGAATCATAAGATGAAAATGCGGCGCACCACGCTTTTGCGGCTCAATCTTCCAGATCACCGCTAACGCTCCCCACGCGCGCTCCATACGCTTGCGAAAGGCTTTTAGATCAGCCTTCCACTGCTCGGGATCATCCGACCACACACCCGGATAAGTCAAAGTAACAAACCACACTTGCTCCGGCGATATCACCGAGCGATCAACCGAGTTGAAGAACGCCAGCAGCCGACGCCGTGAACGTCCCGAGAACGCCCGAATTGTACCCCGCGTATTCTCAATTTGGGGCGCACGTCCGCGAGCACCACGATATTTCACGTAATTGCCACCCTTGGCGTAGGTGATGCGGTGAACTATTTCGTTGCGGCGCTCCGACAGAAACACCGACGTTGGTAACGCGCGGCCGCCACACTTGGACAATTCGTCTACCGCTTCCAACAGCGCGATCTCAGCCGTGTCACACGCCCAATTCCCTGGGTGATCATCTTGCGGCCCGTTATGGATTGAAGATAAACCCGTGGCGTCGCCATCCAACGAGTATCCAAGCGCCGTCCAATCCGTGAATCCTGAAAGCGCTGGCGTGACAGCCGGCCGGCGCGATATATCCGATAGACATGCAGCAATAGGGGAGTCCGACGCGGTGCTCGCGGCCGCTGGCGCGTCCGACTGCGCTCCGGGTCGGCCTCCCGATGAGAATAGATCATTCTGAATGGAACCAACGCAAGCCATAGCATCTCCTCAGTGCTCGGAGCACTGGAACGCCCATGGCTTGCTACTTGGACCCCCCAGGGTCTTTGGCTGGCTGCCGGGACTGGTTAAAGATTTCAGCGCAATTCCCTGTCGCGCTCTTTATTTTCCTTCACTGCATTGAGGCAAATTCCGTTCTTGCCGGGCACAATCACGTACTTTTTGACCTTCCCATCGCGCCTCTCGTAATCGATAGGCTTCGGCAGGTCCCTCTCGTTTAGTTTCATAATCTCTCACCTCCTTTTCTTCTTTTCTGATTCGTCCACATCGTATCGATTCCACACATCCTCGCGCCACGCTCTGCACTCGCTAAGCGCGAGGAACTCGAATCGCTGCCGCGTCCTAGTCCTTCGGGTGCGCTTAAAGACGCTACGTATCGCCTCTTCGAATTCAAAAATGAACACCGTCAACCTTCCGGCCTCGACTCTACGGGTCACCGATTCGCGGGACACCCCGACATAGTCCGCCACCCACGTCAGCGGAATTAAATTCCCCGGCAACGCCTCCTGTAACTCGTCCATCCACTGCCGAAATGCAGCCGCATCTGGCCCCCCAACCCACCTGCGACTGCCCGGCTCATGCTCAATCCACAGAGAAGTCTTCCATCTTTTCGGCGGCTCAACGAAGGGGAAGTCGCGGGCGCTGTCCCTGGTGGCCATGTTTGTTATCTTATCCACAACATGGCAAATGTCAACGTTATCTTTCAAAATGTTTTTGAATGCGCCGCTCTGTCCAACAGCCGACTGAACGAAGCAAGATTTGTAATATGCCGCCGCCGTCGGCTATCCCCCAGTCAGGATGTTGCGGCCACAGGCCGCGTGATCGACATCAGCCGCAGGGCATTGCGGCCGCTGACAGCGTGAAAGCGCTCAACCGTCCTTCACGCCCGCTTGTCCGACCTCTTGCGATAATGACTTTTGTGCTTTTAGGCTTACGCCGAGGTATCCTAAATGTACGCTGGAAGCTCAGGTACCGATCCGGATCCCGCCGCAACTGATTCTCTTTTTGTCCTAGCCGCCTTCCTTCTAATCGTGCAGCAGATTCTAATTCGAAATAGATTCAACGATTGGGACCTTTTCAGACCTCGCCACGAACCCACCCATTCGCCGGAATTGTCGCTTGTTTGCTATATGATTAGGGAAAATCCACACCAGTGGTTAACGTTCGTCCTCATCAACAGGGAGGATCGTATGTCTGAGGGCGGTGATTTTGAAGATTTGGAAAAGCGGGTTGAGACTTTGGAAAAGTCGGTAGCTGTCGAAGAGAAGCTCCGCAAATTAGAGGAAACCTTCCGTCGATGGCGTTGGTTTGTTTTCACAGTCATTCCTGCGATTGCACTCCTATTTGGTGTCACAGCTGTTAACCTCAACGAGAAACTCGAAAAGGCACTTCATGAAAAGGAGATCAACGATATCGTGCAGATCGCCAAACAGGCCAGCGTCGAATGCATGCAAGACAAGCAGGAGGCTGACATCGATGTCCAGGACTTAGAACTCAAGAAAAACAATGTTATTGCAGATGGTTCTGCGATAACGCTTGAAAATGTTTACTACAATGACCATGACTATAAGTGGCTTCGCGTTGGTCAGCCCACCACGCAGCCCAAAGACCAGCATCAGGACGAGCACCTTGCGTGGGTTGACACGGGAAATGGCAAGGATCAAACCCAACCAAATTTAGCTTCCACTGATTACGAGGTTTGGAAAATCCACATTGCCAAGCCGCCGTATTAACCACGACCCCGCGGAACCGTTGTGATGTCAACTGTACACAAAACTGTACACAAATCTCTGGAAAACGTGGCCAAAATGGTGTACATGAGATAGTGCAGCGCAAGGACGTAAAACCTTGCGGTTGCCGCAACTATAATGCTTCTTTGCAGTTAGAATAAATGAGCGGCGGACGCTCATAACCCGGAGGTCGGAGGTTCGAATCCTCCCCCCGCTATAAGGACTAAGAGAAGACCTCGGTGGAGAATCACCGAGGTCTCTTCGCATCATGGGTTTATGAATTCAGCGCGGTCAAGGGTTCGAAACGGGCGCTGGTCGGGGGTTCGAATCGCGCGCTATGACCCGCAACTGTTGGGCGTCGGCTCGAGCAAATCACCCCCGAGTATAAGGTCCAAGGCATGACCTCGCTGGTGAACCATCGAGATCCTCGTTGCATTAGGGCTTTATGGGTTACTCACCTGGGCAACAAAGGTTCCAATATCGCCGGGGTGGCGTGCGGCTAGTCGCCGCCGACGACCTTGTAGTGCTGGTTGACGAAGATGCGGTGCGGCCAGTTTACGCCGATGTTGTGGACCTCGTACTCGCCGTTGTTCAGCTTCACGACACGGTCGACAATGCCCCCCGGGTAGGCGGCCAAAGCTTCTGTCGCCTTATTCGCTGTCGTTCCGCTGACGATCGTCCCTCACCCCTTACTGTAGTTCGTTGGGATCTGACCGACATGCTTTGACAGGGACGGTACACCGGGCTGGAATGGGACCACGCCTGCCGCCAAGGAAGTTGCAGACGCGCGCCTGTCAGTCGGTTGGACTATGACCTGGCTGGTCGTGATCGTCGTTCCGTTGGTCATCCCGAGCACGAGGACGGTTTCGCCTTTCCTGATCGCACTGGCCGAGATCGAGCTTGTCCCCTTCCAGTATGTCGTAGAGGACGCCTCGTTGACGGCCACGTTCTGACCCGCTGAGGT
>Ga0182024_10015949_pt1 | contig 14314 bp, 14 predicted proteins | sample P32metaG_FD_120480 | JGI IMG/M metagenome (GOLD analysis project Ga0182024, IMG submission 120480) | Permafrost microbial communities from Stordalen Mire, Sweden - P3-2 metaG (Illumina Assembly) | ecosystem: Environmental > Terrestrial > Soil > Wetlands > Permafrost | place: Sweden: Stordalen... | reverse complement strand
GTCGATGACCCCGGTCTGCAACGCGCTGAACACCTGATCGTAGCCCATCGCCACGCCGTTGGCGCCGAGCGCGTTGGCCATGTCGACAAACATCGGATTGCCGATGACGCGAATCTTCAACCCCTTCAGATCCGCGAGTTCGTGGATCGGCTTCTTGATCGTGTAGAAGCTGCGGGCGCCGGCATCCATCCAGCACAGGCCGACAAGGTTGGCCGTCGGATGCGCCGTTACTTTGTCGAGCAATTCCTGCCCGATCGCGCCGTCGACGATTTTTCGCATATGGGCGACGTCGCGGAACACGAACGGCAGGTTGAAGACGTTGATGTCGTCGATCACCGGGCCGAGCGTGCCGACGCTGACGCGGACGAACTGGATCGCGCCGAGCTGCGCCTGCTCGATCGCTTCCTTTTCGCCTCCGAGCTGCATCGAGGCGTACATCTGGATGCCGAGCCGGCCGCTGGTCGCCGCTTCGAGCTTCTTGCCGAGGTTTTCGACCGCCTCGACCGTCGGATAGCCCTCGGGATGGACGTCGGACGCCTTCAGCACGGTCTTGTCGTCGGCGATCGCGCGCCGGCCTATCGTCGCCGCGCCAAGTGCCAGCACACCGGCACCGGCCAATAGATCGCGTCTTTGCATGCTCCCCCCTCCCCTGCGTGCGGCTCGTCGCGGCCGGTAGCCTGATTGACCTCGCCGCCGGCGCGTGTTAGCCGATTTATATGATAACCTGATAAGTGTCGAGACCGACTTTGGCAAGACGTAGCGACCCAGGCGCGATGCTTCGTCCGGTGACGCCGCCACTGCGCCTGACGCGCGAGATCGCCGAGCGCATCGCCGACGAGATCGCGACGGCCCGACTGCCGCCGGGCGCGAAACTGCCGACCGAGCAGGAAATGGTCGAGGCGATGGGGGTCAGTCGCACCGTCGTGCGTGAAGCCGTCGCTGCGCTGCGGGCTCGCGGCCTTGTTGTCACCCGCCAGGGCGCCGGCGCGTTTGTCGCCGCGGACGCCGACCGCCAGCCGTTTCAGCTTTCCTTTGATGGCTTGCCCTCGATCGCCGAGGTGCTGGACGTCATGGAGCTGCGCGCCAGCGTCGAGGTCGAGGCGGCCGGGCTCGCCGCCGAGCGCGGACCGCCGGCGGCGCGGCGCCGGGTCGGCACGGCGCTGGCGGCGATCGATGCGGCGCTCGACCGCGGTGAAGGCGCGATCGCCGAGGATTTCGCGTTCCACCGCGCGATCGCGGCGTCGACCGGCAACCCGCAATTCGCGCATTTTCTCGAATATCTCGGTCGCTTCATCATTCCGCGGCAAAGCATCCGCGTCGCCGCGCATCGACCCGAAGGACAGCGCGCCTATCTCGAGACCTTTCAGCACGAACACACCGCGATCGCCGCCGCGATCGCGGCGCGCGACACCTTAGCGGCGCGCGAGGCGATGCGCCGGCATCTGGCGAACAGCCAAGACCGCTATCGTCGGCTCGCCGCCGAGGCCAGAGCGCTGACCGGTCCGCCGCTGACGCGGTGAACTAATCCTCGCCGGCCGCCGCGCCGCTGGTCGCCGCCGGCGCGGCCGCGACAGCTGGCCGCCGCGGGGCCCCTTTGATCAGCAGCAACAGCGGCAGCGAGCAGAGGATCACCAGCATCATCAGCTTGAAGTCGTCGATATAGCCGATCATCGCCGCCTGGCGTGTGACCTCGGCATTCAGCGCGGCGACCCCGGACGGCACGGTCAGGCTGAAATTCGGCGCGAGCAAGTGCCCCTGGAGCAGCGGGTTATCCGGGCGCAGCCCCTCCATCAGCCGCGAATGGACGATCTGCGTGTTCTGCGTCAGTTGCGCCTCGAGAATACTGATGCCGACGCTGCCGCCCAGCATGCGCATCAGGCTCCTGAGCGCGGTACCTTGGGTGAGGAGGTGACGCGGCAGGTCGGAGAGCGCGAGGATGTTGAGCGGTACAAAGGTCAAGCCGAGCGTGAACCCTTGCACAAAGCTAGCGGAGATGATCGGCCAGGACCCCATGTAGAGCGAATAGCCGGTCATCTGCCACAGCGACGCAGCGGTCAGCAGAAAACCGACGAGAATGAATAATCGCCCGTCGATCTTGTTGATCGTCCGGCCGACGAAAATCATCGCCAGCATTGTCCCGAAGCCGCGCGGCGCCATCATCCAACCGCTGGTGAAGACGGGGTAGTTCATCAGGTCCTGCATCATCGACGGCATCAGCGCCAAGGTGCCGCTGAGAATCCAGCCCACCGCGAACATCAACAGACTACCGGCGATGAAATTGGGGCTCTTGAGCAGCTCCAGGCTGACGAACGACCGGTCTCTCGCGGTCACGGTGTGGACCACGAACAAATAAAAGCTGAGGCCAGCGATGATCGCCTCGATCCAGATTTCGGTCGAATGGAACCAGTCCTTGATCTGGCCGCGGTCGAGCATCAATTGCAGCGTGCCGATCGCCAGGCTCATCATGCCGAAGCCGAAGACGTCGAAGCCTTCGCGCCGTACGTTGCGGCCCTGCCGGATGAAAACGAGGATGCCGAGCGCGCACAACGCGCCGACCGGCAGGTTGATGTAAAAGCACCACCGCCAGTTCATGTTGTCGGTGATCCAGCCGCCCATCGTCGGCCCGAGGATCGGCCCCATCATCGCGCCGGAGCTGAAGATGGCCATCGCCTGGCCGTGCTTCTCCTGCGGATAGACCGTGAGCAAAGTCGCCTGGCCCAGTGGTACGAGGCCAGCGCCGAAGATGCCCTGGAGCAGGCGGAAGACCACCAGCTGGGCGAGGCTTTCGGCCGCGCCGCAGAGACCCGAGGCGATGGTGAAGCCGATCACCGAGGCGATAAAGATGAACTTGATGCCGAAGCGGCCGGCCAGCCAGCCGGTGAGCGGCATCGCGATCGCCGAGGCGACGATGTACGACGTCAGGACCCAGGAGATCTGGTCCTGCGCCGCCGACATGCTGCCCTGGATATGCGGCAGCGCGACATTGGCGATCGTCGTGTCGATCCCTTGCAGCACGCAGGCGCAGATCACCGTCGCGGTGATCATGCCGCGATTGAGCGCCGGCGCGGCGGGCGCCATCGGCACTTCGCTTCTCATGGCGCGCGCCTAATCATCCGCGGCCGCCGCGACGGCGAGGGGCGCCGGCGCCGCCGTCCGCAGCGGCGAAGCATCGCGCAACAGCAGCAGGACCGGGATCGACACTAGGGCCAGCAGCATCAACAGCCAGAAATCGTCGATATAGGCGATCATCGCCGCCTGCCGCGTGACCTCGGCGTTTAGCGCCGCGACCCCGCTCGGCGCGGTCAAGCTGTAGGGCGCGCCGAACATCGGCGAATGGATGAGCGGATTGTCCGGCCGCAGGCTTTCGATCAGCCGGGAATGGATGATTTGGGTGTTCTCCGCCAGGGTCGCGACGAGAATGCTGATGCCGACGCTACCGCCGAGATTGCGCATCAGGCTGCGGATCGCGGTGCCCTGGGTCAAGATGTGGCGTGGCAGGGTCGACAGCGCGGTGATGTTGAGCGGCACGAAGGTGCAGCCAAGCCCGAACCCTTGGATCAATCCGGTGACGACGATCGGTTTGGGGTCCATGTCGAGCGAAAATCCGGTCATCTGCCACATCGCGAACGCGGTCAACAGGAGGCCGAACAGGATGATCAGCCGGTTGTCGACGCGGTTGATCACCCGAGCCACGGCGAACATCGCAATCATCGTGCCTACGGCGCGTGGCGCGGTGACAATCCCCGTCGTGAGCACCGGGTAATTCAGCAGCTGCTGCATCATCGTCGGCAACAATGCCAGGGTACCGGTCATGATCGCGCCGATCGAGAACATCAGGATCGTGCCCGCGATAAAATTGACGTTCTTCAGCAGGTCGCGGTTGATGAACGAACGGTCGCTGGCGGTCGCAGTATGGACCACGAACATATAAAGGCTCAGCGCGGCGACCGTCGCCTCGGCCCAAATCTCGCGCGAATGGAACCAGTCCTTCAGCTCGCCGCGGTCGAGCATCAGCTGCAGGGCGCCGATCGTGAAGCTCAGGGTCAGAAAGCCAAAGAAGTCGAACGGCTCGCGGTGGACGTTGCGACCCTGCCGGATGAACGCGAGGATGCCCGCCGTGCACAAGATGCCGACCGGCAGGTTGACATAGAAGATCCAGCGCCAGCTGTAGTTCTCGGTCAGGTAGCCGCCGAGCAGCGGGCCGCTGATCGGCCCTATGATCGTGCCGATACCGTAGATCGCCATCGCATAGCCGTGCCGCTCGGGCGGGTTGATCTGCAGCAGCGTCGCTTGCGACAGCGGGATGAGGCCGGCGCCGCACACGCCTTGCAGCGCGCGATAGAGCACAAGCTGCTCGAGGCTCGTCGCCGAGCCGCACAGCGCCGAGGCGATCGTGAAGCCGCCGACGCAGAACAGGAACACATACTTGATGCCAAGCCTTCCGGCGAGCCAGCCGGTCAGCGGCATCGTGATCGCGGCGGCGACGATGTACGAGGTCAGCACCCAGGCGATTTGGTCCTGCGACGCCGACAGGCTCCCCTGGATATGCGGCAACGCGACATTGGCGATCGTGTTGTCGACGCCCTGCATGATGTTCGCCAGCATGATCGAGGCGGTGATCCAGCCTCGATTGGGCACCACGGTAGGCGTTTCCCCGCGCAATTCGTTTCCTCGACAACCCGGCCCCCCTGTCACCTCGACAAGGCGGCCGGCGATCTTGTTTTTTCAGGCAGCGACCTGCCGGGCGGTAGGTGCGTCGCCGGCGACCGTGGTGCGGCGCATGTCGCGCACCAGCGTCTCGTCGAAGCGGCGCACCCGATGCATCGTCTGGCGGTTGTCCCACATCACCAGGTCGAATTGCCGCCATTTGTGGGCATAGACATTCTCCGGCCGCGTCGCCTCCTCGTTGAGGTCGCGCAAAAAGGCGCGCGCCTCCGGCATCGGCCAGCCGACGATCGTGCCGGCATGCGCCGCGAGATAGAGCGACTTGCGCCCGCTCTTGGGATGGGTGCGCACCAGCGTCTGGCGCACCGGCCGAAACATCGCCCGCTCCTCGTCCGACAGCTCGGTGAAGCCGAGCAGCCCGCACGAATACATCAGGGAATGCTCGCAAACGAGCGGCTCGACGATCGCCTTCGTCGCGTTGTCGAGTGCGTCATAGGCAGCGCGCATATCGGCGAATTCGGTATTGCCGCCCTTCTCGACGATGATCCGGCCGGAAAGGATCGAATATTTCGCCGGCACCGCGCGGAAGGAGCTGTCCGAGTGCCAGAGCTGGTTGCCGAGATTGAACAGGCGCCGGCGATCGTCGCGTTCCAGCGGGCGATGGTCCTGCCCGAGGTTCGACACGTCGGCCATCAACGGGCTGAGCCGCTTCTCATGCGGCTTGGTAACTGTGCCGCCGGCCGAGCTCTCGATCTCGCCGAAATTGCGGCTGAAGGCGATCTGCTGCTCGTCGGTGATGGCTTGGTCGTGGAAGACGAGCACCGCGTAGCGGTCCATCCCCGCCTCGATCGCCGCGACCTGGTCCGACGACAGCGGTCGGCGCAGGTCGACCCCGCTCACCTCACCGACAAAGACCGGATGGATCTGGCGGATCGAAATACCCATCGGCCGCGCCCTGCTGCCTAAACGACGCGCAAACGATACGCCGTAGTCACCCTTCTGTCATGCCGGGCAAGGTGTTGGCTGCTATGCCGGGCCGCTTCGTACCTGTACGATTGCCCGCATCCTACGGCATGAGGCTCGACCATGTTGCGCACCGCGCTTATCGTGATTTTTATGCTTTCCGGCGCAGCCATGGGACAGGCGCAAAGCCTTGCCGAGATCGACCGCCTCGATGAGGCGGTCTTCAAGGCCTGGGCCGCGACGCCGCTGACGATCCGCAAGGCGGTCTTCGTGTCCGAGCATCCGAAGGGTTTCGGGCAATATGTCGAGCGCTCCGGCAATGTGTTCAAACCGGGCGAAAAGCTGGTCGCCTATGCCGAGCCGGTCGGCTTCGGCTGGAAGGATCTCGGCAACAGCCAGTATCAGTTCGGCTTCAAGGTCGACTTCCTGATCAAGTCGCCCGACGGCAAGGTGCTGGGCGGGCAGCAGGATTTCGCCGATCTGAGCGAGACGAGCCATGCACGCAACCGCGAGTTCATGGTCGTGCTGACCATGAATATCTCGGACGCGCCGCCCGGCGACTATGTGATCGAATATAAATTGCGCGACGTCAGCAGTGATAAAACGGCGACATTCAACATGCCGTTCAAGATCGCCCCGTGATCGGCCGACGGCGATCCGCTACCATCGCCGCAGACACATCAGCTTGGGGGTTCGCTCATGGCAAAAATTCTCGTCATCCACGGCGCCGGCATGAACATGCGCGGCAAGGTCCAGCTCGAAATCTTTGGGCCGATGCTGCTTCCCGAGTACGACGAGCGCATCCGCGGCTTTGCCGCCGAGCTTGGCCTCGAGGTCGAGATCTTCCACTCGAATATAGAGGGCGAGATCGTTAACAAGATCTACGCGGCGAACGACGACGGCATCAACGCCGCGATCTTTAACCCGGCCGCCTTCGGCAGCGGGTACCCGGCGCTTGTCGCCGCGCTGTCGCAGGTCAAGTTCCCGACGATCGAGGTGCACATCTCGAACCCGATCCGCCGCGGCCCGGCCTCGCAGACCGCCGCGGTCAGCCAAGGCGTCGTCGCCGGATTCGGCGTCAACGGCTATGCGCTGGCGCTGCGCGGCCTCAAGGACCTGCTCGCCGCCAAGAAATAGGCCCTGTCATTTCGGGACGACCCGCAAGGGTCGGACCCGGGACCTATGAACACTGACATTCACGGATTGAGGGCCGCTGTCCGCGACTTTCGTCAAAAGCCCGTGTTCATAGGTTCCGGGCTCGCGACAACGTCGCGCCCCGGAATGACGACCTAAATTTGCTCACCCCTCTGTCACATTCCAATCCACTACCTCGACTTGTGGCAAGGCGCCGCCGGGAGACTGTATATTGTGCTCGTTAACCCTGCTGGGTGGGCGCAAGGTCGATGCACGCCTCGTCATTGGAAAACATGCAGCGCTGCTACGACTTCTACGTCGCGGCGCGCCGGGTTGTGGCCGGCGAAAAGCTGAGTGTTGTCGAGATCGGCTCCGAGGAGTTCAATGGCGCCTATCGCCAGATATTCTCCGACGAGCGGTTTTCCTATGTCGGCTGCGACCGCGCGCCGGGGCCCGGAGTCGACATTGTGCTCGACGATCCGTACCGGTTACCGTTGCCCGATGCGTCAGCGGATTTTGTCGTCTCGGGCCAGATGCTCGAGCATTGCGAGTTCTTCTGGCTGTCGTTCGGCGAGATGCTGCGCATCCTGAAGCCGGATGGGTATCTGTTCCTGATCGTGCCGTCGGGCGGCCCGATCCATGATTACCCGGTCGATTGCTACCGCTTTTATCCCGACGCGTTCCGCGCGCTGGCGAAGTATTCGGGGTGTCAGCTGCTTGATTTGTGGCATGACGACCGCGGGCCGTGGAACGACCTCGTCGGCGTCTTTCGCCACGCCGCGGCGCCCGCGCCGGAGGTCGGCGAGATCGCCAGCAATCTGATGGCGGCGCAGGGCGAGGTTCAGCGCCGCCTGGTCGTGGCCGGGATGGTCGGAGCCTCGTCCTTCGCCGCGCCCCCCGAAGCCGACCGGACCCAGGGCGCGGCGTCTTACCTCGCGACGCTGCATCAGCTCCACCAGGTGATCGAGCCGTCTCTCTATTTCGAGATCGGGGTGCGCCATGGGCGCAGCTTGGCGCTCGCCGGCGGGAACGCGGTCGCGGTCGACCCCTCCCCGGAGCTGACGGCGGTGCCGCCCACGGGCGCGACGATCTACCGCGAGACCAGCGATTTCTTCTTTCTCGGCAAGGCTCAGAGAGTGCTCGCGCGCGGCGTCGATCTGGCCTTTATCGACGGGATGCATCGGTCGGAATACGTGCTGCGCGACATCATGAATGTCGAGCTCTATGCCCGCCCGACGCTGGTCGCGGCGATCGACGATGTGTTGCCGTCGCATCCGCTGCAAGCCGAGCGCGACCGCCGCTCGCGGGTGTGGTGCGGTGACGTATGGAAGATCCCGTTCATGCTCGCGAAGTACCGGCCCGACCTCTTGGTGCTGAGGCTCGACGTCGAGCCGGCGGGGCTGCTGCTGGTCGCCGGGTTCGATCCATCGCATCGGGCGCTGCGCGACAATTACAACCCGATCGCGCGCGAGCTGGTCTATCTCGCCCCGCTCGAGGTGCCGGACGAGGTGCTCGATCGCCAAGGCGCGCTCGCGCCCGACGACCCGCGGATCGCCAGCCTGCTGACGCTGTTGCGCGAGCTGGCGCAAAGCGACGCGACACACGGCACGGTGCGGGCGCGGCTTCAGGCCTGGCGCGCCGAAAACCGGCTCTAGCTGCCAGACATGGCACGCAAAGCGCCCGATTTGTCGGTCGTCGTCATCGGCTATCGCATGCAGCGGGAATTGCCGCGCACCTTGCGCTCGCTGTCCCCGGCGATGCAGCGCGGCATCCGCGCCGACCAGTACGAGATCATCCTGATCGACAACGGCTCGCCCGAGCCGATGCCGCTCGGCAAGTTTCCGGCCTACGGCGCTCAGGTCTCCTGCCATTACATCGCGAACGCGTCGGTGTCGCCGGCGGCCGCGGCGAATTTCGGCCTCAAACTGGCTCGCGGCCGGATCATCGGGATGATGGTCGACGGCGCTCGCCTCGCCTCCCCCGGACTGCTGGCGACCGCGCTGCTGGCGGAGAAGCTCGACGAGCGGCCGGTCATTTCATCGCTTGGCTTTCATCTCGGCTTTGCTCGACAGATGGAGAGCGTGAGCAACGGCTACGACCAGGCGGCCGAAGACGCCCTGCTCGACGAGGCGCGATGGACCGAGGACGGCTATCGCCTGTTCGACATCGCGTCGCTGGCGGGGTCGTCGGAGGGTGGCTTCTTCTTATCGCCCAGCGAGTCGAACGCGCTGTTCCTGCCGCGCCGGCTGTGGCGCGAGATCGGCGGCTTCGATGAGCGGTTTCAGAGCCCCGGCGGCGGCTACGTCAATATCGACGCCTATTGCCGTGCCTGCGAGCTACCGGATTCGCGGTTGATCGTCATGCTCGGCGAAGGCACCTTTCATCAGGTGCATGGCGGCATCGCGACCAATGCGACGACGCCGGACCGGCACGCCGAGTTTCATGACGAATACGTGCGGCTGCGCCACCGGGATTTTGTCTTTCCGAAGCGGGAGGCGATCTATCTCGGGCAAGCGCCGGCCCCGGCCCTGCGCGTCCTCGAAGAATCCGCGCGACTGGCGCTGCGCGGGCGCTCGCCGCGCGACCGGCTGCCCGCCGGCTTCGACGGCGCCTGGTATCTCGATCGCCATAAGGATGTCGCGGCCGCTGGTTTCGAGCCCGGCGATCATTTTCTCAAGCATGGCCAATTCGAAGGGCGCGCCTGGCGGCCGGCAACCTAGGCCTGGAGCAATTCGCCGATCTTGTCGGCTGCCTTGAGGCCATGCCCGGTGATGATCGCGATCGTCGTCTCACCGGGGCGGATCGTGTCGTCCGCCAACAGCCGGCTCAGCGCGGCGCCAACCGTCGCCGAGGTGGGCTCGACATAAAGGCCGAGCCGGCCAAGCCGGATCAGCGCCGGCGCGATCTTCGCTTCGGGCACGGTGACCACGCCGCCGCGCGAGCGGCGCAGCGCGGCGAGCACTTCGGCGGTGCGCACCGGTTTTACCGTCGCGATCCCGTCCGCGATCGTCGGGCCGGGAACGAATGTCTTGTCGCCGTACCAGGCCGCGGCGAAGGCAGCGCAATTCGCCGCCTGCACCGCGAAGAGCCGCGGCATCCGTGTCACCTCGCCTCGCCGTATCAGCTCGTCGAAACCGCGCTCCAATCCCAGGATGTTGCTGCCGTAGCCCGTCGGCACCAGGATGTTGTCGGGCGCCGTGAACCCGAGCTGCTCCCATAGCTCGTAGGCCAAAGTCTTCGTGCCCTCGATAAAGAACGGCTGCCAATTGTGGCTCGCGTAGAAGCTGGTGCCGGCCGCGGCGAGCGCCGCGTCGGTCACCGCCTGGCGGGTTCCGGGGATCGCCTCAACCGCCGCGCCCGACGCGGCGATCTGCACCACCTTGCCGCGCGGCGCGCTCGCCGGCACGAAGATGCGGCACGGGATGCCGGCGGCGGCCGCGTAGGTCGCGATCGAGGAGCCGGCATTGCCCGACGAATCCTCGTGGATCGGCCCGACCCCGACCTCCAAGAGATGGTTCAGCATGACCGCGGCGCCGCGGTCCTTGAACGAGCCGGTCGGCATCTGGCTTTCGAGCTTGAAGCGGATCGCCGCGCCGTCCCATTCGCGCGTCACCAACGGGGTCCAGCCTTCGCCGAGCGACACGCGTGGCGGCTCGGCAAGGGCCAGCGCGGCGCGATAGCGCCATAGCGACGCGTCGTCCGCTGCGATCTGGTCGCGCGCCATGCCTTGTCCGGGCGCCAGGTTCAGATGGCTGCCGCACTCGCAGCGCCACAGGGGTCGGTCGGCGGCGATCGTCGCGCCGCACGCGGGGCACAGATAGCGCGCGTCACTCATCGCGCGACCTTATCGCCCGGCGGTCGGTTGCGCTAGGATCGCCGGGCCAAAACGGGGGTCGGGCGATGGATGAAGCGAAATTGATCGGCGGCACGGCGGAAGACCGCCGCCGCCTGCTCGAACGCGTGGATGATTACCTCGACGCCAATGCCCGCTTCGATTGGGAGAAATTGCAGGATATCTGGAGCGGTGGGGCGGAAGCCGTGTTCTTCAACCTCAACGGCCACACGTACAAAGGGCGCGAGCACTGGACGCGTTTGTGGCAGTATTACCGCGACAATGTCGCGAGCGGCTATTGGACGCCATTCGATACCGGCGGCGTCGTCAACGACGACCTCGCGGTGATCTGGTGCGAGCGCCAGACTCGCTCGGAATGGGTCGGCAAGGACCCGGTGCCGTCGCGCCCCTACGGCAAGGATTTCGTCTCGCGTTCGACCATGGTGTTCCGCAAGGAAGCGGGCGATTGGCGCGTCGTTCACGTGCATTTCTCGCCGGCCAGCGAAGCGCCGCGCCCCGGCGGCGTATGAACGAGGCCGCGCTGCCGCAATTCGGCATTCGCCTATCGGGCGGGCTCGACCCGCGGCGCTGCGTCGAGCTGGCCCGAGCAGCGGAAAGCGCCGGTTTCGCCTCGGTATGGTTCGCCGAGAACCCGTTTCTGCGCGGCGTGCTGGCGACCGCCGGGGCTTGCGCGGCGGCGACCCGGCGGGTGCGGATCGGTGTCGGCGTCGTCAATCCCTTTGGCCGCCATCCGAGCCTGATCGCGATGGAGTTCGCCGCGCTCGACGATTTGTCCGAGGGGCGCGCCGTCCTCGGTATTGGCTCGGGGATCGCCGCGGCGATGCGGCGGATGGGATATGCCGACGATCACCCGGTGACCGCGGTGCGCGAGGCGATCGCGATCGTTCGCGGGATGCTGACCGGCGACAGCGTGACCTATCGCGGCCGCGTGTTCCGCGTCGACGGTGCGCGGCTCGGATTTCGAGCATTGCGGCCCGACTTGCCGATCTATATGGCGGCGGCCGGCGCGCGCGGCCTCAAGGCCTGCGGCGAGATCGCGGATGGGCTCGTCGTCTCGAACCTGACGCCGCCGCGCTCGACTAAGCGGCTGGCGAGCCTGGTCGCCGAGGCTGCCGCACGGGCCGGTCGCCCGAAGCCGCGGATCGTGCAATATGTACCGTGCGTCGCCCGTCCCGATGGCTCGACGGCGCGGCAAGCCGTCAAACCCATCCTCGGCGAGATGCTGACGAATTTTTGGCCCGTCGGCGACGCGTGGCCGCTCACCAAGGAACTCATTGTCCAGGAAAGCGGCATTCCGCGGCGTGAATTCGCTGCCGCACTGGAACGCCTGCGCAACGGCGACGATGTCGCGCTCGACGAGCGCTTTCTCGCGGCGTTCGCGATTGCCGGCACGGCGGCGGAGTGCGTGCGACAGGCAGCAGCCTATCGCCGTGCCGGGGTCGACGAGCTGGCGCTGACCTTCGCCGGCGCGCAGCCGCTGGAAGACATCGCCTATTTCGGCCGGCATGGTGGGTGATGATTAAAAGCAGGGTACTGTTCGCGATCTTGCCGCTGCTGGTCGCGGTGAGCGCGAGGGCCGATGATCCCACCTCTGGTGGAGCCGAGCTGCAGAAATGCAAGATTTGCCATGCGCTGGACAAAAGCGGCGGCAACCGGGTCGGCCCCGCTCTTTTCGGGGTGTTCGGACGCCAGGCCGGGTCTATCGGCGGGTTCAACTATTCCGCCGCGATGCAACAGAGCGGCGTCGTCTGGGATGACGAAACCCTTGCTAAATTCCTTCGCGACCCGAAAGATTCGCTGCCCGGGAACCGCATGTCCTTCCCCGGCATCACGAACGACGCGGCGCTCCGCGATCTGGTGCAGCAATTGAAGCAGGCGACGCAATAAAGGGCATGGCGGAAGCGATCGTCATCGACGGCCAAGGCGTCGCGGCGCGGCTGCGCAATGGCGTCGCCGCTTCGGTCGCGGAACTGCGCGCGGCGCACGGCATCGCACCCGGGCTCGCCGCGATCATCGTCGGCGACGATCCGGCAAGCCAGATCTACGTGCGCAACAAGGCGCGCGCCTGCGCCGCGGTGGGGCTCGCCTCTTTCGAGCATCGGCTGGCTGCCGATGTCGCCATGGCCGAAGTGATGGCGCTCGTCGAGCAGCTCAATCGCGACGAACGGGTCGATGGCATTCTTGTGCAGCTTCCCCTGCCCGCCACGCTCGACCCGCGGCTGGTGATCGGCGCGATCGATCCGCGAAAGGACGTCGACGGGTTTCACCCGTTAAATGTCGGGTGGCTGTGGAGCCGCGAGCCCAGCCTGGTGCCGTGCACGCCGCAAGGCTGTCTGATCCTGTTGAAGACCGTGCATGACGATCTCGCCGGGCTGGAGGCAGTCATCCTCGGCCGCTCGCATATCGTCGGGCGGCCGCTGGCGGCGCTGCTGGTGGCCGCCGACTGCACCGTTACAATCGCCCATTCGAAGAGCCGCGACGTGAAGGGAATCTGCCGACGCGCCGACATTCTGATCGCCGCGTCGGGCCAGCCGGCCATGATCGAGGCAGGTTGGATCAAGCCCGGCGCGACGGTGATCGATGTCGGCACCAACCGCGTCATCGGGCCGGACGGCGCGGTGCGGCTGGTCGGCGATGTCGATTTCAGTCGCGCCCGCCATGTCGCCGGCGCCATCACCCCGGTTCCAGGCGGCGTCGGGCCGATGACCATCGCCTGCCTGTTGCGGAATACCGTTATCGCTGCTTGCCGGCGGCGCGGCCTGCCCAATCCCGATCTGTCCGCGCGCTGAGCGGCCGCACGCGCAAGGGTGGAACTTCGCCAGCGCTTTGCTTGTTGACCCGGTGACCTTCCACAAAGGAGGAACCGGTCATGTTGAACAGGAAACTGGCGAGCCTGATGGCCGCAACCGCCTTTGTCGCGCTTGCCGGCGCCATGCCGGCGGCCCACGCGCAGGTCGGACCGCCGCCCGTATCGAATCGCGTCGACGTCTATTCGTATTCCAACACGCCCCAGGCCGAGCCCGGCGACAATCCCGGTAATTGGTCGGCGAAGCAGAACGTCGCCGACAGCGACCGTTACGAAAAGCTGGTGCACACCAGTCCGGCGTTCCGCGCGGCGCGCATCAAGAAGGAATGCGGCTCAATGAACGAGTCGGACCTCTATCAGCAATGCGTCCAATCGTTCAACCAGTGACGCAAGCCTGATCTTTGTCCCACGAGGCCGCCGCGAGGCGGCCTTTTGGCTTTAGGCGCCGATGATGTATTGCTCGACCGCTCCGGCCCAGCCGTCTTCGTCGTTGGTGCCTGGCGCGACGCCCTTGGCCTGCGCCTTGACGTGATCGGGCGCGTTGCCCATCGCGATCGGGAACCCGGCAGCGGCGAACATCTCTAGATCGTTGGTCATATCGCCCAACACGGCGATCTCGTCGCGCGCGAAGCCGAGCCGCTCGCCTAGCAGCGCGACGATGCGGCCCTTGTCGATGCCCGGTGCGATGACGTCGCAGTAATAGGCCTGCGAGCGCGCCGCATGGGCCGAATGGCCAAGCGCCTCCTTCATGATTTGCTCGACCTTGGCGATCAATTCGTGATTGTTGCTGGCGCCGACGATCTTGCCGACGGCGCTGAAATGCCTGTCTTCGTAATGATCGACGACGGTGGGCGGCACGTCGATCGTATGGATCTCGTGGTCGACGTGGTCGC
>Ga0182024_10015948_pt1 | contig 14314 bp, 10 predicted proteins | sample P32metaG_FD_120480 | JGI IMG/M metagenome (GOLD analysis project Ga0182024, IMG submission 120480) | Permafrost microbial communities from Stordalen Mire, Sweden - P3-2 metaG (Illumina Assembly) | ecosystem: Environmental > Terrestrial > Soil > Wetlands > Permafrost | place: Sweden: Stordalen... | reverse complement strand
TCTGGGATGCGCTGGTGGTCGTGTTGTAGAGCGTTATGGCGCCGGAGGAGAGGGTCACCGAGCTGGGGAAGATGACCGTCAGGCTATCCACCATGGAGCGCTGGGCGGAGCCGTTGTTGACGATGGCGGTCGTCGCCCGGAGCCGCCCCCGGCGCCTCATCTGCCGCCCGCGAGGGCGCCTTGCCCTAATGGGCGGTCGCCGCCCCGCGGCCGGCAGGCGCAGTAAGAGAGGTCCATCGGCCTTACTCACCGCGCCTGCGAGGCCGCCGCGTGTGCAATACGTCGTCCCGAGCATTTGAGCCACCTTAACCTAATTCGCCAGATGCCCCGTCCGCTTCCTTGCTGGGCCGGGCGCGCGTGCATGCCGCCTCCACGAAATGAAGCTTATCGCCTATCTGCCTGTCAGGACGCCGCGCCCCGGCTGGGGGGCGATTTTGCGGCGTCCTGGCCCGCGTCTTGGACCCCGCGAAACCAAAAATCCACATGCTCGCCCCTGAGCCACCCGTCCAGCCACCCACGCTTGTCGCCAACGCAGTAGCCAATGGTGAAATGCGACGGGTCGCCCGGGTCGCTTTGCCCCACGAAGAACCGGAACACGTGCTGAGAGTCTGTGAGGCCGGCTGGTGGGGCGTTTGGCACGCGCCCGTTTTGGCAGAAGGACCTGCACGGTTCTCCCGCTCCAGTCGGCCGGAATAGAAACACGGCGATCGGCGATCGAAAGCCGCTACGCAACGGCTCCTTCGCCTGGCGAACTACGACGACCAGCCGCGCGGCCTGACCCGGCTCGCGCAGCCGCCCCCAGAAAAGCACCGCACCTTCGGAGAGCCAGTTGGCGTCGCCGTCATCCTCCATCACCTGGACCACCTCGCTGGCCGGCCGCGCGCACCAGCTAACGCCGTATTCGTTTCTAAGCACCGCACATGCGTTTGGGGGCGGCGCGACAAGACGGGACGGTCCCTCCTCATACGCCACAACATCGGGACTTGGGCGGTGGTCGAGGCACGCGTTCTCGGCCCTGAGGTGGCGTAGCCGTCCTGGGGCCGATGACGCGCATCCGGCGCCCGCCACGATTGTCGTAAGAGCGAGGAGAAGAAGCAGCCGTCGCGCAAGCAGTTGACTGGCGCGCCCGGCCGCGCGGGCATCGTTGGCAGCATGGTCATCCATCATCGCTAGTCCTCTACGCAAACGGGCACGGAACCGTGAATATAATCCGTGCGCTTGCCGTTGAACGACGTGGCCTCAAAGTCAACGTAAGTCTTCTTGGTCGGCTCCAACCCTTCAATGTCAAATACAATTATGCCAGGGCCCGATTTGGGGTCGTTGTGCGTTTCTGTTATGGCCTCGACCGTGAGGACTCCCGACACTACCTGTGTGTTGTACTCCTCGTCGACGCTGAGGTATCTGCCGTCGCCGGCGTTAAGTTCTGCCTTGACCGTCACGCCGTTAATCGGCGTCCCGTCCGCAGTTGTAACCGTGATATGGTACTTGAACGTCTGGTGGACGCGCAGCTTGAGGCTCGGCGGGTCGACAGAATGTATCTGCGCTGGCACCGGGCCCGCCGGCCTCGGCCTCGGCCTCGGCTGCAGCTCCGACAGCTTTCGCAGCCATGCGGCGACTTCGTCCGGTCGGCCAAGTTCCGCGAGGGTCGCCGCCAGGTCCTTGTATGCCGGCGCGTAGTCGGGGCGGCGCCGGACCGCGTCGCGAAGCGTCGCCTCGGAGTCGGCCATTCGTCCCAGCCCGCGCTGCGCGCCGGCGAGGCGGATATACGCCAGCGCATGGCCCGGATCGAGCTCCAACGCGGTTTGGTACACCGCCACGGCATCCGGGAGCCTGCCGGTCCTCTCGAGCGCGGCGCCGAGATTGACATGAATGGGCGCGCTGCGCGGCTCCAGCCGCGCAGCCTCATTGAGCAGCTCCGCCGCCTCGGCGTGGCGCCCCTGGGCCGCGAGCACGCCCGCCAGGCTATTGCGGCAGCCTCCCCACGCCGGCGATAGGGCGAGGGCCATTTGCAGGAGCTTGCATGCCTCCGATGCCCGCCCGGTCTGGTGGCACAGCACGCCGAGCCCGTGCAGGGCCTCCGCGTTAGCCGGCTCATCTCCCAGAATGCGCCGGTAAGCGCGCTCGGCGTCCGCGAGGCGGCCAGCCGCGTGCGCGGCCGTTGCTGCGGGCAGGCCAGCGTGCGTTGGCGGTGGCATGGCGACATCATACCGGGCCGCGAACGCCCGGTGTACCCGATGCCCGACTTCTTTAGTGAGAGAGGTCGATTGTGCAAGCGAGGGGCAGCCGGCCCTGCGGCCTAACATATCTACCGCAATGGATTCGTACCCGCCCGTACGGCCGCAAGAGTGTGCGCCCAGGATACTGTCAGAATGATACGCGGTTTTCGACGACGAGGAGTCCCGGGCGCGTCCGTCGCGCTCACGAAAAATCACGAAAAATGAGCAGGGATTCCCTCCACTCTCCGTCCATTCCCGGCGAAGAATCCGGGAGCCCAGGTTGTTGAAAGTGGGCCAAAAACGTTTTTGCGGCGCGTGGGCCGCCGGGGGTCGTGATGTGTGCATGAGGTGGCAAAAAAACCTGCGAACTGGCGCGACATCCGTTCCCGCCTCAAAACCGCCAATTCTTTGGCCAGGATCACCGCTGGCTGCGCAACCGCCCGGTGCGCAACCAGCGCCTGCAATAGGCTCTGTCCGAAAACGCGACGGGCCGCGGCCCGCCGCAATCCCGACGAGTTTTCAGACAGAGCCTAGACCTTTGGCCTCCATGCTCCTACCTTGTCCGTTGTGTCCATAGCCACTTTGTTCAACATCGAGAAGACGTTCGGCGACCGGGTCATGTTTGACCGCTTGGGCCTGAACATCGACCGCGGCGAGCGCATCGGGTTCATCGGGTCCAACGGGAGCGGGAAAACCACTTTGTTCAAGACCCTGGTGGGAGAGATCGCTCCGGATGCCGGCGAGGTCGCCATCTCGCGCGGGGTGAAGATTGGGTATCTCTCGCAGGACCCCAGCTTCGATCCGGCCAATACGGTCATCGACGAGGCGGAGTTGGCGTTCGCGCAGCTCCACGCGCTGGCCCACAAGCTGCGCGACATCGAGCACGAGATGGCCCACCAGACCGGCGAAGAGCTGGAAAAGACACTCAATCGTTACCAGGACGTTCAACATGACTTCGAGCTGGCCGGCGGGTACGCCTGGGGCCACCGGCTGGAGGCCACGCTGCTGGGCGTCGGGCTGGCCCGCGAGGCCTGGGAGCAGCCCGTCACCACGCTGTCCGGCGGGCAACGGTCCCGGCTGGCGCTGGCCAAACTGCTGATCGCCGAGCCCGACCTCCTGCTCCTCGACGAGCCGACCAATCACCTCGATCTGGCGGCCATCGAATGGATGGAGAAATACCTGCTCGGCTTCGGCGGTGCCGTCGTCATCATCAGCCATGACCGCTATCTTCTGGACCGGCTGGCTACCCGGATCGTCTGGCTTACCCAGTGCAAGCTCAAAAGTTATCCCGGGAATTACTCGGCGTTCGTCCAGCAGAAGGAACTGCAGGAGCTGAGCCAGCAGCGGGCCTACGAGCAACAACAGGCAGACATCGCCAAGCAGCAGGAATTCATCCGCCGGTTCGGCGCCGGCCAGCGCAGCAAGGAAGCCAAGGGCCGCGAAAAACGGCTCAACCGGCTGCTCAAGAGCGACCAGGTAATCGGCGAGGTCGCCAGGCAGAAAAAGATCAACTTGTCGATCAACACCGATCAGCGGGCCGGCGACCAGTTGCTCCAGGTGCGCGAGCTTTCCAAGGGCTTCGACGGGACGCAGCTCTGGCTCAACGTGAAGTTCGACGTCAAGCGCGGCGAACGCATCGGCATCATCGGACCCAACGGCAGCGGGAAAACCACCCTTCTAAAGGTCCTGCTCGGCGAAGAAGACGCCGACGGCGGGGCGGTCAAGTGGGGGGCCAACCTCAACATCGGCTATTACGACCAGCGCCTGGGAACGGACGAATTTGATCCGGACAATACAGTCATGGACGAGGTGCTTGGTGGCCGCAACGTCACCGGCCAGCAATTGCGCGATGCCCTGGGCACCATGCTGTTCCGCGGCGACGACGTCTACAAGCCGATCCGGCTGCTCAGCGGCGGCGAGCGGGCCCGCGTCCGACTGGCGCAACTACTGCTCGATAAGCCCAACGTGCTGGTCCTAGACGAGCCGACCAATCACCTGGACATCGCCTCCTGCGAAGGGTTGGAGGCCGCTTTGGGCGCGTTCGAGGGGACGGTCTTCTGTGTCAGCCATGACCGCTATTTCCTGGACCATGTGACCGGCCGGTTGCTGGTCCTGCAACCGCCCGGCATGACGGATTTCTCCGGGACATACAGCGAGTGGATCGCCAAACAACGGGAGCCGGCCCGTTCGACGGGTTTGACAAGCTCACCGCAGGCAAACTCACCGCGGACAGGCTCAGGACAAGCGCCGCTCGAGCGGGCGGCACGGCCTGCCGACGAACAGCGGAACAAGTCAAAAGCCGGCCCCAAGCCCCCAGCAACGCCGCAACGGAAGGACAAGGAACCGGCGCGCAAGAAGGACAATCCCTATGCGCGTCCATACGGCCGGCTCACGCTGCAGGACTTGGAGCGGCAAATCACCGAAACGGAGATCGCTGTGGCAGAATGTCAGGGCGGGCTCGGCGCGGCATTCAAAGATGCCACGCGCCGGCAGGCGATGCAGGCGGAGTATAAGCGGCTGTCGCAGAAGCTCGACGCACTGGAAGCGGAGTATTACGCGCGGGAAAACTGACCGGCATTGCGGCGTGTTGAGGCAGGCTGAAGCGGCCGGAACACTTGAAAACGCTGCCGGTCCACAATTTGCTGTCTGATCGTTCGGTTGTGGTTCGATGGGGCGGGTCGATCGTTGTCGTCTTTTTGGAGATAGCAAATGATCAGCTTGTTGCAATCAACCTCTGTCAGCGAACAGATCGCTGTTCTTCTGATTCGTGACTCGGACGACGATAAGCCTGGTCAGCCCCGCCACTCCGTCGTACCCCCTTCAGTGGCAACCGCTGCCGAACTGGAAGCCGCCGAATTATCGCGCATTTCCAGGGCCGAGGAGGCATGGCGGCGCCAAGTCGCAATCGACGACGTGGACGAGGCCTCCATGGAATCGTTCCCGTGCAGCGACCCCCCGGGGTACTATTCTGTTCATGCGTGACATATCTTTAGCATTCGGCTGGGTTTGCGCAACGGCAAGAACTATCTCGCGGCTTTATCCTGCGCGTCGCCGACGAACAATCTTAGACGTTGCATGATAGACATTTATAGCTGATCATGCTACTGATGAGGGTAGCCCGAAGCAGAGCCCCATGGGCGATTTTGCGGAAGCGCGTCGCTGCGCGACTGGGGTTAAACAGGAAGTGCGAATTCCAGCCGGCCAACCTGGGCAGAAACCGACTCGCTCAATCGAGCGCACGGGGCTTGGCCGTACCCTCTCGGCGCTGTTTGCATTGATGGCCCTTCTGGTGGTCGGCACAATCGTTGCGAATTATTTCACCGGCTACGTCGCGTCGCGCCTGTCCCAGCGCACTATGCGGACGCACGACCTGATCGATGAACTCCGGGATTGTGCCTCTATCTTGAAGGACGCGGAAACGGGACAGCGCGGCTATCTGCTCACGGGCGATGCCAAATACCTCGTCCCATACCAGGATGCGCTGGCGGCGATCGAAAAGAATTTCACGGTCTTGCAGGGGTACGTCGACCAGGGGAGGGTCAAACCCCAGGACCTTGCAAGGCTTCGACAACTGACCCGGGCTAAGCTCGATGAACTGGCACGGACCATCGACCTCGAACAGACGCAACATGCCGAAGCCGCCGTCGCAATGGTCCGCACTGACGCCGGTATTCTCGCCATGAACGCCATCCGGCAGCACGTCGACCAAATGATCGCCGAGCTGAATGCCGACCTTACCACCGAGCAGCGGACGGCAGAGAGAATGGAGTGGTTGCGGATGGCGACCATCATTGCCACGACCGCCCTGAACCTGGCATTTCTGGGTTGGGCGTGCGGCAGGCTGAAGCGCGAAATAGCCGCACGTGAGGCGTCAACCCTCGAAGTGCACCGGCAGAAAGATCTGCTCGCGGTGACGCTAGCCAGTATCGGTGACGCGGTTATCGTCACGAACACGCTGGGGCAAGTCACGTTCATGAACCGCATTGCCGAGGAGCTGACCGGCTGGACACCCGCTGACGCCGCCGGCACTCCGCTGGCCGCGGTCTTTAAGATCATCAACGAACAGACGCGCTGTCCCGTCGAAAGCCCGGTGGACAAGGTGCTGCGGCTCGGGGTGATCGTGGGATTGGCGAACCATACGTTGCTCATCAGGCGGGATGGATCGGAAATCCCCATCGACGACAGCGGCGCGCCGATCCGCGAGCCCGATGGCACGCTCCGTGGCGTGGTCCTCATCTTCCGCGATTTTTCCGACCACAAGGAATCCGAGCGACGCCTGCGCCGGGCCAAGGCCGAGGTCGAAGCGGCAAGCCGCGCCAAGGACCATTTCCTGGCCACCCTCTCTCACGAACTGCGCACGCCCTTGACCCCCGTCCTGGCCACACTCGATTCCTGGGACGCCGCCGGGGAAGTCCCGCCCGCACTGGCGGCCGACGTGCAGATCATTCGCCGGAACATCGCACTGGAGGCGCGATTGATCGACGACCTGCTGGACCTGACGCGCATCGTCCGCGGGAAGCTCCCGCTGAATCTCGATGAGCTGGACGTCCACGAGCTGGTCGAAGCGGTGGCGGCAATGTGCCGGGCCGACGCCGACGCCAAGCGGATCGAGCTGTCGTTGCGGCTGCAGGCTGAACGACATTATGCCAGGGCCGATCCCGCCAGGTTGCAGCAAGTCTTCTGGAACGTCCTCAAAAACGCCATCAAGTTCACGCCCGAGGGCGGCCACATCATGGTGGTCACCGCCGACGCGCCTGCCCGCGGTGGGCTCAATACCCCTGCCCCGCCTTTGGTGAGCCGGTCGAATGAGCCTGCGGTGAGCTCGCCTGCCGTGAGCTCGCCTGCCGTGAGCTTGTCGAACCCGTCGAGCTCGTCGAATGGGCCTGCCCTGAGCTCGTCGAATGGGCCTGCCCTGAGCTCGTCGAATGGGGCTGGCAGCGGCATCCGGGTCACGTTCACCGACGATGGCATCGGCATGACTGAGCAGACGATTGCCCGTATCTTCCGCCCGTTCGAGCAGGCGACCGAGGAGATCGCTCGACGATACGGGGGCCTGGGCCTGGGGCTGGCCATTTCCCGCGGGCTCATCGAGGCGCAGGGCGGTTCCATTTCCGCCATGAGTCCCGGCCCCGGCAAAGGATCGACCATCTCAGTCCTGCTGCCGAGCATCGAGGCGCCGAAAGTGACCGCCGCGCAGCCGCGGCCCGGCACTCTGGATTCCGCTGCCGCCACCCGCGCCTTGAGCATCCTGCTGGTCGAGGACCATGCCGACACTGCCCACGCCATGAGCCGGCTGTTGCGCCGGCTGGGCCATACCGTTCAAACCAGCGGCACCGTCGCCGAAGCCGCCGAACTGGCGCGCAACGCCCCGTATGACCTGCTGCTCAGCGACATCGGCCTCCCTGACGGCACCGGCATCGACCTGATCCGCCAGGTCCGCGCCCACCGCGACCTGACCGCCATCGCCCTGACCGGCTATGGCATGGAAGACGACATCGCCCGATGCCTCGAAGCCGGCTTCTGCGCCCATCTCACCAAGCCCATCGATTTCCAACACCTGGAAAGAATGGTGCAGCAGGTGGCGGATGGGGGAGCTACTAATGGGAAAGGGAAAGCGTGACCTGATCAATTGTTGCTCCGGCGGGTTGCTGCTTGCTATATGGCTCGCGAAAGGGCTTCGAGCAGATTCCAGCAAGCGAGAAGCGGCTGTACTGCTCGCTTGGGACGAGGGGGATTACGCGCGTAATTGACGGAATAGGAACGGCTTGACCGTCGTAGTGAGCCGGGCGCGGTCATCGTTGTTGTGTCGGAGGTGGCCGTGGGTCCAGAGTTGTTCGGTGCCGGTGTCACACTCGTTTGCGAGCAGCCTCCCGATCTCCTCACAACAACGTCTCGTGGCCTTTTTGAGATCCTTCGGCTCGTCAGCACAACCGAAGGCGCGGTCGGCCACGTCGACAGGTATCTTCGCTTGGAATTTGGCGCGGCGGGTTTCGAACTCGTTATCGTAATCAATCAGCATGATAATGTGGGCGTTGTGAGAGTCTCGAAGTCTCTTGACGTATACGTCCTCGAACTCCTTCAGGACGGCCGCCCATCCCCCCGCAACAGGGAGCGGATAGATTTGACCATCGTCGATCGCCGGGTGGCCGATGAAGCCGTTGATGAACTCACGATTTTCGTCATCTTCGGGGAGAACGAAGACATGCGGCTTGAAAACGTTAACCATATCGTCATCCCACGCTCTGAACCGCCACCGCAGTACCGATGATCTCGTCGCGGAGAAGCGCTCCGATTAGATCTCCGTCCCTGGGGAGCTCAGTCAGGGGCCGCACGACTGATGGGGCCAGGTGCCCTGTTCGCGTGAGCACGAACGTGGTTTCGTCGGAGAACCGGCGAATCGCCTCGGGATGATGGCTGGTAGCTAAGAACTGGCCGCCCTGGTTGGTCATTTTCCGTAGGCGGGTAATGAACTGGCTTACCTCGGGCAGTGACAAGTGATTGTCGGGCTCGTCCCACATGCAGAACACGGGGGAGCCGGCGGAGTTTAGGGCGACGACGTACGCGCTGAGGATGAAGCACTTTTCGCCGTCGGAAAGGGCATTGAAGTCGACGGAGAGCGGGTCCGTCGCCTCCCCGAACTTCACAACCAGTTGATAACCGCTCTCCCCGCGTGGGACGAATTCCACCTCAAAGAAGTCCGTGATAACCCCACGCACATACGTGTCGAAGTTACGGTAGACTGCTGGTTTTTGGGTGAGCAGCGCCGACAGGCAAGATGCGAGGTTCGTGGCATGCATGTCCAACTCGAGCGACGGCTCGTCGGAGAACCCTGCCATTAGGGCCGGGACCGGTGCAGTCAGGATCATCGAGGCCAAGAACGCCTTGACCGTTTGCAGGGCGGTGTTGTCCGGTCGAACATTCACTACCGGCAGCGCGACCGTGTGCCAGTCAAGCCCGAACGTTGCACCACCAGCGAGTTGCACGTCTGCATGGTGCCTGGCGAACACTGAGGTTCCGTCTGCGGAGAGACTTTCATCAACAATGCGGGCCGCTCGAAACGTCTCCGGCCAATCAAACGAGATCGCGTAGGTGAAGCGTCTGCGCCCGAGCACGAGTTCAATCTCAAACTTCATGGGGATGTCAGTGCGGTGCTGTGTGAATGCGCCCGGCGAGATCAACTCATGAACCCGCCTCGAATTGCGCCGACCGATACTCTGGAATAGCTCGAGGCACTGGCGGACGGTTGACTTCCCCGACCCGTTTCTACCGATCAGCAGCGCCGACGGGTGGCCAGCCAAGCTCAGCGTGAAGTTATCAAGACCCCTGAAGTTGTGGACGTAAAGCCGTTCGATCATTGGGTGACCACCAAATAGTACCGCGCACGGTACCGCGCCGTACTTCTCGATTGTCTCAGCAGGGAAGTGCGTTGTCCATATGGAAATGCCGCCCCCCATATTCCCGCTTTGGCACGGTACAAGTGAAGAAAGAGTATCGTTGTAGAGCTAGTCGACCGTCGTTCCCACCGGCTGTTCCTTGCCAATCGGGTTCCCCGTCCCCTTGATCGCCAGCATGCGGTCCAAGGCGACCAGCGCCCACTTGCGGGTTTGCGGATCGACCTTCACTTGGTTGACCACCTTTCCCTCCAGCAGGTTCTCCAGCACCCAGCAGAGGTGCGGGAGGTCGATGCGGTACATCGTCGTGCACAGGCATTGGCAGTCGCTCAAGACGACGATCCTCTGCTCCGGGTGGTCATTCTTCAGGCGGTTGACGAGGTGGACTTCGGTGCCAATGGCCCACTCGGTGCCGGGTGGGGCGGCCTGGACCTGCTTGACGATGTAGGCCGTGCTGCCGGCCATGTCGGCCTTTTGCACGACTTCCCACTTGCACTCGGGGTGGACGATCACCTTCATGCCGGGGTATTGCTGGCGGACCTGGTCCACGTGCTCGGGGCGGAACAGGGCGTGCACCGAGCAGTGGCCTTTCCAGAGCACGAAGTCGGCGTCGTGCAGGCGGCGCGGGTCGTTGCCACCGAGCTCCTGACGCGGGTCCCAGACGACCATGCGGTCCAGCGGGTATCCCATGGCGTAAGCCGTGTTCCGGCCCAGGTGCTGGTCGGGGAAAAACAGGATTTTCACCTTTCGCGGCGTGGCGGAAGAATCGACAGATGGCTGTCCCTGGCCACTGGCCACTGGCCAGTGGCCACTACCTTCCGCGGCACCGCCTTTGAGGGCCCATTCCAGGACATTGCGGCAATTGCTGCTGGTGCAGACGGCGCCGCCGTGCTCTCCGACGAACGCCTTGATGGCTGCCGAGCTGTTCATGTACGTGATGGGCACGATCGTCTGGCCGGGGCATTGCTCCTTGAGTTGTTCCCAGCATTCCAGGGTCTGGTCGAGGTTGGCCATATCGGCCATGGAGCAGCCGGCCCCCAGGTCCGGCAGGATCACCCGGACGCTTTCATCGGTGAGGATGTCGGCGCTTTCGGCCATGAAGTGCACGCCGCAGAAGACCACGTATTCGATGCCTTTCTGGCTGGCGGCGTTGCGGCTCAGCTCGAAGCTGTCGCCGGTGAAGTCGGCAAACTCGACGACGGCATCCTGCTGGTAATGGTGCCCGAGGATGACCAGGCGGTCGCCCAGCGCCTGCCGGGCCGACTCGATCCGCAGCCGCAATTCGGCGTCGGAAAGCTGCTGGTAGATTTCAGGGAGGGGTTGCTGCCAGACTTTCATGGTTTCTCCAGGTCTTGCGGCATTGCGGCCGAGTCGTCTCCAAAACGCATCCTATCGTATTCCCCCGGCAGGCATTTGCATCAAGCCGACGCTGCGGCGACGCCAACTCCTGGGAAACGTCCGATAACTTCTTCCAAACAGGGGCTCAGACGAATGCTTATTACTGCCTTGATACAAAGCAATTATACGCCCGCCGGCGGCTGGGTGAACCGCGTTGCATTTTTGCCATTAAACCTTCGGGAAACATTCGGGCGATATGTGAGTCTGTCGTTTCACTGGGTGAAGCCAGGTGAGATGAATGCAACAAAGTGAATGGACTGGTCAGTTTGGATTTGACGTTTCAAGCGGTTCTGCTAAGGTTGCCGGCGTCGTGCAAACCGCACGACGCAGAAAACCAAACCGCAATGTTGGGTCGCCATGTTAGCGCGGGCAGCTTTTGCCCATATCGGATCTGATCCAGGCGATGCACCGGGATCGGATCGAACCATTTGTTTTTTGATGATGGAAGTCAGACAGGCGTTCCGAGCCGTTCTTCTCTCTCTCGGGCGTTTTCGATCGTCCGGCGGTGAGTCCCTCGCATAGGTCGAGGTGCATTTCCCACGCCGACGAGCGTGAGCGCGGGTTCGAAACGACGCTGGCGGCCCTTTTTACCCAAGGCTTCACTCAGGAATTCCACCCTCGCTCAATTTTTCCCCCGTTACGGGGAGGAGTCTACATTATGGTCAGTCGGAAAGGTTTGGCCAGTGTCGCAGCGTGTGCGGCCATGGCCATCGTTGGTTTGGCCCGGGCGGAGGACGCGTCGATCGCGAGCCCCGAGCCGCGCCCCTCGGTCAATGGCACATTGGCGACGCTCCCCTCCGAGCTGACGCTGAGCCCCTCGCAGAAGGTCGTGTATCTCGATGATACGACCCCAACGCCGGCGACGGCACCGGCCAGCGCGCCGGCCACGCCGCCAACGCTTCTCATGGGCCTGATTGGGCCGACGCCCATCGGCCAGGTCCTCAACGACCTGCACACCAACATCTACGGCCACGTCGAGGGGTCGTTCACCTACCAGAACGAAGGCCGCAACGCCCAGGAGTTCATCGATGCTCGCGAATTCGACAGCGACAGCGAATATGGCGAGATGAACCAGGCATACGTCATCGTCGAGCGGACGGTGACCGACGCCATGAAGGCCCAGAAATTCGACATCGGCGCCCGCTTTGACATCATGTACGGCACCGATGCCCGGTTCATCCACTCCCTGGGCAACTGGGATACCCAATCCCACCAGTACCAGTGGGACATTACCCAGGTCTACGGCGACATCGCCATCCCCGGCATCGGCGCTCGGGTCCGCCTGGGTAAGTTCGTCACCCTGGCCGGCCAGGAAGTGATCGATCCGACCGGGAACCTGCTGTATTCCCATAGCTTCCTGTTCTATTACGCCATCCCCTTCACTCAGACCGGCGGATACGCCACGTTCAACGTGGGCCCGAACCTGGTCATCGACGCCGGTACGACGCGCGGCTGGGACGTCAGCCTCAAGAGCTTCAACGATAACTGGGACGGCATCGTCCGAGGGGCTTACTCCTTCAACGATCCGAATTCGACTGTTCTCACCGTGGACGCCATCGCCGGTGAGGACCAGCCGATCCGCGACTCCAAGTGGCGCGAGTTGCTCGACGCGATCTTGACCACCAATGTCGGTGACAGGATTTCGCTGGCATTCAACGGCGACTACGGCCACGAAGAGCACAGCGCCGCCCTCGGCGGGGCCACCGCGGCCCAGTGGTACGGCGTCGCCGGCTACTTCTCCTACGGAATCGACCGCCCGCTGGCCAAGAGCCCGTACGTCGCCCTCAACGGCCGCGTCGAATACTTCAACGACGATAAGGGCGTCCGCGTCCCCGGCGCTCTGAACGTCGGCGGCGTGGAACTGGCTGAAGGCACGGTCGGCCTGGCCATCACCCCCTTCCCGGATGATGCCACGCTCTCGAACCTGGTGTTCCGTCCCGAGGTCCGCTTCGACTACGCCAACAAGCGGTTCTTCGACACTGGCACAAACCGGTATCAGTACACCGCCGCGATCGACGCCATCTTCAAGTTCTAACCCCAGTCGATCACTGCTATAGACCCCGCGGCGGGCCGGTTCCACCGGCTCGCCGCTTTCATTTGGGTCACTGGTGACTTGTAGCTGGCCATTCCGGAAGGTTCCCGACGCTTTACAAAGGACCAAGGACAAAGGACAAATGACCGGTGGCGATAGGCAAGTGACAAGTGACAAGTGACCAGTGACAACAATGAGCGACACCCGAATTGACGCCCTGTTCGGACGGGGCAAGCCGACGGTTTCTTTCGAGTTCTTCCCGCCCAGGAACGACGCCGGGTTCCAGCAGCTCTACAAGACGATCGATGAGCTGAGATCGCTCCACCCCAGCTACGTGTCGGTCACCTACGGTGCCGGCGGGTCCACGCGGCAGAAGACTGTCGAGCTGGTCGAGCGGATCCAGCGCGAGATCGGCATCCGCTCCATGGCCCACCTCACCTGCGTCGGCCACACCGCCGACGAGATCGGCTCCATCCTCGATGACCTCTGGAAAGCCGGCATCAACAACGTGCTGACCCTGCGCGGCGACCCGCCCGCCGGGCAGACCCAATTCGTCAAGACCGCGGGCGGCTTCGGCTACGCCGACGAACTGGTCCAATACGCCCGCGGCCGCCACGATTTCTGCATCGGCGTGGCCGGCTACCCCGAAGGCCATCCCCAATGCCTCAACCGCATCCGCGACCTGGAGCACCTCAAGCGGAAGGTGGACAACGGCGCGAACTTCGTCGTCACCCAGTTGTTTTTCGACAACCAGGACTTCTATCGCTTCCGCGATGCCGCCCGGGCGATCGGCATCGCCGTGCCCATCGTGGCCGGCATCATGCCCATCCTGAACGTCGGGCAGATCAAGCGCTTCATTTCCATGTGCGGCGCCAAGATCCCCCAGCCGCTGCTGCTCAAGATTGAATCGCTGGAGCACGACCCCGAAGCCGTCCACGCCGCCGGCGTCGATTTCGCCACCGCGCAGTGCGTGGACCTGCTGGCCAGGGGGACCGAGGGAATCCACTTCTACACCCTCAACCGCAGCAACGCGACGGTCCAGATCTGCAAACGCCTCGGCACGCCGCACGCGGAGTAAACCATGGGGACCCAGGACCAAATCGGCCATCGCGGGGAAAGGCTGTTCTCCGTCATGATTACCAGGAAATGTGGCAACGGGTGCGCCACAGAATGCGCACCCCCTCAGTTGACATAAGCACGGCGGTTTGCCCAGTAGCGATCCCACCGTCCATCCTGGCTGAGCCACAGGCCTCGTAAGGCGATGATTGCTTCCACGC
>Ga0182024_10015947_pt1 | contig 14314 bp, 15 predicted proteins | sample P32metaG_FD_120480 | JGI IMG/M metagenome (GOLD analysis project Ga0182024, IMG submission 120480) | Permafrost microbial communities from Stordalen Mire, Sweden - P3-2 metaG (Illumina Assembly) | ecosystem: Environmental > Terrestrial > Soil > Wetlands > Permafrost | place: Sweden: Stordalen... | reverse complement strand
GCCCGGCGAGCGCCGGAACGAGCAGGATGGCAATGATGAACGGCTTCATTTTGCCGGCTGTCAGCGCAGGAGCGGGATGGTGAAACTGCTGGGGGAGTCTGGATCCGCCGCCGGGGCCAGCCGGTGCCGCAGGAAGCTGACCAGACTCAGCATAAACCACGCGCCCTCGACGAGCGTCTCGTGGATTCCCGGTGATGCGCCGTCGAAGTAGATGTGCGTGGCATTGGCGAACAGCGCGCCGACCAGCGCGATGTAGAACGCGCGCTGGAAGAGCTGAAGTTTGGCGATGTGCGACTGCAGGCCAGATCCCCGCGTCGCCACCTGCATGAAGTAGATCATCATGCCAGCGAGCAGGACGTTGGCGACCGCCATCGCGTCGCCGAAAACTTCACTGTGCGATAGGTTCATTTTTGTCTCCGCCGCGGGATAAGAACTTTTGCCGCATGTAGTTGCCCGCCGCCTGCAATACCGCCATGCCGATCGAGCCGATGACAAAGGTGATGACGTTGCTGGGATGCTGGCCGATCAGCATCATGGCCTTGGGGCCGAAGTAGGTCCCGACGCAGGTCCCGACGACGACGGTGCCGATGGTCAGCCGCGGCGTTGCCTTCGTCAGGAGCCAGGTTCCGCACACGCTGCCGAGGAACGCGGCGAGGACATCGTTCGGGGCGGCGCCCAGCGCCGCCAGGATCGCTTCCATGATGAGCATCGCTCCTTTGCCGCCATCCCCCGAAAACATCGCGCCCGGCCTCCGCCGCCTATACCGAAGTACCAATCCGAAGGTACTGCCGCACGGTCGAATCATAGTTCGGAAAATGGTGGCAGGCCGGGAACCAGATCCGGCGCCGCCCGACCTGCGTCAACGGAACCTGGCGGAAGGGAAAGTCGCGCAGCGCGAACGGGACCTGAGTTACGGGGTCATTTCCATTTCGGTACGCGCAAAACGGCACCGACGTTACGGCGTCGACGAACGTCTGGTCGCCGGCGCGCGGCGGCGCGAAGGCGCCAGTCCTGATGGGGGCCAATCCGTAGTCGATGAAGAGCCCGGTCATCATCAAGGCCATCGCGGCGCCGAGGCTGTGCCCGGCGAAGACGACAGGCTCCTTCTGCGCGACGACGATGATCCTGGGGGCGGCGGAGAGGCAGGCCGCGTAGAAGCCGGCGTGGACGCGGCCCAGCGTGCGATGGTCGAGGCCCTGCTGGTCCTTCAGCATCAGCGAGAGGAAGTCGATCAACCACCCGAGACGGTCGTGCGTTCCCTCGAAGCTGAACATCGCCAAGCCGTCCGACGGTCTCCGGACGAAGAAGACGCGGATCGCATGATCCGCGTCCTCGAAGTATGGAGCCACGTCCGTCTTGTAGGTCTGGCCGGCGAGGTCAAGGAGCTCGACGTCGGTCGGCAGCGCGACCGGCGTCTGAGATCCGCCTTTCCCGCCGCCGGCGTCGGTCATCTGGCGGAGGCTTGGCGCGGGCGCGGCGCGTAGGGGGATTCGTCGGGGCGGAAGACCGGGCCGCCGTCGTCATCTGGAGCGGCCGACTTCTGCTGCTGCGGCTGGCGGTGTTGGTGGAGCTGGGTAACGAGTTTGTCGCCCATCGAATCGCCGCGGATTATGTTGAAGGCGTGGGCGCCTACCGCGGCAACCCGCTTCGCGCTGGTCATCATGTCGCCGACCGCACGAGACAGAACGCTGAAGTCCTTGTCTTTCGTATTGAGCCTGCTGCGCAGCGCCGTGTTTTCGTCGGAGAGTCTGTCGATCTTGTCCTGGTAATCGACCGAGATACGATTGATCTCCGCCTGCTGCATCGCCACCGTTTCTTGCAAGGAGGCGATAGTGACCGCCTGCTCCTCGAACTTGGCATCGGCCTCGTCTATCTGGTCCAGCAACTGCACCGCCTCGGCCCGGACCGTCTCCATCATGATCTCGGTACTCTGCGCGATCTTCCTCGATCGCTCGGAAAATTCGGACATCAACCCCTCCTCGTTTGAACGCCGCCGCGGGGGATTCCCGCGGCGGTCGCCTGTGGATAAAAGGGTGCTTCGGGGCCGATGTCCACCCCCACCCGTCAGAAGTCGTAACGGATGTAGGCCTTGTACTGCGTGCCGACGTTCTCTCCGGCGTTGAGCGTCAGCGGCGCGCCGCTGCCGGCGAACACGTTGTTGAAGGTCGCTCCCTTGGTCGGCCAGTCGACCGCCACGCCGAGGTCGAGCGCGCCGCCGTTCGGCCTGCCGGTCGCGTCGACGGTCTGCCAGAGGTAGCCGGTGCGCACGCCAGGCGCGACGCCGACGGTTTGACCGCTGGCCATGCCGAAGTTGCCGCTGATGCCGAACTCGGTGACGAAGGCGCCGAAGTATTCCCGCGGCGTCATCGCCACCGCGACGTTCGACGGCAGCTGCGGGGTGAAGGTGGGGAACGGGTTGGTCAGCCCGGTCTTCTGCAGCAGCATGGTGACGAGGTCGGCCCCGACGTCGAGGCCCTGCATCGAAGACCACCGGCTGGCGATGGACAGGCTCGCCGCTCCAGAGGTCGGGGTGGCGCCGACGCTGACGCCGCCGCTGATGTTCTGGTAGGAGCCCGACAGGTAGACGCGCGCCCATTGCGCGACGCCGGCGATCGAGGCGTTGCCCCAGATGTAGCCGACCTCGACGTCGACCGATTGGCCCGCCGCGTCGAGGTTGCTGGTGACGAGCGACGTGGCGAAGACGTTGTTGCCGGACACGTTCGCCTGGTCGACGCCGGAAGTCGTGCCGACGCCCCAGTAGAACCCGGAGCCTGCGTAGGTGTTGAACGGGCTCGCCGACGGCGGAGCCTTGACGGCCATGTCGGCGGCGAAAACCGGGCCGACCGCGATCGCGGTCAGAGCGGTGCAAGCGAGAAGGAAGTTGCGCATTTTCGATGTCCCCTGAGTTTTGGAATTTACCCAGGGATCGTGTCGCTGTTCGCCGAACCTGTCACTACCCCCGGCGACGCTTTTGCGAGAGGTGTGATATTTCTGCACCGCTTGGGATCAGGGCGCCTTCGGCTGCGCCTGCATGGTCGCCAAGATCGCGGCGAAATGCGGCGCCAACTCGATAATCGTTTCCAGGCCGATCTTCTGGATGATGGCCAGGACGTCAGCTTTGTTGTTCGCGAGGACTGCGGCGAGGGCCGGGTTCATGTTGAGTCAACCTTTCGATGGTACTGGAGAGGGGTTGTCGAGAATCTTCGCCGTCGGTACTGCGGGGTCCGCGATCGCCGTCTCGATCCGCGCCTTGATGGCCTCGACCGCCTCCGGGCTGTTCGGCTCGAGACCGAGCGCCTTGATCGTGTCGGCGCCGTGGGCTTGGACATAGGCGATGGCCTGAGTGGCGACGGCGTTTTTGATCTCGACCTGACCTTTGCCGGCCATGTCCTTGGTGAGCGTGCTGGCGCCGAGATTGATGCCGTTCAGGAGGATGCGGTCCAACTTGTCGCTGAGAAGTTCGGTGCCCTGGACGCCGGCGTTCTTCAGCAGCTTGATGATGAGCGCAGTTCCGAAAGAGCTGAGGATCGATCCGAACACCAGCGTCGCCCACGTCAGAAACTGCCCGGCCAGCGTACCGACGCTGATCGTCGTCTCGCTCGAGACCGGCCCCGTCGTGGCGACGGTGTTCTGCGTCACCGGCGCGGGGGCGGCCGGCGACGGCGGCGCGACGACCGGAGTCGGAGTTTGGACGGCGGCGGGAATCGGGCCTGCCAGCGGCCCGACGACCTGCGGTGTCGCCGATTGCTTCTGCTGAAATTCGTAGAGTTGCCTGATCTCGGAAGCCGTCGGGCATCCGGCGCAGACCGGCTGCTCGGACGCGGCCTGCGCCAGCGCGGGCTGCGCCAGCATGGCGAGCGCCGTGACGGCGGCGGCGAACAAGCGCTTCATCGGGAATCCCCTCTCTCAGGCCGAGCCGGCCGGCGGAAGCATAGCGTTTATTTTTTGCCAAGTAATAGCCCCCGCGATACCGTCCTGCTGCAGGCCCTCTTTCTTCTGGAAAGCGACGACTGCGGCCCGCGTGAATCTGTCGTAGTTGTCGTCGCCGGCCGGGAACGGCGGGTCGAGCGCGAGCAGCTTGTTCAGCGCGTCGTGCAGCGCGACGGCGTCCTCGTGGCCCTGCGGTACCGGCGCCGGGGCCGGCATGATCGGCGGCGACGGGATCGCCTGCGGGAAGGCGTCGGCCATCGCGAGCTGCGGCCGCAGCCTGACGATCTCGTAGATCATCGGGATGATGCCGAGCTGCTGGTCTTCCTCAGTCGCGCTCCAGACGCCATCTGAGACGTACTTGCCTCTGGAGTAGAGGCTCGTGCCGGCGAACAAATATGGGGTGTGGATACCGTGTGCCCGGTAGCCCCATCCGTTGAAGGCCTCGCCCTCGTAGCAGTCCCGCGTCCAAACCCAGTTCGCGGCACCGACCTTGTCGAGCCCGTCAATGTCGTAGGCCGCGACCTGCGCGGTGGTCCAATCCTTGAATGGACCGTTGTGCGGGATCCACTTCGACTGTGAGTCCAGCGGCCAGCCCTGCGCGGGGTTTAGATTGAATCTCGATGAGGCCTCGCGCTCGAAGGAGGCCGCCGCCCATGCGACCGGAACGCCGGTAGCCTTGCAGCCGGCGTCGTAACGGCCGGCGTCAATGAAGCCGACCAGCCGTACCCCCGCCGCCTGTACTGCGATAAGCCGTGTGATCTGCATCCGGGCCAGCGCGGATTGGTAGTCGGCTTGGAGGGCCGCGAAGGGGTATTGCACAGTTCCGCTCCCTTAAAAGTATTTGCTCTTTCTCTGCATCGGGGGCCGCCGAACGTTGGAGGGGCGACGGAACATCGCACCAAGCCGCCCCCCGCGCAAGGCTATTTGTCCACGATCGGGCCGAAGGCGGCGAGGACGCTGGGCGGGGACGGCGTCCTTCCTGCAACGCGTGACGAAACCATTGATTATTCAATTTACACGAAATACGACGTTTGGCACGATCGATGCCGTCACGTCAGCCATGCCACTCTCGGCAATTGTAGCTGGCCACGTGTTGTAGGTCTGCGAGATGCTGCGGCCGGTAATGTTGGCGGTGGAGGACACGACATTGCCCTCCGTCGCCGAACCTACCAGTCGCGCCTGCGATGTGCCAGCGATGCTGAGACTGTTGAACGCCATCGCGCCGTTGCCGTTCTCGCAGAAAGCGTAGAGTACGTTCGGTTGCAGCACGTCCGTCGTATTGCCCAAGGTTCCGCTGATCGCGCTCGCGGTCTGCACCGTACCCGAAGCGATGCTGCCGGTGCTGTCCACCAGCGTCAGCGTGCCGCCGCTCTGAGAATAAATCGCGAACTGCGTGGTGTCGGTGGCCACGCCGGTCACGAGATAGGCGCCGAGACCCTTGATGGTGACCTTCGCGTTGACGTAGCCGTACTCGCAGTAGATCGTGCTCGCCGTTGTCGCTGAGCCCGTCAACATATTGAACGAGCCTTCCGGCGCGTACCAGTTGCTCGACAGATAATACGGCGGCGGCGTCACCGTGCACGTGGAGCCGCAGCTGATCCCGTTGATGATGACTGGAGGTAAGAATTGCCAGAGCCACGTGCCGGTCGTGTTGGTAATGTTGTTTGAAATCAATTCAATGAGCGCATACTGGTTTGACTGGATTGTGAAAAGGACATTGCTGCCGTAGTCGGTGACTGTCACTATGGCTGGCGTATCATTAAAAAATATGAAAGACCGCCCAAGCGGCATCGAACCAGGAATGTCGGCTTGTGGCAGCGCCACCGTTGGGCTTATCGAATTATCGACAAACCACGCATTTGGAACCGTCAGGGATGAACTGCCGTTGATGATGTAGCCCGGCCGTGGCAGTCCTTGATTGTACGTGTCAATCGTCGCGCTGATTGCGGCTTTTGTTCCGACAGACGGCCCCGATACAGAACCGCCCGTCACGCCGGCAGAGTAGGTCGAGCCGATAAGATCGATGTGTGTGCCGTCGATAACGGTGATCTGCCAGTTTTGATCATAGACGCCAGTGCCGGCTACGTTCCAGTATTCACTGGTCTGCCAGTTCGCCGTGGAGTTCACGGCCAGGCGCACGGCCCCCGAGCCGTTGTTCGCCGCGCCCGTGATCGGAACAGCGTTGTCGGTGCCGAGCAGAAGCCACGCCAGATACGTCGAGTTATTGTTGGCGACGAACGTCCCGCTCGCGGTCGAGAAGACCTGCGTCGCCGGGTTTTGATCCGTCGCTACGAAGTACCAGTTGGCGAGGCTGAAGTTCTGCTGCGCGGAAGCTGGTGCGACGACGCAGAGCCAGAGGACTGCCGCTAGCAAGACATGCTTGATCCAGCGCATAAGAAATCTCCTTAGAAGCATTGACCGCCATAGACGCCGTTGTTGGCCGCTGCAGTGATGCTTCCCGGCAAGCTAGCGCAGCCGCTTGCCGTATAAAGCACCGCGTTGCCTTCGATGTCGATTTTTGGACCCGTGGCGTCGCCAGAATTAACGTATGTGTCGCCGGTCAGGCGCATGCTTCCGTCATAAGTGGCTACAGCATAGGCGTCGGTGAAGTTCACGCTGGTATTGAAAGTGATCGTCTGTCCTGTCTCGACAAGCTGCCCGTTATTGGTGGACGCTTCATGCTCCGTCGCGCCGCCTGCAATGGTTGACGGGCCGGATGACTGCGCATGCGCTCCTTGACGGGCGGACAGATGCGCTCCCACGGTCGCCGTATAATAGATGCCGGATACCGTCACCATCGACCCCGGATAGATCGCCATAATCAAGTCCGAATTGCCGAACACGGCCACGTTGGTGATGGTGAGATTACATCCATATTGAGCGGTGACCGCTGAGCCGGTGGCGCCTGTATTGATGGAGGTGGTCGGCGCGCTGCCGGTTCCGGCGAGGGTGACGACCCCCCCTCCGACGAACGGACCATTGCAGACAACGCCGGTGGGAAAGTTTCCAGACGCCAGTTGCAGCGTGACGGCGTTACCTTGATTGTCGATAGTGCTCTGCAGACTAATGAGTCGTTGCGCCGTCTGGCACGGCAGCGTCGACGTGCATGGATCGGCATCGTTTCCGGTCGAGACGTTGGCGTAGTAGGTCGTGGGCGCCGAGAGTAGAGTGCGAATGCTCGCGCCCTGAACGGCCACGTTGGATTGCAGTAAGTTGGAGGCCGCCGCCTCGATGCTACCCGTAAAACCGTTTCCGATCTGCAAGGGAGTGCAGGAGACGACACCGCCTCCGCATGCTCCAAGATTCGTGCCGATCAACCTGAGACCACCGGCTCCGAAAGATGCCAGAATATCATTTGATCCGAGAGTCTGCTGCACCGTCACGCTGTCGATGATGACGTTGCCTGGACCTCCGGTCGACTGTGTGTCGGTGAGGGCGATTCCCGCCGTCTGGATCCCCGACACGTCGCCGACGGTCCAAGTGAACTGCGCGCCGCTGTCGACCTGAGCGCCGTAGTAAGTCGGGTTTGGTCTCTCCAACGTCTCGGTCGCGGTGCCATCTGTTATCGCGTTGCCGTAAGCGACTACGACGGGGGCCGTTCCTCCAGTCGTCCCGCTCGTGCTGACGACGACCATCCACCCGGACGCCAGCGTGAGACACTGCCCCGCAGTGACGCTCGCGGTCGCGCTCCAGGCCGCGATCGACGAGCAGCCGTTGATGACCGATTGATCCAGGACGACGCCGAAGAAGTAGGTGACGACGCCGCCGCCGTCCATGTAGACTTGGGCGCCGCCGTAGTTCATGTGGATGTGGCCGCCGTAGACCCGAACAGACGTGTTCCCGGTGGTAGAGAGACCGTTCGATCCTCCGGTGATCTGGGGGTGGAAGATCTCGCAGTCGTTGCAGTTGGCGATCGACAGCGCGGGATTGGTCGGGGCCGAGCCGCCGACGATGCCGGGGCCGACGATGGTCGGGTTGTCCAGCACCATGCCGTAGGGGCCGTTGACGGTCAGCGGAGAAAGATTCGAGCCGCACGACGAGAGCGCCGACGCGATCGTGGGGGTCTGCGTGCGTGAGTAGCCGGCCGCGACCGCAAAATTGATCCTGATGCCGTTGGTCGTGATCGTGAGACCGGGGGTGCAGTACGGGCCACCGTTAGCCGAGACCGGAACGTTGATCGTTCCACCAGTCGGCAGCGCAGTCAGGCAGGCGTTGAACGCCGCGAGATCGGCGACGGAGGACGATCCGTTGCCCACCGCGCCCCTGGCGACGACGTCGCACCATGGCCGACCCGAACCGAAGAAGTTGTCGCCGGTATAGAGGTTGTTCTGGCTGAGCGACGGCGTGTTGGACGGGTTCGGCGGGACGAAGCCGAGGAAGTCCTGCTTCGCGCCGAAGCAGGCGTTCCACTGCGCGGCGGTCAGCACCGCGCCGGGGACGATGTAGGAACACCCCGACTGCGCCGCGGCCGGGGCGGCGAGGAAGAGGAGAGCGAGCGCGCCGACGACGAGGGATGTGAGCCTGTTCATTTGCCTTCACCTATCACGGATTCGGATACGAGACGATGACGAGGCCGGAGGCGCCAGTGGTGCTGCTGTTGCGGGTGCCTCCTCCTCCTCCGCCGGTGTTTGGAACGCCGTTCTGCTGGCCGCCGGAATTGTTTCCGCCGTTGCCGCCGCCGCCGCCGGCCGCGAAGCCGCCGGCTCCAGCGCAGGCGGAGCCGCCGCCGCCGCCGGCGTAGGTCACCGCTGAGCCTGAGATCGATGACGACGTGCCGGCTCCGCCCTGGCCCCCATTGCCGGCAGAGCTGGTGCCGCCGGCACCATCGGCGCCGCCTCCTCCCCCGCCGCCGCCGACGTCGGGGGCGCCGACGCTGCCGTTGCCGCCGAGGTTGCCCTGCCCCGGAGTTCCGGCCCCGCCGGTCCCGATGCCGCCGCTGCCGACGCATGATCCGCCGCCGCCGCCGCCGGAGCCGCCGCCGGAGCCGTTGGCATTGGTAGTGCCGGGACGGCCTCCGCCGCTGGCGGTGATGGCCCCCAAGCCCGACGCTCCCCCGCTGCTGCCGGTGCCGCCGGCGCCGACGATGACCGAATAGGGGCCGGTGACAAGCTGAACGCTTCCGGTCACGACGCCGCCGGCGCCGCCTCCGCCGTTGCCGCCGTTGGTTCCCGTTCCCGTGCCGCCGGCACCGGCCCCGATCACCAGGTACTGGACGGTCCCGACGCCGCTGCAGTTCAGCGTCCCGGACGACGTGAAGGTGTTGATGCGGTTGCCGCCAACCGTGGTGACGGTTCCTCCGCTGCAGGACAAGCCCGTGGAGAACGGCAGCGGCCCGAAGCCCGGAAGCGGGCCGACCTGCGCTGACGCCGGGAGCGCGGCGAGCGCGAGCGCGAAGAGGGCGCGGACGAAGCGGATCATATTGGCAGTCCCAGCGGAATATATTTTGCGATGATGCGCTCTGGCTTAGTCTTGTACCAATAGCGCCATATCCCATCCGAAATAACTACCGCCCCCCACTTCCTAGAGAGATTTTCATGCCTCGGTGCCCGCCTGCCCGTTTTTTGTGGGCGATACCAAATCGTTTGAGGAACGTCGGACAATTCCCAATCCTTGAGCACTGGAGGTTTAGGCGGTTGAGCGGCAAACCATGCAAGTTTCGATTTGCTAATCTTGGCCCGCGTCTCTTGCGAGACATCATGGCCCATTTTTTTTGCGCTGATCTTGCGGCCGATTTCAGGTGGCCGCTTCTTATCTTTTTTGGAAGCCCAGATTGGAATGAGGGCCTGATAAAGTGCTTCGGCCATCGGCTTGTCTCGCTTAGCTACCGACATTTTGGCGCGCGTTTCTGGCGGAATATATTTGTCGATCTGAGCAAACGCGATGCGACCGCGTCGTTCCGGCGGACATGGCTTTCCGGCGCCATGTTTGTTTCCCTTCATCCGAAGGCTTGCGGCTACCGGATCGGCGCCGACGGCAAACTTCTTCACATTGTAGTAGCGCGCGCTGAGGTCAGCATCAGCGATCATATCGAGCCATCGCTGCTCCTCGCGGTGGAGGTCGGAGCGGGTCGTTGTGACGATGGCGATGATGCGCCGCTTGAAAGTTTCCGGTCGCGCCCGATAAGCCTTGTACATCCGCTTCGAGCCAGAGATGTATCCGTCATCCGGCGATCCCCAATGCGAGCCGAGATAAAACTTCCTGCGCTTGGCGTCGCGCCAGAGATAGACGAAGCCGCTGGTAGCTTTTGCTCGCACGAAAATCCCTCCCAATTAAAAGCCGCTATTGTAATGCTTTTACGATTAGCGAGCTAGTTCCGTTGATCCTCCAGATAGTTATCGCAAACTTGTTCCCATTGACCGTCGTCAGCGCCTCCCCGGTGTTCGAGTTCACCGTGAAGCCGGAGAAGGTGATGGTCCCCGCCGACCCCGCGTTCGTCACCATGACGAGGCAGGAGCCGTCGTTCGCCGGCGCCGCAAGCGTGATGGCGCCGTTGTTGGTCAGGTACTGCAGCGGGCCCTGGCCGCAGTCGACGGTGTAGGTCGTGCTGGCCAGCGTGCCGATGCTGAACGACGTGACGTTGGCGCCCCCGGACAGGGTTTGGTCCGGCCTGGTCAGCGAGGCCGACGCCCCCGAGTTCTGCAGCTCGTAGGCGGAGCCGTCGTACTTCATGCACGCTATGGTCCCGGCGACGACCTCGCCGCCGGACAGGTTGACGAGGCCGCCCTGCGTTATCTGCTTGACGGCGACGAAGCCGCTGCCGTTGGGGTTGATCTGCAGCGAGCCGGTGTTGGTGAAACCGGGGACGAAGCAGACCTGGGCGAACAGCATGAGGTTGGTCGCGGTGATCGGGAAGGTCTGCGAGTTGGCGCTCCCCGTCGACGTCGCCGTGCCGAGGCCGCCGCCGAGGCAGGTCTGAGCCCAGCCGGAGCCCCCGGTGTCGGGGTCGGTGGTGTTGTTGTCGGTCTGAGAAATCCAGATGCAAACCGGGTGGGCGGCCACGGCCAGCATGGCCCCCTTCGGATAGCCGCCGATCGAGGCCGAGAAGCCGGCGTCGTAAAGGACCACGGCGCCGGCGCCCTGCCACTGCTGCCAGAGCGTGATCTGGTTGAGGATGCCGTTGATGTCGGCGCCGAACGGCGCGCAGCCGCCCGACGAAGTCGGCGTGAAGGTCAGCGGCGGGAACCCGGTGGTGAGCGACGCCCGGCAGTTTGAGATGCCGATCTGCGACGGCACCGGGATCGCGTTGATGTACGGCGCCGCGGCCGAGGCGCCCCAAGGAATCGAAAATTTAGGGGGGGAAGATGACAAGCTCAGCCCGAATGCAGGTGAAGCAATGATAACGAAAGCCGCGACCAAAGCCGCGATTTTCGGTGGCATTTTCCCCCACAACATCCGAATCTCCAACTCGCTAAGAATCGCGGGAAAGTTCTATGTTTTATGTCTATACACACACGAGAAACGACAGTCACGAGGTCTTCTACGTCGGTAAAGGTAAGGGCAGGCGTGCTTACCATAAAGGCGACCGAGGCGCACGCTGGGGAAACATCGCATTAAAATACGGCTATACCGTCGAGATCGTGGCTTATTTTGACCGAGAAGACGACGCCTTCGAGTATGAGATCGAAACAATCTATCGATTGCGAAATCAGGGTTGCCCTCTGATCAACATAGCGATCGGCGGGGAAGGCGCGTCTGGCCATATTCATTCTGATGAAACAAAGGCCAGGCGAGCGGCCGCTTTGAACCGACCCGATGTCAGGAAAAAATTATTGGAGGCCCTCCCGCATGGGAGGGCACATCATGCGGCACGCAGCGTACGCTGTATCGAAACTGGGGCAGTATTCGAGACAATCTCTGATGCCGTTCGCTGGTTGAAGTCTCTGGGTATCAAGAACGCTTCCTCCTCGCCTATAAGCAAAGCATGCAGAGGAAAATTTCGCAGGATATACAAGCATACATGGAAATTCGCCGATGCCGCCGAAAACCCAATTTATATTGATAGGCGTCTAAAGCGTGCGATCATTTGCTTGGAAACAGACTGCCGCTTCCCTTCTATAAGAGACGCGCTTAACTGGCTTCGCTCGCAAGGCTACCCCAGAGCATCGTCAACGGCATTGAGCGGTGCCTGTTCAGGCAAACGTAAACACGCTTACGACTTTCACTGGAGATATGCCGATTGATTTACGGCTGCACCACGGTGGCGGCGACGCCCACCGGCTTCGGCAGCACGCCGGACTCCTGGACGATCGCCAGCTCGATCGGGGTGAGGGCGAAGGTGAACGTGTAGGTCATCGTCATGTTCTCCCCGTCGGTAACGTAGCAATTCCCGCGGTTCGGGAAAAGCGTCAGCAGGATGCCGTTGATGGACTTGATCGAGCCGTCGCATATGTTCGCAGCCATCTTGGCGTAGATCAAGGTGCGATAGTCGGAATCGACGAGCGTGGTGTTCGACGTCAGCGTGCCGCCGCTCGAGAACGGCGCCTGGCCGAAGCCGACGAAGGTCGGGTCGTTGGCCTCGTTGAACCCGAAGAAATCTTGCGTGCCGAGCGGGATCTGAACCGTGCGCGACACGTTGACGACGCGGCCGATGCGGTCGAGCCCGACCCCCTGCGCCGTCGCCACGTTCCACCAGACGTCGTAGAAGGTGTCGAAGTTGGCCGTCTGGTCCATCGCGGCGTTGAACGCCGTGATGATGCCGTCGATCGCTTGCGAGTTGCCGTACTGGCTTATTATCGTGGCCCAAGGATCGAACGACGGGATCGTTCCGATGGGCGAGACGCCGATCTGGAATGAGCCGATGGCGTTCGACCCCGGGGCCGGGTTCGGGTGCGGGTAAGGCGCGCCGGCGCTCTGCGGCATGTCAGGTGTGCCCCACGACGATGTTGGGGGCGACGAGCTGCGGCTCCTGCGCTCCGGTGACCGCGACGTTGGTTTGGTTGGCGCCGGACGACTTGATCGTGATCGACGGGAGGGTCTGCGGGTTGTTTATGATGTAGGTGCCGTCGCCGCCGCTGCCGGTGCCCAGCGCCGTGATGTTGGTGCCGTTGATGATCGCGCCGCTGCCGTCAGACAGCGTCTGGCCCACCCCGATGGTTCCGACGACGCCGCCGGTCACCGTCAGGGTGTTTCCCGAGATCGAGCCGGTGAAGGTCGCCCCGGGCGTGTTCGCCGAGCCGATGGAAATCGCCGCGACGTTCGCCCACGGGCCGAGCTGGTTGATCGCCGGGATGTATTGCGTCGCGTACACGACGGAGGCGATGCGCGCCCGAAGGCCGGGGACCGCCTGCGACGAGGATGAAGGCGTGATGCCCTGCGTCACCGCGGCGATCAGCGCCGCCTGGACGAGCTGCGAGGCGTTCGACGGGATCTGCGGGTTGTTGACCAGCGTCACGTTGAAGAGCAGTTGCAGCGGCACCGCGATCTGGTAGGTGACGTTGTAGGCCGGGAAGGGCGGCGACAGCAGCGGGTTCTCGTCGTAGACGACGACGGTGGTGTTGCCGCCGTAGCCGCAGCCCGGCGACTTCTTCGACCAGATGGCCTGCGCGACGTCCTGCGACGCGCCGCCGGCGACGGTGATCAGGATCGAGTTTGCCGGAACCGTAACCCCGCTGACCGACGCCGGCGAACTCAGGACGTTGTCGTAGCCCCAGAAGTCGGTGACCCCGGCGACCGGCGCGACGGCCCCCAGGATCGAGCCTATGGCCCCGAAGCTGTTGCCGGCGACGGTGTCCTCCCTCCTCTGCTCGAAGGCCTGCCTCGATTCCGTGGCGACGCCCTGGATGCCGGAGAGCAGCGCCGCGGAGTCCCATCCCGGCTGCGCTTGGTAGATCGAGACGGAGGTCGGGACCGCGACAGGGCCGGGAACGGTGCAGGCGAACTCGACGGTCACGCTGCCGCTGGCCAGGATCACCCCGGTGCCCAGCGCGGCGTACAGGTTGCCGGAAGCGTCGCTGATCAAGGCGCCGACCGGGATCACGGCCCCGGTCAGGCCGGAGCACGAAACCTGGAGCGTCGTCGGCTCCGCGCCGTCCCTCTCGAGGAAGTAGAACCGCGCGATGGCGTCCTGCATCCGGCCGAACGAGTAGGCCGGGTCGACCATCTGCGTGTAGAACAGGAAGGTCTGGTCGGTGTTCGCGATGATCGCGGCGAGACTGGTGGCGAGCTGCCCCTGCGGCGTGCTCGGCGCGAAGTTGAGGTTCCCACCGAATGCAGAATTTAAGTCGGCCTGAACGCCGGCGAGGATCGCCGAGGTCGAGGGGACGATCCGCCCGTGCGGGCCGAACCAAATTTGGGGGACCGCAGTTCCGGCCACGTCACGCCCCCATCGGGTTGACGACGGAGAACGGCGCCGCAGAGGGTTGGCCGCTCGACGCCGAGACGACCT
>Ga0182024_10015946_pt1 | contig 14315 bp, 11 predicted proteins | sample P32metaG_FD_120480 | JGI IMG/M metagenome (GOLD analysis project Ga0182024, IMG submission 120480) | Permafrost microbial communities from Stordalen Mire, Sweden - P3-2 metaG (Illumina Assembly) | ecosystem: Environmental > Terrestrial > Soil > Wetlands > Permafrost | place: Sweden: Stordalen... | reverse complement strand
TCACCATGAGAAGATCCTATGGCTTCCGTACCTTTCGCATCCTGGAACTCGCGCTCTATCACTCACTTGGCAAACTACCTGAGCCGGAGCTTACCCATGAATTCTTCTGACGAGTCTTCATGGAAGACCGCGGCTAGATCGTCCTGCTTTTTCTCCAGAATAAAGTAACTGATCAAAAGCTCCTGCTCCCGGGGTTTCATCAATTTTGTGAGCGCCAGGAACTTCGGGAAATCCTCGTGCGCGAACGTGAAGAGGTCACTCTCCTGGCTCCCAGGCATTGTCTCCACGCCGAGCAGCCCGCCGCCTTCCAACGCGCCCATCTCGTCTTCGTTGAACCGGGCGACGGCGTGCTTCTGGGTTACGGACTGCCACCAGCCGACTTCGTTTTCGTTCTCTGGCATGGCCACTAATACGCGGGATAGGCCGATCCTTGCATCAAAAAAGGACGCAAGTTCCTGCCGGCCAGCCCCCGATTTTTCTCCGTCTGGGAATCCACTGAAAGGGATTGGAACGAGTATTTAGATGGGTAGGGCACGGAAAGTGCCTTCAAAAAAAGAGAAAAAAATGACCACTACCAATCCACATGATTTAGCAATGCCACACTTTGACGCCATCAAAATCATCAAGAATGACGCCAAATTCACCGCGGCCAAAGACGTCCTTTCATCCTACCGCCGCGGCCTTGAGAAGTATGACGAGTACAACAAAGCAAAAGCCACCGCGGCGGACTTCAACGCGGACCTACGCGGCCACACCAAAAAACTTAGGCCAATTCTAATAGCACTAGCGGCCAAGTTTGACCGCGGGGAAGCGGTCCACGGATGCACTTCCCTAGCGGCCTACGCCAAGAAATTCAAGGACCGGGGTTGCCTCTCCCATTCCCAAATTAGCCGACCAGGTTATAGGCGAAGATCTTCAGATAATGCTACGAGCGAATCCGGCGTTCTGTTCATGGGATGCCTCAAATTCACCAGTCGGCGAGTTGATGGACCGTTGGCCGTTTTTGTTTTCCCGCTCTTTGATGGGCACAAACCAAGACAAGCCCACACGATAGACGCCCGAGTCAAAGTAAAATAGGGCCGTGGTCGCCGGACTGACAAAACTTGTGGTGGCAGGAATTTACGAGTCACGAAAATCGCCTGTCCGGGAAGCAATAATCGAGCCGACAGACTCTCACGCGATTTGCTGGACTCGGGTTCTCTCCACGAGAGCCGATCGCTTTTGCCGACCAGCGAAGGCCCTCGCTTTCTCCTCGCTGAGATAGACGCGAGCGAATTTTTCCCCATCCGGATAAAAAATGGTGGCCCGCCAATGATGATGCTTCCGGCGGCGATCTTTGCCGAAAGCCGTTTTGTTTCGTTTCTTGATGGAAGGGGATTTGGGCATAGGCCTGTGCGTATAAGCGGTCTCGTCCGTTCGCGCGAATAGCTTCAGGCCGCCTTCTTAGCCTTCGCCGCTCGCCACCTAGCCCAACGAGCCTTTGTGGCCTTTACAATTCTGGCTCGTCCGGCGGACGACATGTTTCGACGAGGCTTGGCCTTTGCCGTTCGGACCTTCGCCCAACGGGCTTTTTGCGCCTTCGAAATTCTGGCCCTCGCAGCCGCTGACATCCTGCTGCCTTTCTTCCTGCCATCGAGTTTCGCGGTCGTCGAACCGCCAAAAAACTTCACGGTCGACCGAACAATATTCAAGTGTTTCAGAACGTTCTTCACTTGCTTCTCCAGCTTCGCTTCTTCTCTTTTCAGGGCCTGTAATATATCCATGAATCCTCCAGCAAGGATTAAACACTAGAAGCGCCCTGTTCTCAAGGATAGCGAGCAGATTTGGAGTGGTTCTCCCTTTGGCCATAAGAGACAGGCCGAGGCATCAGCGACTAGCTCTTTGACCACGTCGCTATAGCCGGTAACGCTCGCCAGGGATACAGTATCCGCTACGCACGCTGCCGCCCCACAAATCGGGAGTGCCATGGATTTATCGCCGCGCCGGATTCATGTAAGATCGCTGGGCAATGAAGGAATCCAAGGGGACAACCTAAGTCGGATTCGTGAAGCGCAACGGGCAGGTAGTCATACGGAATGCCGGAGAGGCGGGGACCGATTTCGGCGCGACCGTCTACCAACTCGGTTGCAGCATTTGCGGGAAGATGTGCGGAGCGAACAGCACGGACATTTTCGAGCGCAGGTACCCAGATGATGGTGGTCGGCCCGGATTGTCGTTCTATGCGGCCAAACATTGAACAAACGTAGGTGCGCTATGGTCGAAGGCATAATGATTAAGAGCACAGCTGGCCTTGACGAGGGGCTCCGGGTCCGGCATATCGCAGCCTTCCCGCTGACGACATACCCGGACGGTGATCCAGACACAATACTGGCCAAACCTGAGTTCCAAGATTTCGACCAGATCCCAGTCAAGGACGGAGCAAGAATCGTCGGAGTATTGGAGCGGTCAAATCCAACGCAGTTGCGCCGACTCGATGATTCCCTGCTCGTTTCTGCGGATGATCTTCTTTCTCATTTCATCCACACGGTTCACAAGCAGCCCTATCGGCTTGTGGTGGACAAGACAGCGATCGCCGGTATCGTGACGTGGAGCGATCTGCTGAAGTTGCCAGTGATTGTGTTCGCTTTTTCTTTGGTCGCCGAATTGGAACTCGCCATGAACCAGCGGATTAAGCAGCGGTACGGCGACACCGAAAAGTGGCTCGAGCTTGTTGATGATAAAAAGGCAGTCCACAAGATCGCAGTGAGACGCCAAAAACTCGCGAGCCAGAATCTTGTACTGCCGGTCGTTGAGTTAGCCGACTTGATTGATAAGGCAAAGGTATTTCGCCAAATACTTGGGACACGGCGTGACTTCGACGCAGATCTCGAAAGCATTAGAGATCTCCGAAACGATGTGGCTCACGTGAAGGATATTGTACGTAGTGAAGCGGACTTGAAGAGATTCGTAAGTCGCGTTGACACGGCAGAGGTTTGGCTGCGGATTGTGAAGAACTCTGTACTAGAAACAACTGCGACAGTTTGAACCAGCACTCCGCACAAGGCGGTCCGCCAGCCCCGACGGCAGCGCAGCTAACTCGGATTCGTTCTCTGAGTTGGCTGGACAACGAGTCATTGCGCTGAAATCGAGCTCGACCTTTACAGGGGAGCCACACAGCCCGAGCTGATTTGGGCTTTGACGGGTTCTCCCAAGGACACCAAAATCCAGGAACGAGGGTGTACGTGTGGAGCAATCAAGAGTGGTAAACGCGGCTGCGCATATGTGGCCTCGTTTGGTGTTCGATCTCGATGAAAAAACGTCTGTGATGTATTGTCTTCGATATCTCGGGGGTCGAAACGCAGGCTGATCCCCACATGTCCAAAAACGGACAAATGACACATGGGGCGGAAACGTATCCCTACCTTGATCGAGTAACCCATAAGAACGTGTGCCAAAGTGGACATATGCCCACCCATTTAACCGAGTAGCTTTGTGATTCTGCATCTTGAGCGCTCCGAGCCTCTGTATTCGACGCAGAAAGTCGTAAGGAGATCAGGCATGGAGAATCAGCTAATTGCTGTGGTCGTAATCCTGCTCTTGGCCCTGATAGTCTTTTGGAATCGCCTTTCGCGATTTTGGCATCGTCCTGAGGGCGAACACCCTTACTCGCTGCGTCAGCTGGACACAAGTGAGCAGGAAATCGCGGAACTTCGCAAACTGCCTCCTTCACCGATCACGATGATTTCGTTCCAGCAGGCGATGGCTTCAAATCGCCTCGAAGGTGAGATCGAGCGATACTGTCGAGGGAGCCTCGGCAATGTACTCACCGGCGATGTCATCAATGGCCTCGTGGAGACGGGTTTGCTATCAAGTGACCAAATGACACTTGTGTGCAAGTTCTCGCCCGAGGCGACCAAGCTTCTTGAAACTGGTCAAGCGAGCATTCCTCTGCACAGAGGATCAGGTCGGTTGCTGCCTTTCATGCATGACAAAAGCGGAAGGATCATTGAGCACGCGAAGGCCGCAACCCAGCGCGGTCTTATGTTGGCCCAGGCGTGGGCGCTGGTTGTCTCGGTTGCTCATGTCATTTCGGGAATGGATGTAGTCGAGCGACTAAAAGAGATTGACAGTAAACTCTTGGAGGTCGTCGCAGGTAGGTATATAGATCAGGACTCCAAGCTCGATGGAATATACACTGAGGCGTGTGGCATTCTCAGGGGCGGGATCGACGCCGCAGCTATCCACAGGCTCAGGACATGTCGCTCCGATCTATACAGCCTCAGGACGATATGGTGCAGGGAAATTGCGCGGCTAGTGCGGTTGGCCGTGCTTCCAGATCGACCTCTATGGCACCATTCGTCGTGGTGGAGGCGGGGCAACCGTGAGAAGAAAACGATCGCGTCTCTTGCCCCAATTGTCGAGAAATTGCAGAGGTTGCGGGTAGCGGTGCTAACGGATTGGTATTTGTCGATTGCGACTGGAGCAACCGAGAACTTTTGCGAGACCGTAGCGCCGAGTGAGCAGAGCCTCTTGGCACCAGTATCTGCCGAAATGGGACAGTTGACAGCCGGCTTCCGGAAACAGGTGGCCGCGGGCCAACTAGAAATGATTTGCGCTGGAGTGGACTGCTATTTGGATTTGCTTAAAGTCCTTGCGGGACAAGAATTTCCAGCACTGACTGTCAGCAGGCCATTCCAGACCATTCGCCCCTAGTCGGTGAGCTTGAAACCGATTCCGCAAACGGGGATCGTGAGCATCGATCTTGATCTGGACCGCTGAAACAAACTGACAACGGGGGCTTCCATGACCCTTGACCTTCGCTCCTACCTGGAGCTGTTCCCCGACGTATGCAAGTCGAAGTTTGGCAGGACCTACGACTTCGGTAAGATCGAGAAGCGATTTAACCACCTTCGCGAAGGCAAGAGATGGCTTGCCGCGAGAGATGTGGTTCAGGTTTTCGAGCCTGGTGTGACCCCATTCGCACGCTACTGGGCTCTGCCAAACGAGAAGGACTTGGACCACGTTCTCTCAAGGCTGAAAATCATGCTTGCCCCAGTTCCTGCAGACGACCCACACCAGCTAGTTCAGCATCTTCTAAACGCGTTTCAAAGCATCGGGCTCTCATCGATAGTTCTTAGATTTGCACATCCGGATCGCTTCGCGATCTTCAGCACGCCGGTGATCAGCACCCTCCAGGTCCAACGAGCCGACACAATTGACCTGTACATCGCTTACTGTAACGAATTGCGTGAGTGGCAAAAGCACTTCAGGCTTTCCTCGGTTGCCCAAACTGAGATGGCCATTTGGACATGCGACCAATTGGCGAAGCAAATCGATCACGGCTCGAACAATTTGACTGTGCGTAAAGAACTTGACTCGGACCTGTGGATTCAAAGGCGGCGAGCGGCCCAGGTGATCCGACCCTTCCTGAAAAATCATGGCCGACTTGAACTCGCCAAGATTCTAGTCGAGGAAGATGCAAAGCTGGCGGGCAAGATCGCAGCAGAGGAGTACGAACGGCTTCTGCGTTCCGTTGGCCAGAAGTATCTTCGGAAAACAACACAGCTGAAACCTGACGAGATTCGTGTCCTCCTTGATCGACTCGCACAAGATGAAAGGATTTCTCCCGAGGAACGTGTCGATCTTCACCGGGTCTGGGAGATTCGTAACAAGTCCGTTCACCCGATGGAAGACCCGACTTCCACCGAAATTGAATGGATGATTGAGCAGATTGAAAATCTGGAGCATCGATGGTCGCACCATGGTCGGTAGTCATCGGCGCGATGAGCTTGGGCCGATTCATTCTGGCCTGCTGACCATTCCAAAGTGCCGCTTTCCTCAGTCGGAGCTTTGTGCCGCAAATTCAGGTTCGCTGTTCATGGCTCTGATGTAGACTCTCTCACGGAACTAGTATAAAAACTCGGACTGGACCATGGCTCTCAAGAAATCGGAATTGTATAGCTCGCTTTGGCAAAGCTGCGACGAATTGCGCGGCGGCATGGACGCCAGCCAATACAAGGACTATGTCCTAGTCCTCCTGTTCATCAAATACATCAGTGATAAGTACGCCGAACAGCCCTACGCCCCAATCATCATTCCGAAAGACGCTAGTTTCAAGGACCTGGTCGCGCTTAAGGGCAAGTCGGACATCGGCGACCAGATCAATAAGAAAATCATCGAGTCGTTGGCCAAGGCGAACCAACAACTCTCCCAGGCCGACTTTCCTGACTTTAATGATCCGACAAAGCTAGGCGACGGTAAGGAAAAGGTCGAGCGGCTCACCAATCTTATCGCCATCTTCGAGAACAAGGCGCTCGACTTCTCAAAGAACCGCGCCGAGGGCGACGATATTCTGGGCGATGCGTATGAATACCTCATGCGTCACTTCGCCACTGAGAGCGGCAAGAGCAAGGGCCAGTTCTACACCCCGGCCGAGGTGAGTCGCATCATCGCGCAGATCATTGGCATCCGGGACGCGAAGACAACTAACGACACCACCGTCTATGACCCCACCTGCGGCTCAGGCTCGCTGCTGTTGAAAGTGGGCGATGAAGCCCGGGCGAAGGTAACGCTCTACGGGCAGGAAAAGGACGCCGCGACAAGTGGCCTGGCCCGTATGAACATGATCCTGCACAACAATCCCACTGCCCTCATTGTCCAGGGCAACACGCTGGCCGATCCTAAGTTCAAGGACGGCGACACACTCAAGACCTTCGATTATGTGATTGCCAATCCGCCCTTCTCCGACAAGCGCTGGAGCACGGGCCTCGATCCGCTCAACGACCCTTACCAGCGCTTCCAGCCCTTCGGCACACCGCCCGCGAAGCAAGGCGACTATGCCTATTTGTTGCACATCGTCCGTTCGCTCAAGACCACTGGCAAGGGCGCGTGCATTTTGCCTCATGGTGTCTTGTTCCGCGGTGGCGCTGAGGCCGAAATCCGCCGCAGCCTCGTCCGCAAGGGGTACATCAAGGGCATCATCGGCTTGCCCGCCAACTTGTTTTACGGCACTGGTATCCCTGCCTGCATCGTCGTCATCGACAAACAGGACGCTCACACCCGCAAGGGCATCTTTATGATTGATGCCAATGGCGGTTTTATAAAGGACGGTCCCAAGAACCGCCTGCGCGCCCGGGACATCCACAAGATCGTGGACGCCTTCAACAGGCGGCTGGAAATCCCGAAATACTCGCGCACGGTCAGCGTTGAAGAGATTGAGAAAAACGACTTCAACCTCAACCTGGCGCGCTACATCGACAGTCAAACAGCCGAGGACCTGCAGGACATTGAAGGCCACCTGAAGGGCGGCATCCCTGCTGCCGATGTCGAAGCCCTGCGCTGCTACTGGGCCATTTGCCCGAAGCTAAAAACCGCACTCTTCAAACCCGATCGCCGTGACTACCTCGACCTCGCCGTGGAGAAATCAGCAATCATGTCCACCATCTACCAGCATCCCGAGTTCACAGCTTTTGTCACGGGCATGAGTGCGCACTTCGCCATCTGGCGGGACAAGAGCGCCAAAATGCTCAAGGCTTTGGAATCCGGCAGCCATCCGAAGGAAATCATCGCCCGGGTCTCCGAGAGCTTGCTTGCCCACTACGCCGACAAGCCGCTCATTGATCGCCACGACATCTACCAGCATCTTATGGATTTTTGGGCGGAAACCATGCAGGACGATTGCTATCTGATCGCCGCCGACGGCTGGAAGGCCGAAGCCTATCGCATCATCGAGACCGCCAAGAGAGGAAAGCAGAAAGACAAGGGCTGGACCTGTGACCTTGTGCCCAAGACCCTCGTCGTCGCTCGCTATTACGCGAAGGAACAAGTTGCCATTGACCAGATCACCGCTGAACTGGAAAACGTCACCGCGAGACTCGCTGAACTAGAGGAAGAACACGATGGCGAGTACGGCGCTTTCTCAGGTCTCGACAAGGTGAACAAGGTTAGTGTTGTCGCCCGTCTCAAAGAGATCAAGAGCGACAAGGACGCCAAGGACGAGGCTGCTGTGTTGAACGACTGGCTCAAGATAAACGACGAGGAGGATCACTTTAAGAAGCGTCTCAAGGACGCTGAAGGCGACCTCGACGCCAAGGCTCTCGCGAAATATCCAAAGCTAAGCGAGACTGAGATCAAGGCGCTGGTGGTGGACGACAAATGGCTCGCCGCAATCAACGCTGCCATCCACGGAGAAATGGACCGGATCAGCCAGGCGCTAACCCAGCGCGTGAAGGAACTGGCCGAACGCTACGAAACCCCGCTGCCACACATGGTCAGCCGCGTGGCCGATCTTGAAACACACGTGAACCAACACCTGAAACGCATGGGCTTCGCATGGTGAGGGCGATGGCATTGCGCGTCGATGAGACGGGACACGTGGCAGCTGAACCGCACATCCCGAGTGGTTATAAGCAGACTGAGGTGGGGATCATTCCCGAGGGCTGGGACGTTAAACAGATCGGTAGCCTAAAGCCTTTCGTCACTAGCGGCTCTCGTGGTTGGGCTGCATTCTATTCAGACTTCGGTTCACCATTCATCCGCATTACAAATCTTTCTCGAAGCTCTATCTACCTCGACCTCGAAGACTTGCGGTTTGTGAACGTCGCTCTGGACGGCAGTGAGGTTGCCCGCACGCAGCTTCAGGATGGCGATGTTCTGATTTCGATTACCGCCGACATCGGCATCATTGGTTACGTGTCTACCAAGTTGCAAAAGCCCGCCTATATAAATCAGCACATCGCTTTGGTGCGATTTGATACATCAAAAACCAATCCGAAGTTCGTCAGCTATTTTTTGGCGTCCGAGAAGCCGCAAAGACTATTCCGCGCACTGACTGACTCGGGCGCGAAAGCTGGGATGAACCTGACGACAGTTCAACGATGTCTACTTGCCCTGCCTCCGACGAGAACCGAACAGGAAGCGATCGCCCAGGCGCTTTCCGACGCAGATGCCCTAATCGAATCGCTGGAACAGTTAATCGCCAAGAAGCGCCGGATGAAACAAGGTGCGATGCAGGAATTGCTCACCGGCAAGAAACGCCTGCCGGGCTTTGAAAAGGTGCCCGGCTCCAAGCAGACCGAAGTGGGGTTAATCCCGGAAGATTGGGACGTGGCTAAACTTTCTGGAATCTGTTCATTGAAAAGCGGAGAGGGAATAACGAGCGTCAACATTGATCAGTTCTCTAAATACCCATGTTACGGCGGCAATGGTCTTAGGGGTTTTACAACGCGCTTCACTCACGATGGAAACTACGCGCTGATTGGCCGTCAGGGGGCATTGTGCGGAAATGTAGTGGGCGTAGATGGGAGGTTCTTTGCATCGGAACACGCAATCGTCGTGACTGGTTCAGCACGAACAGATATCCGCTGGCTTACCCGCGTGTTGAGGCAAATGCAACTTAACCAATATTCTGAATCCTCTGCTCAGCCTGGATTATCTGTCTCAAAACTCCTGAGCCTAAACTTGGCGCTCCCTCCTACGAGAGGCGAACAAGAGGCTATCGACTCCATCTTCTCCGATATGGACGCCGAGATCGCTGCGCTGGAAGAAAAACTCGCTAAAGCCCGGCGGATCAAGCAGGGCATGACGCAGGAACTGCTCACAGGAAGGATTCGCCTGATATGAGTGATATCGGCAAACCCGAACGGGCGACCCAAGACCGTGTCATTTCCCTCTTCCGCGACGAACTGCGATACCGCTATCTCGGCGACTGGACCGACCGCGACGGCAACAGCAATATCGAGGAAGGCCTCCTCTCTGCTTGGTTGACGAAGAATGGCTATGCCCCACCGCAGATCAGCGTCGCGCTGCACAAGCTGCGCAGTGAGGCGGATAATCACAGCCGCACCCTCTACGGCAACAATCAGGCCGTCTACACCCTTCTGCGTTACGGCGTTCCAGTGAAGATCGAGGCCGGTAAGGTTTCCGAGGCCGTACACCTCCTTAACTGGAACGAGCCGGAGCAGAACGATTTCGCCATCGCCGAAGAGGTAACGCTCAAGGGCAACTATGAGCGAAGGCCAGATCTGGTGCTGTATGTGAACGGCATTGCCGTCGGCATTGTGGAATTGAAGAACAGCCGCGTCAGCATCGGCGACGGCATCCGCCAGAACCTCTCCAACCAGCAGCCGGACTTCAACGCATGGTTCTTCAGTACGGTGCAGTTCGTTTTCGCCGGTAACGACTCCGAGGGGCTGCAGTACGGCAGTATTGGCACGGAGGAGAAGTATTTCCTCAAATGGAAGGAAAACCAGCAGGACGACAGTCGCTTTAAACTTGATAAGTACCTGCTGATCATGTGCGAGAAACACCGACTCATCGAGCTGTTGCACGATTTCGTTCTGTTCGATGGCGGCGTCAAGAAACTGCCGCGCGTACACCAGTATTTCGGCATCAAGGCAGCGCAAGAACATGTGCGCCAGCGCAAGGGCGGAATCATCTGGCACACTCAGGGCAGCGGTAAAAGCATCGTGATGGTATTGCTGGCCAAATGGATCCTGGAGAACAATTCCAATGCGCGCGTCGTCATCATCACCGACCGCGACGAGTTGGATAAGCAGATCGAACGAGTCTTCACCGAGATGGGTGAGGCAATCAAGCGCACCAGCAGCGCCCGCGACCTGATGAACCAGCTCGGCCACGCCAAGCCGCGGCTGCTCTGCTCGCTGGTGCACAAGTTCGGCCGCAGGGACGTGGACGACTTCGACGCCTTCATCCGGGACCTGGAAGCCCAACCCAGTCCGACGGTCGGTGAGGTGTTCGTGTTCGTGGACGAATGCCACCGCACGCAAAGCGGAAAACTGCACCGCGCCATGAAGGCGATGATGCCCAACGCAGTGTTTATTGGCTTCACCGGCACCCCGCTGCTCAAGAAGGATGCGCAGACCAGCCTGGAAGTGTTCGGCGGCTACGTTCACACCTACAAGTTCAGCGAGGGAGTGGAGGATGGAGTAGTACTCGATCTCGTATACGAGGCACGCGACATTGACCAGCGTCTTGGTTCTCAGGAAAAAATCGACGCCTGGTTCGAGGCCAAGACCAAGGCCCTCAACGACTGGCAGAAAGACGAACTGAAAAAGAAATGGGGCACGATGCAGCACGTGCTCAGCTCTAGGGTCCGCATGGATCGCGTCGTGGCGGACATCGTCTTTGACTTCAGCGTCAAGCCACGCTTATCGAGCCAGCGCGGCAATGCCATCCTGGTGGCGTCTAGCATCTACGAGGCCTGCAAGTATTTCACAAACTTCCAGAAGACACCGTTCAGGGGTAAATGCGCTGTGGTGACCTCCTACAACCCGCTGACCAAGGACGTCACACAGGAGGAGACCGGGGCCAATACCGAGACCGACAAGCAGTTCATCTTCAACACTTATACCGAATTGCTTAAGGATATAGACGCCAAACCCGGTATGACCAAGACGGAAACCTACGAAGAAAGAGCCAAAGCGCTGTTCATCAAGGAACCGGCGAACATGCAGTTACTGATCGTGGTGGACAAGCTGCTCACTGGCTTCGATGCTCCGCCCTGTACGTATCTTTATATCGACAAATCCATGCAAGATCACGGTCTGTTCCAGGCAATCTGCCGCGTCAATCGCCTGGACGGCGAAGACAAGGATTTCGGTTATATCGTGGACTACAAGGACTTGTTCAAAAAGGTCGAGAACGCCCTCTCTGTCTACACTTCTGAACTTGACCACAGTGCAGGCGGGGCCGATCCTGAGGTACTGCTGAAGGATCGGCTAAAGAAGGGCAAGGAACGGCTTGACCAGGCGCTGGAAACTCTCGCGGTACTGTGCGAGCCCGTAGAGCCCCCCAAGGGGGAGCTTGAACACATCCACTATTTCTGCGGCAATACCGAGATCCCGTCTGACCTCAAGGAGCACGAACCTCAACGGGCAGCCCTTTACAAAGCAAGCGTCGACTTGGTGCGAGCTTACGCCAACATCGCCGACGAGTTGGAGCGCGCTGGCTACAGCATGTCCAACATCGCTCGCATCAAACAGCAACTCGCCCACTTCTTAAACGTTCGCGAAATTATCCGCAAGGCCAGCGGCGAGACGCTAGACCTCAAAGCATACGAGGCCGATATGCGTCACCTTCTCGATACCTATATCGAAGCCGACGAACCGCGCAAGATTTCGCCGTTCGACAACATGGGCCTTCTGGACCTCATAGTGAAAACCGGCATAGGCAATGCCGTCGCAACCCAGCTCGGCGGTCTGAAAGGAAATCAAGACGCCATTGCCGAAACCATCGAGAACAACGTCCGCCGAAAGATCATCAAGGAGCATTTGAGCGATCCGGCGTATTACGAAAAAATGTCTGCGTTGCTGGACGAGATCATCGTGGCGCGCAGGGCCAAGGCCATCGAATACGAACAATACCTAAAGAGAATCGCGGAATTGTCGAAGAAGGTAGAAGCAGGGCAAATAGAGGAAACGCCAGGGACGCTAAATACGCCCGGCAAGCGGGCTCTGTGGAACAATGTCGGTCAAAACGAAGCACTTGCACTAAAAATAGACACGGCGGTGCGGGAAGTGCGCCCTGATGGCTGGCGAGGCGTTCCGCCTCGAGAACGGACCATCAAGGCAGCTCTGTATAACATCTTGCAGGATGTGGCCGAGGTCGAACGCATCTTCTTGGTGATTAAGGCCCAAGGCGAATACTAATGACAGCTCAACTCGATCTTGGCGGGATTTCAGTAGACGTGGTGTTCAAGGACATCAAGAACGTCCACCTCAGTGTTTATCCCCCAACTGGGCGTGTACGCATCTCCGCACCGGGGCGGATGAACCTCGACACCATCCGCGTCTTTGCGATCTCGAAACTCGACTGGATCAAACGGCAGCAGATAAGGCTCCAAGGACAGGAACGTGAGACTCCGCGGGAATATCTGGACCGCGAGAGCCACTACCTCTGGGGGAAGCGCTATCTTCTCCGGGTACTTGAGATGGACGCTGCGCCTAGGGTGCAGTTAATTCCCGGCAAGATGCTCCTGCGAGTGCGCCCGCGAGCAAGTGAAGATAAGAAGCAGGCCATTGTTGCCCAATTTTATCGTGAACAGATCAAAGCGGCGGTACCTTCCCTTCTTGCGAGATGGGCACCGATATTGGGCGTGATGGTTGACAGGTTTTACGTGCAGCAGATGAAGACCAAGTGGGGGAGCTGCAATCCTCGCACCCGCGCTATTCGCATCAACACGGAGCTCGCGAGAAAACCACAGCATTGCCTCGAATATATCATCGTCCATGAGATGGTTCACTTCGTTGAGCGTCATCACGGCGACAGATTTGTCAACCTCATGGACATGTTTATCCCACAGTGGCGGCAGCATAGGGATGAACTCAACAGATATCCCTTGGCGCATCAGCATTGGGAATGCTAATCGAATCGACCGCTTCTGTATGTTGGTTTTGTGTGTCTGCCTGCCATTTTCCTCGTTCATATTGGCAACCGCGCCTACACGTTTTTGGATCGAGCCTGTAGCTTCTATCCGTTTGCGAATCATGCGGTGGCCATCTGACCCACACGAAGCGGGGCAGGGGATTGGCCGGTAAGCCCAGCCGAAGTCCGTTAGGGACGTCGATATGGTCCAAAGACTGTAGTCGATACACCAGCCGAAGCCTCGAAAATCGGCACTGCAAATCCAAGCACTTAGGATCGCCGCGAAGACAACCCTCTTGGACCAGCACCAGTTTTCAACAAGTTAGTGGCTACGAAAGGCAGGCAATAGGAACAGCGGTGCCAACAATCCGAGGGAGGTGGAAGACAATCGGTGAATACAAGCGCGTCTATCTTCCGACGAGAGTTGGTCTTGCTGTATTCTGCCTCTGCGAGGATTGTGATGAAGCCTTTGCTCTTTGCTCTCTGCGTTGTGTTTGGGTTTGACGCTCTGAGCGAGCAGAAGCCTGCCTGGCAGCCGGCGCCTGGACATACAGAGATAGCGCTATGGCCGGGGGCGGCTCCTGATCCGCAGCCTGTCGCCGGGCCAGAGTACGCTGAGACGTCGGGGAAAGACTTTCTTCCCGGCGGGAGGCCAGCGGTTGGCGTGAGCAATGTGACGCGGCCTACGATCACGGTCTATTCGCCGCAGGGAAAGAATACGGGCGCTGCGGTGGTCGTGTTTCCCGGCGGGGGCTATCAGGTTCTTGCCATCGATCTTGAAGGCACGGAAGTCTGTGACTGGCTGACGCCGAAAGGGATCACGTGTGTCGTGTTGAAATACCGCGTGACGGATGTGGGACCGTATCCGAAATCGGGGCCATATCCAGAATCACCGATGGCGTTGGAAGATGCGCAGAGGGCAATGGGGCTAGTGCGTTTTCACGCGGCGGAGT
>Ga0182024_10015945_pt1 | contig 14315 bp, 11 predicted proteins | sample P32metaG_FD_120480 | JGI IMG/M metagenome (GOLD analysis project Ga0182024, IMG submission 120480) | Permafrost microbial communities from Stordalen Mire, Sweden - P3-2 metaG (Illumina Assembly) | ecosystem: Environmental > Terrestrial > Soil > Wetlands > Permafrost | place: Sweden: Stordalen... | reverse complement strand
CTATCGCTGAGAGCGCGAAAGGCCCACTACCACCCACGCCGCAGGCGTCCGCCGTGCCAGCGGCTTCGTTCAAGTCGGCCATCCGGAAGTTGTCCCGAAGTAGGTGGCTCCCGCTGGCCAGACAGGGCTGCGAACGCATTTGGGAGTGATAAACCGCCATTTCGGAAAGTGGCCCACACGGAAGTCGCTTGGCGGGGAGTATGAGCGTTCCGGCGGTCACTATTTTCTTTTCCTAGCCAGTTTGTTCTTCCACCCACGCGAGCTGTGAGCGCGGACCATCCAACGTGTTTTACCTTTGAAACCAGTTGCAGTTTCAGCCGCCGCCCAGTTCACCAGTCGACACTTGCGTCCCGCGATGTTCTCCCAACTGGCCCGCAGAAAAAGGCGGTATACTCGCTAACGGGCAACGCCAGTTCTCCATTTCACGCCGAACCAGCACAACCCTTCGCTGTCCCCATTGCGAACAAGAGCTGGTGGCGTCATTGCGGCAGGCGTTTTAGGGATCGTCGCCACGGCCCGTCAAGGACGGACGCGGCACGGTTCCCCCTGTTCGGCCTGACCTAGACCTGGGGACGCACATCTCAGCGGCCAGGCGTTCGAGGCATCCCCTCTGTAACAAAAGCAGGCAAAGTGAGTCAAACGGGTGACTTCTAAAGGCAACTAAACCATCCGTCGTAGCATGTAGCCGGGTGAGCGGGCGTCTCAATTTCGAGTGGCCCGGCTACTTAGTTTTTGCCTCTCGGTCGAAGCTTAAGTCCTTCAATTCCGAATCCGCCCGTCCCTGTCGCGTAATTGAACGGATCAGTGCGGACGGTTCATGAGGTCGGCACTAGAGTGAACAATAAACGTAAGGAAGGTATCAGCATTACATGGCACAGAAAACTGTCAAGAACCTGCTCGAAGACGAAATCAAGGATCTCTATTCAGCCGAGAAGCAGCTGACTAAGGCGATCCCCAAGATGGCGAAGGGTGCCAACGATCCTGCGCTGCAAGCCGCGTTCAGGGATCACCTGAAAGAAACCATCGCGCAGGTCGCGCGTCTGGAAAAGGCCGCCGACTTATTAGAGATAAAACCGACGGGAAAGAAATGCGCGGGAATGGAAGGTGTCATCGAGGAAGGGTCCGAGGCGTTGGAAGCGGAGGGAGATGAGATCATTCTTGACCTCGGCATTATTGGCGCCGGCAGCCGGGTTGAGCATTACGAGATGGCCGGTTACACAACGGCGATCAGTCTTGCCCAACGGTTGAAGGCCGTCGATGTCGTGGCACTTCTTAAGCAGTCATTGTCCGAAGAAGCAGCCGCCGATCAAAAGCTGCGAAAAATCGGCGCCATCTTGATCAAGTCCGCGCCTACCGAAACTTAGGCCTGCACCTGGTGCACCAACGATAGCTCCGCATTCCCGCCAGCAGGAGTTCTGAGAGTCTGTGCTTAAGGCCGGTTGGAAGTAAACACTCCCAGAAACAGTTGGCGTCGCTAAAGCGTCTTACCGCGCGGAGGAAACGCATGTCTGATCACGACAGCAACACGGCTCGGGAGGACACCGGCCTCGTGAACATCCATGATGAGAACGAGGTTGAGTTCTGGACGGGAAACCTGGGCTACAGCAGAGAGGAATTAGTCGCCGCAGTAACGAAGGTCGGCGTTTCGACATTCCTCGTTGAAACTGAGCTGAGGACAAGAACAAACGCCTAGGAATTAGGCCGCAGAGTCATTGACAAGAGGGAAGCGTGCATTCTTTTTCGTCGCGCCAGCGACATCGTGCCCGGGAAATATGATCCTATCAAGGGACTGCTTGTGACTGAGGTAATAGCCCGTTTCCTGATCGGAGGGGCTGTCGTGTCCGCGTTCGCAATAGTTGGCGGTCTTTTTAAGCCTACTAGCTTCGCTGGATTGTTCGGTGCGGCGCCCTCAGTTGCTCTCGCCACCCTGACGCTCACTATTTCCCGAGACGGAAAACTGTACGCCGCAATGGAATGCCGTTCAATGATGGCCGGCGCAGCAGCGCTTTGCCTGTACTGCCTTGTTGTGAGCCGGATGCTGGCTGGGTCGAGGATGATCGCGGCCCGGGCCACACTGTTCGCTATGCCAGTCTGGTTTGTAACCGCCTTAGGATTATGGAGCCTCTTTTTACGTTAGGCATGACAGTCAAATTTGATTCTTCCGGCCTCAAACAAACCAGATGGCATGAGTATGCCTTGCGTTTCTTTGCGGGAGGGGTCACAACCGTTATCGCGGGAATGATCGCCCGGAAATGGGGTGCGGGGATTGGCGGACTTTTTCTAGCCTTCCCGGCTATCTTTCCGGCCAGCGCCACTCTGATTGAAAAGCACGAACGCCAGAGGAAACAAGACAAAGGCCAGCACGGCGAAAAGCGCGGCGTCGATGCTGCGTCTATTGACGCGCTGGGGGCCACCATCGGCAGCGTTGGCTTAATTGTCTTCGCAGGCACATGCTGGTGGTGCTTTCCGCGATATACGGCTTCCTTAGTGCTTGCCGGCGCAACCTTCGTTTGGCTGTTAGTCTCGGTTTGCATGTGGGTTTTCCGCAAGCGAGGTCGGCGGTTCGCCTCAACGGAGCACCCCCGCCGACATGACTTATAGGCATTGGGACTGAGCAAAGCCAACTTATGAATTTTCTGACCGCGACCCGAGGCTATGAACGATGGCTTAGCGACCATCTTGCTGTGGTGAAAGATCAGCTAACAGACAAGCATCGCCTGATGGCGAAGAGCCCGGTTCAGTTTCTTCGAGGTACGTTCTATCGATGGGCGCAGCTATTTCCGGAAGTCTGCCCGTCGCTGAATAAGGCACCCGAGGTCCTAGCGGTCGGAGATCTGCACATAGCCAGCTACGGCACTTGGCGCGACGCCTTTGGGCGGCTCGTCTGGGGCATTGACGATTTCGATGAAGCCTATCCGTTACCCTATGCAAATGATCTGGTGCGCCTGGGTGTCAGCGCTGTCCTTGATGCATCCGAAGGCGAAACTAAGGTTGGCTTAGGCGAGGTTGTCGACTTGATCCTCGACGGATACCGAGCCTGTGTCCGTGTGGGCGGCGAGCCTTTCGTTCTAGAAGAGAAGCATAAATGGCTCCGCAAAATCGCGTTAGATTGCCTGGATGTGCCCGCGGAATTCTGGAAGAAAATGGACGCCCTGCCTGCGACCCGGGCAGACCTCCCCATCGGGGCACGTAAAGCCATTGTGTCTTTGATGCCGACAACGCGCCTCCGATATCGGGTAGTACGGCGGACCGCAGGCATCGGCAGTCTCGGGCACCCTCGTTACGTGGTCATTGCCGACTGGTGCGGCGGCCAGATTGCCATCGAGGCAAAAGCGGCCGTCCCGTCGGCTTGCGCATGGGCTCGCCCCAGAGGAACTTCGCGAATCTACTATCAGACCGCGCTCGAGCAGGCGATTCGATGTCCAGATCCATTCGTACGCTTGAGCAACAAGTGGCTGGTTCGGCAGCTTGCGCCCGACTCTTCTCCGATTGAAATTGAAACGATGAAGGGGCAACAGGATCAGGACAGGCTGCTTCACGCCATGGCCTGGGAGACTGCGAATATCCATCTGGGCACCAACAGTGCGGCTGATCGAATTGTCGCAGACCTAAAGCGGCGTTCCAGCAAGTGGCTCAGGACGGCCATTAAGGACATGGCCGCAGTTACCATTGACGATTGGAAGGCGTGGAAAAAGTCACACCGCTCCTAGCGCGTGTGACGGACAGATCAAAATCTCCATCAATGCCAAAATCCGCGATGCAAATGAACTCCTCGAGGTTGAGTAACTGACGAACTAGACGCCGTCGGCAACACCGGGCGTTCTGGCACGGCGGCCCGATGGTCACCGCCGTGGTTTATCGGCGGCGCTTCCGTGCGTTTGACGCGACTTGGCTCGCAATCCGAGTTTTGCAAATGATCGGATTAGCCAAATCTGTTCACAACGCCAGACTCAGTCGGTCTAGGGGCGATGCGGCGGATCCGCCCGATCCGGCGACAGGTCTGGAACCGTCATCGGTCCTCAGGGCGTGCTGAAGGTGGTCGCGAGCGTGAAAGTAAGCAATCTAGTTCGAGCAGCAGCTTTCTTTCAGCGGCGGCGCTGAGTGTAGCGGCGGTTCGTGCGCGCGACGTTTCAGGCGTCAGCATGCCGGAAGTGACCAGTGTGGCCAATAAGGAGCTTCGGCTGAACGGCATGGGTGTGCGGAAGGAGTGGCTCTGTTTAAAGTCTACGTCGTCGCACTCTACCTCGAACTACCGACGCAGAACGCGCAGGCAGCAATTACGACCGATCAGGAAAAGCACATTGTCATCAGCATGCTGCGCGATATCAGTCGCGAGCAGTTCGTTCAGGCGGTGGAAACGTCTATTATGCGCAACTCCAGCGCGGACATGCCAAATCCTGCGCTCCCGACTCGACCTCTTGGAGAATGCGCTGCCGGCCCCGAAGAAAGGGGATGTGCTCAGTTTCACGTACCTGCCCGGTATCGGCACCCGGATGCGTGGCCCAGGCCAGGAGATGACGATTCCCGGGAACGACTTTGCTGATGCGGTGCTTTCGGTGTGGTTGGGTCCAACGCCTATCGGTGGGGCCCTCAAGCGGCAGTTGTTGGCCGGATAATCGGTCTTAGTCTTCGCCGATACTTTTCCCGAACCGCTGATGCGTTTTCCTGGACCACGAGCCAAACGGAGGTGTAATCTAGCCATGGCGCGCCGTCGAGGATTGGGACGGGCAGTGGGAAGGCCGATAGGGTAGGAGCCGATAATGGCACCACACGCCGCATTCTTCTCAAGGGCGAGTGGATTCTAGATGTACTCAGTCACCGCAACTTCCGAACTTGCTCGGCCACGAGTCGCACGGAACTCGGGATGACGGGAGAGAGAAGTGAATACAGGTGGTAGTGTTTGAACTTGGGTGGTTGTATTTGACCCGCTACCCGCCTTTAGTGGGTTCTTCTTTCATCGGATGGTCATGCCGGGGGTCATCGGTGTGCTCGGGTTTCTTCGGATCGGTGTTGGTGGGCTTTCCTTGCTGGCCCCCTTGTTGTTTCTGCGGCGGACCTCCGTGGGTGCCGTGGTCGTTCGGTTCGTTTTTGATAGCAGGCATTACGTACCTCCTTCGGGTTAGACGCGTGTGGGCTTGCATCGGTTTACTGAGCGAGGTCTCGCAGCCTGCATAGGAATCCGCTTGGAGCAGAAGGAGTGCCGGACCGACGGGGCGATTGCTATCCCTTACTCCTTCCTGGTTCGCTGTTCCAGCAGTTGTATCAAGGCCTGTAACTGTTCTTGAGAGAGTTCCACCAGCTCCTCGTGCATCCGGTTGTCCAATTCGCCATCCGTCAATTGCTTCAAGAACGCTTCGGCGTCCCACGGCTCCATGACACACCCCACGAAGCTTCGATTAGATCTAGTAGACTCCCATTGTTCCAAAGGGTGACGGTTCTTACGGCATGGTGGGTACTACTGGAGTCAGGATGCGGTCCGTCAGGGTCGAATGGGGGTATCGTCTTGTACCGGTAGGACGAAAGCCGGCATCCCAACTTTTACAAGACATCCGCAATAGCATCGCCGACTTGGACGTAGGACAGTCGCCGTTGTGGCTGGCCGTTCACCGTAGTCCTCCCCTACCCTTGAAATTGCGGTGCTGGGACCCCTGTCGCAACAGCAGGTGCGCGGTGTAATCGACCAACTGCGGAATGACTTTTGAATTCAATCAGCAAGCGCGGGTCGTCCACGACCAGAGTCGTCAATGTAGTCGAGACTGTAGCTAAAGGTTCCTCAAGCTTCAACAAGACGAATTTCTAAGTTGTTGAATCTAAAGGTTCTGCCGGAGGGAGCGCACCTGCGCCCAAGGCGGATTCCGGCAGCCACACAGGAGCATTCATTTTCAATTACTTCCGTTTCAAACAGATGCGGCCCACTTGTTGAATCGTGTGGAACAGTTTTGAACCTTGAGGCTCTCGCCAACTACAATTTCATCTACATCCGCTGTGTTCCCACTTGACGGAATGCGCCTCACTACTCACGGCTCAGTCGTAAGCGGAAGCGGGTCGCGAGTAAACAGCCGAAGCATGACTCTGAGCTGAATTCCCGACGGTTCCAGATTCTCTACGGTGATCGAGCCTCCAAACAGCGAAATAATACGTTGCGACACTGGAGGTCCCAACCCAAGATCGCCGCCGGGGGTAATCGCCTCGCCGATGGAAAAGACCTCGAAGAAGTTCGCGATGGCGGATTCCGGAATTCTGCCGCAACTGTGAATCAAGACCTCAACGCCGCCCACACCTGCCTGACACTTCAGGCGCACCACCTGCCCGGTCTTGGAGAATTTCACCGCAGTTTCGAGGAGCGCTTGAATTGCTTTCTGGAGCAAGTGCCTGGTGGCGCGGACGCAGCCCGCCTCGCCCGGTTCCAATTCAATGCTGACTCCGCGCGATTGGGCGAACCTGGCAGTGCCGTCGATTGCGGAGTGAAGAGTCGAGACCAGGTCGGTTGCCTCAGAGGAAAAAGTATCGCTCGCCACTTCAATTTCCGTCAGCAGCAGCGCGTCGTCCAGAATCGCCAGCATCCTTTGTCGGGACAGTTCGAACATTTGGCGAAGTTCCGCGCCATCTTGGGACACACCGAGCTCTGCCAGCACCAATTCTCCAACCCCCAACAGTCCATTCAGCGGCGAACGCAACTCGTGATGGATTAGCCTCAGGAAATCGCCCTTGGCCTGGTCGAGCACTCGCAACCGTGCCTGACTGTCGGCCAATTCACGCGTCCGAGAAGCTACTAGATCCTCCAGATGGTCGGCGTGCAACTGCAACTGTTTCTGCAACTGGTGGATTTTCAGATGCGTTTGCACTCGCGCCTGAACTTCCTCCACTTGAAATGGTTTAGTGACGTAGTCTACGCCGCCGCACTGAAAGCCCTGTACCTTGTCGCTGGCATCGGTGAGCGCGCTCAGAAAGATCACCGGAATCCCTGCCAGCTTTTCATCGGACTTCAACAGCTCGCACACTTTGAAACCGCTCATCTCCGGCATGTTGATGTCGAGCAGAATCAAATCCGGCGGGTTTCGGGCGGCGGCGTCCAGCGCCAATCGCCCGCGCGGGAAGGAGCGCACGATGTAACCTTGCTGCGTCAGCAGATCTTCCAGGAGCTTGAGATTGGCAGGCTGGTCATCCACTGCCATGATGTGGCTCTTGCCAGGGGGGCTTTTGCCGTTGTTGAGCGCCATCTCTGATTGCCCTAAACGTGCTGCAACTCGTCTGAAAACGAGCCCTGCGGCACCCGCACCTGAATTGGATCGCGAAGGCCGCGGGTGCGGGCAAAGTTTCGGACCCGCTCAACAAGCGTTACGGTGAGTGTCGTACCTTTGGAAATCACCGTCAAGTTCCCGTCCTCGGTAACCACGTCGTCTTCGAGAATCATTCCTGGCAACAATTGCGGGGCCGGCAACCGCTTTATTTCGAAGTGAACGCGTGATGGAGAATAATCCCTCAGCGAGTCCAGCAGCGTTGTTGGATATGTTCCCGGCACGGAACGAAGTTGATCGCAAGCACTCTGGAACGGAATCCCACGTAAGGTCCGGCGATCCAGCTCCTGCGCAGTCTTCAGCATGCACGAGCCTCGTTTGGCAGCGCCGTTGGCGGCCCAATTCGTGCTATCCATCTGCTGCAGACGAATCATCTCTGCCACATTTTCGAGGCGAGGAATGCGCGCGAGGAGCTGAAAGCCGACGTCCGGGTGCGCGCGGTACATTTGCAGTTCTTCGGGTGAGGCGTTGTCGCCGACGTAAGCGTGTTCGAAGGCGTCGGGCGGCAGCGTGATGCAACCGATCAGGCAGAGCATCGCCGCGAGTTCAAACTGCCAAAGATCGGGCAGGCGTAGTTGCGAGGCCATTTGAAACACAATGCTGCGTAGCGCTCCGGATCGCTCTGTCAATGTGGGCGACGTCAGGTGTGCCAGGTCAGAGAGAGCCTTCACTGCGCCATTAAGAGTTTTTTCCAGCAGTTCACGCTCTACCTGGCGTGCGCGATAAAGCTGGAGATGCGTCTCCACTCGCGCGCGCACTTCTTCCACCTGAAAAGGCTTGGTGATATAGTCGACGCCACCCGCCCGGAAAGCATTCAGCTTGTCGCGGGTCTCACTGAGCGCGCTTAGGAATAATACCGGAATGCCAGCCAGCTTTTCATCGGCCTTTAGTCTTTTGCAGACCTCAAACCCGTTCATCTCCGGCATGTTGATGTCGAGCAGAATCAGATCGGGGGCATTGCGTACGGCTGCATCCAGCGCCAATCGTCCACGGGGAAACGATCGCACGGCGTGTCCCTGCTGCATCAGCAGGTCTTCTAATAATTTCAGATTCGCGGGCTGATCATCCACCACCATGATGTTGGGAGGTACGGCTTCGGTGACGGTGGGCTCAACGGGGGATGCGCCGGCCCCGACGGTCGCGCTTTCCGCAAGTCGACGCAGCTCGTCCCTCACTGAGCCACCTCGCTGAGCAAGTTACTCAGAGTGTCGTATTCGTACCTGTCGGCGAGGTTCTTCAGGGCTCGACCGGACTGTGGGTCTTGATTCGCAACCGTCGTGATGAGTTCGTCCAGCCGATCCTTCTCTCCATCCCGGACGGCGCTGCGCAACTGCTGGAGCAGCTCTGCGGGAAGCCCGGTCAAAGTTACGGTCTCGGGAGCCCAGCGAAGGGCCGCGTCCGGCTGGTGACCGTGTTGTTCGGGAAACGACGGCCCGCTCGCGCCGGGCTGATTCTCCGGCCGTTCTCGCTGCAGAGTTTTTTCCAGCAGCGCGATAATTTGTCTGACGTCCAAAGGTTTCGTCAGGTACTCTCGAGCACCCGCTGCCTTGAGACGATTCGCCTGGCTGGGCGTCGCGTCCGCGCTGAGTACGCTGACCGGAATCTCTTGGGTACGCTGATCTTGCCGGAGGGTACGCAAAACCTCTTCGCCCCCCATGTCCGGCAAATGCAAGTCCAGCAGAATCCAATCGGGCCTGTGCGTGTTCGCCAGCTCCAGACCTAATTTACCCCGCATGGCTTCGAGCAATCGCACGCCGGGATAGCGCGCCAGGATTTGCTCGATGAGCCGGATGTTCGAGATATTGTCCTCGATGTAGAGTATCGTTCCCTGATAGGAAGCAGCCTGACCGAGGGCCATGAGCCCGGAGTGGAAATCGCGATCCATTCTGGGCTCGACGGCCTGTTCCACCAGAGAGAGTTCGAAGTAGAAGCGGCTGCCGACGCCAACTGTGCTCTCCACGCCGATAGTTCCTCCCATGGCTTCCACCATTCGCTTGGAGAGCGCGAGACCCAAGCCCGTTCCCCCGATGGCGTTCCGATCGGCGGCGAGGCGCTCGAAGGGGGTGAAGATCTTCTTCAGTCCTTCGTCATCGATTCCGGAGCCGGTGTCCGCAACCTCGATGCGTAGCCGGCCATTCAGGACCTGTTCGCACCTGAGTACTACCATGCCGTTGCTGCGATTGAACTTGATGGCGTTGGAGAGCAGATTCAGCAATACCTGTTTTAGGCGCTGGCGATCAGCGTGAACGTATCGGTCTGCGTAAGCGAAGAAATCCGCGCTGAGCATAATATTCTGTGCACTAGCGATGGGTCGCACCAGATCCAATGCTTCTTTCACGGCATCGCTGATTAGAACCGGCTCCGGCGAGAGGCTGAGCCGGCCGGCTTCCACTCGCGCGAGATCGAGCACCTCGTTGATCAATTCCAGAAGATGATAACCGCCCTTCAGAATCTGCTGTACATTGCTTTGATGCTGGGCGGCCAAGTCTGCCAGAGCGAGGAGCTGCGCAAAGCCGAGGATAGAGTTGAGCGGCGTGCGCAACTCGTGGCTCATGCGTGAAAGGAATTCACTCTTGGCTCGATTGGCGCGCTCGGCCTCTTCCTTCGCCTGCCGCAGAATGTCCTCTGAATACTTAGCCAACGTGATGTCATGAACGACGGCGACGCAGCCTTTGGTTTCGCCGCTGTCGTCCTTTAATGGCCGTACATTGACGCTGACCAACATCCCGTCCGGCTTATGCTGGTTTCGGACGTACAGCTCGATGCCGTCCGCCGTCTCTCCCCGCATCGCTCTCGCTAACGGCAATTTGTCATTGGGATAAAGGGTGTCGGTTCCAGGCACATAGATCCCATATCGTTCAGCCCATTCCGACTGGTGGGTGCCCGCCGTCGACCGGCCTACCATCTGTTCGGCCGCGGGGTTGAGCAACACCATTTTTCCGCTGTCATCCGTCACCAGAACGCCGTCACCCATGCTGTCCAGCACAGAACGAAGGATTTTCGTCTGCTCACGGTACGCGGCCTCCGAGCGGGCCAAGGCCTCTTGCTGCTCCGCTACAATTTCCGCCGCCTTTTTCCTCTGGGTGACTTCCTTGGCGTAGGTAGCGGCCTTCAATACCGTTACCTTGAGATTCGCCGGTTCCCAGGGCTTTGGGACATAAGAATGGATCTGCCCGTCGTTGACGGCGCGGATCAACGCATCGATGTCCACGTAACCGGTGATGAGAATTCTGGTGGCATCGCATATCTCGCGCGCTTTTGATAGGAACTCGCCGCCCGTGAGATTGGGCATGCGCTGGTCGGCCAGAATCACCGCGATTTGGGCGTTCTTAAGAAGCTCCACCGCTTCCATCGCGTCGGTGCTGACCACCACGTCAAAATCATCTTCCAGCAGGGCATGGATCGACGCCAGGATTTGCGGCTCGTCGTCCACCACCAACACTGTCGGTCTATAGGTCTGGTCCGTCATGCTTTGCTTCCCATTGCAACCGGAATCTTTAAGGTGAACTCAGTGCCTTCGCCGGTCTTGGTGGAGAATTCCATCGACCCCTGGTGGGCCTTTATGATTCCGTAAGAGATGGCGAGACCGAGTCCCGTGCCTTGCCCGATCGGCTTGGTGGTGAAAAAGGGCTCAAATATTCTGTTGCGAATCTCTTCCGGTATCCCCTTTCCGGTATCGCGAACGCGAATTACGAAATCGCCGTTCTGCTGCCCGGTGACAAGCGTTATGCGCCCCGGACCGTCAATCGCGTCTATCGCATTGGCCACAATGTTCATAAGCACCTGATTCAGCTCACCCGCCAGGCAGGTCACCATCTCGACATCGCCATAACGGCGTTCCACTTCAATCCGGCCTTCCATTTTGTGCCGCAGGAACAGAAGAACCGATTCGATGCTTTCGTGGATGTTGATTGTTTTGACCGTGCCTTCGTCCAGCCTAGAAAACGTCCGTAACTTCGACACCAGTTCTTTCACTCGCGCCGCGCCCTCATGCGCATCATTGACGCGAGCTTGCATTTTGCCCACCTTCGCAGAGGCCGCGACCGGCAATTCCGAGCCTTCCACGCCTTCGGTAGCCAGCTTTCCCAGCGTCTCTTGCACAATAAAGATGTTGTTGATTACGAAGGCTAGCGGGTTATTGATTTCGTGCGCGATACCCGCTACAAGTTGACCCAATCCGGCCATTTTTTCGGAATGAACCAGATGCGCCTGCGTCTGTCGCAGCTTTTGGTTGGTTCGCCCCAGTTCCTCGGCAAGTTTGGTTCGTTCGCCCAAGTTATGTTCCAACGATGCATTTTGGGCCTTGAGCTCAAGATGAAGATGGCGAGTCTGCAGAAGATTCTTCACTCGTAGCTGTACTTCGGTCCGGTTGAGAGGCTTGGAAAGAAAGTCATGGGCGCCATGCGAGAGCGCCTTCTCCTTCGCCTCGGACGTGTTGTCGCCAGTGAGGATCAGAATGGGCAGATAGTCGTCCTTGGGGATTACAGTGGCCAATTGATCCATGGCGCCGAGGCCGTCGACATGAGGCATGTGGAGGTCCAGCAGAATTAAATCGGGCTGGAATTCTCGGACTATTTGAAGAATTGTGCGCGAATCGCTTAGGCAGCTAACATTGGCGTAACCTGCAAATTCGAGGACGGTGGCTAGTACTTGAAGGTTGGCGGTTTTGTCGTCAACGATCAGAATGCGGGAATCCATGAGGTTCGAGACGCTCAAAGCCCTAATCCTTCCTACCTTCACCCACCCATTGATTGCAGGTATATATCCCGGCTATTAGCCTTAGATTATGTGTAATAAGGATCGACCTTTGTTGCGCGGCTCTTTATAGCGGTATAGTTTTTCCTGCACTAAAGCGCGGCAAACACTTGGCCGATCAGTGGAATGCCCTAACGCTACTGTGCTCGCTGGTGATACACCCACGGCAAACAAGGAGGCCTCCAGTGATCGGTCGGCTATCATTCGCGGGAAAGTTGCTCATCACTGCTGCGCTAATTGCGAGCGCCGCTGAGGCTCAGACCTCGGGCGGCGTGTTTCGCGGCGAAGTACGGGACCCCTCCAGCGCGATCGTGCCACGGGCCAAGGTGGTCATTCGATCCAACGACAACGGGACCCAGGTCGTCGCGGAGTCTAACGGAGACGGTCTTTACGTCACGCCTACGGTCATTCCAGGTTCCTATACCTTGAGCGCGACGAAGCCTGGTTTTGAGACGGAAGTGTTCGGACCGGTGACGCTCGAAGTGAACCAGACGGTACGCGTCGATTTCGCGTTGAACATCGGCGCGGATTCGGAGTCGGTTGAAGTAGCGGCTTCAGGAACGCAGTTGCTATCGACGGAAAGCGCCGAGGTTTCTCAGGTCATTGTCAGCAAGCAGGTGTCGGAAATTCCGTTGAACGGCCGGAGTTGGCAGCAACTCATCGACCTGAGCGCGGGGGTAAATCCCGGAGCGCCCGGCGAATCGGGTTCACCCAATCCAGTGAATATCAATGGGCAACGGACGAAAGCAAACCTATATCTGGTGGATGGCATTTCGACGACTTCGTCCACCGAAGGACGCGGGAACGACTTCAACATTCCTTTGGAAGACGTTCGCGAGTTCTCTGTGCAGGCCGGAGCGTATTCCGCTGAGTACGGAGACGTGGCGGGCGGCGTCATAAACCTCCAGTCGAAATCCGGTACCAACAAGTTGCACGGAACGCTGTTTGAGTTCTTTCGCAACGACGCGCTGGACGCGGCCGACTTCTTCTCCAACCAGACCGGCCAGGCCAAGAACGCGCTTCGCTACAACCAGTTCGGCGGATCGCTGGGCGGACCTATAAAACGCAATAAAACCTTCTTCTTCGCGGACTGCCAAGGAACCGTCACGCATAGCGCGCAACCGATGATCACCAGCGTTCCTCTGAGCGATCAACGGGGCGGGAACTTCTCGGGCTTGCAAGTCCCGATATACAACCCATTCGTCGCCAGCTACGTCCGCACGCCATTCGCGAATAACGTTATCCCGGCCAGTCTGCTCGATCCCGCGGCGGTCAAGATCACGTCGCTGTTGCCGCTGCCCAATCAATTCGACGGCTTCGGCAATCCACTGCCGTTCAACAACTACGCAGTGACACGCGTGGACACATCGAACGTGGAGTCCTTCGACATTCGCGTGGATCACCAGTTCTCGCCGAACAGCAATCTATTTGCCCGCGAATCGTTCCAGAACACAGGCGCTTTTGCCCCTTCCCTCTTTGGGCCGCCGCTGGGTGGCTCCATTTTGGGCGCTGGAGCCACCGGCGCGCGCAATCAAAACGCGGGAATCGGTTACACCTATACCATCAGTCCCGCGCTGATCAACGAGCTTCGGCTCGGACTGAACCGGCAGACCACCGCGCTTACCCAGGAAGATTACGGCCAGAATCTCTCAACACAGTTTGGTATTCCGGGCGTCAATGTGAGCCCCCAGACTTCCGGATTATCGAACCTAGATGTGGCGGGCCTCTTCGACATCGGCGACAGCCTGCTTACTCCGTTGCAGCTAGCCACAACAGATTGGAACTTCACCGACAAGATTACATGGGTGAAGGGCCGCCATGTGATCCGGCTGGGATTCGATTACCAGCACGAAATGGGCAGTACGGGCTACTTGGTTTACGGACGCGGCAACTATACGTTCTTGAATCTTTCCACCAGTTCGCTAATCGGAACGCCAGGCGGAAACGCGTTCGCCAGCTTCCTGGTGGGCGCGCCTTTTCAAATTCTGCGGGACGAGTTTCCGCCCGGCCTGGTAGGACTTATTTCGTACCGCGTGGGTCTCTTTGCACAGGACGACATCAAACTCACGCAGAAACTCACGATCAACGTCGGGGCCCGCTATGACATCATGCCGTACCCGCGCGAAATGCACGACCGGCTATCCAACTTCGATCCGGCGACCGGGACTATGCTGGTGGCAGGCCAAACTACCAATGCGCGCTTGGTAAATACCGATTACAAAGATTTGGCGCCACGGGTCGGCGTGGCCTACTCGCCGAGCG
>Ga0182024_10015944_pt1 | contig 14315 bp, 11 predicted proteins | sample P32metaG_FD_120480 | JGI IMG/M metagenome (GOLD analysis project Ga0182024, IMG submission 120480) | Permafrost microbial communities from Stordalen Mire, Sweden - P3-2 metaG (Illumina Assembly) | ecosystem: Environmental > Terrestrial > Soil > Wetlands > Permafrost | place: Sweden: Stordalen... | reverse complement strand
TGGTGAGCAGCGCCAGCGCCGCTCCGCCTAATGCACCGATTACCAGTCCGGCTAGCCAAGAACCGGTTCCGGAGCCTTTGTCGTCACCGTCGTTTCTTGCCATCACAAATTGTCCCCGTCTTGATTGTCCAACCGAGAGGAACCTGACATGCAGGGCCTCTTTATTACACATGGGAGTATATCATCCGCACCCGGTTTGGTTGCCGCTGTGTTACAGCCTGCGACCGGGTTTTTAGTTTGCCAACGGCGGTTCGGTTGGCTCAAGCTGATTTCTTTCATTCCCGGGCAGGAAATTCGGTCGCCGCATAGCGCAGCCAGTCGGACGAGCTTCAGCCACTGTTCAGTCTGCTGCCAGTTCCCTCGGCGGTATTCGTATGATGGTGATCATGGAACTGGAGTGGTTCTCGCTGACTCAAAATCGCAGTGGTTTCGTGGTACCGTATTTGGTATCACAATAGGGATTGGAACATTGTCAACTCGGTAGCGAAGGCGACTGCTCTTTCTACTTCTTAGCAGAGCTGCTCTTTTCCTTTTGTACAGAAATGAACATCTGACCGAGCAAATCGCAAAGATGCTCGGCGATGGCCCGTTTTGGCATGCGCGGCAGGTTCTCGCGTGTGCCGTCGGCGCTGAGGATGATCACGGCGTTGTCGTCTGAGCCGAAGCCGATGTCGGGAACGGTGATGTCGTTGGCGCAAATCATATCCAGATTTTTCCGTTTTAGTTTGCCGGCGGCGTTGGAGACCAGCTCTTCAGACTCGGCGGCGAAACCAATGATGATTTGATCTTTGCGTTTCACCCTGCCGAGCAGGTCGATGATATCGGGATTTTTGGTCAGTTCCAGATTGAAATCTTCAGATTCGGTCTTTTTGATTTTCTGAGATGATACTGACAGCGGGCGGAAATCAGCTACCGCGGCGGTCATCACCAGGGCGTCGCAACCGTCGAACTCGCTTTCGACCGTTTCCTGCATTTCTTGTGCAGTCTCCACCATAAGCACTGGATAGGCCCGCTCAACGTCAACAGTTGAAACCAGCGTCACATCAGCTCCGCGTGCATACGCCGCATCGGCCATGGCGATGCCCATCTTGCCGGACGAGCGGTTGCCGATGAAGCGGACGGGATCGATGGCTTCGCGCGTGCCGCCGGCTGTGACCAGCACTTGCCGTCCCGATAGGGTTCCATGGGTGAGCAGGCGGGAAGCGACGGCGGCGATGATCGTTTCCACCGAGGCGATTTTGCCAGAACCGACGTCACCGCATGCGACTTCGCCGAATTCAGGCGGTATCACCTCATATCGGTAGCGATTGATCAAAATATCCATATTGCGCTGGGTGGCGGGATGCTCGAGCATGCGTGGGTTCATGGCCGGTGCCACCATCACTTTCGCTTGTGAAGCCAGGACCATCGTCGTCAGCAAATCATCGCAAAGACCGTGGGCAAGCTTGGCCAGGACGTCGGCGGTGGCAGGGGCGATCAGGATCAAGTCGGCGCGCTGGGCCAGCTCTATGTGCTCGGGGCGCCAGTTGGCGTTGTTGGGAAACTGCTCGACATGGGCAGGATTGCGCGTGATCGTTTGTAAACTAAGCGGCGTGATGAATTCACAGGCGTTTTTGGTCATGACTGCGTGCACATCGGCTCCGGACCGGCGCAGCAGCGAGGCGATGTCGCAAGCTCTGTACGCGGCGATGCCGCCTGAGACGCCCAGAATGATGGTTTTACCCGAAAGAGGATTGAAGTCGCCGAAATTCTCCTCCTGCTTGCTTGTCTTTTTCATGATGTCCGCTACTCCCTGTCGAATTACGCCCTGTATTATTATGTGATCGATTGATGAAACTTCGCTAGCCGCTTGATTTCCATAGCGACATTTTTGATCGTTTTTTGTTGTTCAGCTTGCGGCGGATTGAAATTCCGCCCCGGAGTTCTTACTAATGGCTAAGTACTACATCACGACGGCGATTGACTATGTCAACGCCTCGCCGCATATCGGGCACGCCTACGAAAAAATCGCAGCCGACGTGCTGGCTCGCTACCATCGCATGCAGGGTGACGACGTGTTTTTCCTTACCGGCGTTGACGAGCACGGCTCGAAGGTGGAGAAATCGGCTGCCCTGGCGGGAAAGACGCCAGAGGTCTTCGTCGATGAGATGGCGGCAAAGTTCGAGCAAGCTTGGCGCAATCTTAATGTGTCGTTCGACCGTTTCATTCGCACCACCGAAGAGGCGCATATAAAGGTGGTTCAAGAAGTCTTTCGCCGGGCGCGGGACAAAGGCGATATATACAAATCCAAATACACGGGTCTGTATTGCGAGGGTTGCGAGGACTTTGTGCGCGAACGCGATCTCGACGATCAGGGAAATTGCCAGACCCACAAGCGCAAGCCGATCACCGTCGAAGAGGAAAACTATTTCTTTCGCCTGACCAAATACAAGCCCATCTTGAAAGAATGGCTCGAGAAGAACCCCGACGTAGTTATGCCCGAAGGGCGGCTGAAAGAAGTTTTGAACAATTTGGATGATGAGGAGTTGGGCGATTTCAGCGTCTCGCGTTCCTTGCGCTCGTTAAAATGGGGCATTCCGGTGCCGGACGACGAGGAGCAGGTAATTTATGTCTGGATTGATGCGCTGACGAATTACATCACCGGAGTCGGATTCCAGTCGGATGAGCAGCAGTTCAAACGGTACTGGCCTGCCGATCTTCATTTAATTGGCAAAGACATCACCAAATTTCATTGCATCTATTGGCCTGCGTTCTTGATGGCTGCAGATGTAGAGGTGCCGCTGCATGTTTACGCGCACGGTTTTATTACAGTGGAAGGGCAGAAGCTGAGCAAAAGCCTGGGAAACGTCATCGATCCTAACGCTTTGGTGGAACAGTTCGGTGCCGATGCGCTGCGTTTTTATCTGTTTGCGCAAACGCCGTTCGATCAAGACGGCGATTTTTCCAGAGATATTTTTATCAAAACGGTCAATTCGATGTTGGCGAATAACCTCGGGAATTTGCTCAACCGCACAGCCAAGTTGATCGACAACAACTGCGCCAGCATGGTGCCGAAAGCGCAAATGGATTCGATCACCAGAGAGGAGTGCAACACCGCTCACGTGCGCATCAATGAATTGATGACGAGCTACGAATTTACCAAGGCAATCAATACAATTTTCGCTCTGGTAGATCTGGCGAACAAAACTCTCGCTGATGAGAAACCGTGGACCTTGTTCAAAGAGGGCAAGAATGCCCAAGCGGAACAGGTTCTCTATACCTGTCTGGAGATCTTGCGGCGCGTTGCTATGTATCTCTATCCGTTTACTCCGGACCTGGCAACATCAATCTGGACTCAACTCGGATACGATGTGAAGATCGACGAATTCGGCAAGAACTTGGATGAGCACGGCTATTTCGAGCACATTCCGGCAGGTCAAAAGATTCGCAATCAAGGTCCGATCTTCAAACGCTTCGAGGATGTGCCGGTTTGCTGATTGTTGAAACGCCTATCTCGCCAAGAATCTAGGCAGAATTATTCGGTTGCTGGGCATGTACAGTTTGCTAGTCCGGGATGAAGAACCTGGCTGTGCAAATGGCTCGGTTCAGTGCCATGGTTGCCGCGACCGGGAATGTGGGGGTTATAGCAGGCGTTGATCGAGTAAAGCGGGCGCCTGCGGGCAGTCGGCATGCGGATATCAGCGTTTAGAAGCTGTTTCTGGGTACATAACTCTATGATATGGCTGTTGATCTGTGCGCCCGGGCGATGGAAAAAAAAGAAGAGATAATCCCATACCGGTCTGTGCCGAAGTGGCTTTTGCCAACTGTCGGTGCGGCCAGCGCTGTCGGAGCGATCGGAGTAATGTTCTTTCCGGCATCTGTCGCTGTCGTGGTGTTTGCCGGCACGGTGCTGCCGCATGCCACGCTGATCGTCCTTGAAACCTTCATGCGCGCGGTGGCGCTTTTGTTGCTCGGACTTTTCTTTTTCTTGACCTTTGAGGTTGCTCGCAACGATCGAGTTGTATTCGGTGAGAAGTCGGTGACCTTTCCCTTGTTTCTGGCCCCTAATCTGCTTTTTCGCCGCAAGCGGTCGATGGACGATGTAGGCAACGTGCTGCTCGGTGCCATGCTGCTCGAGGACAAGAAGGGAACCTACGAATACGAATTGGAAGAAGCTAAGGATAAGAAGCGCCTGTTCATATACTTCAAGTCGGGTGGTCATGTTGCCCTTGATCTGAATAAGATGCCTCGCGAGAGTGTGGAGAAGCTGTTCAAAAAGATTGAGTCGTGGTGCATTGCCTGCTCCCGGGCGCCGCAGCCTGATGAAAATCGATCGCCGAAAAAGAAGCCGGTGAAAGCGAGCGCCAAGCCGCAGGCTCTGACCTATACGCAGATGTGGGAAGACGATATGAACGCGCATTTCTCGGCCACAAATTTTGTGCCGCTCGAGAAAGGCAGCACTCTCGGTGGTGGCAAGTTCCGTGTGTTGATGCAGCTCAGCTCGGGAGGCCTGTCTGCCGTTTATTTGGCAGAAACGCAGAGTAAAGAGCTGATAGTGTTGAAGGAAGCAACTCTGCCGCAGAGTCTGCCGGAACGCACGCGCGCAAAAGCGAAAGAGCTTTTCCTGCGCGAGGCCACTATCTTGCGGGAGTTGAACCATGCCAAGGTCGCGAAGGTGCTGGATTACTTCGTCGAGCGAGAGCGTGATTACCTGGTGATCGAGTTTGTTGCCGGCGAGAATCTGAGACAACTGGTGAAAAAGCGGGGAACACAATCAGAGCGGCTGGTTCTGAACGTGGCACTGCAAGCGGCGCAAATTCTTTCTTACCTGCATCACAGGCAACCTCCGGTTGTGCATCGTGATCTCACTCCGGATAACTTGATGCTCAAAGACAACCAGGACCTGGTGATGATTGACTTTGGTGCGGCAAACCAATATGTCGGCACCGCTACTGGAACGCTCGTGGGAAAGCAGGCTTACATCTCACCGGAACAGTTTCGAGGCAAGGCGACGATTCAGAGTGACTATTACGCGCTCGGTTGCACTTTGTACTTCTTGCTCACCGGTCAAGATCCGGAAGCGCTTTCAATGTCGCATCCGAAAGAATTGCGACCGGACATTTCAGACGAGCTGGATCAACTGGTCGCCGATCTGACTTCGATGATGCTGAGCAACCGGATCCAGACGGCGGAAGAGCTGATCGATCGGGTTGAGCACTTGATACCGGATACGGTGCTAAGTTTTTCTGGAGCGGAACCACACTAAATGGATGCATCCACCAAAGCGGCGCTGTCCAATCGCTACTTCTTCACGAAGGGTCTCAAGGCATCGGACGATTACGATCAGTTTTGGATCAGATACAGACCGGAAAGAGTATTGCGCAAGCGCTTAAACGTTTGGTCAAGTTCCAGAAAAGCCGACGCAGCCGTAGGTATTGCCATATGCGTATTCTTGTGCGTGCTTTTTGGATTGAAGGCGTTCTTGCTCTTGGCTGCACTTGCTTGTCTGATTTTTGGGGCTGGCAAACTTTACTTCCTGTCGTTTCCAACTCACATCGCTTTGTCCGAAGAAGGGCTGCAACTCTTTTGGCTGCGTTCGTTCTGCAACATCGCCAGCGGCATGATTTCCTGGGAACGCTTGACGCATGTGAGTATAGCGAAGAAGAATTACTTCGGTCAGCCCGGATCGATTCTGGAGTTCAACGTCATGGGCACAAGCATGAAGCTGAAGGAACGCATGGGCTATCAGTTGGTCAGCTCAGAGATTTCCTCCGGCTTTCTGAAAGGCGATCGATGCAAAATCAGCCTGCGACTTGATGGTATCGCATCTAGTGACGACCGAAAACGATTGCAATCAGCTCTGAAGAAATTTCTGCCGTCGTATCGCATTGAACCAAGCGTTTCCGATGAACTCAACTTGTCGCTTCGCGTCGAGTCCTACACCGATTTATGGCTGGATGCTTTGAACTCTAATAAGCGAGTGCGTGATGACGTATTGCCGCCGGGTTTGCAAATCGCCGAGGGTGCATATGAGATTGTTTCAGAAATCGGCGCTGGCGGCCAGGCAGTAGTTTACGAGGCGCTTGACCTGAAACGGCGACAGGATGGGGCTGAACCGAACAGGGTCGTACTCAAGGAATTTGTCTTACCGGTGCACGCTGGGGCGACAGTGCGCAAACGTGTGCTGGAAAATATCAAGCGCGAAGCCGATCTGCTCAAGGGTTTGAAGCACCCGAACATCGTCAAACTGCTTGAGTTATTTGTTGAAGATCAACGAGCTTATCTTGTTTTGGAGAGGATCGGTGGCAAGACTTTAAAACAGCTCGTGGAAGAGAAAGGCGCACTGACTGAGCGCGAAGCTGTGCTGTTTGGCTTGCAGATGTGCGAGATTCTCGGCTATCTGCACGCTCACAAAGTGGTGCATCGAGATTTTACTCCGGACAACTTGATTCTCGCGCACGGAGACATATTGAAATTGATCGACTTCAACGTTGCCCTGCAACTGGAGGCGGAAACCACCAACACCGTAGTGGGCAAGCACGCGTACATTCCTCCGGAGCAGTTTCGCGGAAAAGCTTCCGCGCAAAGCGACATCTATGCTGTGGGAGGCACTCTCTATTTTATTCTCGCTGGCAAGGAACCCGAACCGATCACCTGTTCACACGTGCGAGAAGAACGTCCTTATCTCAGCGGCGATATCGATACAATTGTCGCGCGTGCCACTGAAATCGAGCTGGACAAGCGATACGCGGATTGCACGCAGCTTCGCACCGATTTGCATCGTCTCAAAGAATTGTACTCATGTTGAAGGAATGTGAATTAATATCGCTGATGTTGGCCTGATCTGGGGGCGCGGGCGTCCCGCGGGCATCTGTGAAGTTCAGAACTAAATGCGGGCGGGGCGGGACGGCCGCGTCCAGGCAGCGCATATATTGCTTAACCGAACTTCGGCAATTCATTTTTCCAGCCTGATCGAGGCGCTAGAATGTGGGCTCGTGTCGTAGGACAAGGCGACCTGAGCAATTGACGCACACGAAGTGAGCGGCGCATGACTAACACCCAGATGACTGTTTGTTTCCCCGAAAAGCGTTCTTTAGGCAGCCTCTACACCGCCGAAGAGCTATTTCCTCATGCCCGTAAGTGGGTTGGAGAGGCGCGTGGCAAGATCGAACTTGCATTTCCGGCCGGGCGTATGCTCGGTGTGGCGCTCGGACCATTTGGTTGGGAAGCCCTGTCAGAAGCCAAATCCGACGAGTTGTCTTGCTTGCGATCGCTGGATCTCTCCACGTCGCAGTTTAACGACAAGACGCTCAAATCGACTTCTGCACTGGTTGATCTGGCGGAAGTGCGATTGGACTTTCTCAAATTCGGCGACGATCAGTTGCAAGGTTTGAAAGATTTTCCACTGCTCAAAACCGTGTGGCTGACGGGCACTCAGGTATCCGATGGTGGCATCGGACAACTGTCCCATTTGCCCGCGTTGGTCAATCTCGTTCTGAAAAATACAAACGTCACTGACGGTGGGCTCGGGTGCTTGGCGGTGTCCAAGCTCGAAAGTCTGACCTTGCCTTCTCAAATCTCAGATGGTGGAATGTCCGCACTGGGTGCGATCTGCAGCTTGAAGCGAGTTGACCTTTCCTTTACCGCCGTCACCAATGATGGACTGGCCGCGCTGACCGCTCTGCAGTCTCTGGAAGAACTCTATTTGAACGACACTGCTATTAACGACGCTGGGATACCGCATCTAATTGGCATTAAATCGTTGAGAATGCTGTTCCTGAGCGGCACGAAAGTAAGCGACGCAGCAGTTGCCAATCTCGAGAAAATGGATAATCTTCTGCACCTCGAGCTTCGCGACACAGGCGTGACTGAAATTGCCATCGCCAGATTGCGATCGAAACTGCCTAAGTGTGCGGTTTTTGGTGGTTAGGCAACCGGCTCAAGGAGACGGGGTGCTGACGCCTGCTGTCTCGTCTGTTTTCTCTTTTGTTGTCTTCGCTTGGGCCCCCTTTTGAGGCGGCGCCGTCTTGCTTGTTATTGCAGGCTTGCCCATTAGTGATGCCGGCTTTGTCACCTGTGGTGCTGCCGCGGTCTTGCTTGTTATTGTAGGCTTGCCTGTCAGTGCTGCCGGCTTTGTCACCTGTGGTGCTGCCGCGGTCTTGCCCGTTAGTGCTGCCGGCTTTGTCATCTGTGCTGCCGCCGCGGCCTTTGCTTTTTGCTGGGCTTCGTATGCTTGGCGCTCTTTCTGCTTGATCGGCGCCATTATACAGATGGCTACAAACAACACGACAGCGCCAATGCAGTTGCCAATCCAAAATGCGTCTTCTCTATCCATCTGCCTTCACGAACAACCGATTACACCAGCGTAACATGGCTGACGTTCCATCTGATGGTTAGTAATAGCAAATTGCTTTTAGGGCTACGATCAAGCAGAATTCGGTGGTTCCGATTCCGGATCCGGCAACGCCAGCTGCTCTCTGGTTTTGAAAAACCAGCCGCGCATACCTCGCCACCAGGAGCGTCTATTTTTCTCGATTTCGTTGCGCACTTTCGAGAGCCGCACACGTTCCAATTCGAATTTGACTTTAGTCAGGTCGCGGCGAAAGTCGTCGGTGTTGATCGCCGCTGCAATGGCCCGATCGGCCTGCGCTTGCAAATCGGGAAGCAACTTCAGCTCAGTCTCTAATTGCGCCATTTTCGCGCGGTCTTCGACTCGATCGGTCAACAACCTGATAATTGTTTCTTGCGCCTCGACCAGCAAGCAACGCAGCTCGTCCACTTCGGCGGTTTTGTCGTCAACGTGAACGGTCAGTCTCTGCGATGTTGGAGTCGGTTCAAAAGACATCTGCTCTCTGGTCGTCAATTCTTTAGCGGAAGAGAGATCTTCACTGTTTTTGATCAGGGAGACAAAACCCTCGAGAACAGTGACCAGATCATTGCGTGTTATTTTTGTTTCACCAATGGCACTTTGAGCGACTATATCGGACGATTGATGCGGAAATATTTTTTCTGCAGTCTCAACGCTTTCTTCCGGAGGAGCGACTAGTTCGTTGGTTTCCGCCTGCGCCACTTGCGGTTGTTCCGGTGGAGCGAAATTGGTTTCAACTACATCAGCTGGCTTTGCTGACTCGCGCGACGCCGGCGTCTCAGTCGGTGTCGCGATCTCATTCTCGCCCATTTGCGTTGAAAATAGATGCCTCAACGCGTCCACAGGCGTAGTGCGCGCGTGAGATTCGGATCCGGGAAAATCCAACGGTTGTGCGGCGTTCATTCAAACAAATTCCTCAAACCAATCACCAGCATTATTATCCTTACTCGTGCGGCGATTGTCTACATTTTTAATGGCGCTATATTTGGTGCATATGCATTATCGGCAGTCTGTAGTATCGCAGTGTTTATGCGTCACTGCGCGCATTGCCGCCGCTTTCTCTGAAGTATATGTGATATGGATGCGATGGGATCTCGAAGCGATGTTGGGCTGCGATCGGCACCACTTAGCCCCGTTTCTTGTGAGCGCCCTGGGCTGGTTTGAGTGCTTTTTTCTTGGTTGACTTTGTGCCCGGGGCGGTCTTTTCTTCGGTCTTGGCTGGTTCGAAGGCGAAGAACGTTTGCAGGATTTCTTTGGCGATTGGAGCGCAAGTGCTGCCTCCGTGACCGCCGTGTTCGACGAAGACGCAGATGGCGATGCGGGGGTTGTCGGCTGGGGCGTAGCAGGCGAACCAGGCGTGGGTTTTGCTGCCTTCAGGCGGTGCTTCGGCAGAGCCTGTTTTGCCGGCCACTTCGACGTTGCCGAGTTTGGTGGCGCCACCGGTGCCGCTGGCGACGACTGCTTTTAGACCGGCTGCGACTACGTCCATGTATTCTTTGCGGAACTTCCAGTGCTCAGGTCGGGGCGGTGGAATTTGCCTGTCGCCGATCTTGATCACGAAGTGCAGATCCGGCACTTTGCCGCGCGTGCCCAAACCGGCATAGATGCGGGCCATTTGGGTCGGCGTCACTTGCACATATGTTTGACCGATTGACATATGCAAGGTGTTGCCGGGATACCACTTTTCGTGATAGACGCGCTCTTTCCATTTGGAATCTGGCACCAGTCCCGTCCCTTCATGCCGCAACTCCACTCCGGTGGCTCGCCCGGCACCGAATTTGGTGCCGACATCTTTCATCATTTCCGGCGTCATATGCAGCGCCATTTGATAGAACGCTGAATCACGAGACCAGGCGAGACATTTGACCAGGTCGAACAGCCCCGTTGAAGCGGTCCAATCATGGAAGAAGAAATTCCCTAAACTGACGCCGCCGGACACGTGGATTTTGGTATCCGGTTTCACAACTTTATTTTCCAGCGCCGCCAAAAGCGTGATCGCCTTCCATGTAGAACCGGGCGGGAACCCAGACAGCGCTCGGTTGAACAGCGGGTGATCGGGTGCGTTCAGCCGTTTCCAGTCGGCAGGGGAGATCTTGCGCGTGAAGACGTTGGGATCGAAGCTGGGGCGTGATACCATCGCCAGCACCTCACCGGTCTGGGGGTCGACCGCGACGACGGCACCGGAGCGTTCTCCCAGCGCCTTGTAGGCCACGCGTTGTAAATCCAGATCGATCGACGTGACGATCGGCTGTCCGGCTTGAGCTTCGCGAGTGATTACCGGCTTGGCGGTATCGCGCGAGAGCGCCTGTCCAAGGGCATTGACGCGCACTCTTTGTTCACCGTCGGTGCCACGCAGCTGGTCATCGTAGAGGCGTTCGATGCCATCTTGTCCGACCACATCGCCCATGCGCCGGTCCGGACGCGCCTCCAGCTGAAAGTGGTTGATCTGCCCGCAATATCCCAATGAGTGGGCGGTGATTTCGCCTTGCGTGTAGTTTCTGCTTATGTCAGGGAGAATGTCGATGCCAGGCAGGAAAACCTTTTGACCGTAGAAGCGGCTGACACTGTCCATATCCAGATCGCGCTCGATCACCACAGGCAGTACCGAATGGCTCATTTTTGCTTTCCCCAGTATGGCAGCGATTTTGGCTGGGGGCTGCTCTAGCACCTGCGAAAGACGATTGGATAGATCCTGGACGTGATCGATTTGCATGGGAATGGCGATCATTGACAGCGACTGCTTATTGGTCGCGAGCAGGTTGCCGTGCCGGTCGTAGATGATGCCGCGCGGCGCGCGCAGGAAGGTGACGCGCGTGGAATTCTCCACTGCCTGAGTGCGGTAATACGGATATTGCAAGATTTGCAGCCAACCTAGCCGGACGATCAAGGTGACGACAGCTGCGACGACAATGAATGCCAGAACGAACATCTTGAGCAGAGGTCCGCTGAGTGGAGGAGTAGCTGTGGAGGTCGTCATAGTTGTGTCGCCTGAGTCGGTGATTTGGTGAACTCATACCAGGCACGCATCGGGATAAACACGAACGGTGCCAGAAGCGCATTGACGATTGCTTCAGGAACTGCGATTTGCACAAGATGCGGCCAAACATCGGGACGCCCGGCTAACGCCAGCTGGCAAGCCATGATCGCTTCGGCGAAAACGGAGAGCAACAAAACCAGTGGTAAGCACAAAAGCACACCCTGGTTGAAATTGCGCAGGCAAAAATAACCGGACACCCAACCGATCAGCGGGAAACAGACCGGATACGTCGGCAGAATCGATGCGTAGAGCGCGCCAAAAAAGGCTCCCACCAGCGCGCCACTGAGGGAGCCGGAGAGAATTTGCATGGTGATGATCTGTCCCAGCGGCACGCGGCGCAACTCTTCCGGTCTGGGCATCTGCAAAGGCGAGCCGAAGACAGCGCCCCAAACAATCGTCACCATCAAAGGCAGGCTGCAGAGAACGGCGCGTAAAGGCAAAAGACTGAGGACGGTCAACTGTGTCAACCAGGCAAAGCAGAGGATCACTGCCGCCAGCCCAATCTGCCAGAATCTTCTGCGCGCTCGCATAGAGACAATGGCCAAAGCTTCTCCTCCGTCGGGCGCTAGCGGTCTTCCTGCGGCGGTAGCACGAGCACCTCGCTTAAATCGTAGCAATTCTCTGCCAGCTTTACCTCGATCTGTAAAGCGGCACCGTTGGTGTCTCGTTTCACCGCTATGATTGTGCCCACCGGGTGGTTTTTGGGGAAGACGCTGCCTTTCCCCAGGCACATCACTTTGTCGCCGATGTCGACGTTTGTGCCGACCGGCACATAATCGAGTTTGGCCGGCTTCTCGTAGGCGCCCGAGAGAATGCCGGTAACGCCGGTGTGCTGCATGACGACGCCAATTTTTTGATCGGGGTCGGTGAGCAGCTGCACAACGCTGGCGTGATCGTCGACTTTCGTCACCTGACCGACGACACCGTCTGCGGTGATCACTCCTGCGCCTTGGCGCACTCCATCCAGTTTCCCTTTGTCCAGAACCGCCCGCTCGAACCAGTTGTCCGGATTTCGCGCGATCACTTCTGCTGCCAGCGCTTGCGGCTCGGATTTTTGTTTCAACCCCAGAAGCGCTCTCAACTTGTTGCTTTCGTGCGTTTGCTGGCGCAATGTGACCAGCTCGAGCTGGGATTTTGCCAGGCGCGTTTCCAGAGTCTTGATGCGGTCGGATGCATCGAGCAGCTGTTTGGCCAGGTTCTTTGTCGACTCCACCGAGTAGGCACCGCGGGCGAAGACCGACGAGACCCAGGCTTGCACGCTCAAGACGGCGCCGCTAACTGGACCGGCGAGCAACCATATAAGGATTAGCAAAAAAATGAATTCGGCGGCGGACTCCGAACTAACTGGCAACCTTCTTTGTCCGGAAGACACGGTGCAAGTCTCCTAGTTCTGAGCGCACTGCTCCAAAACTCGTCTGTAAATGGGATCGCTCAACATCTTGCCGGTGCCGATGGCGACGCACGAAAGCGGGTCTTCGGCGATGAAGACCGGCACTTCAGTTTCGTTGGCAATCAGCTCGTCGAGCCCTTGCAGCAAAGCGCCGCCGCCAGCCAGAATGATGCCGCGGTTAAAGATGTCGGCAGCCAACTCAGGCGGTGTGCGTTCTAACGTGCGCCGCACCGCTTCGACAATCTGTGAAAGCGGCTCAGCCAGAGCTTCGCGGATTTCGCCGCGGCTGACGGCAACTGTACGGGGCAAGCCGTTGATCACGTTCAACCCGCGCACGTCGTACTTGTCGTTGTCTATCGTTTTATAAGCCGATCCGAGGCGGAACTTGATCTCTTCGGCGGTTTGCTCGCCGATCGCCAGGCTGTGCACCTTCTTGAGATACTGCACGATCGCATCGTTCATCTCGTCGCCGGCGATGCGAATCGATTCGTTCACCACTATGCCCGAAAGGCTGATCACTGCTACTTCCGTGGTGCCGCCGCCGATGTCGACGATCATGCATCCGGTCGGCTCTGTCACCGGCAGAGCGGCGCCAATGGCAGCGGCCATCGGCTCTTCCGGCAGATATATCTGAGCGGCTTTGGCACGCACTGCCGCCTCGCGAATCGCGTTCTTTTCGACGCTTGTAATGCCTGATGGAATGCCAATCGCCATATGTGGCGACATAAATGTTCCGCCGGCTTTGACACGATCGATGAAAGTCTTGAGCATCACTTCTGCGTGCTTGAAGTCGGCGATCACGCCGTCTCGCAGCGGGCGCGTCGCCTTCACGCCTTGCGGTGTGCGTCCGAGCATTGCTCGTGCTGCTTCACCGACAGCAATGACGTTATTTTGCTCGTCAATCGCTACAACTGACGGCTCCCGCAGCACCACACCTTGATTGCTGACGTAGATCAAAGTGTTGGCCGTGCCCAGATCTACGCCTATTTCTTGCCGGAAAAATCCTTTGAACAACTCGACGGTACTCCGCATGTAGAGTCGAACATACGACGCTAACTTGATATAAAGTTTAGCACGCAGAGCATTAGTTTGTTGAAACCAAGTGTTTGTTTTCCCGCAACGGCGGCGGTTTACGCTGAGCACGGTAACGAAAGGTTGCTATGGCTTTGAGCGATATCCGATCACACCGCTTCGCATCAAAGTAATGCAGGAGTGGTCTTGCTGCAAGCAGAAGGCGTGCTCATCGAACCATTTGAGCGTCCCATATTCTCTGGCGCCATTGCTAAGAATAAATTCCAGGTTAGTCTTTTCTCTGATGAATCGCTGTAGCTCGGCGACCGTTGGTCCTTTTGCCTCTTGTGCCGTGTTCATTGGCGGACTGCTCCTTCATGCGCGGTGCTGCAACGCGCTTCAAGGGTACTAATCGGTGAATGCGGTGTCAACGAAAGGTGCGGCAAACAGATGCAGTGCAATACCTTATATCGATCGGGGTTTTCCCTATGGGCGCCAGATCAATACAACTTGACAATAGATTTGCTTCA
>Ga0182024_10015943_pt1 | contig 14315 bp, 19 predicted proteins | sample P32metaG_FD_120480 | JGI IMG/M metagenome (GOLD analysis project Ga0182024, IMG submission 120480) | Permafrost microbial communities from Stordalen Mire, Sweden - P3-2 metaG (Illumina Assembly) | ecosystem: Environmental > Terrestrial > Soil > Wetlands > Permafrost | place: Sweden: Stordalen... | reverse complement strand
GGTCGGCGATCGCGTGCGCGCCACCTGCGCCGACGACATGAACAAGATGGGACTCGAAGTAATTTCGTTCACCATCAAGGAAATTCGCGACAAGAACGACTACATCACCAACATGGGCCGGCCAGACATCGCGCGCATCAAGCGCGACGCCGACATTGCCGCCGCCGAAGCCGAGCGCGACACGGTGATCAAGCGCGCCGAAGCAACCCGCGCAGCTGCCGTCGCCACGGCACAAGCGGATCAGGAACGCGTACTCGCGCAGACGCTCTCGGCGGCGAAACAGGCGGAGTCCACGCGTGATCTTGAAATCAAGAAAGCGCAATATCTCGAAACCACCAAGAAGCAGCAGGCCCAGGCGGACAAAGCCTACGACATTCAAACCAACATCATGCAGCAGCAGGTGGTCGCCGAAGCGGTGACGGTCCGCCAGGTGGAAAAAGAGCACGAAGTCAAGGTGCAGGAAGCCGAAATTCTGCGCCGCGAAAAGGAATTGATCGCGACCGTTCTGAAGCAGGCCGAAATGGATCGCCAGCGCATCGAAACGCTCGCGGCGGCCGAACGCGCCCGCAGGATTGCAGAGGCCGAAGGCGCGGCCGGAGCCATCCGCGCGCAGGGCGAGGCCGAAGCCGAGATCATTTTGAAGAAGGGCGAGGCGGAAGCCAAGGCCATGAACGTAAAGGCGGAGGCGTATAAGGAGTGGAACCAGGCCGCGGTGGTCGACAAGCTGATCACGGGGCTGCCGGAGATCATGCGGGCGCTCGCTTCGCCGCTCGCGAACGTCGACAAAATCACCATCGTTTCCACCGGAAACGGCGCCTCCTCGGGGATGCACAAAATCACCGGAGATATGACGGAGATGGCGGCGCAAATTCCGGCGCTGTTCGAGACCTTGAGCGGAATGAAAATGTCGGATCTGTTGGGTAAGGTACGCACCATCGGCGCGACCAAGGATGCCGATGGCCAGAGCGAGAACAAGTCAGGAAAGGAGTAATTTTATGGCACTCTTAGAACGTGTGGCCACGCTGGTGCGGGCAAATCTCAATGATTTGATCGACAAGGCGGAAGAGCCGGAAAAAATGATCAAGCAGGTGATCCTGGACATGCAGAATCAGCTTTTGCAGGTCAAGACCCAGGTCGCCATCGCGATCGCCGATCAGCATCTGCTGATCAAGAAGCAGCAGGAAAACCAGCAACTCGCTGACGAGTGGGTTCGCAAAGCGGAGCTGGCTGTAGAGAAGGAGCACGACGATCTGGCGCGCGCCGCGCTCGAGCGCTCGATGACCGCGCGCGGAATCGCGGCGAGCTTCGCCGAGCAGGTCGCCGATCAGTCCGCGCAGGTGGAGAATTTGAAAACCGCGCTGCGTAAGCTCGAGCTGAAGCTCGACGAGGCGCAGAACAAGAGCGACATTCTCATCGCCCAGCATCGCCGTTCCCGCGCGCTGAACAAGGCCGGCGACGCGCGCCTGAAGATCGGCGATGGATCCAAGGCAGCCGCGTTCGATCGCGTGAAGAACAAGGTCCAGCGCGAAGAAGCCATGAGCCACGCGAAGTCGGAGATCGCGATCGACAACATGGATGACCGTCTGGCGGCTCTCGAAAAAGAAGATGCGGTCGAGAAGCTGCTGAGCGAAATCAAGCTGAGAAAGAAGGAGTCCGTTTCGTGAGCGACGCCGTGGTAGAACCGTTGATCCTCGATCTCCTCGAGTGGTTGTCGGGGGGCGACAGAACCTACGAAGAAGTCATGGCGGCCTGGCGCACATCGTGCCCCCGGCTTCCGGTCTGGGAGGACGCCAACGATCGCGGGCTGGTCGCGCGCACCGACGGCGAGTGCGTCACAATCACGCCGATCGGTCTGAAAGTTCTCGAGCAGAACCGTCGCGGCCGTCTCAGTTGCCGAGCGCGTCCCCGATGATGCTGTTCGCGATTTGCGATGGCGGAACGTTGTAGGTTCCCGAGTTGTAGGCGGCCTGCAAGCGCGCGAGCTTGGACGGATCGCTCGACCACGCTTGCCCGGAAAGTTGAAAGGCCGATAGCTGCGAGGCAACGCCCGAGAGCTGGACCTGGTCGCCTCCGTTATCCTGACCGCGCCCGTCGCGCCCGCTAACCGCCGTTTGTCCCGTCTGGCTCGTCTGCGCCGCCTGATTCAGGCCCGGAGCAAGATTGGTGATGTTGTTATCGATTGTCATGGTTTTTCCTTTTTTCCGAGTCCTTCGACGATCATGTGCGCCATGCCTAAGCCGCCATTCTTGGCGAGCAGTTGCGAAAACTGTTGATTGGCGAGATCCATCATGGTCTCGCTCGAATTATCTCCGTCATCGTCGTGAGACGCCTCCCGCGCAGACCGCAGCATTTGCCCGATCAGCAGCGCTTCAAACTGCTGCGCCGCGTCGGCGACCTTGGTTGGCTTCGCCTGCGGCGTCAGTGACACGGACGCCGCCGTGCCCGAAAACAACGCGCCGGATGAAATCGACCCGCTCATAAAACGTCGATTTCCGCGTCGAGCGCTCCCGCCGCGCGAAGATTCTCCAGAATCGCGATGATGTCGCGCGGCGTCGAGCCGATCGCTTGCAGCGCGCGCACCAGCTCCTCTACCGTCGCGCCTTTTTGAAGCACGATATTCTTGGCTTTTTCTTCCTTCGCGCTCACCTCCACCGCGGGAGTCACCGCGGTTTGCCCTTGAGAAAGCGGCAGCGGCTGCGAAACCTCCAGCTTGGTTCGGATTTCGACGGTCATTGCGCCGTGCATGATGGCGACCGGCGAGATCCGCACGTCGTTGCCGATGACGATCGTGCCGGTGCGCTCGTTGATCACCACGCGCGATTTCTGATCGGCGTCGACGCTCAGATTTTCGAGTTCCGCTACGAACTCCACCGGCCGCGACGAATACGAAGCCGGAATGTCCACCGCCACCACGCCGGGACTCTCTGCGCGCGCAATCGGCGATCCCGCCGCCGCGCCCACCGCGAACTTCTTGTTGAGCACGGCGGCTACGCGAGCCGCGGTCGTGAAATCGGCCTGGTGAAGTTGCAGCTTGATGTGCGACGTCGGCTCGATCGAAGGCGGCGCGCGTTCGACGATCGCGCCATCCGGCGTGCGCCCCACCGTCGGATGATTCACCGTCGACGTGTTCCCGCCTTTGCCCGCCACGAATCCGCCCGTGATCACCGGTCCCTGCGCGACGGCGTACACCTGCCCGTCCGCGGCCTTCAAAGCGGTCATCAACAGCAGGCCGCCCTGCAAACTTTTCGCATCGCCGATCGCCGCCGCGATAATATCGATCTTCGTGCCCGGCTGCGCAAACGGCGGCAGATTCGCGGAGACCATCACCGCCGCCATGTTGCGGACCTGCATCTGCGTCGGATCCACCGTCACGCCCATGCGCTTCAGCATGTTGGTCAGCGATTGCGCCGAAAACAGGGTCAACTGCTTGTCGCCCGTCCCGTTCAGCCCCACCACCAGACCGTAACCCATCAACTGGTTGTCGCGCACGCCTTCGAGCGAGACCAGGTCTTTCAACCGCGTAATCTCAGCCGATGCGGCGGAAGCCGCGAGAATCAGCGTCAGAAGCATCTTCATGAAAAGGTCCTTGAGCGCAAAGGACGCAGCCCGTTTTGCGCGATGAATATTCCGAAGCGCAAAGGGCGTAGCCCGTTTTGCGCGATTAATAATTAAAACGGCAGCAGCCCGAGCAACAGCCGGTAGAGGAAGTGCGGCCTGCGGATCGCGTCCCCCACGACGCCTTTTCCATTCACGTGAATCTGCAAGTCGGCGACCTGGTTTGAAGCCACCATATTCAAGGATGTAAGGTCGTCCGGGCGCACTAACCCGTGAATCGAAATAGCCTGTTTTTCAGAATTTACCCCGATATCCTTGTTCGCTTCCACCACCAGGTTGCCATTCTCCTTGACTTCCACCACGCGCGCGGAAATGGTCGTATTCAAGGTCATGGCGCGGGAGGTCTGCCCGGTTCCCGCCAGTTCCACATCGCTGCTGGTGCCCAGCGGATTGGCGAAGCGGCTCGCGGCATTCAGGGTCCCGAACGCGGCCGTAATCGTGCTATTGGCCGATGATTTTCGCGATGTCTGCGTGGCGCCGGAAGCCACCGCCGAAAGGCTCTCGGAAACCACGATGGTCACGATATCGCCCACCTGGCTCGCCCGCACGTCGCGAAATGCATCCGCCAGCCGTCCGCTCGCCACAAACAGCGATCCGGGTGAGGCTCCGTTCTGAGCCCACAGCGACGCTGCCACGGCAAAAAATGCACAAAATACAATATATTTCATTTGGTGATTAAGACCTTCCCTTTGTCTTCGATGCGCGCCTGAAAATGCTTGCCATTATCCGGATTCTTGATCAAAACCAGCTCCCCGAGGCGTCCCGAGGATTCCGCCGTGGCGTCGAACACGAGTTTGGCTTCGCCGCTCACCACTTCGACGCGAACCGTGTCGCCGCGCTCGACTTCTCGCGGCATCGTCAGCATCGACGCGAAAATTGGCTCGCCCGGCTTGATGGCTTGGATTGGCGCCCGGCCCACGGCCCGATCGAGTGAATCGAGCGGCGCCGCGGCGAACGGAAACCGCGGTCCTTTTCGAACCACCAGTTGCGCGCGAACGATCGGCTTCGCCGCCGCCAGCGGTTCTTCCGCTTCCACCCAAGTCTGTTCCGTCGTAATGGTCGCCTTCACCCAGACCGCCACGCTGCGATCCTGCGAGTAAGCCAGGTGCCCGCGCCACAATCCGTTCGCCGAAAGCCCGGCGCGCGTGAACTCGAGCGTTCCCGCCGGAACGCCGGAGCGGCTGAAATCCAGAATTTCGATTTTTGCGTTGTCGATCGCCAGCGCGCTTCGCAGAGCCGGCAGCAGTCTTTCCGGGCTCAGAGCTTCGACGGCGCGCTCAAAACACATCTCGGAAACCGGAGGTTCAAGCGTAATTCCATTGATTCGCGCGACGCGCGCGATCTCGTCCGGCCGGAAAACCCGCGTGACGGCGGGCATCGGCGTGACGGCCAGCGGAAGCTTGGGGTCGAGCGTGGCGAACGCCGGATTGAACGCCGCGAAATCCCCGGCGAGAATATGGTCGCCATCGACCCTACCGCACGCCGTAGCGCAGGGCGCGAGCAGCGCAGCCGCCATCGAAATGAGCACTGCGATTTTCACGGCGTGATGTTGTTCACCTGTTGATACATCTCGTCCGCCGCCTTCACCACCTTGGTATTGGCTTCGAAGGCGCGCTGGCTGCTGATCATATTGATGAACTCCTCCACCACGCTGACGTTTGAGGATTCCAGATACCCTTGCTGCAAGGTTCCGACTCCGTCCTGTCCGCCGGGCGTCCCGACAATCGGATCGCCGCTCGCGTCGGTCGGCGCAAACAGCCCGTTGCCCAGGCTGTTCAACCCGCCGGCATTGGTGAAATTGGCGAGCTGGATCTGGCCCGCGGTCTGCGACGCGGTCTGGCCCGGCTGCGTGTAGCTGACCGTTCCGTCGGCGGCGATGGTGATCGATAACGCCTGCGCCGGAATCGTAATCTGCGGCACCACCGGGTTGCCGTTGGCGTCGACAATGTTGCCGTTCTTGTCCATCTGGAAATTTCCGGAACGCGTGTAGGCCGTCGCGCCCGTGGGCGTTTGAATCTGGAAAAATCCCTTGCCTTGAATCACCAGATCCAGCGGATTGTCGGTCTCGGTGAAATTGCCCTGCGTGAGAATGATGGTGTTCGCCGAAGGACGCGTGCCCAGGCCGAGCTGAAGGCCGCTCGGCACCACGGTTTGCGATCCCGCGGCCGCTCCTGGCTGGAGAAAACTCTGGTAAAGCAGATCCTGAAACTGCGTTCGACGCGCCTTGAACCCGGTGGTATTGGCGTTCGCCAGATTGTTGGCGATATTGTCGATGCTCATCTGCTGCGCCGTCATGCCGCTGCCCGCGCTGTATAAAGCCCGAATCATATTGACTCCTTCACGTTTTTTCTATACCACCTTCGCCACTTCGTCCACCGCGCGTTTGCTCATGTCCGACCCGAGCGTCATGGCCTTCTGCAACATCTCGAATTGCCGCATCACCGAGACCAGCTTCACGGCTGCCTCGGCCACCGGCACGTTGGATTGCTCGAGCTGGCCTTGCAGAACTTCGGTCGATTGCGATCCAGCCGCCACCGGCGCGCTCTTGTCCACCATGGCGAAGTAGTTCGATCCCAGCTTGCTCAGCGCCTGCGGCGTTGAATCCGGCGAATCGATTTCAATCTGCCCGACGTCCTGTCCCGCCTGACTGACCACCCCGTCCTTGGCGATATCGATGGCGAGCGACGGATCGATCGTGATCGGCTTGCCCTGATCGAGCGCGTTGCGCACCGTGTATCCCTCGGCCGTCTCGATCTGGTTGGTCTTCGAAATTTTGAAGTCGCCGCTGCGCGTGAACACCGTCCCCGCCGGGGAATTCAGCGCGAACAAGCCTTTCCCGGAAAGCGCCACATTAAGAGGATTGCCCGTCGGCGTCAACGACCCCTGCGAAAAATCGGTCCACTGGCTCTCGACCATCGGGAGCTGCTCTTTATAAAGACCGTAGAATTCGCGATCCGACTTGAACCCAGACGTTCCCGCATTCGCGATGTTGTTGGCCAGCATGTCGAGCGATTCCATCCGCGCCTTCATGCCGCTCGCGGCCGAGATGAGTAGTGGATCCATTCCGGACAGTCCTCGCCTGCGTTTATGCAATTCGGCAGCCGATCTCTAACATTCAATGAAATGGAGTCGATGCGATATTCAGGGACCAAATTGGAATCAGCAATCGCGTGCCGTTTTGGTTGCGTACCAAGTTGGTGTTCGAAATATTTTAGTAAGTCGTTGACATCTTAGTTGCAAACCGTTTGGGCACTAGCCTGCATTTGTTTGCGGCGTGAACGCGCTCGCGGCTATTGCACCCTCTCCGGCCGGAATGATCGCCAACGGCTTGCTTCCGTCTCCCTTGCGAGCCGCCAGCGCCGCGAGCGCTTCCAACACCCCGCTTCCCGTTGACGGATTCGTCGACCTTATTAATGCGCTGCTCGGATCGGGCGTCAAGAACGAAGCTTCCGAACCAAACGCGCACCTGGACGAATTCACCGGGGGCGAGATCGCCAGCGGCGCTGACGCACCGGCCGCATCGCAAAACCTTGCGCAGACCGGCGTGTTGGTCGCATCGAACGCGAACCTCGCGCAGGCGCTGATTCGATCCATGCTCGGCGGCCGGACCGCCTCTCTCGATGACGCGTCGCTTTCTTCCGATGCGAAATCGGCAAAACCGAAATCAGCGACGCTGAAATCGCTCGCGAAGCCCGCGCAGCCAGTCGCTCGCGAGGCTCGAGTGACGACGCCCGTCGAACTGCCATTTGAAATCGCGCTCCAAACCATCTCGGGCGATTCTGCCTTGAGCGACGGCGGTTCCGACGTGTCCGACGGCGGTTCCGGCGCATCCGGCGGCGCGAACCAGGCGGGCTCCGGGATCGCACAGCCGATCGACTTCGCCAAGTCCCAGGCATCGCAGGCGCCGCTCGCTTTCAGCGCCAAACTGACGCCGCTTGACGAGGACCAAGCCGGGAGTGAAGCGCAGCCTGGCGCGCCAGATCCGGCGTCTTTAATCGACGCAAGCGCACCGCCAACTTCGGACGCGGGAATGATCGGCAAGCCGGCGTTATCATCGGCGCCGGCATCGCACGCCGAGCTTTCCGGCGACTCTCGCGAGGATTCGACGCCGCGGGTCGCCGCGACTGCATCGCCTGGGGACCTTGCGCACGCATTCGAGAACGGCGCGCAGCCCGGCGCTGGTCAGTTCGCATCAAATCCGCCGGCGGATGGCGCCAAATCCGCCTCTACCTTCGGCACTGTCGCCGACACGCTTCGTTCATCTGAATCGCGCTTTGCCGAGCCGGCGAGTTCCGCGTCAGCCGGCGCGCCGGGCGCGTCGCCCGTTCAGGAGATCGCGATGCGAATCACACGGCCCGAAATGCCGAGCGTCGATCTCCGCGTCACCGAGCGCGGTGGCGAGATTCACGTGGACGTGCGAACACCGGACGCCGGTCTTGAAACCGCTCTTCGCGAGGACCTGGGAACGCTGACCAGTTCGCTTGAGCGCGCGGGATATCGCGCGGAAACCTTCGTGCCGCTGGAAGGCGCGAGCGCTTCCGGAACCGCTGCGCTCAAGAGCGCCCCATCCTCGAACATGAATTCCAATGATGATCGCCAGCAGCAGGAATCCGGCTCATCCGGACGGCAATCCGGCGATTCCGCCGAACACCGCCAGCAACAGCGGCAGCGCAATTCGCGCGTGCAGGACTGGATCAATGAAATGGAGAAACAACAATGAGTACCTCACCAGTGAATCTTTCATCCGCCGGGCTCTTGTCCCCCGCAACCGGGGCGGCGACCAGCTCGCCGGCGCAATCCTCGCCCGCGACCAGTGACCTCGCGAACCAGAACGTATTTCTGCAACTGCTGGTGGCGCAGTTGAAATATCAGGATCCGGAAAATCCGGCGGACGGCACCACCTTCATCACCCAGCTCGCGCAATTCAGCGAACTGTCGAACTCGACTCAAATGGTCAGCGATCTTGGGACCATCCAGACGGACCTGACTCCGTCTGCGGCGGCCGCGACACAAGCCGCCACCGGGACCACGACTAACGGGACAGGCACGACGACCCCTGCCGGAACCCCCGGCGGCTCGGCCATCGTCAACTCATAACTCGAAATCTTTCAAAGGACAAATCATGGGCACATCATTTTCAACAGCACTATCGGGACTGAATGCGAACAGCACGGCCATCGACGTGGTCGGCAACAACCTGGCGAACCTGAACACGGCGGGTTTCAAGGCGGACACCGTGACGTTTCAGGATCTGGTCACGCAATCGTTGGGCGCGGGCCTCGGCGCGACCCAGGTCGGATTCGGCGTGGGTACGCCGATCACCCTGGCGCAGTTTTCGCAGGGAGCGATTCAAACCACCGGCGGGCCACTGGATGCGGCCATTCAGGGCAATGGATTCTTCATCGTCACCGGAGCCGGAACCGGAAACACGGAATACACTCGCGGCGGCAGCTTTGAAGTGAATTCTTCCGGACAATTGACCACCGCATCCGGCGACCTGGTGCAGGGATGGACCCTTAGCAACGGCGTGTTGAACACCAACGGAGCCATCGGAAACATCACCGTTCCCACCGGAACGCTGGCCCCGCCGGTGGCGACAACGGCCGCTTCGGTAAGCCTGAACCTGGACGCGTCGGGGACCGCCGGCCCGCCGCCCACGACATTTTCGACGGCCTTGCAGGTTTACGATTCGCTGGGTACCGCGCACACGCTAACGATGACGTACACCGCCACGGCCACCCCGGGTCAATGGAACTATTCGATCGCCATTCCCGACGCGGATCTCGCGAATCCTCCGGGCACGCCGACCACGGGAACCCTCACCTTCGATTCCAATGGCAACCTGACCAGTCCCACCGCAACCGACGCTTCGCCCACCATTCCTCTCACCGGGCTCGCCGACGGCGCCTCCGACATGAACATCACGTGGAATCTATATAACGGGACCACCCCTACCATCACGCAGTTCGCCCAGCCCTCCGCAACTTCCGCGGATTCGCAAAACGGATCGGCGGCCGCGAATCTGGTGAGCGTGGGCCTCGCCAACGGCGGCCAGGTGCTAGCCCAATACTCGAACGGGCAACAAGTGGTGGTGGGGCAGATGGCGATGGCCGAGATCCGCAATCCGGACTCGCTGGTCGCTTCCGGCAACAGCAACTATGAGACCAGCGCGCTTACCGCGCTTCCAGCGGTCGGCGTTCCAGGAACAGGCGGGCGCGGCACCGTGCTCGGCGGCTCGATCGAGGCCTCCAACGTCGATATCGCCACGGAATTCACGAACCTGATCATCTACCAGCAAGGCTACGAGGCCAACGCTCACATGGTGACCACCGAAAATCAGTTGAGCCAGGACACCATCAATCTGAAGCAGTGAGTCCCGCATGGCTGAAACGGTAAAGTTGACGGTCTTTGAAGAAGTCGCCTACGTCGCTGACATTCCCATGCACGTCACCGTCGAGCTCGACCACATCACCATGCGCATTCGCGACATTCTGGCGCTGAGCGAGGGCAGCGTGATCAAGACCAGGCGCGCGGCGGGGGAAAACATCAATATCCTCATCGGCGGCGCGCCGGTCGGCAGCGGAGAAGTCGTGATCATCGAGGAAACCGTAGGCGTGCGCATCACCGACTTCACCGAGGAGCGTTAGAGCCCGGAGGGGATTTGGAAAATGGAAACGCGGCAATTGTTTTCGGTTTTGGCGGTGTTCGCGCTGTTGGGCGCCGCGCTATGGGTGCTGCGGCGGCGCGGCGGGATTCGTCCGCGATCGTCCATCGCCGGGTCCTTACGCCTGCCGTTTTTCGGGCGGCAAACCGGACCCGGAAAGTCGCTGGTTTCGCTCCAACGGCTGGCGCTCACGCCGCAACATTCCCTGCACCTGGTGCAGATAAATGGGCGGGTGATGGTGGTAACCACGCATCCGCAAGGCTGCGCTCTTCTGTGTGAAGAGGGAAAAGGACCCCAAGCGTGAAGAAACTGATTGTGCTCCTGGGCGCGATGATTTGTTCCGGCGCGTCCGCATTTGCCGGACCCTCCGACTCGCTGCTCGGAATCACGCTGGTTCAGACCAAGGGCGGCAATGCGCTCAGCGTGCCGATGCAGATCGTCCTGCTGTTGAGCGTGCTCACGCTGCTGCCGGCGATCCTCATGGCCGTAACGCCGTTCCTGCGGATCATCATCGTGTTGCACTTTTTGCGGCAGGCGTTGGGAACACAAACCGCGCCCTCGAATCAGGTGCTGGTCGCGCTCGCGATGTTCCTCGCGCTCATCGTGGTGCAACCCGTCGCCGAAGAGGTTTATCACAAAGGCTGGGAACCGCTTGAAGCCGGGCAAATTAGCGCGGAGCAGGCGTGGGACCAGGCGTCGGTTCCGATCAAGGGATTTCTGTTGAGATTCGCGCGCGAAAAAGACATCCAATTATTCGTCGAACTATCTCATTCTCCAGCACCTTCCAAGCCCGCCGACGTGCCGTTGAGCGCGCTTGCGCCGGCGTACGTGCTGAGCGAGCTCAGGACCGCGTTCCAGATCGGCGCTGTGCTGTTTCTTCCCTTTCTAATCATAGACTTGGTGGTTGCGTCGGTGACCGTATCGGTAGGGATGGTGCAATTGCCTCCGGTGATGATATCGGCGCCATTCAAGATTCTTCTGTTCGTTCTGGTGGACGGATGGAACCTCGTGATCGGATCATTGGTGCGGAGTTTTTACTAGTTTTCACGGAGATTCATCGAGAAAACACGGAGTTTTTACATATGACGACGGCTTCGGTTGTGGACCTGATTCGCACCGCTTTTGTGACCACGTTCTGGCTCGCGCTGCCGGTGCTCGCGGTGGCTTTCGTGGTGGGGATCGTGATGAGTCTCACGCAGATTCTCACCTCGATTCAGGACTCGAGCTTCAGCACCGTCCCCCGGCTTACCGCGTTCATGGTTGCGTTGATGCTGGCGATGCCGTGGATGCTTTCGAAATTAATGGCCTACACGACGGCGCTGTTCGGGAACCTCGGACGGTTCGCGCACTGAGGCGTTCGAAATGACGCTGGGCCTGCCGCTCCCGACGATGTTCGCGTTCATGCTGGTGCTCGCGCGCGTGGCTGGACTGGTCGCGTTCCTGCCGATCCCCGGTTTCAAAAGCGCGCCCAACATGATTCGCGTGGTGTTTGCGATGGCGATCGCGTTCGCCTTGTTTCCGGTCTGGCCGGCGCTGCCCGACAGGCTGCCGACGTTCGGAGAACTTACAGTCGCGGCGTTCGCGGAGTTGGGATTCGGACTCGCGGCGGGTCTCGCGGTAGCGTTTTTGACGGAATCATTTCAGATTGCGGCGCAGGTGCTGGGCGTGCAGGCGGGTTACGGGTTCGCGTCGACCATCGATCCATCGAGCCAGGCCGATTCGGGAGTCTTGCAGGTGATGATGACGCTGGTTACCGGTCTGTTGTTCTTCACTACCGGCGTGGATGGCCAGCTTATTCGCATTCTAGCGGCGAGTTTCGAAAAGTTCCCGGCGGGTTCGTGGGCGCCGGCCGCGGCGGGCCTGGACGGCATAGTGCGGCTGGGCGGGGAAATTTTCAGCACGGGAGTGCGCGTCGCGATGCCGGTGATCGCACTGCTGGTTCTGATCGACATCGCACTCGCGCTGATCGGCCGAATGCAGCAGCAGTTACATCTACTCTCGTTGTCGTTTCCGGTGAAGATGCTGGCCGCGGTGTCGATGCTGGCCGTGCTCGCGCCGGTTATCGCGCGAATTTTTGCGGCAGCGGCGGAGCGAACCATGGCCACACTCGCGCAAATGACGCGCTAAATGACGACACGTTCAATGGCGACACGCTAGATGGCGGACAACAGCGGGCAGCGCACCGAAAAACCCACGCCGCGACGCCTGATTCGGGCCCGCAAAGAGGGCGACTATCCCTCCAGCCGTGAGTTCCTCGCCTCCATTCAATTCCTGGGATTCGTCAGCATTGCGGTGACGTTCGGCGGAGCGTTGCTGATGCGTACCGCGCACGTGATGCGAGAGCTGCTGGCGCGCGCGTTCACGGTGGAGCTGACGCCCACCGTCCTGGTGGCGATGCTGCGCGAACTGGCGCTGCCGGAGTTCGAGCCTCTGATTCTGGCCGGCCTCGCGCTGGTGGTACTGGTTGTGGGGGCGCAGCTTGCCACCACGAAAATGGGCATTTCTGTTTCCAAGCTCGCGCCCGACTTCAAGCGCCTGAATCCCCTGAAAAAAATATCGAACTTGCCGGGGCAGAATATTCCCATGTTCTTGCAGGCGCTGCTGATGCTGCCGCTGGTAGGGATGGTGGTGTATTTCGAGGCGACGGAAAATCTCGACTCTTTTCTGGAGCTGCCGTGGATGAGCGCGCAGGTGGCGGTGACGCGCGTGGGGGGCGTGATCGGCGCATTGTTGTGGCGCGCGGCGGGACTGTTCCTGGTGGTGGGCCTGGTGGACTTAATGTGGCAGCGGCACCGTTACAGCAAACAGCTTCGCATGAGCAAACAGGAGGTTCGCGATGAGCACAAGGAGACGGAAGGCAATCCGCAAATCAAGATGCGGGTCCGCCGGCTCCAGCGCGATCTGTTCCGCCGTCAAATGATGAAGGAAATTCCCAAGGCGACGGCGATCATCGTGAATCCGACGCACTACGCGGTGGCGATCCGCTACTCGATGGATACCGCCGGCGCGCCGAAGGTGGTGGCGAAGGGCAAGAACTTCGTTGCGGCGCGTATCCGAAAGATGGCGATCGCGCACCAGATTCCGATTGTCGAGAATCCACCGCTCGCTCAGGCGCTGTACAAATCGGTGGAAGTCGGACAGGAGATCCCGAGCCATCTGTATCGCGCGGTGGCCGAAATCCTCGCCTATATTTACCGCTTGATGAACGGCAATCTGCCGGGCGCCTAGCCACACAGTTCCGGCGCGTTAGGCGCCTGACCAGATACGTATGGCGCGATACGTCTGGCGCGTTAAAACGTTTCGTATTTTTTGCGTGGCCATGCGCGGGCGGGCCGGGCGGTGCTGCAACCGAGGGCAGGGGTCCTGCGTCCAATGGAGTGGAGGATGGAACGTGAGAAACCTATCAATAAAAGCGGCAGGAACGAAACTAGCCGCCGTGGCGCTGGCAGCCGGATTGGCAGGATCGGGAATGCTGTTCGCTGCCCCCAAAACGCTCACGCCGGATACCTTGGAAAACAAGGTGCGGCATGAGCTGGTGATGCTTCCGCGGCTGAACATTTTCGACGATCTTTCCTACCGCGTGGATGGCAGCACGGTGACGCTGTTTGGCGAAGTGACGCAGCCGGTTTTGAAGAGCGATGCGGGCAATGTCGTGAAGCGCATCGAAGGCGTGACGCGCGTCGACAACGAGATTGAAGTGTTGCCGCTGTCTTCGATTGACGACCAGATTCGTTTGCGGGAGTACCGCGCGGTCTTTTCCGGTACGTTGTACCGGTATGCGCTGGGAACTTTGCCGTCGATTCACATCATTGTGAAGAACGGAAACGTAACGCTGGTGGGCGCGGTATCGAGCGCTACCGATAGCCAGTTGGCCAACATGCGTGCGAACGGCGTTCCGGGAGTTTTCGGAGTAACGAATCAGCTTCGCGTGGTGAAGTAATTTCGACTTAGTTTCGGATCGACCTGGACGCAGTCACACCCTTCTCGCAGGGCCAGGATGATCCGCTCGGCGGCCTGTTCACCTCCTGGGCGGGCC
>Ga0182024_10015942_pt1 | contig 14315 bp, 8 predicted proteins | sample P32metaG_FD_120480 | JGI IMG/M metagenome (GOLD analysis project Ga0182024, IMG submission 120480) | Permafrost microbial communities from Stordalen Mire, Sweden - P3-2 metaG (Illumina Assembly) | ecosystem: Environmental > Terrestrial > Soil > Wetlands > Permafrost | place: Sweden: Stordalen... | reverse complement strand
ACTCTCAACTCTCAACTCTCAACTCTCAACTCTCAACTCTCAACTCATGACTCTTAACTTCTAATCCGTGCCGATCGGTGTCAATCTGTGGTTCCAGGCCGCGCTTCATGCTACTGCGCGGCGAAGACCAGGAGGGCGTTGCCGGCCGTGCCTGCCCCGAAGACGTAGCCGGAGCCGACGAAGAGCATCCCGCCCGCGACGGTCGGTCCGGCGGCAGCCATGGAGCCGCCCTTGGCCGGGACGTGATTTACTGTTTCGTAATCATGCACCATATTGTATTCCCATAGTAAATGGCCGTCCTCGGTGGAGAAGGCGCGCAACCAGCCGTCCCATCCGCCCGAGAAAACCGCCCCGGGAATGGCCGTGAGCGCTGCATTTTCACCCTTGGGACCGGGCCCCGGCGGCGGCGCGACCGGTGTGAACCATTTCTTTTCGCCCGTATCCATTTTCACCGCGGCCACGCCGCCCGTGCGCAAGCCGAAATAGGCGTTCTGATCGTCCGCGGCTCCGCCGAAGGTGATCATGCCCAGCGCGAGCTTTTGCACGAGCTGCGCCTTCCAGGCCACTGTGCCTTCTTTGTCCGGATCGTGGCCCCAGACCATGCCGCTTTTTTGTCCAGCCACCAGCATTCTGTGTCCGCCCGACAAGTTGACCAGGATAGGCGACGCTCCGAAGTCATAATCGGGACCAATCTCCTCAGGCCCCAGGCAATTTTCCGATTTGATTTCGCCTCCGCAGCCGGAGAGCCATGCGTCGTTTTGGGTATCCTGAACGGACCACATCACTTTTCCGGTCTTCAGGTCCAGTGCCATGATGGCGTCTGTATTGGGCGAGATAGGCTTGGTGTAGGAATCGCCAGTGCCAATGTAGAGGGCGTGGTTCTTGGGATCGATGGTGGGAGCATTCCAAACCGCGCCGCCATTGGGGCCGTATTGCTGCACGCCATTGGAATTTTTTGTGGTGGGTTTGGGCGCGTCCTGCACCGGATAAGTTTTCCATATGGTCTTACCGTTAGCCGCATCCAGTGCGACTACGCTGCCTCGAAATGTGCAGCAGGGATACACCGTGCTCCATCCCGCCGTTCGTTCCTCTTGCGAAGAGACGGGCACATACAGGCGGTCTTCGTACAGGGTTGGCGCGCCCGTAATTTTCGCCACAGGATGGTCTTCCACTTCACTTTCCAGATTTCCTTGCCGGTGGAGGCGTCCAGCATGTAGACGTTGGCGCGGATGTCTCCAAAATAGACGCCGTACTTCGCGGGGCCTTTTCCTTTCACCGGGCCAATGCTGATGGCGGTGCGGACGCCTGCGTCGGCCTGGTAGGACCAGTAAACACAGCCGGTTTCAGCATCGAGCGAATAAACCGCACCCGTATCCACGCCGAGAAATACTCGTCCGCCCGCAACGGTGGGCTGGCCGTAAACTTCTTCGGCGCCGGGGAAGCCGAACGCCCACTTCAGCTTGAGATTGGGCACCTGAGCGGCAGTCATACCCGCGCCTTTTGCAGATTGGAATCGCGCGTTTGTGACGCCGTTGCCCCAGCCGTTCCACATCGGTTTCGCTGACAGATCACCCAGGGGAGAATTGCCGGGGCACTGGTTGACCATGAGCTTGGCGTCGGCAATTTTCGCGATGTCCACTTTGCGGCGGCCGATATAGAAGGCCACTTCGCGCCAGTCAGCGTCCGTAACTGCCGCGAGAGAGGCATGCGTGCCCTTGCCCATCGCTGCATAGACCTCTTCCGCCGATAATTTCCAAAGGGACATGACATCGGGAGAAGGCTTTGCGCTGCTGGGATTGCCGTGGCATTTGGCGCAGTTCGCTTCGAACGAGACAGCGCCTTTGGTGGTCTGGGCGTGCATGGAAACAGCGGGCAAAATCACGGCGGCCAGAATGGCCAAAATCCAAGCGCATCGTTTCATTTGAGCAATCCCCCGAACTGAATGCTTATCTCTGACCTGGTTGCTGCGACACAATATACGCCTGACTGCCTCCGGGTACAATCCGCGCCCGACCCCCGCGATGCAGGCGTCCGGAAGCAGGCCGGCCAGGCCTTGACAGGGAAATGCAGCTGCCGTAAGGTCATGCTCACGGGAAGAGAAGTTGTCCGGCTTCAATCCGAATTGCCGTCAAGCGACATCGCTGAAATCGAGGCGCCCATGATTCTGGTCGATACCATTCGATTGGTCCTGAAACAGAAGGGGCATCAAATCTGGCAGGTTTCGCCGGAAGCCAGTGTTTATGAAGCCATCGAGCTGATGGCGGACAAAAGTGCGGGGGCACTGATGGTGATATCGGAGGGCGCCCTGGTGGGCGTTCTTTCCGAACGCGATTATGCGCGAAAAGTTATCCTGGAAGGAAAATCCTCCAAACAAACCCCGGTCAAGGAAATCATGACCACTCCGGCAATTTTCGTGACTCCCGATCAGACGGTGGAGGAAGGCATGAGAATCATGACCGAAAAACACATCCGCCACCTTCCGGTTGTGGAAAAGGGAGAGGTATTGGGTGTAGTTTCCATCGGCGATCTGGTGAAGTGGATCATTTCCGCGCAGGAGCACACTATCTCGCAACTCAACAGCTATATATCCAGTACTTACCCTGGTTAGGTTGGCTCGCCAAATAAAATCTCTTTTGTAAACAGCCCCTTTTGTCATTCCGAGCGGAGCGAGGAATCTCTCTTTCTTTTTTCCATGGGTAAGCCGCAGAGAGATTCCTCGCTCCGCTCGGAATGACAAAAAGGGTACGTGATAAAAGCGGCGGAGCGCTTTTTCCGCAAATAACTCAATCGCCGCTTTTTTCGCTCACACCGCGCTCTGCATCGTTTCCCGGATCGACGTCCAGCTCCATCAGGCGTATTTGCACGCGTTGTTCCCAATTGGGCGGCTCATCCTCGTAAACTCTTTGCATGACCGTTTGCGTTACTCGGGCTAACACGACCTCAGACGGTGCGCTCGCAGTGACCGGGCTGACTTCTTCCCGGATTTTGGCGGGAGCGGCTGCGGTGGCCGTGGCCGCACCTGTCGATGCCGGAGCAGCAGGGCGCGGGGCGGGCGCCTTCGCCGCAACCGGAGTTGCCGGAGCCGCGGGACGTGCGGCGTGCTCCAGTGCGCTGGGGAGCCTCTCCTTCATTAATTCTTCCGCGCGCGCGAAGAAATCCTCACGCGAGATTTTTCCAGCTTGCACGTCCGCCAGAATCGAGCGCTGCGCCTTGTATTCCTTGTTCTCAATCCCTGCTTTGCTCTGCAACATGCGCCAGGCCTTGCGGCGCTCCACGCAGAAGAGCACCAGTTGCCTCGAGAGCGAGCGGTACTCGACGTCACCGTTGGAGCCCTGCACCTTGATGTAGACGCCGAAGTCGGGGATGTAGGACAAGTTCTGCGGATGCAGATAGCGGCGGTAGACTACATCCTGTTGCGTGACGCGCACCAGCATGTTTTCCAGCGAAATCATTTTGGCCGCGTCGTCTTTTTTGATTTTCTTCAAATGGTTCCGGAAACGCGCTTCCGTTGCGCACCAGTGTGCCACGGTGTAGCGATAGGGTTCGTTCGTGGCCTTGAATTTTGTTTCGTACCAATCTTTTTCCAGAGAAGGATTGCCCTTGAGGTCGAGGGCTTCCTGATAGGTTTCGCCGAAGCGCGGATTGAAAACAAACTCGGGAGCTCCGCGGGAATCGCGCACGCGCTGCGCCTGCGTCAGAGCCATGTCGTCCGCCACGCCATGCTCAGGCTGGCAGGTCGTGAAGCACTGCAGGAAAGCCGTGCCGCGATATTCGATTCCATCCAGGATGGCCCTGTAAAGCTTGGGAGCATTGGCGATGGAGATTTGCGCGATGAACGGCGACCCGTGGCCGGCCAGGAACGTTTCCGCCACGGTTTTCTTTTCGACGTTCTTGCCCTGCGTGGCGGCGCCAAACACGTTCATGTCGTTGCCGCCCAGCATGGGTGTGGAATCCGAGTTTTGTCCGCCGGTGTTGGAATAGACCTGCGTGTCCAGCATCAGGGCTTTGACATTGGGGCGATTCTGCAGGATGACCTTGGAAGTATTCTGATAGCCGATGTCGCCCATGCCGCCATCGCCGCCCACTACCCACACTTTGGGGAGTTCCTGAATTTCCAGGTCGGTCATGAGGGCGTCTGTGAAGTGGGAATATTCATAATATTCGCGCGGGTTGATGACGTTCTCCGTGCGTTGCAGCAGCACATCGGCGAGGCGCTCGGGGATTACAGAGCGGCGGGCATGATCCACAATAAAGCTCTCGCCCAGCAGCCAACCGACGGTGATGCCGTCCTGGAAAAGGGAATTCATCCAGGGGTACGGGTGCGGGTTGTTTGACGGCGTCGAGCCATAGACGGTGTTGCAACCGGTGTGCGCGGCCATGGCCATGACGGACATGCCGTTGGCAAGGCGCCCATCGATAGCCTGGAGGTTCATGTGATTGAAAGCCTCTTGCAGCATCACAGTTGCGATGGCGTGGACGAGATCGCCGTCCGAAATCGCGCCGTGTGCGGCAATGCGCTTCTTGGTGTCCTTCTCATCCTCGCCGCCTAAGCCCATCACCAGATGTGCGATGGCCTGATGCAAGAGTTCGTACTCTTGTTCGTTGCGTGCCTTCAGGTCGGCCAACTTTTGCGTTCCGAACTTTTCCAGGTCGCTGGCCTTGGCGCGCAGGCGGTTGGCTTTGGCGTGATAGATGGGCCGCATGTAGGCTTCGGTGACGGAAGTGATGGCCTTCAGAATGCTCTTTTCGCCGCAGCCTGCGCAGGCGCCGTCGCCCGCGACCAGCGCGTCATAGTTGCGGCGCACCATCAGCAAATTGCGCAGCGCTGCGGTTTTGGACTCATCCGGATGCTCATCGTTATAGAGACCCAGATATTTTTGCGTGGTGTCCGGCAGGAGGTTCAGGAAGGCCGTTCCGGTTTCATGCTCGGCGTTGACTTGCTCGGTCTCCTGCACCATGCGCAGAGCCTGGTGGTCTCCGCAGGCGGTGACACACGCGGCGCATCCTTTGCACAGATCGGAAACGAAAATGGAAAACACGCCGCCGCTTCCCGGCGTCTTTCTCTCCGGCGTGGAAAAAATCGCGTTGACTTTCTGGAAGGCCATGGGAACTTTGTCGATGACGGCGAAGAATTGGCGCTTGGCCTCGTCCGAGAACCCGTCCACTTCGTTGGTTACTTTGCGAAGAAGTTCGGGAAGTGGAGTGAGGGCCTTTGCCGTCAGCGTATCGCGCATCATCGCGCGGGTGCGCTTGTCAATTTCCGGGACCGACCGCAACATCTTTCCGCGCTCATTGGGGTCCAAAACATAGTTAGCGATTGCTGTGCGCAAAACGGTGTCCAAATCCTGGGAGCAATTGGGCAGCGCCGTGTCCGGGCAAACCGCGATGCACTCCATGCACTGGGTGCAATTTTCCGCGATGTAAAGTGGTGTTTCGCGCCGGGCCACATATTTGGAGGCGGTGTCTCCGCTGCCCGCTGCCTTCACTCCCACCGACGAGAGCGGCGAGGAGGGCTGGTTGTAACCATAGTTCGAGCGAAACTCCGAATCGAACATGGCGATGCTTGTAAATGGCGTGCGCGGTTCTTGTCCCGCGGGAATTTCGTGGGAACGGCACCCCGAGCCGCAGCCGCCCTCCCCGGTATGTTCGGCAAGCACCGGCAAAAGGGCTTCGCCGCGCAGCGAAGAGCGGTCCGGCGCAGCCATCTCGCCAACGCGAATTTCATGGACTCTCTCGAAACCCTGGGTCATGACTTCCATGTTGGAATTTACGACCGCATCGCCCAGGCGGCCGAATTTTTTCACGTATTGTTTATGGACTACGTCGCGGAATTGCTCGGGCGTAATTGCGAACTCCTGCAAAATCGGCGAGACGGCGAAGAACGCGCCCAGAAAAGCGTTGCCCTGCATTCTGAGCTGCAGGTCGGCGCGATCGGTGGCCTTGCGGGCAATCTCGAAGCCGGGCAATGTATACACGCGAATATTTTTGTCGATGATTTGGCGGCGCGCCCACATGGGCAGACGCTCCCATGCCTGCTCGCCTTCTTCGTCCGATTCCCAGATCAGCGAACCGCCTTCCAGGATTCCGTCCAGCGGATTGGTGTGCGTGAAAGCTTTGGGGTCGCAGCAGAGCACCACCGTGACGTGGCGCAGATCGCAATTCACTCGAATGCGTTGCGGGGCCGCGACCATGAAGTAGGAAGTCGGCGCGCCCTTCTTTTCCGATCCGTATTTTGGATTGGCGCTGACGTGAATGATTTCCTTGGGATTTCCAAACTCGTCCACCACTTTGTCGCGGTCATAGAGCAAATCGTTCAAATCGCCGATGATGGCGCCAAGGTTTTTTCCCGTGGTGATGGCGCCCCATCCTCCGATGGAATGGAAACGCACGGCAACGGCTTTGTCGGGCAGCAGAGAAGGAGTTTCGTCGGATTTCACTTCGTAGGGATGATCGACGCCCAGGACGAAGAAAGAAGTTCCGTCGGCAATGCCCTTGCCGTCCTTGCGCCTGCGCGTTCCAGTGGCGAATTCGTATGCGCCCAGAATGTGCTCGGGCCTGAAATCGCGCGAGCCCAATCCGTAGATGCCATTGAACAGGCGCGGCATGGTTTCCGGCGTAATGGCAGGGAGGTTCGCTTCCGCGACATGGTCGTGCGTGACAAGAGCTTTGCTCAATGCCGTGCGGATGTCACGGCCCATGGGATTGTCTCCCGCCATGGGCTCGTCGGTGCGTTCCAGAACGATGACGTTGCGCATTCCGGCCAGCGCCTTGATCACCGCAGCTTCGGGGAATGGACGTATGACGTTGAGGTGAATCGAGCCAACTTTTGCGTTTCGCTTTTCTCGCAAGTAGTCAACGCCCGCCTCGATATTTTCTGCCGCGGAGCCGAGAGACACGAATACGGTGTCCGCGTCTTCCGTTTTGTATTGAGTGATGAGGCCATAGTATCGTCCGGTCAAATCGCCGAAAACTTTGTAGGCTTCTTCCAGAAAGGAAAGAATCGGTTCGGTGAAATTGTTGCGGCGAGCCACCACGCCCTGCATGTAGTGCTCTTGATTTTGCACCGGACCGAGTAGCACGGGGTTGGTCAGGTCGATCATGCGTGGCACGCGCCGCCGCGTGGGGCCAAACAGAATGCGCTGGCTTTCGGTGGGGCAATCGATGATGTCGTCCGGGGCGCCCAGATATTCGCGCATCAGTTCCGATTCGTGCTTGTAGAAAGTGCGCTCCAGGTGCGAGGTAAGGAATCCGTCTTGCACGTTCATTCCGGGAGTGAGGCTGAGTTCCGTGACGCGGCGCAGGATGAGCGCCTGGTCGGCCGCTTGCTGCGCGTCCTTGCCAAATAGCGTGATCCAGCCGGTATCGAGCGAGCCGTACACATCGTCGTGCCCGCAGTGTACGTTCAGCGCGTGCTTGGTGAGCGCGCGTGCGCCTACTTCCAATACCATCGTGGAGCACTTGCCCGGCGCGTGGTAATACTGCTCGACTCCGTAAACGATTCCCTGGCCCGACGTGAAATTGACCACGCGCTGCCCGCATACGGAGTGAGCGATGGCTCCGCCCTGCGCGGCGTGCTCTCCCTCGGCCTCGACCGCGATGGTACTGTGGCCGAAGACGTTCAGCTTTCCTTCCGCGTAGGCTTGCTGGTACAGCTCTCCGCCTTCGGTGGAGGGCGTGATCGGGTAGAAAATTCCCGCGTCTGTGATGCGAGTTTCGGTGTGATAAGAGACCAGCTGATTTCCGTTGGCTGTTACACGTATACCGGGGTACCGGGGTTTATCGCGCAAGAAACCCTCCAAGCCGGAGGTCATGCTGACGCTACCTTCAAAAATAACCAGAGGCACTCAACATGGGCCCTGGGCTCTGAAATGTGCTTCTATTGAAAAGCAACCTATCATTGCAGGAGCAACAGTGCAAGTAATTGATTCAATTAACTAAGCAACTTCAATTTAAGGGGACGGTTACGAATCGTATGTGATGCCTGTCACATGCAGGCCACGTTCTGGGTGAATGCAAACAAATTTGAGTGATTCGTCGTTTCACTCTGGGGCATAAGTGGAAGAAACACGGCCATTTGGAAACACAAACGCAGTACCCATTTTCAGGAAAGATGGGGCATAATGCGGATCACTATCGTCATACTAGAGTTGACGAATTCGGGTCAGACTATACATTCAAGGGGTGCGCATGCGGTCCCATTTTAGATTTGTGGCCATTGCAGGCCTTGCTCTTTACCTCGTGTCGTCCATCCATGCAGCGACCATCTCCGGAACCGTGAAAGGGCCGGACGGAGCGCCGATGGAAGGCGCGTTTGTGCAGGCTCAAAACCTCAAAACCAAAATGAGTTTTTTCGTGTTGTCGGATGCGCAAGGGCATTATCGCGCCGAAAAATTGCCCGAGGGCGAGTATCGCGTGCAGGTCAAGGCCACCGGATTTCGCGGGGAACCAAAGAGCGGCGTCGCTCTTACGGCGGACCAAAGCATGGCGATTGATTTTTCGTTGCAGCCCGGCATCGTGCGCTGGAACGAGCTTTCCATTTATCAGGCAAAAAAACTTTGGCCGGAAGATAAGGCCAAGCAAACAATTTTTACGAACTGTTTTATTTGCCACGGATTTCAAACCCGCATGGCTTCGGTGACGCGTGATGCCGATGGCTGGCAGGATCGCGTGCAGTTCATGCGCGAGACCATGCACTTCAGCTTGTCCTACCGCATCACGGACAAGGACGCCGATGAGGTGGCCAACTATTTGAATAAGCTGTATGGCCCGGATTCAGTTCTGGCCAGGTCTGCTGCCGATGCTCCCGCGTACAAGGAAACGTTGCGGCCCTTCGCGAGCGAAGCCACGAAAATTGCCTACGTCGAATATGACATGCCCGGGCCCAGCCGCATGCCCTTCAGTGCCGCGCCCGCAAAGGACGGATCAATCTGGATTCCGAATTTCGGAATTGGAAATAAAATCACGCGGCTCGATCCGAAGACAGGCGAAATGCAGGATTTTCCGGTTCCAAATGAAGGCACAGCTGCGGTGCACTCCGCCTTCCCCGCGCCGGACGGCTCCGTGTGGCTCACTGAGCAGGCTTCCGACAAGCTGGGGCGCTGGGATCCCGTCACGCAAAAGATTACCGAATATCAGGATACGTATCGTCCCGGCAAAGAAGGAAGAGAAGACGGCGGTTCACGGCATACCGTGCGGGTGGATTCCAAGGGGAGGGTTTGGTCCAGCGGCTATCCATTGACTTTGTTTGATCCCGAAACCAAGAAATTCCATGATTTCCCCGAGGCCGACCACACCTACAGCCTCACGTTCGATAAGGACGAAAATGTCTGGTTCACAAATCCTGGGACAGGCCAAATTGGAAAAGTGGACGCCAAGACCCTGAAAGTGAAGCAGTGGATGCCGCCAACGCTCAACTCCTACGAACGCAGACTTGCGCTGGATGACGACGGCATGGTGTGGTTCGGTGAATTTCAAAAAGGAAAAATCGGCCGCTTCGATCCCAAGACGGAAACTTTCAAGGAGTATGACGTGCCCGGCGGGTTGGATTCCTTTCCCTACGCGATTGGAATTGCGAGCGACCGCAGCGTGTGGTATTCATCGTATTATTTAGATGTGGTTGGCCGCCTCGATCCCAAGACCGGAAAAATTATGGAGTATCCATTTCCGCATTCGGAAAATACCGTGCGCGAATTTTTTCCCGATCCCGACGGGAAGAGGATGTGGTACGGTTCGCCGTCAAACAACAAAGTGGGCTATTTTTATTTGACCGATCCTCCCGTGCCGACAGGGAAGTAGGTAATACGTTGCTCGTGGCGCCGGCGTCCCGCCGGCGGTTTTACAATTGCAACGCAGCGCAAACCCTCCGGCGGGACGCCGGCGCCACAAATGATTGGACGCAAATGGGAAACATTCGAGACTTATGAGCGCTCAAACTAGAACTTCAAAAATCGGCAACGTGATGCGCGTCTCCAGCGGCAATTTTCTGGAGATGTACGACTTCATGGTGTACGCCTACTACGCCTCGTACATTGCGCACGAAATTTTTCCCTCCACGAACGCTTACGCCTCGCTGATGATGACGCTGGGAACATTTGGCGCGGGCTATCTGATGCGGCCTCTCGGCGCAGTGGTTCTGGGAGCGTACGTGGACCGGCACGGCAGGCGCAACGGCCTGATCGTCACTTTATTTTTGATGGCCATCGGCACGCTGGTCATCGCATGCACGCCCGCTTACAGGACGATCGGCATTGTCGCTCCCATCGTGGTGCTGCTGGGGCGGCTATTGCAGGGGTTTTCGGCCGGCGTCGAAGTGGGCGGCGCATCCGTGTATCTTTCCGAGATGGCTACGCCGGGGCATCGCGGTTTTTATTGCGCCTGGCAATCGGCCAGCCAGCAGGTGGCCGTAGTTTTCGCGGCGCTTCTTGGAGTGGGACTCAGCGCTGTGGTATCTCCCACAAGCATGGCCGCGTGGGGTTGGCGCGTGCCGTTTTTTATCGGCTGCATGATCGTGCCGCTGCTGTTCTGGCTGCGGCGATCGCTGGCGGAGACGGAAGTATTTCTGGCGCAGAAACATCACCCGGCGGTTTCGGAAATCCTGGCCTCGCTGGTGTCCAATTGGAAAATTGTGGGCCTCGGCGTGCTGTTTTCGACCATGACCACGGTGTCCTTTTATCTGATCACCGCGTACACGCCGACCTACGGTATTGAAGTGCTGCACCTGACCAGCCGGCAAAGCCTGATGGTCACCTTCTGCGTGGGCCTGTCCAATTTTTTCTGGTTGCCCATGGGCGGCGCAATCTCCGACAAAATTGGCCGGCGTCCAATACTGATTGGCATTACGGTGACTGCCATCTTGACCGCGTATCCTGCCATGTTGTGGCTGGTGAGCAGCCCATCCACCACCCGCCTGCTGATCGTGGAGTTGTGGCTGTCCATTTTCTTCGGCGTGTACAACGGGGCCATGATTCCGCACCTGGCGGAAATTATGCCGCCGGAGATTCGCACTTCGGGATTTTCGCTGGCGTTCAGCCTGGCCACCGCGATCTTCGGTGGATTTACTCCTGCTGTATGCACCTATTTAATACATGAGACGGGGAATCGAGCCATGCCCGCCTTGTGGCTGTCGTTTGCGGCTCTCTGCGGGCTGGTCGCCGCGGTGGCGGGCGGGTGGAAGCGCCCGGTGCTCGCCAAGCTGGAATCCGAAGTTTCGGCGCAGTAGGTTTGTGTGGCATGGGCTTCAGCCTGTGCGGCTTAATTCTAGCAAGCACTAAAACCGCACAGGCTGAAGCCTATGCCACTTCAGATGTAGGCAATCCATCGACCCGCGGCAACAATTCCGAACCACAACACAATGGAAATCAATCCGGCGGCGCGCGCCGAGAGCGGCCCTACCCGGTCGTACTCCCACTTGTCCACGCTCTGGTAGGCCATGGTGTGAAAGATGAGCGCGTTGATTCCGGCAATCACGATCAAAACCATTTTGACCTGAAAACCGGGATTGTTGTACATCTTGGTGGCTTCGGAAACGAACAGCAGAATCCCGGTAATCACTTGAGTGAGGAAGCCCACCCAGGCCCAGGGCAAAAACTGCCAGGCCATTTTCGATACGGACTTTTCGCGAAGCGTCCATCCCAGCAGGCGCAGATCCAGGACGGAAGTCGCGCCAACCAGCAGCACGATGCCGAAAATATGGATTGTTTCGATGACCGGGAAAATCCACGTGGAATCCCGGATGGTCGTGCCCACTCCCGTTTGCTCCAGCCAAGTACAGATCGACAAGATGAATTGCATTGCACCGGCCCTCACAATGATTTGTATCTTTCGATTTTGCAAAACCGCAGCGTAAAACACAAAGCCTATTTTTGCCAGAGGGCCTGCATTCGTCCCGGGCGTGTATTCGGATTTGCTGTACGGGCCTGCCGAAAGAATATAAACTTTGTGAGGGTGAGAGCGCGTGGAGCGGCTGAGCTGATGCGGTTCCGCGAAAGAGGTCTGATCGGTGGGGGAAATAATGGCAAGGCCGGCGGCTGTGTTGTGCGCGTTTCTGTTTTGTACTCTTGTTGGATGCGGCGGAAAACCGGCGGCGCAGACTAAGATTCCCCAGGAAGAAGTGGACCGCAAGAATCCAGTGGAATCGAGTGCCGCTTCCATCGAGGAAGGGAAACGGCTCTATGGGGCGACGGATTGCACTCTTTGCCACGGCAACATAGGCGACGGCAAGGGCTTTGAGGCCAAGGACGCCAACATGAATGTCCACGATTGGCGAAAGCCGCAAAACCTGGAGCATTTCACGGACGGCGAGCTTTCCTACTTGATCCTGAAGGGCAAGGGCCGCATGCCCGCGTACGATGGCAGGGAAACTCCCGAGCAGGTTTGGCAGATCGTCAATTATATTCGTTCGCTGCCTTCGAGCGGCGCTCCCAAACCTTAGTTTCGATTCTTGCTTTGTTGAAATGAAGCTATCCGATAGACGGCCAGCTGGCAAAGTCGATCAGCCGCAAGGAGCTAAGGCCCTTGATTTTGAGACCGCCAAACGGCACGGCCGAACAGGCTGCAGAAAAACACATACGATGTCATTCCGAAGGGCGGGGTTTGCCCGAGGAATCTGCTGTTTCTTGCAAGTCGAGAAGAAAAGCAGATCCCTCGCTTCGCTCGGGATGACAAAAGTATTTTTTCCGCATCCCGTGAAGCCGTGACCTGCAAAGATTACTAATGAGATGGGTTCGTGTGATTCCTAAGAAGTGCCGTCGATAAGTTTGCATGCATTTCTACCGGAATTGGGGAGGACTAAAACATGGCGCGATTTAGAACAAACCCAACTCATATCCCCGGAAATGGCGCAAGAAAAACTTCGGCGCTTCTACAAGTACTGATCGCCGCGTCATTTATATTCCTGGCCAGCGCCTCCATTGGAATTTTACGCGCCGGGCAGGCGGCTGGCGGCTCGAAAACTTTGCCGGCACCTCATGGCGTGGTCCTCGCGAACATGGACAAAACCTGCAAGCCATGCGAGGACTTTTATCATTATGTCAACGGAACCTGGTTGACTAAGAATCCCGTGCCCGAAGCCTATCCCACGTGGAATTCCTTTTCCGAGCTTGCCGAGAGAAATCGCCAGCACCTACGTGAAATTCTGGAGGCCGAGGCGGAAAATCCGCGTGCGGCGCCGGGCTCAAACGAGCAAAAAATCGGTGATTTCTATGCCAGCTGCATGAATGAAAAAGATATCAATGCTGCCGGAGTCAAACCGCTGGAGGCGGAATTTGCGCGCATAAACGGAGTTGCAAGCACGGCGCAATTGCAGGCGGAAATCGCGCGGCTGCAAAGCATGGGCGTGCGCGCCCCGTTCGATTTCGGCTCCACGCAGGACGCCAAGAACAGCTCCGAGGTGATCGGTGGCGCGGATCAGGGCGGCCTGGGCTTGCCGGATCGCGACTACTACACGAGGACCGACGAGAAATCCAAGCAGCTGTTGCAACAGTACGAAGAGCACTTGGCCAAGATGCTGGCGCTTGCCGGGGACGATGCAAGCAAGGCTTCCTCCGAAGCTAAGACCATTGTCGAGTTTGAAAGCAAGCTTGCCAAAGCGTCCATGACCAACGTGGACCGCCGCGATCCGGAAAAAACCTATCACCGCATGAATCGCGGCGAACTGCAGGCGCTGACGCCCAACTGGGCCTGGGACGATTATCTACAGGAAATCGGCTACACGCATATCGATGCAGTGGACATCTCCGCGCCGGATTTTTTCGCGGCCATGAGCAGGGAATTGAAAGACACGCCGCTGGAAACCTGGAAAAATTATTTGCGCTGGCAACTTTTGAATTCGGCGGCGGCATATCTGGCGCAGCCTTTTGTGGACGAAAATTTTAATTTTAACGGCCGCGTTTTGCAGGGCACTAAGGAATTGCTGCCGCGATGGAAGCGCTGCGTTTCCGCCACTGATCGCCGGCTCGGGGAAGCTCTCGGCCAGATCTATGTACAGAAATATTTTCCGCCGCAAGCCAAGGCCCGCGCGCTGGAAATGATCAATAACCTGATTGCGGCTCTGCGCGATGACCTGCAAACGCTGCCGTGGATGGGCCCCGCCACGCGCAAAGAGGCGCTGATCAAGCTGGCAGCATTCACGCTGAAAATCGGATACCCCGACAAGTGGCGCGATTATTCGCCCTATTCCGTGAATCGCGGCCCCTATGTGCTGAACATGCAGCGCGGCGCGGAATTTGAATTTCACCGCGACCTCAACAAAATCGGCAAGCCCGTGGATCGCACTGAGTGGGGTATGTCGCCGCCCACCGTAAACGCCTACAACAATT
>Ga0182024_10015941_pt1 | contig 14315 bp, 11 predicted proteins | sample P32metaG_FD_120480 | JGI IMG/M metagenome (GOLD analysis project Ga0182024, IMG submission 120480) | Permafrost microbial communities from Stordalen Mire, Sweden - P3-2 metaG (Illumina Assembly) | ecosystem: Environmental > Terrestrial > Soil > Wetlands > Permafrost | place: Sweden: Stordalen... | reverse complement strand
TCATTCTGAGCGAAGCGAAGAATCTCTCTTCGATTGTAAGTACAACAAAATAAAAGAAGGAGAGATTCTTCGCTTCGCTCAGAATGACAGAACGTCGAGTTTTTCCGCAGCCTGTGAAGCCTGCGCCACATAAATCGGAATGTTTATTGCCTGGGATTCGCGGCAGTGGCCGGATCGCGGCGCGGTATCGGCGCCTGATTTCCGGTCACACGTTCTATTTCCAGAAGCACTTGCGCCGCCTCGTTTTCCAGCGAATCCCGCATCTGTTCGTAATCCTGTTCCGCGTACTTGCCCGCGCGGTTTTCAAATTTCAGATCGCGCAAATTATCGTAAATCGAGTCCCGGCGCTCCATCAGTTGATCGAGTTGCGAGCGATGCGGCGCGGAATCTCCCGGATCGGGCTCAATCCAAAACACAAAAATAACCGCAGCCAATGTCAGCGCGACGCACGCCGAAAGCATGACCGTGTCGGGAAATTGAGTTGCAAGTAGCGCTGCCGTCATCATTTCAGTTAATCCCTATTCCTCGGTCTCGCGGTCTGCTTGCTTCCGGGCGCGTTCGAGTTGGACGTCGCGAAGCTCGGAAGCCGACGTTGGCGCAATCGGCGGTGCGTTGGATACTGTTGCGAGGCGAGCCACATCGCGCTGCCGCCATAATCGAATCAATGTCACAACAATCCCAAGTCCGATGGCAAATGCCACGCCCGGAATGTACCACGCAATACTGTTGAATCCCCTGGTAGGCGGAGCGCTTAAAACTTTTTCGCCATATTCCTGCACAAAATCCTGAACGATCAGGTCGTCGGATTCACCCTTGGCGACATGCGCATCGAGTTCCTTGAGCATCGGGCCGGACGATGGGCAATTAATGTGATTGCACTGCGTAAGAATCTGGCCGCATCCGCACATGCACATCAGCTTCGTGCCCACGGATTTTGCGCGATCGGTTTTCTGCGCCGATACGTGCAACGGCACAAGCGCAGTGGCGATGGCCACGAACGCAGCGCAGAGGAAGGCTAATTGACGGCGGTTAGTCATGATCGCTTGGCAGCTTTGAGCGCGAAGTATTCAAAATTTGCGCGGGTTGCGTCCCTCCAGGATAGGACACAGTCTGCCCCGCCGTTGCGGCAGACAGAACCATAACGGCTTGCCTGTTCGGCACAAGCGCGAGAATTGTTCCCAGAACAACGACGCAGCCACCGAGCCAAATCCATTTCACCAGCGGATTCAGGTACGCGTGAATCACGGGAAGATTCGTGTCCGGATTCGTTCCGGCGTAGACAACATAAAGGTCCTCGCGAAGCGTTGACGCAATCGCCACCATGGTGCCGGATTCCTGGTTGGAAGGATAAAATCGCCGCGTGGGATACAGCATCATCACGGAGCGGCCGTCCTTCTCCACGTCAATGGTGGCGCGCTCGGCGCTGTAATTCACTTCCTGCGTGGAGTCGTAATTTTGCAGATGAAGCGTGTAGGGCCCGAGAATCATCTGCGAGCCGGCGGACATATCCATTTGTTTGTCTTGATTGAACGCCGTGCCGGAGATGCCGATAAACACAAGCACCATTCCGAAGTGGACGACGTAGCCGCCATAGCGCCGCGTATTGCGCATGGTCAACTGCGATACCGAGGAAAAAATATTGGAGCCGGTGCGAGCGGAAATCACACGCGCGCCGCGATAAAACTCGGCAAGAATCGTCAGCGTTACGAACACGCCGAGCAGCAGGCAAAGCGTGACGTAAAACTCACGCAGGCCCAGAGCAACTCCAATCGCCGCGGCTATGAAGCCGCCAATCAGCGGATAGCCGAAGTTTTTGCGCAGGCTTTCCACTGAAGTTTTTCGCCATGCCAGCAGCGGGCCCACGCCTGTCAGAAAAAGTAGAAACATGGCAATGGGAATATTGACGCGATTAAAAAACGGCGGGCCGACGCTGATCTTCGAGCCGCGCACCGCTTCCGAAAGCACCGGAAAGAGCGTGCCGGCCAACACCGCGACACAGGCAACCAGCAGAATCAGGTTGTTAAACAGGAAGCTGGATTCGCGCGAGAGCATGGAATCGAGCTGATTGTCGCTGCGCAGATAATCGCGATTCTTAAAGTACGCCGCGAGGCACACGACAATGATCGTCAGCAGAAAACCCCAGAACCAGTGGCCAATATTCGATTCCGCAAATGCGTGAACCGAATTGACCGCGCCGCTGCGCGTTAGCGACGTACCCAAAATGCATAGCATGAACGTGAGGAACACGAGCCACACGTTCCACACGCGCATCATGCCGCGCTTTTCCTGCATGATCACGGAATGCAAGAACGCTGTTCCCGTAAGCCACGGCATCAGCGACGCGTTTTCAACCGGGTCCCAGCCCCAGTAGCCGCCCCAGCCCAAAACCGCGTAGGCCCAGTGCGCTCCAAGCAAAATGCCCGCGGACTGAAACGCCCAGGCAATCATGGTCCAGCGGCGCGTGAGGTGAATCCACTTCTCTCCCGGGTATCGTCCAAGCAGCGCGGCGAGCGCAAATGCAAATGGAATGGTGAAGCCCGTATAACCGGAATATAAAGTAGGCGGATGAATTGCCATTTCCGGATATTGCAACAGCGGATTGAGGCCGCTGCCATCGGCGCGCGTAGCAAGGTGCAGAATCCCTCCCGCACCGTGCCCTACGAATACGCCGTACGGGCTCGCGACAAAATTATTCATGGTCAGAAAGAAAATCTGAACGCCTGCCAGGACCACGCCCACATACGGCATGAGTTCGGGATGCTTTCCGCGATACGTAAACAGCGCGGAAAACACATAAATCGAAAGCAGGAAGCTCCAGAACAGGAGCGAGCCTTCCTGGCCGGACCACAATGCTGAAAATTTGTAATAAGGAGAAAGCGTGCGGTTACTGTGGGCCGCGACATAGGCCAGCGAATAATTGTTGGTGAAAAACAGATACCACAGGCTGCAAGTTCCGATCCAGATGAGTACGCAGACCGCGAAGCCCGCATTACGCGCGGACTTAATTAAGAGTGGCCGGCGGGTGATGATCGCGGCGATACCCCCAAAAATCGCGTACACCGCGAAGGCAAACGCCAGAAGTAATGAATATGCGCCAAACAGATCCAAGGTAAGTCCTCGATTCCGGGCTGATCACCGGCATCGTGCGGAATCATTTCCAATCAGAATCCACTACTACTGCTTAGAAATTAGGTGTTGAGTAGCGAATTAGCTCTTGCCGTTAGGATATGAATTGTCCGTAGTCCTATCGGGTGTGCTTCCCGGCTGAGACTGTCCCCCAGGCGCAGCTTCATACTTGGACGCACATTTTGCCTGAACGGTTTCCGCGACAAATCGTCCGTCGGGTTGCACTTTGCCTTCGACGAGGCATTGCGCGCCATCCTTAAATGTGTCGGGCAGCGGGTCGGTTCCCACATAGCTGACGGGCAAGACTTTTCCCTGTTCAACCAAAACGAAATCCACACGGCCTGAATAATGCTGAATGGATCCATTTTTCACATCGCCGCCGACACGCAGGCGCTGATGCAGAGCCGTACCATTCAGCGTCGGTATTTCAGAAATTGTGTGGTAGTACGTTTTGCTCTGCTGCGCGCCTACATAGGCCAGGCACGAAAGAGTAATGAGAATAATCGCAACTCCAATGCCGAATTTCGCTTTAACTTTCACGAATTCCCCCTGCTTTAAATACTGCTCAGTCAGTGTAAGCCAAATTCTATCATACCCACAGGACGATTCGCTTAAGTTGCCCCAGCTGTTACCGACCTTCGGAACAGTTGCATCCATTCTTTCGTGCCTGTACCAGGGAGTGGCAGGGCCTGACCGCGATCACCCGTCAGAACGGGACCAAGGCCTTGCCCCTTCAACAGTTCGACCAAGGGAGAAAGTTCCGGACCCAAAAGTGCCATCTGCTTTGGCCGGTAATTGAATTTGATTCGCCGAACCAGGGTCGGACCGAGGCGAAGGATGCTCTGCTCGGCGGTTTCTTTTTTTTCCGGAAGCGGACATTCCGATAGATAAGCCAGGAAAAATCCTCTGCGCTGAAATTCGACAAGCCTCGCCAAATCGTTTGCTCGGGCGTCACCTTCCGACGCGGATATTTCAGCGGGAGAAATTTCCAGTGCTTCCAAAAAAGGGCCGAAGAATTCTTTGGATCTCGCGGGCGCGTAAAAATCGTCTGCTGTATGGGCAGGTGGCGCTAAAGCAATGAACAAGGTGCCGATATGCACAGGTCGAAATTGTGTCGATTGCTCGAGGCGATGCACGCGTTCGGCGATATGTTCAGGCGAAGCCGGAAGACCGCACCCGTCGCAAGCCAGCTGATTTGGAGTTGTTCCCATACTGGCTGAACATCCTACAGCAAGTAGAAGCGGTAGGACAGTCAGTCTTAGCGTCCGACAAAGAAGTTGAAGAGCGTGCCGCATTCGGGGACGGCACGCCCTTCGCCACTCAACGCAACAGCCCTCAGTCTCCAGGGGTGGAACAGGGCCAAGCCATTGAGCAAACTCGAAAATCGAGTTCAAGGAAACAAACACGTGTGCGAAGAAAAAGTTGCGTTTTGAAGGGTGAGGCTGGACTAATTTGCAGAAATAATCTTGTTTAAGGAGACTTTCGCGGGGCAACTCAGGGAACGCCTGGCGCGCTCCCTGGAAAAACTACTTTTTGTCCAGCTTGTTTTGCAGGCAATACTTCAGTTCAGGGCTAATCTCGGTAATTTCCATCCCCGCGCTGACCATGAATTTGCAGCTAAGCAGTTCGTGGGGTCGATCTTCGTCAGGCAGTTGGCCGACGACGCGACAGTATTGGCAGTCCTGATTCCAGCAAAAGCGTCCGTAAGGAATGGTTTCCGGGCTAATGTATTGGAAGGCTCGAAGAATAGTGTTCTTTTCCGGGACATCAAAAGATTTCCCCAGAATCTTGATTGTAACCAGCCGTTCATAGGGACGAAACACCTGCGTGGTCCCATTATTCGCCGTTGCTGGTTCCGATACCTGAGTTCCCGTATGCTTTGACATGAAAGGCCTGTCTCCGTCCCATCAGAGTAAGACGAGAGGACGCGGCGCAACAACCGGGATGCTGCAAAGTGGTGCGAATCCGGCAATGGTACTTTGGACGCGCAAAAGGAAGTTTGTGCTGCGAAAAACTGGGTCGCGGCAGTCAACTTATTTTTGGTAAAGGCAAAGAGGTTAGGTTCGGGCGGTCTCGAAAAACTGGCCCATGCGCCGGAATTTTTCGTAACGCTGATCCAGTAGCTCAGGGATGGGAAGCCGCGAGAGGTCTCGTAACGCACGGTCCAGAACCTTGCCCAGGAACGAGGCGGAAGCTTCGACGTCGATGTGCGCGCCGCCTTCCGGCTCGGGCACGATTTCGTCGATGATCCCGAATTCTTTCAAGTCCGGCGCTGTGATCTTAAGCGCCTCAGCCGCCACTTCCGCTTTCGTTGAATCCCGCCACAGGATCGATGCGCATCCTTCGGGAGAAATGACGGAGTACACGGAATTTTCCAGCATGTTCACACGATCGCCGACCGCGATGGCCAGCGCCCCGCCCGAACCGCCCTCTCCCGTAATCGTCACCACGATCGGCACAGGCAGGCGCGCCATTTCGCGCAAATTGCGCGCGATGGCTTCCGCCTGTCCGCGCTCTTCCGCGTCGATACCCGGATAGGCGCCCGGCGTGTCAATAAATGTAAAAATGGGGCGCCCGAATTTTGCGGCAAGCTGCATCACGCGCAGCGCTTTGCGATAGCCCTCCGGCTTGGCCTGGCCGAAATTTTGGGCCACGCGCTGCTTCGTGTCGCGCCCCTTTTGCTGGCCAACGAGCACGACTGGACGCCCGTTAAACTTCGCGAACCCGGTGACCATGGCCGGGTCATCACCGTAAGCGCGGTCGCCATGCAGCTCCTGGAAATCTTCAAACAAGAGGCGCACGTAATCCATCATGTACGGACGCTGCGGATGGCGCGCCAGCAGCGTTCGCTGCCACGCGCTCATGTGCTCGTAAAAATCGTGCCGCAATTGCGCGACTTCATTGCGCAGTCGTTTCATGTCGGCGGAGGGTGCAGCCGGCTTCGTCAGGCGCTGGAGATCGGTCAATTCCCTCTCCAGCTTTTCGATATCGTCTTTACGTCGGTCTTGAGCCATAAAGTTTTTTCGACTATCGCCAGGAATTCATTCCGATGCAAACTTATCCGACACTGTAATGGAAATCGGTTTTTGTAGCTCGCCTTTTGTAGCTCGCCTCTTCAGAGGCGAGTGTTTAGGCGCCGCTCAAGCAAGCATTTTGCTGCCGGTCACGCAGAAAACCCCGCCTCTGAAGAGGCGGGCTACAAAAACCGATGCAACATTTACGTGCGCGCTTCCAGTTGCACCGAACTATCCCCGCACAAGCGGCAAACTTCCTTGACCAGTTCCTGATCCGCTTTTACGCGCTGATCGGCGCGAAGCGTGGCCACCGCGCCCTCAGGCGAAATAATGTCAAACGCGACGGCGCACGAACCCGGCTTGTTGACAAACAACTCCTTCAGTTCATCGAGCACGCTGGCATCGACTTCCCCAAGATTCACCTTCACGCGCATCACGGCAGGAAGGCGCTGCCCCATATCTTCCAGCTTGCGCGCTTCCATCACGGCGAGGCGCGTTCCCGCTTCTTCGACGTTTACGCGCCCTTTCAGGATCAGCGGCGCATTGCTCTTAAATAGAGGTTCGAGACGCCCAAACGATTCCGGAAAGGCGAGAACTTCGAGCACGCCCGTCATATCCTGCAACGTGAGAATTCCCCACCGTCCGCCTTTGCGAGAGCGCATGCTGCGCATGGCAATCACAATGCCCGCGACAGTTATTTCTTCACCGTTTCTGCGTCCCTCGACCGTGGCAAGCTCCAGAGCATTCAACTCTTTGAGCCTCGATGCGAATTTCGAGAGTGGATGTCCGGAAATATAAAAACCAACCGTAGCGAATTCCGAAGCCAGAATTTCGTGCTCCGGCCATTCTTCGATATCGGGCAATGGTTCATCCACCGGTTCGGCGACCGCCGAAACGCCGCCAAACAAACCATGCTGAGCGCTGGTTTTTTCGCGCTGGCGCCGCTGCGCCGCCTCGATGGCGCGGTCAATCGCCGCAAACATTTGCGACCGCCGCGCACCCAGCGAATCCATTGCTCCCGATTTGATCAGGCTTTCCAGAACACGTTTGTTCAGAAGCTTCGTGTCAATGTGATCGCAGAATTGGTAGATCGAAGTAAACTTGCCGAGTTCCGTGCGCGCTTCCAAAATTCCTTTAACCGTGTTCTCTCCAACGTTTTTAATCGCGCGCAGACCGAAACGAATCGCTTCGCCCACGGGAGTGAAATCCAGATCGCTCGAATTCACATCGGGCGGCAGCACGGTGATGCCCATGCCGCGCGATTCGTTGATGTATTTCACGACTTTTTCCGTGTTGCCCGTTTCTGACGTGAGCAGCGCGGCCATGAACTCAACGGGGAAATGCGTCTTCAAATACGCAGTCTGGTAGGCCAGCAACGCATAAGCGCAGGAATGCGATTTATTGAAGCCATAGCCCGCGAATTCCGCCATCAGGTCGAAAATCTTCTCGGCCTTTTTCTCGGAAAACTTTCGCGCAACCGAGCCTGCCAGGAATTTTTGTTTCTGCGCGGCCATCTCCGCGTGATTCTTTTTGCCCATGGCGCGCCGCAGAATGTCCGCTTCGCCGAGTGAGAATCCCGGCAGGCGGTTGGCAATCTGCATCACTTGTTCCTGATACAAAATTACGCCGTAGGTCTCTTCCAGAATTTCTTTCAGCTCCGGCAAATCGTAGGCAACTTTTTTCTTGCCGTGTTTGCGGTTGATGAAATCGTCGATCATGCCGCCCTGAATCGGTCCGGGACGGTACAACGCGTTCAGCGCCGTAAGGTCTTCGAGGCGCGTCGGCTGGTAGCGCCGCAAGATGTCGCGCATGCCATGTGATTCAAACTGAAAAATCGCGGTGGTTTCGCCGCGAGCAAAAAGTTTGTACGTGTCTGTATCGTCGAGCGGCAGCGTGCTCAGATCGACATGCTGGTTGCGATTCTGCTCGATCATGTGCACTGTGTCGTCCAGCACGGTGAGCGTCGTCAGGCCCAGGAAATCCATTTTGAGCAAGCCGATATGCTCGAGGCCCTTCATGTCATATTGCGTCGTGATTTCATCCCTGTTGGACTTGTATAAAGGGACGAGGTTGGTGAGCGGTTCCGGCGAAATCACCACGCCGGCGGCGTGCGTGGATGCGTGCCGCGCGAGGCCTTCGAGGCGCTTGGCCACTTCCATCAGGTCCGTGTAACGGGCGTCGCCATCGATCAGCGCTTTTAATTGCGGCGCCTGCTTGAGCGCTTCGTCCAGCGTGATATTGAGCTGCGCGGGAACCAGCTTCGCGATGCGGTCCACTTCGCCGTACGGCAAATCCATGGCGCGGCCCACATCCTTGATTGCCGCTTTCGCCGCCATCGTTCCGAACGTGATGATCTGCGCCACGTTCGCTCGTCCATATTTCCCCGTGACGTATTCGATCACTTCGCCGCGCCGACGCATGCAGAAGTCGATATCGATATCGGGCATGGACACGCGCTCGGGATTGAGAAAGCGCTCGAACAGCAAATCGTATTGCAAGGGATCGACGTCCGTGATTTGCAGCGCGTAACTGACCAGGCTCCCTGCGGCGGAACCGCGTCCCGGCCCTACGGGAATTCCCTGCGCGCGCGCGTGACGAATAAAATCCCACACGATCAGGAAATATCCGGCGTAGCGCATTTTCTGGATCATGCGGATTTCGTTGGTCAGGCGCGTCTCGTACTCGGCCAAAGTCTTGCGTAGAATTCCGGCCTTGGCGCGCGCCTCCAGAACTTGAACGCGGGAAACAAAACCTTCGCGCGAAACCGCCTCGAAGTACGTGTCCACCGTGTGGCCTTCGGGAACCTGAAAATCCGGGAAGGAGTTTTGTACCGCGTCAATTTTTACGCTGCACCGCTCTGCAATCTGAACCGTGCGTTCCAGAGCATCGGGAATTTCCTTAAAGACCTGGGCCATTTCTTCGGCGGTCTTGAAGAAAAATTGGTCGGTGGGAAATTTCATGCGATGCGTGTCGTTCATCGTCTTGCCCGTCTGAATACAGAGCAACACTTCCTGCGCGTGCGCATCGGAATGTTTTAAGTAGTGGCAATCGTTCGTGGCGATCAGAGGAATTCCGGTTTCGCGCGAAAGCTCCGTAATTTTGGGATTTACGCGCTTCTCAATTTCCAGCCCTTGATCCTGAATTTCCAGAAAGAAATTTCCTTTGCCGAAAATATCGCGCAACTTGTACGCCGCTTCGCGCGCCTGGTCCGGCCGCTCCTCCACCAAATTTTCGGTGACCGCTCCCTGAAGGCACGCCGAAAGCGCGATGAGCCCCTTGCTGTGTTTCGCCAGTAAATCGTAATCGATTCGCGGCTTGTAATAGAAACCTTCGAGGAATCCCGCGGAGACCAGCTTTACTAAATTTTTGTAGCCTTCGGCGTTTTCGCACAGCAGCACAAGATGATTATTGCCGCGATGTCCCGGCTCGGACGCTGGCTTGGTATGTCCATTCGCCGCATCGCGCTGCGAATTCTCTCCGCGATCGTGCCGGCTTCCCTTCGCCACATACACTTCGCAGCCAATGATCGGCTTCACGCCGCGCGTTTTCGCCGCCTGGTAAAACGATTCCGCCGCAAACAGGTTTCCGTGGTCGGTGACAGCCACGGCCGGCATCTTGCGCCGCGCCGCCTCATCGACGACTTCTTCGAGGTCGCAAGCTCCATCCAGCAAGCTATAATCTGTGTGCAGATGCAGGTGAACGAATCTGGGATTTTCCATGCCGAACGCTATTCTAATCTCCTGCGCACAATTTTGCTACGCCGCATAAAAGCTTTCTTCAGCCTTCAAAAATATTCTCAATATCTCTTGCGCCATGCAGCACGCGAACAATCTCGATCACTTTCGAATTCGCGCGATAGAAAATCATTTAGCGGCCGAACGGAAAGCTCAGAATTCCAGAAGCAAGTTCTTCCCTGCGACGTCCCGTCCCCGGCTGACGAGCCAGCGCCTGAATTGTTTCATGCAGCTTGTCAATAAAGGATCTGTATTCGTCACACTATCATCCGCGATGTAGCTCCAAATTTCCATCAAGTCGGCGCGCGCCCGAGGGGTAATTCTGATTTGCGCCATCTATTTCTCGCCGTTCACGGTTTTTTTGCGCCGGGCGGTGCGCTTAATTTCTTTCGGGTCGAACACGGAGGAGGGTCCACTTTGCAAACCTTCGCGGATATCTTCGCGAAGCCTTTGCAGCTTTAGGGAGCGAAGTTGGTCTTCCTCTTCCAATAGCCGTAAAGCCTCGCGCACCACTTCACTTGCGGAGTTATAAGATCCCGACGCGATTTTCGCGCGGATCATCTCTTCCAGGTGTGGAGTAAGACTAATATTCATTGGCATGAACGCCACCTCGGTTCGCAGATAAATCAAAAATAACGCCAATGACAATCTTTGTCAATATTTGCCATTGAGCTTCGGGTTCAAACCTTTCAGACTTTAAGAGCCGGCGTTCTACTGTGGAATTTGAAACTGCGTGTATACTTCCCCGGTCCTTATAAAAATCCAGAAACGCTTCAAGCAAAGAGGATGGCTTGCCATGAAAAAAACTCTTTTTAGCCTGCTGAGATTGTTGCCAGTCATTCTGATGACTGCGCCGATGTTCCCCCTTTGCGCGCAAACGATTGTCCGCAGCGATCCAGGGCTGGATAAAATCGTGCCGGCCGACGCGAAGGTGGAAAAAGTCCATGGTGATTTTCGATTCGTCGAGGGCCCCGTTTGGGATAAGACCGGCGGCTTCCTGCTGTTCAGCAACATCCCCGCAAATTCGATTATGAAGTGGACTCCCGACGGAACCGTTTCTGTTTTCAAGCAGCCGATTTTTGCCGGAACGTATCCGGACGGAGTGTTAATTGGATCGAATGGCCTCACGCTCGACCGCCAGGGCCGCCTGGTTGCCGCCGAACATGGCAATCGCCGCGTGGCGCGTTACGACAAGAGCGGAGCGGTCACGGTCCTCGCCGACCGCTACGAAGGCAAGCGCCTGAACAGTCCAAACGATCTGGTGGTGAAGAGGAATGGAGACGTTTACTTTACAGACCCTCCGGGCTTCGAGCGCAATTTCCCCGCTGACGCCAAGGATATCCCCAAAACAGAGTTGGACTTTAACGGCGTCTACCGAATTTCCACCGACGGAAAGCTTACGTTGCTGACGAAAGACATTCCTTATCCGAATGGCATCGCATTTTCGCCCGACGAAAAGAAGCTGTATGTGGCCAATTCACGCCCCGACAAATTCTGGATGGTGTTTGACGTCAGCTCCGACGGAACTCTGGCCAACGGCCGTAAATTTTTCGACGCCACGCAAATCCCGGGAGATGATGTACCCGATGGAATGAAGATCGATACCGCCGGAAATATCTACGCCACAGGCCCCGCAGGAATTATGATTTTTTCGCCGGAAGCGAAACTTCTAGGCACGATCCAGTTCCCCGAACTTCCCGCCAATTGCGCGTGGGGCGACGCCGATGGAAAAACCCTCTATGTCACGGCACGTACAGGTTTGTATCGCATCCACCTGAAGATCGCGGGAATTCGGCCCTGACTTCTTTGAATCCGCATTTGCAGCAATGATCGCGCTGGTTTTTGTGACGTAGGCTTCAGCCTGTGGGTTTAGGTCGTGCAAGGACTAACCCCACAGGCTTTAAGCCAATGCCACTGAACCCGTTTCACACTCATGGATTTGCGGACGCAAAAAATATTCCAGATTCCACTACTAGCATATTCAGGTTAAGGAGCCTGCCGAATCCCGTTGTCCTCGGCCTGCTTGATCAGCGTGGCAGCGTCTTCTGGCAATAAGTACCGCTGCTTCACAAGGCTTTCGGCGGCTTTTTTAACTTCGGCGACATACGCGTCTTTGTTCGGGTAGCGCTCTTCAAGGGATTTTCGCGGGTCTCCGGTAGACTGGCGTTCCTGGATGGTGGATGCAAAGGGAATGAAACTCCCGGCCAGTGTGCAGACGCCGTCTTCGTAAAGGCGGCTATTAAAGAGGTTCCATCCCGTATACGTGCCGATGGGGACCTGAATAAAGACGTTGCGGATTCCTCCGAGGTCATTGCCATCTTCATCGACTTGCGGGACGAGGTTTCCGTAGCGCGCGGTTCCCACTTTCGGCAGTTCCCCATTTAAAATGCCGCTGACGTCTGTGGAATGATAATCCTTGCCGAAATCGAGCGTGTGAAGAGGATTGCTGAGCGCCAGGAATTTCACGGCGGGACGGTTCACTCCGCCATAGGTGTTGGCGGGAATGGCCGGAAAATGTACCTGATCGGCGGAAACGAGATTGCCGGCGGAGATCGTTGGCCTGGCACTTGGCGGCGGTTCCGTGCCGGTGGTGATCCATGCTGAAAGCGCTTCGAGCAGCGCGCGCACCGTCCACGTGTGCGGATTTGGATTCGGTTGCTGCTGGCAGGGTCCGAAGGGCGGCTGCGTAGGCAGCGGCAGCGCTGCGGGCGCATGTTGCGTGGAAACCATCAAGTAGGTGCGCACGTTCGGCGGGTCAGGCAAATCCTTTGTGCCGAGCGGGTCGGTGAAGCCGAGCGACTGGCGTAGTTCCCACATCTCGAGAGAAGTTGCCGCGTGGACGATTTTCGGGCAGGTGTGCGTGGCATTGCAGCGGTCGAGAATGCCGCCGGTGCGTCCCGTCAGAGGATCAGTTTCCTGGCCGTAGGTGAAAGGAAACTCCGCTCCGGGAACCTGATTGTCAACTTCCGCGTTGCCTGCGCCTCGGCCGGGCTGGCCCCAACGGACGTTGAGCGGAAGCTGTCCGCCGCCGATTTCCGGAAACGCGCCATCGAAAACAATTTTGCCGTCTTCCGCGCGATTAAATCCCAGGTTGATAAACGTGCGGATAAATCGGCCGCTTTGCGACGATCCCATCACAATCGTCCGCGCATTCGGAATCAGAACTGGGTTCGCCGTGCCGCTATCATCTTTCGCGGCAGCTTTCAGAAAAGCGCCCAAATCTCTGGTCGCCGCAAAGCCGAGACCCAGGATCAGCGGATCTTTCGCGCGATAGGTAATTTCATAAAGCTCGCCAGGCTTGAATCCTGCCGGATAGCAGATCTGCGTGGCGCTGGGCACTGGCGGCTCGCCATTTTGCGCGCAGGCTGCGAATGACCACTCCGTATTCGGGATCGGGATGCGCGGACTCGGCTGCCTATGGCGAACCGTGAGTGTCGGAACGAACCCATCCGAAAGCGGCACACGGTTGTCCGTGCCCACCGAGGGATAAGGGGCAGAGCCGCCGCTGAACCAGCCGCTGGAAAGAGTCAGCTTATTCGTTGGCGTGAGCGTAATCAATTCGCTGCGTACGACTCCGGTGATCGCCGATCCATCGGGATTGTGCGCCACAGGCACGGTCATCGTCATGCGTCCGTTACCGGGCAGGACGTCCGCTTGCCACCCAAACCAAACGAGCGTGTAGCCCTTCTGCAAAAGAAAACCGTCACCGGCATCTGTCAAATTGTTTACGCCAGCGCCACCACGAACGTTGGCGTCAAACAGTGCCAGCCCGCCTTTATTCCCGCGATTAAGGATATTGAAGAACAGGATGCCATTCGATTTGGAGCGGTCGACGGGCCGCAGACCGTCGATGTCGGTAACGTATTCCACCATGCCGCGGGAATTCTTCGGAGCTAACTGGATGTCCTGAATGATCGCATTCCCCGGCAACTTCGGATCGACTTCACCAAACGCTTTGCCGGTCACGCGCTCGTAGGGACCGACAGAACCAAAGCTCGCGCCAGCGAATGCGGGCTCCGTCCTGGTGATTTCAATGCGTGTGATGCGCGCGTCGGCAGGGCCAGCCAGGAAAACAGCCATCAACATCGCGCCAAGGAAAATTCGTAGGGATGGACGCACGGTTTCCTCCTAGTTCGTACGAACGATTTACCACAATCCCTGCGGCAAATCGTCCGGATTCCTGGGTAAGTGTGCTTTTGGGCCTTGGCCGGGTTGATTGGCGAACGCTTTCAAAAGTCAAAAGCGACAGGCAGAAGCCTGTCCTACCTACTTCTTTTTTGCTTTGGCCTTGGGTTTCGGCTTGGATGCTGGTGCGGCTTTGCCCTGCGCCATGCGGTGCGGCTGAATTTTTTCGGGAGTCACTGGGCCATTGGGAGCGGCTTCCGGCCTTGAATCCGGCTCGCCCTTCTTCTTTCCCTTCTCGGGTTTTTTCTTTTCTTCC
>Ga0182024_10015940_pt1 | contig 14316 bp, 13 predicted proteins | sample P32metaG_FD_120480 | JGI IMG/M metagenome (GOLD analysis project Ga0182024, IMG submission 120480) | Permafrost microbial communities from Stordalen Mire, Sweden - P3-2 metaG (Illumina Assembly) | ecosystem: Environmental > Terrestrial > Soil > Wetlands > Permafrost | place: Sweden: Stordalen... | reverse complement strand
TACACGGTCAACCCCGCGACCGGCTTTCCCTGGGCAACTGGACCGCGCGACTACGCCGAACCGCTCAACAGCGTGCTGCCCGCGTGGGATGCGATCACGGGCGGACTAGCGACGACCGGCCTGCTGGCTGCCGATCGGCACCGCACCAGGACGGGCGAGGGCCAGCTCGTGCGCGTCGCCCTGTCAGACGTCGCGTTCGCGATGGTCGGTCACCTCGGGCGCGTGGCCGAAGCGCAGCTCGGCAGCAGGGACACACCGAAGGACGGCAACTACCTCTACGGAGCCTTCGGGCACGACTTCGCTACGAGCGACGGGCGCCGGGTGATGGTGGTCGCGCTGACCACCCGCCAATGGAACTCGCTGCTGGAGGTCACCGGACTCGCCGCCACTGTTGACGCGATCGAGCACGCGATGGGCATCGAACTACAGTCGGTCTCCGACCGCTTCGGGGCCCGTGACCTGCTGGCGGCCGTGCTCCGGCCATGGTTTGAGGCTCGCACGCTGACGGAGATCCGCGCGGCGTTTGAGGGTACTGGCGTGTCTTGGGGCGCCTACCAGACGTTTTCGCAGCTGGTGCGCGAGGACCCACGCTGCTCGACTGCCAACGACATGTGGGAAATCGTCGAACACCCCGGCGTGGGCAGCTACCTGATGCCCGGGACGCCGCTGGACTTCTCAGTCGTCCCGCGCGTCCCTGTTCGCCGCGCGCCGCAACTCGGCGAGCACACAGAAGCCGTACTCGCGGAGCTGCTGGGCATGACGACCGCCGAGATCGGCTGCCTCGAGCGCGACGGTGTTGTCCGCTGCGCTCGCAGCTGAGCAGAGCGACCCCGAAGGGCTGTCGAATCGTCCATATCGCGGACCGTCTCCGTCGGTTCGCCGGCGACTGTGAAGGCCGCCTACTTCTACGACCCGACCGACGAGAAAGCGCGGGCGGTCAAGGTCCGTTACCAGAGCGTCTACTGCGGGTGCTGCGCCGACACCCAGCCGCGAAACGGCAACGGCGGAAGGCCACCGACAGCCGACGGGAACCCGGTGTATCGAGGGCCTTGTGCGTGAGGGAACGTTGACTGCAACGACGCGATACGTCCGGCGGCGCGTCGCTTTTGCACCGGGATCGATCTGTCGCTCGGGCCTAGCTCATGGCCAGATTCGGCTGGAAGCAGTCGTCTGATGCGCGTCGGAGGGCCTCGCCAAGAGTGCTCGATGTTCGTGAAACCAGAAGTGAACGGCGGACCGCCCGAGGTGCCGGATCTCCTCAAAACCAGCAGCGCGCTCGCGATCCGCGCCCACTTCCGCTTCTCGGGCTGGGCCGCTTGCTCGCGGCGCGGACTCCAGCAAGCACCTCGCTTGCTGCGACCTATCGAGCCGGCAAGCGGGCCGATGCGGCACGCCCGCTGGGCCTCGTCCTAAAGCGCGAGCGCGCGAAGACCCGGGAACCTTATGACATCACGTGTCAGCACCGAGCATAGGGTCGGGCGTCATCATTTGATGCGATGACAGAGGCGCGGATCGTGGTTCGTCTGCAGGCCCGTGCACACCGTGACGAGCTCGTCGGCGTCCGCGACGGGGTGCTGCTCGCACGCGTTAGCGCGCCGCCGGTCGACGGGCGCGCGAATCGCGCGTTGTGTCGCCTGATCGCTCGCCGGGCGGGCGTTGCCGCGTCGAGGGTGACGATCGTGCGGGGTGAGCGTTCGCGTAACAAGCTGGTCCGCGTGGACGGAGTCGACCGATCGACGCTGAACGACGCGCTCAGACAGCCGTAAGGCAGAGGGCAGCCGCACCCCGGTGACCGTCTGCGCCGCGAGGGCCACCGATCAACGCCGAGGCGATCGCGCAGGAAGGCGAACGTGCGCTCCCTTCGGCTCGAGCCACACACTAATGCTAATTTCGTTGCTGGCCAGGCCTTGTCACGCCCGCTCGCATGGGATCCGACGAGGAGCCCCTTGACCGACGATCAACCCCCTGGTTCGTCCGGTGGCAGGGTCGTCGCGTCCAAGTCATGCCTTAATGCCCCGGTCCGGCTGCTGCCCGGCGAACGCCGCGCGAGCCGCACCACCACACGTCTGATCAAGCGGCGGCGCCAGCGACGACCGATGTCGACCAGTCGATCACCGAGGTCGGCTTGACGACGTGCTTGCTCATACCGAGCTCCTTCGGTTGCAGGCCGAGCGCGAGCCCGACCAGCTGTGGCAGATGGAGCACCGGCATGCCGAGCTCACGGCCGGCCACCTTCGCGGCCGCGGGCTGCTGCAAGTCGAGGTTCAGATGGCACAGCGGACACGGGACGACGAGGCAGTCGGCTTGGGCGTCGATCGCGTCGCCGAGGTGGCGCCCGGCCATCGTCAGCGAGGCCTGCTTGTTCATCGTGATGATCGGAAAGCCGCAGCACTTGTAGACGCCTGCGTAGTCGATCACCGTTGCACCGAGCGCCTCGATCACCATGTGCATGTAGCGGTCGCGCGGATGCTCCTGGTCGACCCCGAGCCGGTCCACCGGTCGGACGATGTAACAGCCGTAGAACGGCCCCACCTTGAGGTCGGTGAGTGGACGCTTGACCTTCTCCGTCAGCGCGTCGAGCCCGATCTCCTCCACCAGCAGCCAGAGAAAGTTCTTGTTCGTCAGCCCCTTGTCATAGGAGAGGCCCTCCTCGGCCAGGTTTCTGGTTGATCCGCCCACGGTAATCGGAGTTGGCGTCAAGCCGCTCCTGGCACTCCGATTGCGCGCCCTGACAGGTCGAGCAGATGTTCATCATCAGCTCGCCCTCGGTCTGCTGTGCGAGCGCGAACGTGCGCGCGTTGAGCGTGTCGGCGAGCTCCTGGTTGTGCTCGGCGATCACGCCTGCGCCACAGCACGCCGCCCTGTCGAGCTCGATCAGCTCGATATCGAGCAGCGGCGCGACCTTCGCCATCGAGCCGTGCAGCTCGGGCGTGAACCCACGGCTCACGCAGCCGGGCCAGTAGGCGACTTTCATTGATTCTCGCTTTCGCTCGGCGCAGTCTCGGATCCCTCTCCTGGCCCAGGGAACGTCGGCGACTTGTCGGCCGGCGCCCCGTTCGCACCTGCGTCGCCGGACTCCTTCGCCGGCTCCGGGTCGTCCTCATAGCCGCTCACGTACAAGTTCAGCTCGTCGCGCTGCCCGCGGCCCTCGACCTTCCCGTAGATCCGCTTCAGCGAGTCCAGATCGGACTTCGGGAGCTTGTGGCCGAAGAGCGCGATCTTCGGGCTCACCTTGCCGCGGATCACGCCCGTGAGAACGGTCGAGATCGAGGACAGCAACTCCTTGCCGGCAGCGGGGTGAAACTTGCCAAACCAGGAGTTACCTCCGTAGCTGCGCGGCAGCAGCTCGGCCTCGTTGAGCAGGCCGTAATCGCGGACGAGAGTGACGAACGCGTCCTCGTGCCGATGTCCGTTGTTGCGGTCAACGATCTCGTGATCGGAGCCGGCCTTGCGCCGCAGGCGCATGATCTGACTCATGGGGGCGACGTCCTTGGGGCACGCGTCGATGCAGTTGAAGCAGTGGGTGCAGTCGTAGATCCCATGCTCGTCCTGAGACAGATCCTTGAGGCGCTCGAAGTGCTCGGCGTCGCGGGGATCGCCGACGAACCGGTAGGCCTTGGCCAGCGCGGCGGGTCCGATGAACAGCGGGTCGATCTCCATGGACAGACAGTCCGAGACGCAGGCGCCGCACTGGATGCAGGCCATCGTCTGGGTGACGTCGACCATGTTGTCGTGCGGGACGATGTACTCCCGCTCGGGGACCGGCTCCTTGTTGATCAGGAACGGCGTGGCCCGCTGGATCTTCTTCCAGTGAACCGCGTCCATGTCGACGATCAGGTCGCGGATCACGGGCATGTTGCCCATCGGCTCGACCTCGATGATTCCGCCCCCGCCACCCTCGCCGTCGGCCTGATCGGGCTTACGCGCCGCGGCCACCTCCAGGTGCGTGTTACACGCGAGCCCGGGCTTGCCGTTCATGCGCACCCCGCACGAGCCGCAGATGGCCTGCTGACAGGAGCAGCGGATCCCGACCGACCCATCCACCTCGTCGCGGACCTTCAGGATCGCGTCCAGCACCGAGTTGCGCTCGCCCAACTCTACCTGGTGCTCATCCCAATACGCAGCCTCTCCAGACTTAGGATCGAACCGGCGGATCCTCAACGTGTACTCGGGCATGCGGTGCTAGTACGTCCTTTCCTGGGGCTCCCACTTGGTGATTGTGACCGGCGAGTAGCTGACCTTCGGGACGTCGTCGCCGTTGACCGAGATGTCGATGTGCTTGAGCCATTCCCCGTCGTTGCGTTCGGGGAAGTCAGTCCTGAACTGGGCACCACGCGACTCCTTGCGCTCCTGCGCGGCGACGACGATCGCCTCGGCGACGTCAAGCATGTAACCGAGCTCGATCGCGCCGATCACGTCCTGGTTGAAGATCGTGCCGCGGTCGTCGATCGTGGCGTTCGGAGCCTCCTCCTTGAGGCGGCGGACGATCTTGTGCGCCTTCTGCAGGCCGTCGGCGTCGCGGAACACAGCCACGTACTGGTTCATCGTCTCGCCGAGCTCGTCCTTGATCGCAGCAACGCGCCGGCCGCCCTCGGGGCGGTCGATGATCGCGTTGATGTAGGCCTCGGTGTCGGTCACGCGCGTCGCGGTCGTGGTCGGCATCGGCATCTGCATCGCCTGCTCGGCGGCGTGCTCGCCCGAGCGGCGTCCGAAGATCAGTGTGTCGAGCAGCGAGTTGGCGCCGAGCCGGTTGCCGCCGTGCACTGACACGCATGCGACCTCGCCGGCGGCGTACAGCCCTGGGATCGTCGTCTGGCCGTCGGAGTCGGTATTGACGCCGCCCATGATGTAGTGCTGTCCGGGGTGGATGTGGATCGGCTCGCGGGTGATGTCGACGCCGGCGAAGTCCCTGCCGATGTTCACGATCTCCCGGAGCGACTCGAGCGTGCGACGCCGCGGCACCTTGGTGATGTCGAGCGCAACCGTCCCGTCCGGGAAGCCACGGCCCTCGTTGATCTCGGTCTGCTCGGCGCGGGAGACGACGTCACGCGAGGCGAGGTCGAGCTTGTTCGGGGCATAGCGCTCCATGAACCGCTCGCCCGCGGCGTTGAGTAGCCAGGCGCCCTCGCCGCGAGCGCCCTCCGTGATCAGCAGCCCGTTGCCGGCGAGCGTCGTCGGGTGGTACTGGACCATCTCCATGTCCTTCAGTTTCGCGCCGATGCGGTAGGCCTGCGCGATTCCGTCGCCGGTCACGATCAGGCCGTTGGTCGTCGGCTTGTAGGCCTGACCGGCGCCGCCGCAGGCGAGGATCGTCGCCTTGGCGTTGAACACCTCGAGTCGGCCGTCGCGGAGGTTGCGGCAGACCGCGCCGATGCAGCGACCGTCGTCGTTCTGGAGCAGGTCAGTCGTGAACCACTCCTCGTAGCGGTCGACCGTGTCTGAGTGCTTCATCAGCTGCTCGTAGAGCACGTGCAGGATCGCGTGGCCGGTGATGTCGGCGACGTAGTAGGTGCGGGCGGCCGACGCGCCGCCGAACGCGCGCGTGCCGAGGTGGCCGGTCTCGTCGCGGTGAAACGTTACCCCGGCGTGCTCGAGCCACAGGATCTCGTCCGGAGCCTCGCGACACATGATCTCGATCGCATCCTGGTCCCCCAGGTAATCCGAGCCCTTGATCGTGTCGAACGCGTGCGATTCCCAGCTGTCCTCGGGATTCAAAGCGGCGTTGATCCCGCCCGGCGGCCGCCACCGAGCGCGAGCGAACCGGGTGGACCTTCGAGATGACCGCGACCGTGGCGCCGCTCTGGGCCGCAGCCAGCGCCGCCCGCTGGCCCGCCAGTCCGGCGCCGATGATCAACACATCGTGGGAAGGCATGCGCGTTGCTCTCAGCCTGTCGTAACGCTCAGGTGGTTACGCTGGAACGCGACCGTGCACTGCCAGGGCCTCGCTGCCACGTCGGGGTCGTAGGTTCCGAGCCGGTTGGTGTCGTTGACGAGCGCGTGCCCCGCGCGCTCGTAGACCTCGAAGGTGGTGTCCACGCCGGCGGGGCTTAGCTCGGTCTCGAGCGGTCGTGCGTCGGGGAGCGAGACGAACTCGTCGTCTCGGCCGAAGTGGCCGAGCACCGGCCCGGTGATGTTCGCAAAGTCGGGTTTGCCGTGAGGCATCAAGTGGTAGTAGGACACGGTCGCGCCGATCAGCGAGCTCGCCGCTACTGCCCACACTGCGAGGCCTCCGCCGGAGCAGAAGCCGAGCGCGCCGACGTGCTCGCCGGTGACGCCGTCGAGTGCGGGGAGATACTCGGCAGCGGCGATCATGTCCTTCTCCGCGCGATCCATCGAGAGCGCCATCATCCGCTACTGCGCCTCGTCGGGCTGGGTCGTCGGTTCCTGGCCCTATAGCTCGGGAGCGAGCGCGAAGAAGCCGGCCTTCGCCAGCCGGTCGCAGACCGAACGGATGTGCCCATCAAGACCCCACCACTCCTGTACGACAACGACGCCAACGGCGTGCTGGATTGCTGGCCGCGCCAGGTAGGCGGGCGCTCGCGGCCGTTCGCTTTGAAACTCACGTCTAGAGATCTCCTCTTCGATGTGCGCTCGATGACGGTCAACGCTTGGGACTCCCGTTGGTGGGGGGCGTGTCCGCTGGGCGGAGGTCGATCAGCGCGATTGCGACGGTGGCGCGCATGAGTCGCGTGAGTGTGATGCGTTGCGCCTGGGCGAGGCTTGGCGCGTGGCCGCGGAGCCCCGCGACGTAGGCCTCTAGCGCGTACGTGAGCGCGACCGCTTGATGGCGCCACGCCTGGCGGTGTCGAAACGCGCACGGGCGACCAGTCAGGCGCGCGCCGCAGATCACGTTCGCGGCTCCCTCGGCGATTGCTGCGGGAAGGCTTCCGAAGCGCTGATCGTAGGTCGGTGTGTCCAGCTGAGCGTCCAGCGCCGCGACTGCCACGTACTCGTTCGTCGCGAGTCGCAGCCAAGCTTCTCTCAACCCGGCAACACCTGTTGAGTCGGTCCGTTGATCGGTCGAAACCGCGCTCACGGCTTGCAGCGCTTCTTGCGGTACGCGGACTCGCAGACCAGCGGCGAGATGGTGGGCGACGATGTCGCCACGATCATCTACTGGGTGCTCGACTTCCCGCCCGCGGGCTGCCAGCTCGGCCGTGACCGCGCTGAGGGTCCTCTCGAGCGCTGTCGACCGCTCCTCCGGCGCCTCGGCAGCGCGGCCGCTCGCGGCAGCGTTAGCTGCCAGCTGAACAAGCAGCGATGCCAAGTCCACGGCCGCGATCCTGAGCGGCAGCAAGTCACCGTCGGAAGTGGTCGCGTCGCGGGATAGGCAGGTGATGGCTTGTCGCATGCGCACGGCCGGATCTTCGGCCTGCTCGCTCCAGACGCAGTACGTGACCTCACCCGCGAGCACAGCGTCCTCGTGTGCACTAAGTCGCCGCCGCAGCTGATCCACCAACGCCGCGCGACGATCCTCCGCACGCGGCCCGAATGTGCCCCAGACCCGCGCGACGGCAAGGACCAGCTCAACCGCCTCCGTAGCCAACAACAAAGCCGCGTCCCCGCCGAAGTTCGAGCCGCTCTCCAGCGCGACCAGAACGCGGGAGTGAGCGCGAGCCAACGCGCTCCCCATCCCTTCAAGCGACGACGGTCCCGCTCCTCTGACTTGCCGCCTACCCGAGATCTGCGACTCCACGCGCTGCAGGAGGTCGGTCCAAAGCGGGGATTGTGACGGCGTGGACACGGATTGCTCGCTTGACGCCGCGGGCGACATGGGCACGATCTTAGACGCTTACGCGTTCGTAAGATTCAAAGAGCTGCACGGGTGAGACCAGATCCGCCGAGAGGAGATGGACCGGCCGGCGGGACAGCAAGCAATCGGCAGTCACCGGTCGGACCCCGTACCGCCCCCGGGGGTACGGGGGTCAGGCGACTCGGAGCCAGGGGCAGGAATGTCACGCTTCGCGGCGGTCGGGCTCGTCGCGCTCGCCGACTCTGCGATCGCGTCAGCGCCCTGGGCTGCGATGCGGCCCCGTAGCGCCACGGCGACTCCGACCAGGCGACGGGCCTCCACGAGGGCGCTGGCACGCCGAGCCGGCCCGGCCGTCGCGGCGCGCGTCAGCGCCCGCCAGTATTGCGCGTGAACGATCGCCAGAGCAGACCTCGCTTCCGACAGCGCCCGGCGCCGATCGTCGACAACGGGGTCACTCGTCCGCCGTCGTCCTCGATGCAGGCAGGCCTCTTGGCAAGGCTGTGATATGGGGGCGAGGAACTCGTCAATCGCGATCGCGCGCTCGTCGGGCGCTTTGACGATGCTGAAAGAAGTCGAGCTCGCCGAGCGTCGCCCGCTGGTCGCGGACGCCGGCCCAGCCGGTTCGACCTCGCGAGTCACTTGATGGAAGCGCTTCGGTTTGTGCTTCAGGTGCTCGCTCCCTCGGCGTGATTGCGGTGAGCAACACGAATGTCGCCTCGCCGTTCGCTCAGGCAGGGCTCAAGGGATCAGACCCCGGCCGCGGGTCACGATCGATCGCGCGTACGATCGTCGCCCGCGGAGAGTCAGTCCCGCCGCCTGGGAGCGCGCGCAGCATGACAAGATCGGCGAGCTCAGCGACCCATCCGTCCGTCACCAACTCCAACTGCCTACCATGGCGACCATCCGCTGAGACCAGTCGCAGGCGAGGCCGGGTCGGCTTCGGTGTGTCATTCGACATCGATGCTCCCTTCGGACTGCTTGATCGCCAACATCTGCCATCGGGCGCTGTCTGCGGCGTTCCTGAGCCTTATCATCTTATAAGCCTTGACCTAAGTAGAATCCTGCTGCGGCGACCGCAAGGACGTCTACCCTCAAGCCCGATGGCACCGCGCCGCCAGCGATCTGAAGCGCCCCCGACCCCGCTCGACGGCAGCGCGACGCACGTGCGCTCAGATCCCGTCTACGTCGTGAAGGCCCAGCTCTTCCGGGTCCTCGGCCATCCCGTGCGGATCCGGATACTGGAGCTCCTGTCTGATGGGGAACGCACTGTCGGAGACCTGCAAACCGAGCTGAGCCTCGACTCCAGCGGCACCTCGCAGCACCTCGCCGCGCTGCGCCGGCAGGGTGTTCTGGAGAGCCGGCGGGCCGGCACCAGCGTCTACTACGGCATCCGGGATCCACGCGTATCTCAGCTGCTCGCAGTCGCAAAACAGATCCTGACCTCGGCGCTGACGGACTCGCACACCCTCCTCAGCGACCTCGCCGAAGCGCCAATCCCCCGCGCGCGTCGCCGATAGGCGGCCGCGCCCTCATCGGCCGCTGCCGAGCGACGCATACGGGCAGCAACCGATGGCGTACAAGCCAGGCGGGCAAGCGTGACGGCGCCTCAACCGTTGTGACGGTCGATGTCGAGGTCGTCGTAGCACCGCTCATGAACCGCGATGTTTCCGGGCGTCTCAAGCTCGGAGGCCAGCGTCAGCCGCGAACCCCGTAGCTCGGTTCCATCGTCAAGGATGACCCACGCCGGCTCGTAGACGCCGACCACCTCGCCACAGTGCGCGCAGGGCAGCACCTCCATTTCAGCAGCCCCACAGGCGCTCATCGCGAGCGCAGCCGCCCAGATTGCGATCGTGGCTCAAGTCTAGGCTCGGCGCGCGCCACGGTTCGGGTCCTGGCACGACGGACGGATAGTCGCGCGCAGGGGATCGGGCCACGCGCGTCTGCTCATGACGATCCTCCCCGAATCCACTCGTTTCTGACTGCTGACCGGCGTGATCTTAGTCGCTTATCACTTCGTAAGATAGTGTCTGAAGCGTCGCCGCCGGGAGGTCGAGGAGAGCCATGAGCACGCCCGCTGCCACCAATCCGATCGCGGCGCTCACCCGCGCGCACGTCGTCCACTGGTGCGACGGCTCAGCCGAGGAGTACGACCGCCTCTGCCAGGGGCTCGTTGACGCCGGCACGCTCGAACGACTGTCCGACGCCAAGCGAGCGAACGCCTACCTCGCGCGGTCAGACCCCGGCGACGTCGCGCGCGTGGAGGATCGGACGTTCATCTGCTCGGCCCGGGAGCACGACGCGGGGCCGACGAACAACTGGCGCGACCCCGCGCACATGCGCGAAACGCTGACGGCTCTCGTTCGCGGCTCGATGGAGGGCCGCACGATGTACGTCGTGCCGTTCTCGATGGGCCCACTCGGATCCGACAAGTCGTACATCGGCGTGCAGCTCACCGACTCGGCGTACGTCGCGGTCTCGATGCGGATCATGACCCGCATGGGCCAGGCCGCGCTCGAGGCGCTCGGTGCCGACGGTCACTTCGTTCCGTGCGTGCACTCGGTCGGCATGCCCCTCGCAGCGGGCGTCACGGACGTCCCATGGCCGTGCAACGCCGAGAACAAATACATCGTGCACTTCCCCGAGACCCGGGAGATCTGGTCCTGCGGCTCGGGCTACGGCGGCAACGCGCTGCTCGGCAAGAAGTGCCTGGCGCTGCGGATCGCCTCGGTGATGGCGCGCGAGGAGGGCTGGCTCGCCGAGCACATGCTGATCCTCAAGCTCACCTCGCCCGAACGAAACGTCAAGTACATCGCCGGAGCATTTCCGTCCGCCTGCGGCAAGACCAACCTGGCGATGCTGATCCCCACCCTGCCGGGCTGGAAAGTCGACACGATCGGCGATGACATCGCGTGGATGAAGTTCGGCCACGACGGTCGCCTGTACGCGATCAACCCCGAGGCCGGCTTCTTCGGCGTCGCACCAGGCACCGGCGAGCAGACCAACCCCAACGCGATGGACACGATCCAGCGCGACACGGTCTTCACCAACTGTGCACTCACCGACGATGGCGACGTCTGGTGGGAGGGCATGACCAAGGACGTGCCGAGCCACCTGATCGATTGGCGCCGCCAGGACTGGACGCCCGAGCAGAAGCGCTCGGCGGCGCACCCGAACGCGCGCTTCACCGTCTCGGCCGCCCAGTGTCCGTCGATCGCGCCCGAGTGGGACGACCCGGCGGGCGTGCCGATCGACGCGTTCCTGTTCGGCGGGCGGCGCGCGACCGTCGTGCCGCTCGTCCGCGAGGCGTTCGACTGGCAGCACGGCGTGTTCCTCGCGGCCACGATGAGCTCCGAGAAGACCGCGGCGGCGGCGGGCACCGTCGGCGAGTTGCGCTTCGACCCGTTCGCGATGCTGCCCTTCTGCGGCTACAACATGGGCGACTACTTCGCCCACTGGCTCGAGATCGGCCGGCGTGACGGGGCGAAGCTGCCGAAGATCTTTGGCGTCAACTGGTTCCGCAAGGACGCCAACGGCCGGTTCCTGTGGCCCGGGTACGGCGAGAACTCGCGCGTACTCGCGTGGATCTTCCGCCGCTGCGACGGCGACGCCGAAGCGCACGAGACGCCGATCGGACTGGTTCCCGCCCCCGAGGATCTCGACCTCACAGGCCTAAAGCTCCCGCCAAGCGCGCGTAACGACGTCCTCGAAGTCAACCATCGCGAGGTGCGCGCCGAGCTCCAGCAAATCAGGGAATGGCTCACCCGGTTCGGCGAGCGCCTCCCCACCGAGTTCCGAGACCAGCTCACGAGCCTCAGCACCGACTCGGGGCTGAGTAATCAAACCCGACGCGCCTCGACAATGCGCCGGCACCGTCCGAGCACTCCGTCCTGATGGCCCGCTCAGTCGTCAAGCTCCCGCCCGATGCCGATGATGACTTCGAGGTTTACATCAACGGCGTGCTCCAGCAGCCGGACGTCGACTTCTACATCGACGGACGCGCACTGATCTTCGACCGTGCGCTACGCAACGACAGCATCTCCCGCTGGCGATGGTTCCTCGGGGCCTGGGGCGTCGGCACCTACCGGCAGGACGACACCGTCGACGTGCGCTACGAAGCCGACGGCGAGATGCGCCTCAGACACCGACTGCCGGTCACCCTCGTCGACGAGGACGAGTGAGCCGCGGAGAAGCGGACCTCGGGCGCCGAGATCCCGCCGAAGGGTTTTCTGACCTGGTGGAGGTGTGATGCTGACGCTCGTGGGCGATCCGGCTGCAGCAGTCGCAGTCGGGAGCCAAGGTCTTCACGCCGGCGACCTACAACTTCCTCGTGGGCATGCGTGGACTGGTGATGATCGCTCGACCGCACGGTGGGCACGTCCTTCTATCAGGCGTCGCTGGGCGGGAACGATTCACGTCTGGCTTCGATTCGTGCGATGTTCTGTGGGCAGCGTCCTGGTCAGCGACAGCAGCGTCGCGAGCGCCACCCACGTGAGCGACCCGATCGAGGAGTGCAGCACCTCGACGGTCCTGTTCTCGCCCAGCCCAAGGACGCCGATGCGACACCTGCCTGAATCAGGTAGAGGATCGTCACCGCCGCCGCCCACTCGATCGCCGGCACGCCCGCCCGATCACGGCGGCTGCGGAACAGCGCCCACACCGCGAGCACAAGCATCGCCAGCGCCCAAGCACGGTGGGTCAGATTGATGATGACGTGATGGTCGAGGGACGGGGACCAGGGATCCGTTGCACAGCGGGAAGCCACGACCGCATGCCGTGTGGGAGTCCGTGTTAGCGACGGTCGAGCCCGCCAGCAGCAGGCCAAAGCTGAGCGCAACGAACCATCCGATCAGTCGTGAGAACGAGTCGTGCGGTGCCGGTTCAGCGGTCGGGAAGACGAGTCGTACGGCGACGAGCGTGATCGACGCCACCAGGAGAGCTGCCCCGCCGTAGTGAAGGACGACCGTCCAGGAGACATTGCGAAGCAACACCGTCACGCCGCCCAGGACGACCTGGAGCGCGAGCAGCGCGAGCACCCAAACCATCGGGCGCGTCACCCGACGCTCGTGGCGGTAGCCGCGGAACACCATCAGCGCCAAGGCGACCACACCGACGACGAGCATCGTTGCGACCCAACGATGGAACTCCTCGATCATGGCGTGGTGGCCACCTGCGACGAGTTGGCCGTGGCACGCAGGCCAATCGGGACAGCCAAGCCCGGACTCGGACGCACGAACGAACGCGCCGAGGGTCATCAGCGCCCACCCGAGCAGCGCCATCGCTGCCGCCCAGGCCGCAAGCCAGCCTCGCCTCACACGACTGAGCTGTGCACTGCCCCTACGCGCCTCCGATGAAAGCGATCGCGCCGGACCGCCGGCGACGCACGACTCCTGGCCGTCGAAGGCTATCGTCCGTGGCCGCGCTCGCAGCTGCTCAAACCACGAACTCACAAGCGGCGGCCGCTTCGCGGACGTCGGCGTACTCTGTCACGAACGGTTCAAGCTCGCGCGCAGCCTCCTCTCCAGCGCGGTTCGCGCATCAGTAACGACAACAGCCGTAGAGATTTCCCTTTGACGGAAATAGAGTCCACGTGGCAGCTACATGAGGAGGACCGTCCCGCCTCTACACATCGCGCAGGGTCGTACCGTTTCAACCGCACCGGCAACCGCAGGCGCCACAGCTGAGTAGCCTCTCGGGACCAATGCCCCCGGTTGTTGCCGCGAGAACAGACGCGGGTCAACCCTCCGCATCGGCTGACACAATCGGGTCTGCCGTGCCTCCTGGCCACGGCGCCGGCCAGCACGGCCGCTGGCAACGCAAGCTCTAGCTGGCGCTAATGTAGCCGCTCATATAGCTCGGGTGCCGCATCGCCCATCCGTTGGCGTCGCTGTCACACGGAAACACACAGAACCACAGGAACCTGCCGGCTTTGGCCACGATCAACGTGTAGGTGTGGGTGCCAGGCCGGATGGTGATGTTCACGCCCGCTCCCGGCGAGGTGATGCTGTGAGGCTGGTTATCGGTGTTGTCGATCCTCAGCTTCAGGGGCTGGCCCACGCTAAGTGGCCGTCATCGCCCGGTGAAGGGAAGTTCGGGCGTGGCTCGTGATGAGTGGCTTGCATGGGTGAACTACCGAGTCGGCGGCGTGGTGATGTCCGGATGTGCGCGGGTTGCCGGGCTGCTGGCATTATGCGATGTCCTGGATCTTCGATCGTCGTTGGGCGCTGGCTGCCGAGCGGGTGAAGCCCGCCGGGATCGTGGCGGCGGTGTCCTCGTTTCCGATTCGTCGGTCGATCGAGCAGCGGCGGGTGGTGTTGGTGGCTGCTGTGGCGATGTTCGTGGCTGTGGCGTTGTTGCGCCAGACGAGCTCGAACGCTGCAGACGTGGTCGCGCTTCTCGCGGTCGTTCCGATCGCGCTGGTGGCGCTTGAGTTCGGTCTGCTGGTTGGTGTCGGTGCCGCGCTCGTAGCGCTTGGGCTCGTTGGGGTGTTGGCGCTCGATGTGCATTCGGGCACGGTTGGCTTATCGACCGCGGCCGTCGCGTACCTTGCGATTGGCGCGATCGCG
>Ga0182024_10015939_pt1 | contig 14316 bp, 16 predicted proteins | sample P32metaG_FD_120480 | JGI IMG/M metagenome (GOLD analysis project Ga0182024, IMG submission 120480) | Permafrost microbial communities from Stordalen Mire, Sweden - P3-2 metaG (Illumina Assembly) | ecosystem: Environmental > Terrestrial > Soil > Wetlands > Permafrost | place: Sweden: Stordalen... | reverse complement strand
CGCGAGATTGCCGTGAGGATGGTACTTGCCCATCACATCGCCGACGATTCGGGCGCACTTGCGCGTGGCGCGGTTGGGCTGAAGGCCCATCTGCTGCATGGTGTAGAGAATGCGGCGGTGGACGGGCTTGAGTCCGTCGCGAACATCGGGGAGAGCGCGGCCGATGATGACCGACATTGAGTAGTCGAGATACGACTTGCGCATCTCGTCTTCAATGTTGACGGGCTGAATGTGGAGAGCGCCGGGACTGCCGGAGTCGCTGGGCGGTGGGGTCAGCGGGAGTTCGGGATTTTGATCGTCGGCCATGGTTAGCTTCTAGCTTTTCGCTACTAGCTCCTAGCTGGATTCGCGTTGCGCAGGGATTGCTCTAAACAGCTGCATTTACAGGCATTTAGTTGTGTTTGAGCTGGTAATATTTTAGCACGAGATTGACCTTTCTCGCGAGGAGGTCAGGCATGTTTCGTACTCGATTCAAGAAGGAAATTGTTGCCGAGTTTTTGCCGCCGGTGCGGGTGCGCAAGAAATCGCGCGTGATTGTTCTGTGCGATGGGATGCCTTCGATTCCGCGCAAGCAGGGGTTGTGCGAATTTTTGGCTGGGCGGGGATTTTGGGTGGTGTATCCGCGATATCGCGGAGCTTGGGAGAGTGGTGGCGAATTCTTGCGGCGGTCGCCGCATGAGGACATTCTTGACGTCATCGACGAGTTGCCGAAGGGGCTGGTGGAGAGTGCGTTTGGACAGAAGTTTGCTGTGACTCCGGATGAGATTTTTGTGATTGGGGGAAGCTTTGGCGGGGCAGCGGCGATTTTGTGTTCTCTCGATTCGCGGGTGAATAAAGTTGTGGCGAATTGTCCGGTGACCGATTGGGCGATTCTGGATCGATCGATCGGAGAAAGTGGAAACGTCGCAAGAAAATTATGCGGCTTATATTCGCGAGGCTTTTGGAAATGCTTATCGTTTGTCGGATGCGAATTGGGATAAGTTGCGGGGCGGAGATTTTTACAATCCGTGGGCGCGTCGGGCGGAGATCGATGCGCGGAAGGTGATGATCTTTCATGCGATGGATGATCCGTATGTGCCTTATGAGGGGAGCGTGCGCTTCGCTGAGGAGACGGGAGCATTGCTGAAGACGGTTCGGCGCGGCGGGCATTTGAGGACTGAGGATGTGGTGCGGAAGTATTGGGAGGGGATTCGGAAGTTTTTCGCTTCGGATTAGGGGCCGCGGAAAGCTATGGGCGCGTGATTACTTCGTTTGGCGATGTGGGGAGGACGAACTTCACGTTTCTCGCGGCGTTCGATTGCAGAGTTGCGGGGATGTTGAGGGCGGCTAGATCGATTTTCTTCGTCCAGTAGCCGTCGGTGTAGTAGTCGCCTCGGGCATAGAGCGTGCCGTTGGCTATGGCGTAGTCGCGGACTTCTTCGGTGTGTCCATCACGAAAAACTAGAGTCGCGGGCGGAAGCGCTGGGGTTTGAGCGACAGAGTTTGCGGCGGCGGGGCGGGTGAAATTCGGGCGCACTAGCTTCGCTGATTGTGCTTGGGTCGATTGCGGCAGGACTTCACCATTGGCTGCGGTGCTGCTTAGGAGGACGTAGCGGCCGTTTTGCAGTTCGATCATAACCGGCTGTGTCGAGGAAGTCGGCTTGCGGCTGCTGCTCAGTTGGGCCGGAGATTCTGGGGAACCGGACAAGGCTCGCATCGCTTGCATCAGTATGACGGGTGGTTGCGATGAGACTGGGTAGCCGGAGGAGTAGAGGTCATCCAGACTGAAATCGCCTAGCAATGGAAATGGCAGGGACGTGCGCGGAGACGATCGGCGGAATGCGGAGTAGTGCGCGTTTTGTGCGAAGGCAAAACCCGCTCCTTGGTTTGAGTGCGGGGTTGCGTGCCCGGCTCTCTGGGCTGGGGCTAGAGTTGTGAACAGCGCTGCTAGAGCTAGTGAGATCGCCAGCTTGGGCGGAATCGAGCGCTGGGCTGAGCGTTTCACAGGAACATGATACTTCAGAAAGTTGCTAGTACCTAGTACCCAGTACCCAGTACCCAGAGGCGCTCCGGGAGTTGTTGGGCCTGGAAAGTCAAAATCTTTACACAGAGAGCACAGAGGTTTCACAGAGGTTCAAAGAGGAAAAACAAACCCTACTCAAGAATCAGCCTCGGGGGACTTGGGCTAGCTTTTGCAGGGTCCAGAGGATGTCGGCGGCTACCAGGGCCCAGACTGCGGCTTTTATGAGCTGGCTGTGGCGGGTCTCCATTAAGTCGGCTATGGTGCCGGAGACGAAGATTAGAAGGAAGGGGATGGATGCTATTAGAAATCCTGCGGCGGCTTGGTCGGGGTGGGCCATGCCTAGAATGATGAAGAGCAGGGCTATTGATCCGGGAGCGGTGTTGCCGAAGTAACGCGAGCGTGGCCCGGCGATGTAGGTTGCGATGGCTACCGGTAGTAGCAGAGCCAGTGCGGGACAGGCGCGCAGGATTTCTGTTGCGACTTCACGGTAGACGGCTAGAACGGTGAAGCTGCGCCAGGTTGCTCCCCAGAAAGATGCGTGGTGCATGCTTTCGAAAAACGCGTGAGGATGGAAGAAGTATGTGGCGAAGAGCAGGATGAGAGCTACTACGCAGGCAGCGATCCAAATGATGAGAGCTGCGGCGCGGCGGACGGGCGCTACATAAAGCATTAGAGCTAAGGCTACGGGCACGACGATGATCATGGAGAATTGGGATCCGACAGCGATGGCTAGAGAGATTCCGAGTAAAACCATGCGGCGCCAGTTCCACAGAACTACTTCGCGCGGGGCGTAGAGCGTGTGGGCTACGGCGATGGCGGTGAAGATCGCGCCGAAGGATCCCCAGGCGGCGAGGATTTCGGGCTCGGTGTGCCAGACGGCGCTGGCCTGAATCATGGCGGGTGAGAAGCAGTAGAGGGTTAGGGCCAGGAAACCTCCGGCGTTGCCGCAGAGACGGCGGGCTACGTACCAGAGGGATGCGGCGAGAGCAAGTCCGCAGGCTAAGAATGGAAGACGCGGGAGCCATCGCCAGGTGGAATCGAGCAGGCTCTTGGGCGTGGTTATCAGCGGCGTCGCGCTTACGAGCGAGAGCAGTGGGGAATGTTGCGTGTCGAAACCTTGAGCGTCATGGGAGATTTCTGCTGGGAGTGTGGCGGGATCGGGATAGGGCGCTCCGGCAATGTCGACGTTGTGAAGTTGGCGTGAGCCGGCGATGATGCGCGCGCCTTCGAGAGTTCCGGGGAATTCGGAGGCGGTCAGTTCGGAATGGATCAGCCATACGGCTTGTGCCAGGAACGCGAGGAGCAAGGCTCCAGCTAAAAATTGAGGACGGCCGAAGCGTTCGCGGGTAAAAAATCGGGGCATAGGATGGACCATGTGTTTTACCATGTGGCAGCCAGCTTTCGGAGAGAAGTTTACTGCGCTGGAGATTCTGCTGGTCGGCAGGAATCTTTCATCGCGGAGAATGCGGAGAACGGCCGCGGAGTACGCGGAGGGATACGGAGGTGTTGATGGCGGATGATGGCGGGGTTTGTGCGGGTGAGGCACCGCAGGTGCCATGGCTGCGAACGGTTTTTGTCGGTGACGACGGACTGCGCGCGGGGTGGGCATTCGCAATCTATCTCGGGATGTTTGCGGCGATGCTCGCCGTGAGCGACTGGCTGATTTCATCTCTGCACCTTGGTGAACTTTGGTCGATGATGCTGGGCGAAGCGGGAGTGTTTGCGGCGGCGACGATTCCTGCGCTGATCATGGGGCGGATCGAGAAAAGAGAATGGGGCGCTTACGGCCTGCCTATGCGTGAGGCGTTTTCGAAATTGTTTTGGGTGGGAGCGGTTTGGGGATTTCTGGGAATCACTTTTCTGCTGGTGATTTTGCGTGGGATGCACGCCTTCGATTTCGGTCACATCGTGTTGCATGGGTCGGGCATCGTACGCTTCGCGATGTTTTGGGGACTTCTGTTTCTGCTGGTTGGTTTGACTGAGGAATTCATGCTTCGCGGTTATAGCCAGTTCACGCTGGCGCGTGGCATGGGCTTCTGGCCGGCAGCGGTCGTGCTCTCTGCGATCTTTGGCGCGGTGCACTTGAAAAATCCTGGCGAGGCTTGGGTGGGGGCCTTGGCGGCGGGAGTGATTGGGTTGTTTTTTTGTCTCACGCTGCGGCGGACTGGCAGTTTATGGTTTGCGGTGGGATTTCATGCGGCGTGGGATTGGGGAGAGAGTTTTTTTTATTCGGTGCCGGATAGCGGGCAGGTTTCGCCCGGGCATCTTTTAAGTTCTTCGTTTCATGGGTCGCGGTGGGTTACTGGTGGGTCGGTTGGGCCTGAAGGGAGCTTGGTTTGCTTTGTGGTGATCGCGGTGATGTGGGTGGGATTTTCTTGGGCGTATACGGACGTCAAGTATTTGGCGGGGCCGGAAAAATCTTTAACACAGAGGACACGGAGGATCACGGGGTAAATCTTGCTTGATTGTCCTACTCGGGGATCTGGGACGCGCCAGAAATACAGGATTACTTTTATGAGAACGAGATTTTTCTTCATGGCTGCTTTGTTGCCGGCTGCGTGCGCGGTGATGTTGGGACAAACTGAAACTCGTCCGCGTGCGCGTGATTTGGGCGTGGAAGTGGGAGTGCTGCATCCTGGGCCGCTGAATGCGATCACGGACGTGGATGGGGTGAAAGTCGGCCAGACTACGCTCATTCGCGGCGACAACATTCGCACTGGGGTTACGGCGATCTTGCCGCATGGGGGGAATCTTTATAAGGAGAGAGTTCCGGGCGCGGTTTTCTTGGGCAATGCTTACGGAAAACTTGCGGGCTCTACGCAGGTGAATGAAATGGGCGAGATTGAGTCGCCTATTCTGCTGACTGCAACGGATTCGGTGCCGAGAGTGGCCGATGCTGTGACCACTTACATGTTCAACCTGAAAGGGAATGAGAATGTGCTGTCGGTGAATCCGCTGGTGGGCGAAACCAATGATGGGTACTTGAGTGATATTCGCTCGCGCCCAATTACTCCTGAAGATGTTTTTGCCGCGATCAACAATGCAACTAGCGGTCCGGTGGAAGAAGGTGTGGTTGGCGCAGGAACGGGGACCATCGCTTTTTCATGGAAAGGGGGAATTGGAACTTCGTCGCGGCGGCTGCCGGCTTCGCTGGGAGGGTACACGGTTGGTGTGTTGGTGCAGACGAATTTCGGCGGGAATCTTGTAATTGCGGGGGTTCCTGTTGGGAAGGAGTTGGGCAAGGTTTATCCGGAGGTTGCATCGGCAGAGAAACACGCAGTGGGAGATTCTGCGTTGCCGACGCCGGATGGCTCTTGCATGATTGTGGTAGCGACGGATGCTCCGCTGGACCATCGAAATCTTAACCGGCTGGCGGCGCGAGCGATGCTGGGAATGGCTCGGACGGGATCGAGTGGGACCAACGGCAGCGGAGATTACGTGATTGCTTTTTCTAGCTCGCCTGGTGTGCGAATCGAATTCGGCGAACCTGTGTATCGGCCTAAGGGGTTGTTGAGCAATGAGAGTATGTCTCCGCTGTTTGAAGCTGTGATTGAGGCTACGGAAGAGGCGATTTACAACTCGATGTTCCGGGCGCACGATGTTTCGGGAAACGGGCACACGATTAAGGCTTTGCCGTTGCAGGAGACTGTCGAGTTGTTGAAGAAGCACAATGCTATTGCCGCGAAATGAACAGCCACTGGGTGACATCTGACCTTGCGCCGCAATCCGACCTCGTCCGATAATCAAACCAAATACCTACACGCTCTTTTACAATCGAAAAAGCCCAGCTAAGCGCAATCGATCCAGGATTTTGCAGTCAAGTTCTTTAGAATCAGGATTTTGCACGGATCAAAAGTGGATCGAGGTCCGTAACCAGCTGATTCAAAGGAATTAAGCGGATTACGTCCTAAATTTTTTACACCGGATTTGGATGCCAAAGGCGCACAGACCACAAGCCCGAGCCAACTATATTTTGCGTCGAGAATTGTGATTCGAACCTTAAGCAACACGCCCACGATTTGCTTTTCTCCTAATGTTCGCCTGAGCCTATACTCTTTTTCATGGATGCGGAATCCGATCTGCTGACGCCTTTGCGGCGGTACTGGGGGTACAGCACGTTTCGTCCGCTGCAGGAGCGGATTGTGCGCAGCCTGCTGGCTGGGCACGATACGTGCGTGGTGATGCCGACGGGTGGGGGCAAGTCGCTGTGCTATCAGTTGCCGGCGGTCGCGTCAGGTAAGACGGCGGTGGTGATTTCTCCGTTGATTGCGTTGATGCAGGATCAGGCGGCGCAGCTGGCGCAGATGGGGATTCCGGCGGCGGTGCTGAACAGCACGCTTAGTGACGGCGAGCAGGCGAACGTGATGAAGCACGCGCGGGATGGCGCGTACCGGCTGCTTTATGTTTCGCCGGAGCGGATTGCTCGGGCCGATACTGCGGGATGGCTGCAGCAGGTGCCGGTTGCATTTTTTGCGATCGATGAGGCGCATTGCATCTCGGAGTGGGGGCATGAATTTCGTCCGGAATACCGGCAGTTGAACAAGTTGCGGGCGAAGTTTCCGGATCGTCCCATTGCAGCTTTTACGGCGAGTGCAACGCGGCATGTGCGGCACGACATTCTGGCGCAACTGCAATTGCGCGATCCCGATAAATATATTGCCAGCTTTTACCGGCCGAACCTGCGCTACCTGGTGCGCGAGTGCGAAGGGCTCGAGCAGATGCAGTTGCTGGTGAAGGCGCTAGGGAGCTACGCCGGGAGCAACGTGATTGTTTACTCGCCGACGATTAATCGAGTGGAGGAGACTGTAGATTTTCTTGGCGACCACGACATTGCCGCGGTGGGTTACCACGGAAAGATGGGAAGCGAGGAGCGGCGGCGGAATCAGGAACGATGGATGTCGGATGAAGTGCGGGTGCTCGTCGGGACGATTGCTTTCGGTTTGGGCATTAACAAGGCGGCGGTGCGGGCGGTGATTCATTTGTCTTTGCCGAAGTCGATCGAGCAGTACTACCAGGAAGCGGGGCGGGCGGGACGTGATGGATTGAGCGCGGATTGCGTTTTGTTGTGGCAGAAAAAAGATGCGGGGCTGCTGGGATTTTTTGCGAATCAGATTACGGATGGGGCTGAGCGGGAGCGGGCTTGGGAGCGGTACCGGATTATTAGGGAGTTTGTGGAATCGCGGCGGTGCCGGCATCGGCAGATTTGCGGGCATTTTGGCGAAGCTGCCAAGTGGGAGAACTGTGGTGCTTGCGATGTTTGCGGAAGCGCTGCGGAGTGGATGGCTGCGCCGGTTCGGAGTGTGAGTTATGCCGGGAAAGAATCGCGGGCGCAAAGGATCCCGCCTGCGGCTGGGCTTTCGGCTGCTGATGCGGAGCTGAGCGAGTATCTACGAGAATGGCGGCGAACTACGGCAAAAGAACAGAACACACCCGCATTTGTGGTGTTGCACGACACGACACTTGAGGAGATCTGTCGGCGCAGGCCTACGTCGGTGGCCGAACTGAGGAACATCACGGGAATTGGTGAACGAAAAGCTGAGCTTTACGGCAAGGGCCTTCTGGCGGCTCTGGAGCGCTACGGAAGCGGAGCTCGGGCCTCCGCAGTTCCTGAAAAGAAGACTGCACCTGCACTTGAGACTCTGCGCCTGCTCAGTGCGGGGAACAGTTTCGAGGACATTGCGAAGATCCGCGGACGGCAGTTGTCGACTGTGGTGAACGCCGTTGCGAATCTTGTGGAACGTGGAGACTTGGAGTTTGATCCGGCTTGGGTGGATCGAAACAAGTTGGCTGTGATCGAGGCCGCCTGCGCGAAGCTTGGGGTCAACGGGCTTAAGCCTTTGAAGGATGCTTTGCCGCCGGAGATCAGTTATGACGAGATCCGGCTGGTGGTGGCTCGGGTGCGGCGGGAGCAGAGGGTGAGTAAGGTGGATGTGCCGGCGTAGACCAGCAAGCGTAAAGGTGGGGCGGTGCAGTCAGAGTACAGAGGTCCTTCGCTTCGCTCAGGATGGACAAAGCTTCTAAGTCCTAGCTTCGAGGCTTTACGTGGCAAGTGCTTGCTTGGCTGCTTCCTGGCCGGAGCGGACGCAGTCGGGGATTCCGATGCCGCGGAAGCCGTTGCCGGCTAGGGCCAGGCCGGGCAGTTGCTGGCGGAGGCGTTCGATGCGGTCGAGGCGCTCGAGATGGCCGACGCCGTACTGCGCCATGGCGGACTTCCATTTGTAAACGCGTGCGAACAGTGGCGCGGCGCGGAGACGGAGAATCTGCTGTAGCTCATTGCGGACAATGGCGATGATGGCGTCGTCGGAGAGTTGCCAGATCGCCTCGGCGTTGGAGCCGGCGAAAAAACAGCGCAAGAGGGCGCGGTCATCGGGGGCGCGGTGAGGGAATTTATTGTGAACGAAGGTTGCGGCCAACAGGCGTTTGCCCTCGTTGCGCGGGACTAGAAATCCGAAACCGGGTGGAAGTGATTGACGGACGTCGCGATCATAGCCCAGGCCGACTGTGATGGACGAGCTGTAGCCGATGGCGGCTAATTCAGTGGAGAGTTCAGGGCTGCAGAGAGAAAGAACCTGCGCGGCGGCGCGCGCGGGCAGGGCGAGGATGATGGTGTTGAAGTGATCGGATTTCAAGCCTGCCGATACGCTCCAGCCTCCGGTTCGAGGCTGAATAGACTGTACCGGGGTGTTGGTAAGTAATGAAGCCTCGTTCAGCCGCGGGATTATGGTTTCGACGAGTTGCTGCATGCCATTCTTGAGAGAGGTAAAGAGCGCCGGAGCCGATTTATTCGAAGGCCGCGGCATTTTTTTTCTGGCAGCGATCATGGCGCGGCCGAGACTGCCGTGAGTGCGCTCCATTTCGGCGAAGCGGGGAAGCACGGCGCGTACGCTGAGGCCGTTGGCTTCGCCTCCGTAAACGCCGGAGAGGAGCGGGTCGGCCAGACGGTCAACCATTTCGCTTCCGTAATGGCGTTCGACCAGGGAAGCTACACTTTCGTCGGCTCCGAGAGGGCGCGGCGGATCGAGTAACTCCCGCGCCATCCGGAGTTTGGTGGTCCAGGAAAAAAGCGGCGAGAGTCCGGTCGGGAGGATTTTCGTCGGGACCATGAACATGAGTCCGTCGGGGATGGGGATAAGTTGGCCGCGAACCAGGATGTAGGTTTTACGGTCGGCATCGTTCGAGCCGATTAGCTGATCGCCGAGGCCGAGCGCGCGGCAGAGATCAGCGGCCCATGGCTTTTCACTGATGAAGGAGTCGGGTCCGGCTTCGACGATGCAGCCGTGGATGTGCTCGGTGCGGAGTACGCCGCCGAGATGCGGTGATGATTCGTACAAAGTGTATTCGAGGACTCCGGCGCGGCGATGCTCTTCGAGGGCGAAAGCAGCGGCGAGTCCGGAAATACCGCCGCCGATGATGGCGATGCGAGTCATGGAACGCGGCTTCCGGCTTCCGGCTTCCGGCTCTCGGAAGAACTTACAAGAGATGCGGAATACTCTTGGACTAAGCGCGTTAGGTTCTTCACGTTTTCTACCGGCGTTTCGGGCAGGATGCCGTGGCCTAGATTGAAGATGTGGCCTGGGCGCGCGGCGGCGAGTCTAAGAATATGTTCGGCGCGAGTCTTGAGTTCTTCCCAATCCGCGAACAGCAGGATGGGATCGAGATTGCCTTGCACGGCGCAACGATACTCGAGATTGCGCCAGCCAATGTCGAGCGGGATGCGCCAATCGAGGCCGATCACTTCGGCTCCGGTTTCATTCATTGCCGGCAGAAGCGTGGCGCTGTCGGTGCCGAAATAAATGATTGGTGCGCCGGTTTTCTGCAAACTCCGGACGAGGCTGGTTACATGCGGCAAGACATAACGGCGGTAGTCTTCCACACTTAGGCAGCCGACCCAACTATCGAAAATCTGAATGGCGTCCGCACCGGCGTTCACCTGCGCGGCAGAGTACTCAGCGGTAACGGCGACCAGCTTTCGCATTAGCTCGTCCCAGTCCGCGGGCGAGTTGTACATCATCTTTTTCGCGTGCAGGTAATGGCGGGAGCCGCCGCCTTCGATCATGTAGCTGGCGAGCGTGAAGGGCGCTCCGCAAAAACCGATGACGGGAATTTTTCCTGCGAAATGTTTTGCAACAAGACCGACTGCTTCGGAGACATAACCTAAGTCGGCGGCACGGTCGGTGCGGAGTTGGGCTACGTCTTCATGGTTGCGGACTGGTTTTTCGATGACCGGGCCTTCGCCAGCGGAGAAATGAAAAGGCAAGCCCATGACTTCGAGCGGAAGCAGCAGATCGGCAAAAATTATAGCGGCGTCGACGCCAAGAAACTCAGCCGCAGTTATGGTGACTTCAGCGGCGAGTTCCGGTTTCTTGCAGATTTCGAGTAGCGAATGCTGCTTGCGTACGGCACGGTACTCGGGCATGTAACGTCCGGCCTGGCGCATGAACCAGACCGGAGTGCGCTCGACGGGTTGAGACTTGCAGGCGCGAACAAAGAGTGAATTAGGCGCAGACATGAACCGACTACTGTAGCATTTTTGCAGGAAGGCGTGCGCGCCAGGGAGTCGCCGGTAGTGGTGCCGTTTGGAATCCACAGGCCAACTCTCACTTTGTCGGCGGCTCCGGGAAGTCTTGGCATGGGCCGTTGCTCGTCATCCTTTTGAATTCGGCTTTCATCCTTGCCTCTTGTTCCTCGTACTTCTTTATAAGTTCCGGCGCCATTGTCTTTTCGACCCCCCGCATATATTCGGCCCTAGCCTTCTCTTGTTGTCGCGTCGATTCCTCCAAGGCGGAGGTCCACTCCTTTTCTCCGGGAGGATTAATAAACACTGCTGGCGGATACAGGCCAACCTGTATTCGAATCGCTCCGGCCGGTAAAACCGTTTCATCGTGGATCAATTTGCCTTGGGAATCTGTCGGGAATCCAAACTCCGCACGCCAGTTATACGTGTGCAGGAAGTCCACTAGTTTGTATGCAGCGCCGCTTGCGCTCCATTCCACGGACAAGTTTGGTCTATTAGGCGGGCTATTCCGTGGGTTTACGTACGGTTGTACCGAGACGCCGTCTGCAAGTCCATCCACGAATCTGGGCGGTCTTAGCATATCCCAATTGGCATCGACTAGCGCTCGCTGGATGTGGAGTGCCGCACGTCGGGCTTCGGCATCTGGGACGACTTCGATAAAGAACTTTTGTTTAGCCATTGGCCGAAGTGGGTCGACATATGACTTGGTGGGACTTTGGGGAAAGCCGCCGTTGCTGACGGACCAAGGGCTTATAACTCTAGGTGCGTTACAGAGAGCAAGATTTCTTAAGCCCACGTTGATTTCCTCGGCACGTTTTCCTACCGTTTCGACTTTTTCTTGGGCCTTGCCAGCCGCATCTGTAGCCTCTTTGGATTTATCTAGCGCCTTGCCAGCCACCGTATTTGCTTCGTCCGCAGATGCCGTGGCGCGATCCGCTGCTAATTTGGCGGTTTTGGCAGACTTGGCGGCGCTTCCAGCTTGCTCAGTCGTAATTTCTAGCATTGTATTGCCGAAGTCTTGGAGCATCCCATCTGTCCAAGAGGTAGCCATTTCAAACAACCCTTCCCCTGTAATCCCGACGATAACTAGCCACAATCCGAGCGTGGCCAGTTTTATTGATCGTTCTGGAATGAATACCCCAGATTCCCCATCTATGTGGGGTCTTTCGGTGCGCAGTTTAAATTCCTCCAGGATGATGCCAACCACGACTATGAATGTGCAAACGATGAATAGGAAGAAGAAGCAATCTCGGATTTGTTTAATGTCGTTTCTCAGGGATGTTGATGATGACACGGAGAGAAATCTGACTGTGCTCGAAATCACGATGGCAGTTGAGGTCACGATGCTCCTCCTCTTGCTAACGGCAGCTATTATACGCGCTTATAAAGATCGTAAAAAGACAAAATAGAGCTTGACAATTGCCGTTATACTGCCTATATTATGCCTATGTGGAACGGCGATGAACCAGCTAAACACAAACAGACGGTGCCAGATCATAGCGGCCTTGATCGAAGGGAACTCTATTAACGCGACGTGCAGAATGCTCGGAGTAGGCAAGCATACCGTGTTGCGGCTCTTAGAAGATGCCGGATGCGCCTGTGCCGCCTATCACGATGCGAATGTGCGGAACCTTCGCGTAGGTCGGGCACAGTGCGATGAGGTTTGGTCTTTCGTGTACGCGAAGCAAAAGAACGTGACGATGGAACAGATGGAAGCTGGCGCGGGAGACTGCTGGACGTGGACCGCGATTGATGCGGACTCAAAGTTAATTATCTCCTACATGCTTGGAGATCGTGGCGCTATGACGGCGCAAGCCTTCATGCAGGACGTTGCTTCGCGGATCAGCAACCGGATTCAACTAACCACGGACGGCCATCGCGTGTACGCTGAGGCTGTAGAGAACGCTTTCGGCTCGGAGATTGATTATGCGATGCTGGTCAAAATCTACGGCGCATCGAATGACGGTGAGTCGCGCTATTCTCCGGCAACGTGCGTCGGATGCCGTACTGGAGTTCTGAGCGGCAAGCCGGACCCGAAGTACATCTCCACCAGTTACGTAGAGCGGCAGAACCTTTCGACGAGAATGGGGATGCGGCGCTTTACCCGGCTGACAAACGGATTCAGTAAGAAGTTTGAGAACCACGCGCATCAAGTGGCGCTCTACTTCATGCACTACAACTACTGCCGCGTACACACAACCTTGCGCGTCACTCCGGCAATGGAAGCTGGCCTAACAGATCACGTCTGGACACTGGCGGAACTGTGCAGCCTACTCCCAGAGCGCAAGCCTAACGCACGCGCTGACAAGGCGATGGTTTTGAAAGCATTGAACAAGACAGCATAGGGGACTTATGGCAAAAGCGAATCAGGTTTCTATTCCGTACCTGGACCCGAGCGTACAGCATGTGGGAATCAGCCGCTTGCGTGCGTTGAACGTCACACAATTGGATGGTCTGGACAAGACGCTGGTCATTCAAGACAACGACAGGCCGCTCGCCGTTCTGATTAGATACCGTAATTTCATGGCGATGCAGGAGGGGCCAATGAAGTGGGAGTTTAAGGCTGTCAAATACGATACAAAAGACCTCAGATTTATCAACGATTTCCTAAAGGCAGAAGGCGAGGATGGATTTGAACTCGTGCAAGTCGTCGGAGATGTCTATTACTACAAGCGGCAAAAAGCAGCGTAGGGGCTTACTTCCCTTCGGTGGACTCGCGCACGACCCGCAGCGCGTTCTGACTAATATCGGTCGGCGGGTATTTAAGAGTGGTCCACTGGATCAGGGGACGTAGGCGGGTCTTATCTTTCAGCGGTCTGAGCGACACTATTTGAGAGGCTTTTGAAACGGTGACAACCTCGAACACTCCTTCTCGGTCATTCAAAAAGACCCGTTCCCCCCTCCGTGGAACGCGGATTGTATCGGAGTCCATGCCGCTAGTTTCCCATAGGTCCGAGACAAATGCCAGCCCTGTGGATTTCAAATGGCACCACTACCGAGTCGCCGGTGTGCGAGACTAGTGAGGATGAAATCCTCATTAACCTCGCAGGCGTTCGCCGATCAGAAAATCTACAAGACTGGAAATGAATGAGCGAAACAGCAATCGTTAAAGAGAGAGTGGAACTTGCTGTAGCGGATGGAACTCGGATGGCGGCTTATGTTGCGCGGCCGGAGAACGGCGGACCGCATCCAGGACTGCTTGTGTTTCAGGAGGCATTTGGAGTCAACCACCATATCCGCAATGTGTGTGACCGGTTCGCCGGCGAGGGGTATGTCGCGATTGCTCCGGAGCTTTTTCACCGTACCGCGCCGGGATTTGAGGGCAACTATGGCGATTTTGCTTCGGTGAGGCCGCACGTGCAGGCTGTGACAGCAGAGACGGCGGAGTTCGACGTGCGATCGGCCTACGAGTGGCTGCGTTCGAATGAGCGCGTGCGAGCGAACGAGATTTCGAGCATTGGATTCTGCATGGGCGGTCGCGTTTCATTCATTGCCAATAGCGTGGTTGCGCTGCGGGCTGCAGTTTCGTTTTATGGAGGAGGAATCGCTCCTGGCTTGTTGGATCGAGCATCGAAGCTGCAAGCGCCGTCGCTTCTTATCTGGGGCGGATTGGATACGCACATTACGCCTGAGCATCGGAAGGCTGTGACTGACGCTTTGACGGCGCAGCAGAAGATTTATGTGAATGTCGAGTTCTCGCGAGCCGATCATGGATTTTTTTGCGATGAACGTGCGGCGTATGAACCGCACTCGGCGCGGCAGGCGTGGGCGTTGACCCTGGAGTTTCTGCGGTCGTGAT
>Ga0182024_10015938_pt1 | contig 14316 bp, 14 predicted proteins | sample P32metaG_FD_120480 | JGI IMG/M metagenome (GOLD analysis project Ga0182024, IMG submission 120480) | Permafrost microbial communities from Stordalen Mire, Sweden - P3-2 metaG (Illumina Assembly) | ecosystem: Environmental > Terrestrial > Soil > Wetlands > Permafrost | place: Sweden: Stordalen... | reverse complement strand
GCGGTTACAGCAGCAACTGGAACTGGGTGATAAAGATGACTTCCGAGTGATGGTTGCTGAGCAGCACGTCACTGAACGAATCGGCGACGGGAATGCCGTACGGCAGGTACATCACTTGGGTGGTCAATCTGGCGTTGTGGCCGTGGAACCAGTACCCGACGCCGCCGGTGATTTCCTGCACGTTGTTATCACTGCCGGCGGGCGTGCCCGCCAGGTGGATGTACTCGTAGCGGGCGAACGGTTCCCAGTGCTTATCGATGGAGTAATTGACCTGAAACACCATAGCCGGCTCGTAGGTATCCGGGCCCGAGACGCCCGGCGTCCCGTATGCGGTGCCGACCGGCGCGCCGTTGGGGATGCCGATGTTGTGGCGGGTGTAGCGGCCTTCATAAGAGCCGAAGAGGAAGAGCCCATTTTTGCCGCCGTACTGGGCGTCGAAGACGTGGACGAGCTGCGCGTCCTTGCCGGCTTCGGAATAGTCGGCACCCACGCCGAGCACAAGCACGTCACTGCGGTTGCCGTAGGCGGTGAGCTGGTCGTAGTCCCTCCAGTCGCCCATGACCTTGTATTCGGCGCGGGCAACCACGCCCCAGTCGTAACCGTTGCCGTTGTTGGGATAATCCTGGAAGTTGGTGTCGGCGCTGCGCATGCCGTGATTGACGCCGGCTTCGGTCCGGAAGCTTGCGTGCGGGTCGTAGGCGACAGTGACGGCCTCGGTGAAATCTTCGGTGTTGTTGAAGATGTCGTTGGTCAGGGAGCGGTCGGCGGCCAGCTCGAACTTGGAGCCGATGATGTCTTCATGGGCCAGCGGGTCGTGCATCTGGCCGGCTTTCACGTAGAAGTCGCTGCCGGGCAGTTTGTACCTGACCCAAGCCTCCTGGAGGACGGGAAGGCCGCCGACGACGTTGGTGACGGTAGCCGAGCTGGTGCCGACCTTGACGGTGCTGGTGGTATTGGCCGGGTAGCTGGCCCAGTTGAAGTAGTAGGTGAAATCGGGGCTGAAGAGGTTGCCGTCGAACCCGAAACGGAGGCGGTGGACCTCGAATCCGGTTTCGGTGTCATCCACGTTAGCGCTCTTCCCGTCGTCGCGATGGTTGACGATCTCGCGGAACTGGAAGTGGATCCACGGGTGCCAGGAGAAGCTGCCGTCGCCGCTCTGAATGACGAACTTGCCGTTGCTGTAGCCGGCGGTGAAGCCTTCCATGTCCAGGAGTTGGCTGTGCTGGACGGCATCGCGGCGGACGGCGTCCACCGCCAGATCAACCTGCTGCTTTTCGAGCTGGGCCTGTTCTTTGGCCTGGCCTTGCAGCTTGGATTCCTGCTTCTGTTCCTTGGCTTCCAGCCTTTCCAGCCTGGACTTCATCGAGTTGAACTGCTTGAGGAGTTCCTGATCGGTGGGCTCCGATTGGGGCGCGTTGGCAGCGGGCTCCGCGCCCCGAGTCGTGCCGACCGCCAAGCCGGCGGCTACGGCGAGAACCAAGGCGAAATGATGGCGATTCTTTGATCGTTCCATGTAGCGAATCTTTCCCTGTGCATGTTAACAGACGGCCAGTTCAAGGCAAAAACCAGTCTGGATACACCTGGTTGATCGGATTGGCGTAGCGTTAAACTTTGGTAAAGAAGGTAACGGGGACGTCTATCGACCTCCCCGTTTCCTCGAGGTTTTCGCTGCAATCTGAAGGAGCGCACCGCTGCGCGGTGGCGGCGAAACGCGATTCGGCCCGGGTTAAAGGAGCAACTGGAACTGCGTGGTGTAGACCAGTTCCCCGTGCCGGTTGTTGCTCAGCACGTCGCTGCTGGTGTCATTGATGGGGATGCCTTTGGGCAGGTACATGACCTGGCCCACCAGCTTGGCATTGTGGCCGTGGAACCAGTAGCCGAGTCCGACGGAGATTTCCTGCACGTCGTTCTCGCTCCCGGCGGGCGTGCCGGCCAGGTGCATGTATTCGTAGCGGACATACGGCTCCCAATGCTGGTCAATGCAGTAGTCGCCCTGGATCAGAATGGAGGGCTCGTAGGTATCGGGGCCGGAAACGCCGGGGGTCCCGAGGCTGGTGCCGACCGGGCCGCCGTTGGGGATGCCCAGGTTATGGCGGGTGTAGCGGCCGATGTACGAGGCATACAGGAAGGCACCCGAGGGGCTGCCGTACTGAACATCCGCGGCATGCGTAAGCTGGGCGTCCTTGCCGTCTTCGGAGTAGTCGGCGCCGACACCGAACACGAGCAGGTCGGCCTTGTCGCCGTACGCGGTGATCTGGTCGTAGTCCTTCCAGTTGCCCATGACCTTGTATTCGAAGCGTCCGGCGACGCCGAAGTCATAGACGTTGCCGTTGTTGGGCGTGTCCTGGAAGTTGGTGTTGGGGCTGCGCAGGCCGTGGTTGATGCCGCCTTCGGCGCGCATGTTCCCATTTTTACCCTGGTCCCAGATGACGGTGGCGGCCTCGGTGAACGCATCGGTATTGGAGAAGATGTCGTTCTGGAGCGAGCGCTCGGGGGAGATCTCGTACTTGGACCCGACGATTTCTTCGTGGGCCAGCGGATCGTGCATCTGACCGCCCTTGACGTAGAAATCGGTGCCGGGAAGTTTGTATTTGACCCAGGCCTCTTCAAGCACGGGCAGGCCGCCGATGACGTTGGTGACGGTGCCGGAGCTCGTGCCCACCTTTACGGTGCTGGTGGTGTTGGCGCGGTAGGTCGCCCAGTTGAAGAAGTAGGTGAAATCGGGGGAGAAGAGGTTGCCGTCGAACCCGAAGCGGGCGCGGCGCACTTCGAAGCCGGAGTCGGTGTTGTCCACGCCCGCAGCCTTGCCGTCCTGACGGTAGTTGACGATCTGGCGGAACTGGAAGTGGATCCAGGGGTGCCAGGAGAAGCTGCCGTCGTTGCTCTGGATGACGAACTTCCCATTGCTGTAGCCGGCGGTGAAACCTTCCATGTCCAGGAGCTGGCTGTGCAGCTTAGCATCGCGCTGGACCGCCTCGACTTGAGCGTCAACCTGGCGTTTTTCGAGTTCGGCCTGCTCTTTGGCCTGACCTTCGATCTTGGCTTCCTGCTGGTGCTCTTTGGCCTCCAGCTTTTCGATTTTGTCCTGCATCTGCTTCATCTGCTGCAGCATTTCCTGCTTGGTGGGTTCCGAGGCGGGAGCGGTCGTGTCTCCCTGTTCGGCGGCCCGAACGGTGCCCATTGACAGCCCGACGGCTGCCGCCAAGGCCAAGGCCATGCGCTTGCGTATCGATCCTTCCACAGAAACCTCCCACGGTTCGTGGCGACCCGTCCCGCATAAGCGGCGGGGCGCCGACTATTGGTGTGCCAGCAACCCACGTGAGTTGCAATGGCCCCGATGCGACCGGGCCCCGAGAGGACCCGGCTGGTATTAAAACCCGGCTGAAAGTGGAATACCGGCACGTTTGCGCGGGCTCTTCCGCCTGCGGTCTTTTACAAATGATCGCGGCAGATAACCTAGTGGCCATCGTTCTGGACTGGCAATGATTTGGTTAATGTTGCGCTAAGTTGGACGCCGATACGGCTTATTTTCTCTATACAGCATCTTTGCGTTGGAAAGCATCGTCGCACAAGCGGGAAAAACTTGAGTGGGTAGGCGGGGCGACACTCAAGTAGGTGAACCTCCTAGGCGTTTGTCGGGCCTACTCCTCAGCCACAATGTGTCACTTTACTGATGGTCTGTGCGATTTGCGAAGGGGACGATTCCTCGTGACAGGCGGGAGATGAAATCTCCGTCACGTTGCCGTTGCAAGCGGCCGGTTGTTCTGGCGGAGTTCGAACGAACGGAGCACCAATGGTCAGTGAATCATCAATATCCGGTTCGGACTTGCGGCGAGTTGGCGGCAGCGGCGAGACCCATGTCAGGCGCGCTTGGTTGCTGCGTGCGGTTCAGAAGGAGCTAACCGCAAATGCCAATTCGGCGGCTTCGACGGATTCGGCAAGCTCACGGCAGGCGGATTCGGGGCACGCCCCATCGACAGAACGGTCCGCCGACACGCTGGCATATCGAGCTAACGGCTTGGAAGCGATCAACCGACATCTGGACCGGTTTGTGGCGGCCGCGCGCCGGGAGGGTGTGCCTCAAGCAGCGCAAGTGCTTCAGGGAATATGCGCTGGCTGCGCGGGCTGCCCACAGAGTTCGATGGTCTGCCCGCTGTGCATGGCCGGCACGTGCATTGTCTTGCGTGATGCCGACACGATCCTGCACGCCATTGCCAATGCGCTGTGGGTTGCAAGGGACCCGGAGTACCTTCAGAATCATCCCAGCGGGCCATAGGTGAGGCGCGCCGTGGCAGGGCGTGCCCGATTACGGGAAATCTGCGGCCAACCCCACGGGCAAGCGGGTACGCTTGCCCATGGATGGCACCGATGGCACCCTTACGGCACACTCCCAACAGAAAATGGCCGCTCACTTTGTCACTCACTCATCACTCACTCATTGCGGGGTCTGATGCCGCCAGACATGCGATGGCCTTGGCTAACTCACGGAGGGCGCGAGAAGAATCCCTGCCGAGGCGGATCAGCGGCACGACAAGGATGGGCCGACGCAGCAATGCCCCGGCCAACGCCGGCCATTTCGGCCGGCCGCTTGCGTCGATGAGGCGGGGCAGGGCGGGATCCAACGGCGTGTCCGCGGTGTCGCTAATGGAACGGATCCCCACCACCCCAATGCCCAGCGGCGTTAGCCTGTCCCTCACGATCCGCTGCTCCATGTCCACAGCCAAGGCGCGGGTTTGGGCGAACAGGGCCCGCTTTTCAGCCGGGACGGCCACGAGTTGGTCACAGGTGTGAATGCGCCCCTGGCGAATGGAGGCATCGGTCGCCAGCGGGGTAGTCGGCGCCGGCGGATCGAAGTCAATCACCAGATCTCCCACCCGCAGCGCCGGGTCAAGCGCTCCTGCCAGGCCGATCATCCAGATGCGGTCGGCCGACGAAGGGCTCAGCGAAGGCAGTAGCGCCGGCAACCGTACCGCTCGCATGCCAATGGTGTGGAGTTCGATCGGGGCGGTCGCATGCTTCAGCACGGATTTTGGCAGGAAAGGAATACTCAGGGCCTTGGCAGCGGCCCGCGTTTCCATTTCCAGGGCGGCGAAGATGATGAGCCGGCTTTTCCGCAAGTCGCTGTTCCTTCAGATGCTTAGCCCAAATAGATTGTAGCCGTTGCCGTACTGGCGCAAAGACAAGCACGATTCCGCGGCTGTTGCGACCGCCACACGCCGTGGCATCGGCTGATTGCGGGGCTGGGGCTGATCTGCTAATACTTTCCTCCGGCGCGGAATTCGCTCGTTGGGGGGGAAATGGCGTGCCGGCGACACTTTTCGCCCCGGATGAGATTGCCGAAACGGTTGGTTCAGGTGTTTGGCAGTCTGTTCCCGATAAGATTATGGGATCATCGGGCAGTCGAGGGGCTTGGATGTCCTAGGATCTTGCCGGCGCGCTGGAAAGCGCCGACTGCTCTGGACGGCGAACGGTTTTGAAGTCAGGGACAGGAGCATATGGGCGTACCGATTTCGCAAATGTGGACCGTGGCGTCTTACGTGCTGCGGCAGAAGCTCTCCGGCCGCAAGCGCTACCCGCTGGTGCTGATGCTCGAGCCCCTGTTCCGCTGTAACCTGGCTTGTGCCGGCTGCGGGAAGATCCAGTACCCGGCCCACATCCTCAAGAAGAATCTGACCCCCGAGCAATGCTTCAAGGCGGTCGAGGAATGCGGCGCGCCGATGGTCAGCATCCCCGGCGGCGAGCCGCTGCTGCACCCGCAGATCAAGGAAATCGTTGAAGGATTGGTCGCCCGGCGGAAATACATCTACCTCTGCACCAACGCCCTGCTGCTGAAGGAAAAGCTCGAGCAGTTCACGCCGAGCAAATACCTGACATTCAGCGTTCACATGGACGGGCAAAAGGACCACCACGACTTCGCGGTGTGCCGGGAGGGCACATATGATATTGCGGTGGAGGGGATCCGCCAGGCGGTGCGGCGCGGCTTCCGCGTCACCACCAACACGACCCTGTTTGACGGGGCCGATCCGGCTGGCGTGCGGGCCTTTTTCGACGAGATGATGGCCCTGGGCGTCGAGGGGATGATGCTCTCGCCCGGCTACAGCTACGACAAGGCGCCCGACCAGCAGCACTTCCTGGGACGCCGCAAGACGCGCAAGCTCTTCAGCACCATCCTGAGCAACCGAGACAAGAACTGGAAGTTCAACCAGAGCCCTCTGTTCCTGGAGTTCCTCATGGGCCGCCGGGAATACCACTGCACCCCGTGGGGCATGCCGACCTACAACGTCTTCGGCTGGCAGAAGCCGTGCTACCTGCTCCAGGACGGCTACACCGACACCTTCGCTGAACTGATCGAAACCACCGAATGGGAGCGCTACGGAGCCGAGAGCGGCAACCGCAAATGCGCCAATTGCATGGTCCACAGCGGCTACGAAGCCACCTCGGTGGACGACGCCTTCGGGTCGTTGCGAGGGCTGTGGCGAATGACTAGGGCCGTACTGTTCAGCCGCGGGTATCGGGACCCCAAGGCAACCGAGACGCTCAAGAAGTGGGGTCCGCCCGCCACTTCCGGCACCCCGGTCACGCTCACCCTGAACGGCGTGAAATCGAAGTCTGACCGCGAAACGGTGGGAGTCGGCTGATCATGCCTCAAGAGACCAAAGCCCATCCGTTCGATGCCGAAGACGTGGCGCCAGGGACGGCACATGAGCACCTGGAGGGATCTATCCCGCCGATGGCAACCGACGTCGAGGTCCGTGCCGCGTTGGACAAGGCGTTCGACTATCGTGGCGACGTGACTATCTCGTTAAAAGATGGATCGAAAATCGAAGGTTACGTTTTCGACCGGCGGGCCAATGGTGCGGGCCTGGCCGAATGCGTCGTTCGGCTCTTCCCCAAAGACCGGGATGAGAAACTTTCTGTTCGCTATTCGGATATCGCCCGTCTGGAGTTCACCGGGCGCGACACCGCCGCCGGCAAGAGCTTCGAGACCTGGGTCAAGAAGTACCAGGAAAAAAAGGCGGCCGGGGAGAAGAATATCGGGATCGAGCCGGAGAAGCTGGATTAAGGAAACGTGAAGACGTGAAGTCGTGAAGACGTGAAACGTGAGAACGTTAGGAATGCCGGCGCAGAATGACCCAAACGCGTTCTCACGCTTCACGTCTTCACGTTTCACTTTAAGATACCATGCCTCTTATCCATCCCACGGCGATCGTCTCTCCGCAGGCTGATCTGGCAGAAGACGTGACGGTCGAGGCGTACGCGGTCATCGAAGGCCGGGTGCAAATCGGACCCGGCTCGCTCGTCCGCCACCACAGCGTGATCTACGGCTCGACGATTCTGGGCGCCAATTGCCGGATCGGCCCGGCAGCCTACGTGGGCATGGACCCGCAGCACCTGGCGTATAAGGGTGACGAGACCTGGCTGATCGCCGGCGACAACCTCGGCGTCCGCGAAGGTGCATCCATTCACCGCGCGTTCAAGCCGGGTGAAGACAACGCCACCCGCGTCGGGTCGCGGGTCTTCCTGATGGCTAACAGCCACGTCGCGCACGATTGCCGGCTGGATGACGACGTGATCTTCGCCAACGGCGTCGCGATCGGCGGGCACGTCCAAATCGGCGCCCGAGCCTTTCTGGGCGGCGGGGCCATGGTCCACCAATTCGCCCGGATCGGCCGGCTGGCAATCATCTCCGGCAATGAAGTCATCACTCGCGACATTCCCCCGTTCGCGGCGGCGCGATACGGCGGCCTCAAAGGCTACAACGCCATCGGCTGCAAGCGATCTGGCATGAGCCGCGAGGCCAGCCACGCCATACGCGGCGTCTTCCGCTGCCTGGGCCGGCACCGCACGACCTCCAGAGCGGTGAAGGCGATCCTGGAAACGGTCCCCGACTTGCCGGAAGTCCGTGAAATCCTCGAATTCATCGCCGCCAGCAAGCGGGGGATCCAGCCGAGCTTGCGGTTTGCGCGGTATGACCAGAGTATAGACGGCGCTGATTGAATTGCGGGGACATACAAGATAAACATCGAGCTATTTCTCAGCGACGTCGTCGTTCGGCATTTGCCGCTTCGCGCTGGTAATGCGTGGTATGGCGGGCGGTTCGCGCAACTCCAACTCGACGGTGATGAAGGACCCGTCCGTGCGGTCGTTCTGTTCCCGCGCCAGTTCGAGATAATCATCGGGCATGACGGCGACGATTTCCCTCCCGTCGCGAAGTCGTACCCTGAACTTATTCACCGTCAAAAACTCCGTCACCTTTCCCTGCAAGACGGCGGCGTATTCCAATTCGTCCCCGTCCGCTCGACCTGGAGAACCAAGCGGCGCCGCCGCCGGGCACATCACACGGCCCATGAATAGCACTGTGCGACTTGAGCAGTACATCGACTCGCCGCAAATCGTGAAAACAAAAGGCCGATCGAACTTGATTCGCAGCGGCTTGTTGTTGACCTCACATCCCGTCATTAGAACTGCTGCCGTTGCGCCGGCGGCTTCCGTGCCTTGCTCATTCACGTCCACAACGGCGCGGTGAATGACCTCCGAAATCGAGTAGCCAGAATCCGGCGTCATGGCGCTGAAGTCTGCGGTGATGGGATCAAACGCTGCGGTCATGCCCATGGCACGAAGCGTGCCTCCGAGGCCGAGCGACGTTTCAAGACGAAAACGCGGTAGCGAGAGGTCCACGTGACGACGGTGCATTTGACGCTGCCACGACTCCGGGCCGGCGGCCAGTATGGTCTCCTCCAGCCAATCGAGGTCTCCGATCCGCCTGGGAACGAACAATTGCATAGACAGGCCGGGTCTCGCGTAATGCAGTTCGATGCCCACGAACCGCGGCTCGTCGAACGCCGAAAAGTTATCCGTCTGGTGCATCATCGGGACGCGGAGCGTGGAGCCGTCGGCCAGATGAAACGACGCATCGGCGGTGTTGTCGGGATCGAACTTCTTCCGCCAGTCGGCTTTGAAATAAATGGTGTTGGTCAGGACGAGCCGCGTTAATTCATTGACGCTGCCAGCAGGAACCAGATCGCGAATCCGATTCAGGGTCTGTCGGGCAACCCAGTCATTGATTTGCTGCCGCGACTGTTCCGCCGCACGAGCAAAGTCCAGCTCGTAAAAACTTGCTCCCGCCTGCCGAACAAATGCTTCGTGGAATGGGTGACCGCTCTGGGCCCACATCGCATTGGCTACGGCCAGTTGGCGTAATGTGTCGGTGAGGCCGGCAGAATCCACCAATGCGTCCTCAGAGGAGCCGTTGCCGCGCAGCTCCGCGGGCCAGTGCAGCACATCCGCCATTTGCGCGGCGGTCTGTCCGGCGGCCCCGTTCCACGCCATACTCATCGCGGCGTGAATCGAGTACGGTGAAAAGAAAATGTTCCCCGTCTCGGAGGCGCTCGCTCGATACAGGTGCAGCGAGAATTGGTTCACGGCATCCGAAGCGACCCGCTGTTGCCGTTCACATTTCGCCCTTGCTGATCGCTCCATCTGTATCCTCCATCGCTGGTTGTTTCTCATGGGCAACTTCGTGGGTCACCTACTTCATCGCCATCACCGGCGTGCTGCTGCCAAGGGGTGACGCGCTCATACTCTTTGTGATCATCATTTGTCATCATCATGTTGACCGGCCATAATCGCCGAGCTAAAGTTCTATTGCCAAGGGTTCTTCCCGAGCACCCTCTCCTCTATCTTCGCCATGCACAAAGACATTGCCATGACCCGTGCAAAACTAGAGCCAATAGCGCGTGACCCGGATGAAACCGTCGATCTTGAGAGTTTGATCGAGGAGGTCGTTCCGGACGCTCAAACGTGGAAGCAGATGCCTAACCCGGCACTCGGAGGCGAGCGACCGGTCGACATGTTAAACACCGCGAAAGAGGCTATTTTGCGAAACATGCTTCGTGCCGCGAAGCATGGAATGGTATCGTGAAGCTCGCGCGCTGTCGCCTTCTGGGGACACAACCATTGACGGGGACTTGGTTCCGGGCCATCCGCCCTCACTTTTTCCCCACGCCGTTGGCCTATGCCCATACTGCCACTATTTCAGGTCGATTTAATGGCGGGTCAATCAGTCGCCCGGCCTTTCCCGTCGTGTATCTGACCGAAAACCACACGGTGTCACTCTTCGAGGTGGCTGCTCTTTTGGGATCGCCGCTGCCGACGCGCGCTTTTGCGCCGAATCCCGTCAATCCATGGACAATCGTCAACGTGACGGTGCAATTGAGCCGAACCGTGGACCTGTGCCAACCATCGCAAAGGCGCGTGATCGGCACGACCGCCCAGGAATTGACCGGCGACTGGGAGGGCTATTTGCTTCGCAACCCGAATCCAAGGCTTCGCCCTCCATTCTGGACCAACATCCCGACGCAGAAACTCGGCGCGGCACTCCACGCGATTCCGGGTGTGGAAGGCTTCGTGGTCTACTCTGCCAAGGTTCCCACACACCGAAACCTCATCGTATTTCCCACAAAACTTCGACCGGGTAACTTCGTTCGTTTCAGTGATCCCGGCAGCGGGCGAGTGTACTCAATCCCGTAGCATTCTATCGCTTCCCCGTGCGCCGCTTGAATCGCCGGGACAGGCAATACCTCTGTTGCGCCGGGCACAGCCGTCACCTGGATGGTTTTGTTGCCGCCTGTACGTGCCCGTAGACATCATGAAGCTTCTGCATTTCGATTCCAAGCCGATCGCGGTCTTTGTCCCATGCCGCATTTTGTAAGTCGCTGAGACACTGGCTGGTCGAGTTCAGTTGCTCGCGCAGGTCGGCTACTTTTTGCGGTTCGGAAGACGACAGGATCGCTGGTGCCGCCGCGCCGAGGTGGGCCAGGCGCCACGATGCTCGCGAGGCGTCGGCGGCCTGCAGGCGGATCTGGTTCCAGTCTCCGCCGCCGACGGACTTGTCGAGCAGGCTGATGGAACTGTCCAAGCGCGACAGTTGGTCTGCGATGATGGGCTCGGGATCCCGGGCCTCCAGCATCGGGGCCGCTATCGCCAGCGGTACCGACGATACCGCCGCGGAAGCAAAGACAAGGGCCATCAGCACCACGGCCGCGGTCCCCATTGCCGAGAGGCGCATCAGGGTCTTGTTTTCACTGCGCACCCGCCATTCGAACAGCGCCCAGGCGAAGGTCAGCCCCAGGACCAGCCAAAGCCCGTTTTGTCCGAGCCAGAACAGCAGGTCGACAAATCGCTGCGAGCCTGGCAAAAGGGCCCCCACGCCTCGTGCACCGGCATCCTGGGTGATTTGCTGGACCTTAGGCAGGATGAACGTGACCGCCATCACGACGGTGGCCACCTCCATGACGATCAACAGCGCCAACGCGATGTGCACCCATGACGTCCAGACCCATTTCGCTTTCATAGTCTTTTCCTTCCAGGCCATTGCCTTGTCGATAATCACTGCCACGACGCGCTGTCCGTGGGCCGCCTGCAGATCGGCCCTCACGTGCTCCGGTCCGCCAAAGTCAAACAGGGCCCGCTCCAAGGCGTCGGCATCCGATGTTCCCGCGGCCCGGTATTCGTCGGCGGCATCCAGGATGTGCTCGCGCAACTCCCGGCGAATGTGGCTCCGAAGCGACCGCGGGCCGGCGATGCCCCGGCATACCTGGTCGAGGTAACGCTCAAGCTTGTCCATTGGATTTCTCCAGAATGCAGCGGACACCCTCGCTCAATTCGTTCCAGCAGCGCACTTTTTCCTGAAGGGCCGCCCGCCCCTTTTGAGTGAGATGGTAATAGCGGCGTTTGCGTCCGGTGTCCTTTTCCTCCCACTGCCCGACGATGAGCCCGTCGGCTTGCAGCTTATGGAGGTTCGGGTAAAGCGATCCCTCGCGCCAGGTGAACGAGCCGTTGGTGTCCCGATGCACGGTCGCCGCGATTTCATAACCGTACATCGATTTGCGGCTCAGCAGCGACAGGATCAGCAGCGACAGCGTGCCTTTGAGGAGTTCTGAATCCATGAGCGGCCACAAGCAAAGGAACTCGATACATCGAATATCTTTGTATTATGGCAACGTGAGTTGCTCATTGTCAACAGAAAACTTTCTTGCGGTAAGATTTTTGAAATCTACAACCCCTCGACGCGTTTGGCCCGGCGGCCATTCGTGGAACGCCGCACGGACATCTTGCCTGCCCCCAAGCGTCCAGGGTGCTCGGCGGTCACCGTGGCGGCCATGCCGCCGCGGACGTTGAAGGCGCCGGTTACTTTCATGCGGCGGGGAGCTAACACGCGGACCAGGTCGTCCAGGACCGTGTTCACGACCGATTCGAAGAAGATCCCCTTGTCCCGGAAGGCGAAGAAGTAGAGCTTGAGGCTCTTCATTTCCACGCAATACCGGTCGGGGACGTACTGAATAGTAATCGTTGCAAAATCCGGCTGAGCGGTGACCGGACAGACGCTGGTGAACTCGGGGAACACAAACTCGACGCTGTAATCCCGGCCGGGATGGGGGTTGGGGAACGCCTCCAGGATGGTTCGCGGCTCGCGAAGCTGCTGCGCGGTCAAAACCGAACGCTTGCCGAGTTGAGTGACGGGGTTGGGCATTCCTTCACGTCTTCATGTTTCACGTCTTCACGTTTCTCGTTACCGTTCCAGCACGCTGCCGATCACCTTGTGGCCCAGAGCGGCTTCCAGGAACTTTCTGGACGAGGGGTCGCGGAGCAGGTCGGCCCATGTGGCCGGGTCGCGAAGCACACGGCTGACCGCATCGCGGAAGCCGAGCGTTCCGGAGAAATGCAGCGGCACCTTGATGGACTTGCCCAGGGGGATCTTGCCCGGCGCGAACTCCAATGCGCCGTCGAAATCGAAGGGGACGTTGCCTGCGCTCTTGGCGATCTCCTTCTGAGCCTGCAGGAGCTGATCGAAGCGGAGATGGACCGGGACGGACACCAGCAGGTCGCCATTGGCGGGCACCGCGCCCGACGGCGTGGCATGGTCGTCAATCACCCCAACGCCGCTCAAGCTCACCTTGTAGTCGGCGCCGTCGATCGGAAGATCGACGGAATTGGGGTTCTGAACATTCACGTCGAAATTCGCCGTCACACCCGATGGCGACACGTCTGAGACGGTGGCCGATCGGAACGAAACCGTCGGCGGTTGAATGTTCAACACGGCGCAACCGGGGGCGACGGCCAATAGCAGCAGCAGGCCAAGCAGGCGGGGCTGGATGGTGTTCATATGTTTGTACAGCTTACCTGATCCTCGACGCTGCAAGCGGGGAACGTGCTGGAAAAAACTGCGGCCCTTTGGCGCCGTCAAATCTCCGTCCCGATGATCCCGGTCTCGAAGACCAGGACGCCGTTCACGACGCCTTGCACCTTGCAATAGAGCCGGTGGTGCCTTTCCCAGATCTTCTGGCCGATGAGATACAGCCGGCACGGAGGGACCACCGGCTGGCGAAAGCGGATTTCATCCGCCCCGCCGAACCCGATAAACCCCTTCCAGCCCACGTACTTGCGCGTGTAAAACGATGCGAGCTGAGCCGCCGCCTCGATCATCAGCACGCCCGGCAGCAGGGGCCGGCCCGGGATATGCCCTTCGACCCAGAATTCATCCAGGCGCACCTCCTTGTACCCGAGGATGCGTCCCAAGGCCGGATCGGCATAAACGATCGCATCAAGGTGCTCCATCGGTCCGCGCTGCGGATTGGTTGCGAGGATCGCCTGCTTGTCGTAGAGGATTTGGTTCAGGTCGATCCCACTGATGTCATAAAGCAAAGAAGGGGGCATGGTTATCCAGAGATTACTGGGGAGCGGCGACGTCCGGCTCGGCTTCGCGGCCTTCGAGGATCTTCTTACGCACGTCCTGGGCGGCTGACTTGATGTCCTGCATCTTTTTTCGCACGCGCGTTCCGGCTGCTTTGTTCCCGCCCTCCGCCTTGTTGATGTCATCTTCCACTTCGGCCACCAGTCGCTTCAACGTCTCATATTCCTGCATCGAAACCTCCGTAGCGTTCCTTTCAATTCCGACATCGCGTGGGTCGCCACCGCGAACCTCACGCGAAACGTGGGTAAAAAACTCTAATGAGGGGGGTTTTCGGTGTCAAATCAAACGCGCCCGCGGCTGATGAACGATCGCCTCCAGACAAAGTTGGTGTCGGTCTCACCGGCCTTGCCTTCGAGGTACTGGCCCTCGGCATCGTGGATATGCGTTGCCAGGACCGTCACGTGGTATTTGCCACGGGGGAGGACGCCGTCGGTGTAGCCGAGGAACTCAAAATCGGCGGTGCGGGTCGCGGCGTTATAGGCCATGTTGACCGCCGATGCCGGCACCACGCCGTTGGGGCCGGTCAGCACGAGGTCGGAGGCCTGGATGGTGCTGGCAACGTC
>Ga0182024_10015937_pt1 | contig 14316 bp, 11 predicted proteins | sample P32metaG_FD_120480 | JGI IMG/M metagenome (GOLD analysis project Ga0182024, IMG submission 120480) | Permafrost microbial communities from Stordalen Mire, Sweden - P3-2 metaG (Illumina Assembly) | ecosystem: Environmental > Terrestrial > Soil > Wetlands > Permafrost | place: Sweden: Stordalen... | reverse complement strand
TGACCTGGCCAATCCATCGAGTTTACGAACAGGATGTCCTGAAACCCGTCGTTGTCGTAGTCCAACACACAGACGCCACTCCCCATTGTTTCGGGAAGGTATTTCTTGCCGAAGGCGCCGCTATGGTGACGAAAGGAAATGCCGGAAGCGGCGGTGGCGTCGACAAAGCGAATCGGGCCGGATGGCCGTTGCGCCCATGCGCTCGATATCAGCGTGCCCAGGAAACACAAAGCAAGACAGCGACGTACCGTACCTTCAGGCATGAGCGACCAGTAGACGGGCACGGCGGGATTCCATCCACATTTCGAGAAGCATGGCCGTCGGTCCCACCAGGAAGAGAGCGTAGAACGGGGCGTAGACCATCTGGTGGAGGCGCAGCACCATCTCGACTGCGGCCACGGCAAATACCGTGACGCACTGGCCCATCTTCGAGCGCACGGTGGTCTTGGGATCGGTGATCATGAAAAAGATGAATAGCTGATACATCGGTCCGGTGATGGGAGAAATTTCCGATCGCCAGGGATCGCCGGTGATCCAGCTGCGCAGGAAAGCGAACCCCAGAAATGACAAGACGTAGGTCGCACTGATATGAAATCGGCGCAGACGCCAGATGATGGCTGATCCGAGGGTCCAGATTACGATCATGGGCCAGATAAAGTTGCCCCACTGGATACTCAGGCCGGCCACGGTTCCGGATGCTAACACGAACATGGCTACGATGCCGAAGTTGGACGGGTTCCAGATGTGACGATCGTGGACGCGCAGCACGTACTTCGAGGTAATGGAAATGAGCGCGCATAGGGCGTAGGGCCAGAAGGCGGGAGAGCGCACCAGGATGCCGACACTGATGCCGCTAATGTAGGCACTGGCCAGGTTGGGCCACTTGCCCATATAAATGCGCGACAGTATCAGCTCCGCGATAAGGCTGGTGGCAATGGCCAACAAGGTACGGGTGTAACTCTCGAGGATGCCGTAGGAGAGTTGGCCAACCAACAGGACGCAGGAGACCAAAATGGGCGAGAGATAGCGGTTGGAGGGGCTGAAGAACCGCTTCCACGCCGCCTCAAGCTTTACTGGTTGCGCGATACTGACGCCGTGACTCATTCAGCCTCCCTGACATTGTAGAGCTTTCCGGCGACCAGGTTCTCGACAGTCTGGACTTTGCCCGATGGCCAGCGGATGACTGCTTTCTCGATCTGCGGATTCTTGCCCAGCCCAAAATGGAGCCGCCGATCGTTCTGCGCGGCAAACCCGCTGCCGCCGGAAACGTGCTGTATCTGCTGCTGCCCGTTCCAATAAAGAGTTAGCTGGGCACCAATCGCACTCCGGTTGCTGCTGGTGCCTTCGAGGGCGAATTCGACCCACCCGTTCTGTGGGTTCACGGTGTTCTTGTAAATCAGCAGGGGGCCGCCCTGGTTGGCCACTACCACATCGAGTACGCCGCGATTCCACAAATCGGCCATCGCCACCGAGCGGCCGTCGTAGATATCCGTTGCGCCAACAGCCTGAGCTACGTCCACAAATTTTGCCGCTCCATCGTTGATCCAGACTTTCTTCTGCTGATAGCCAGATAAGCTTCGTCCGTTAAAGGCGGGCCAATCTGCGGCGTCGCCGATAATCTTGCTGTTGCCACCGGCGACTCTGGAGAAGTCGTACCAATAACTTTTGGTACGGCTGAGGGAGATATAGCCGTTGGTGAGATACAGGTCCAGGTAGCCATCGTTATTGAGGTCGCCAAATTGTGCGCCGAAGCTCCAGCCACCCAGTTCTACGCCCATATCCCGGGCCAGGTTTTCATACTTTAAGCTCGACCCTTCCTGGGGGACCCAGAGATTATTGCCCTGGATCAGCACTCCCTCCTGGGAGATATTGGAGACGTAAATGGAGTACTTGCCCTGGTTCAGAATGTCTCCATAGGCGACGTTCATGCCGCTCTTGGGCGCAAAGCCTACGCCGGTCGCTTCGCCTGCCTCACGGAAGTGTCCGCCGTCATTGAGGTACAGTTCGGAGACGCCGTAATCGTTGGCAATGAACAGGTCGGGATGTCCGGTGCCGCGCAAGTCCGCGGCAGAGGCGGCAAGCGCCCAGCGATTGCTTTTGATTCCCACCTTTTCGCTGACCTCTTCAAACCTGCCATTGCCCAGGTTATGAAACAAGAACTTTCGGCCGCCATTTTTCGCGTACTCAAAACTCTCCGGCATCATGCGCGTGGTATGCAAATGCCATAGATCCAGTTGTTCGGGGTAGTAGCCGCCGACGAAGAGGTCGAGCAGGCCGTCGCCGTCATAGTCAAACCAGACAGCGGTATTGGCATTGATCCAGGGAGGCAGACCGGCCGCATCGCTTACCCGCGTAAACCCATGGCCCTGGTCGTTGTGGAAGAGCTCGGGCTTTCCCCACTTGATGAGAAACAGGTCTTCGTAACCGTCATTGTCATAGTCGCCCCAGACGGCTCCCATGGAGACTCCTGTTCCCGCCTGGTTCACATCGGCGAGACCCATCTGCGGGGCAACGTCCTGGAAGGTGCCGTCGTGCATGTTGCGGTAGAGGTGGTTCTGACTGCCGGTTGCACTGTTGGTCGCGTACAGATCAGGCCAGCCATCGCGGTCGAAATCGACGATGGACACTGCGGCACCCATGGATGCGACTTCGGGCATTATGCCTTCCAGCTTGGTGTCCAGGGTCGGGGCCTGGTGGACAAAATGAACGCCGGCCTGCTGCGAGACCTCCTGCAAATGGAAGCCGTAACGCGCGATCGCCTGGCCCTCATCCAGTTTTGCCTGGGCCTCTTCCCGTCGCGCGGAAACCTGCCGGATGGCAAGGGGGGTGGCTAACATCCCTACGAACAGAATGGCCAGAACGACTCTCGCAGTCAGGCTTGCCTTCATTGGGTTGCGCTGCTCCTGAGTGCCTGATCCATTGGTTCTGAAGTCACGTAGCGGGTGTGGTAGTTCTGCCAGTCTTGTGGATGTTGGCGGTACACCCACTCGCTCTCCAGATTGCCCGGAGCCTGGTTGTACTGAGTCTTTGCGTGGTAGGGCAGGGGCTGTACGGTTCGGGACTCGACCGTGTTGTAGTCTCCGTCCTTAATCCAGCCGTCTCCGGCGATCACATAATCCCTTACCCAGCCGGCGGGTGGCGGAGGCTGCTGGGCGAAATGCAAGGTAATCTCGTCGCCGGCGTTCATGATTACATAGCGGTCATCGATGGCTGCCAATAGTTCTCGGACGTCGCCGTAACGAGTGTAGTAGCCCTCGAGATCGCGCCAGATCTGGGTGCTGGCCGCAATGCGGTTGTAGTCGGGTAACTCGGGCGAAGAAGCATTGGCCTGGTTGACCACGGAATATCCGCGGTAGTGAAGGTTAGCCTGCGACGGATCCAAGTGCGTGACTTTGAGCTGCGTGTGCGGCAGGCCCTGGGCCCACTCAATCTGGTCCCAATAGACTTCAAGGTTGGTTCGCAAGCGCAGCTTGCGGGGCGTGCCGGGCAGAAAGACGTTTTCCAGATTGATGAGACAGATTTTCTTGCGGCCAGCCGGGAAGCCCAGGTTTGCTTTGGCGGTGCGCCATCCGCCGTGGCCGTCCGGGATCTCGAGGCTAAGCGGCTGCGCCTTCTGCTGATGACCCTGGCTGATGGCGACATTTACGGAGGAGTCTGTCGGATGCACCCATCCCCTGGCAATCAGCCAGAGCGGGCCACTCACGGGTACATCCTTGCCCAGGTCAACCTCGACAAAGTGATCGCGGGTAAGCCCCTGGTACTGTCCACGGCCGAAGGTATCGAGATACTTGCCATCGAGCTTGTTTACGATGGCGGTGACGTCGGCGCCTTGATCGTCCACTGCTTTCGCAATGGCGTGGGGAGGCGCAACGGTAGTGATGGCCAGCTTGGGTGCCGGCACCACAAACCGCTCATCAGTGAAAATCTCGGTGCCTGCGGGATGATCGACCACCATCAACTTGAGGTAGTCGTAGTAATAGGTTTCCCATAGCTCGCCGGTGAGCCGTAGATCGTAATAGCCATCGTGCGGCACGAGTTGATCGCGGTTGATTTTGTACCACTCTTCCGTGGCTGCGATTCCGGGGGAACCCACGGAGTCGATTTGCAGGCCAATCGCCGAGCCCCAGGGGACTGCGTCTTTGACGAAGCCCATCTGCTTGCCGTTCCAGGCAAACAGAAAAGGACACGAACCCTTGAGGCGCTGCTCGGTCAGCACCTCCTGATCGGCTTTCAAGGCGAACTCAGCGTTTTGCATTCCATTGGGCCAGAGGATGGTTACTACGTCGGCGCTGGTCTGCTCGCCCAAGCCGAAGTGCAGTTGGGGTGATGTGATCGCCTGTTTTTGTACGAGCAGGCCGGAGCGTAGTTCCATCTCCCCTCCGATGCCGAAGGAGTTGATGCGCTGGTCACCGGTGGCTACCCGAGCTCTTGGCCGGAGAATCTGCCAGTGATAGTTTTTGCTTCCGTGGTTGAGAGCCTGCTGCGCCTCCCCAGCCGGGGAAAGGCCCAGCAGATCAAGCCTTCCATCTGCATTGAGGTCGGCAACGGCAAAGACGCGTGGGGAACCAACCGGCGCGGGCAGCAGAGTGAACTTCTGCGCTCCGTTATTTAACCAAACGAAGGCGCCGGGGGAATCGCCGGCATTGAGCGCGACGGGGAGCAACAACAGATCCACCGCTCCGTTGTTGTCGAGGTCGGCGGCATGCAAGCGTACTTCTCCGGCAGGACGGGGCGCGTTGCCCAGCGGTGCAACGTTCCATGCTTCATCCGCACGAGTGATCGCGACCAGTGCACCGGTCTCTTCCATGGCAACCAGATCAAGCGTTCCTGAGGAGCTTACATCGGCGACCGTCACAGCTTTTACGCGGGGCAGATTGGCAGGCAGCGCAAGCTCGTGAAAAACGCCGCCTCGTTGGTTGTGAAAGAAGTGCAGCATGCCGGAGCCATCGATCATGGCTGCATCGGGGTTGCCGTCGTTATCCAGGTCGACCCAAGCTAAACCGCGCACGCCCGAGATGCTGTTGAACGGATGGATAGCGGTGAAGGTTCCGTCCCCGTTGTTTCTGAGTACCAACGGCGTGTTCTGGCGCGTGCCCAGCAGGATGTCCATATCACCATCGGCCTCAACATCGATCGCCCACGCTCCGGTGTAGCCGGCATTGAGGAGTGCCGGGGGCAGCTTGGTCTGCGCGGTCACGTCGGTAAACGACGCCGGGCTCTCCTGGCGAAGAAAGCGAACGCCGCCGTCCCCAGCCAGCACCAGGTCGGTTTTGAAGTCGTAATTGAAGTCAATGGGCAAGATGGACTCGGGCTGAAGAGCTGCATCCGCGGACCCACCAGGGAAAGGAAACTCCGCGCCAGTGGCCAGCTTCACGGTGTGGCTATTAGCTGCGGCGATTACCGGGGCGCCCGCGCCGCTCAATGAGACTGCTCCGATCCAGCTCCAGGAGTTTTTCTTAGTTGGGGCTAGACCAGTAATAGGCGCAGCCTGGAAGTTGATCGCGGTGTCCGCCGGTGGCGGAGTAAATGTCGGCGAGGGTAATAGAAGGAAGCGGGTGAAGGGGGTGGTCTCGTTCCCTGCTGCTGGTTGTATCAGGTTAAGGCTTTGGCGAAAGTCGGGCACGCGCATTAACGAGTTGCGTAGAAATGCGATGCGCACGGCGGCCGCTCGCGGATCCGGGCCGGCGGCCGCAGTCTGCAAAGCGATCCACTGTGGTTGCACTTCCGGCGGCCAGGTTGCGGCGCGCGCGCTCAGCCGCGACACCACGATGTGCAGCGTCTGCGCGTCGCCCCGCTTTGCCGCGACCCGGCCAAGCTCCAGCAACGCCGCCGGATTGTCGGGTTGTGCGGCGAGAATTTTTTCCAGTAGTCGCTGGAACTCAGCCTCTCCGTTGGCGTCGCCCTGGCGCTCAACTTCCTGTGCGAGCAAATACATGGCGCGCAAATTATGCGGGTTGATCTGCACTGCTTTGCGGAGCTCGGCGATGGCCTGCGAGGGATTACCGCGTTTGCTTTCCAGAACCCCTGACATATAGTGAAGCTGGTCATTTTGAGGGGCCAGCTTCTGCGCACGTCCCAAGCGCTGCGCCGCCGCATCGAAGTTTCCCTGCCGCAACGCGAGTAATCCCCAGTTGGCCCAGCCTGCCGGCTCTCCTTGCGCAAGCTGCGTGGCCCGTTCGAGGGTGCTGTCAGCGCGCACATCGTCTCCCACCTGCAGGGCCGCCAGGCCGACGTAGAAGGCGGTGACTTCGTCCAGATATGCCTTGGTCGAGGGCTTGGGTAACCCCGAAGGGTGGCATCCACTCAGCAATAATGCGAGGGCACTCGCCACTCCCCATCTCCAACTGACTCCACCCCACATAAGGACCAGCACCCGCGAACAACTCATCCACGCTAGCTTACGTTAACGGGGGCAGGTCGAGGCTACCTGAGGGTTGCATTGGTTGTCATGGGGTTGTGGGTGGAGCTCAGACCCAACCTTTTGGTTGATGCGAGATGGGTTAGAATGGCCCAGGCAGAATCATGAGTTTGGCCCCATGAACGAACGTGCACTCCGCCAGTTGGCGCATGTTCCACGATTGGCCATCCAAGCCGCAAGCAGCGAAACCGCGCGGGATACCAACCGAACCATCATCCTTGAACTGATTCGTCTTGCGGGGGCGGTCTCGCGTGCGGATCTGGCTCGCCTCTCCGGTCTGCAGAAGAGCACCGTGTCCGCCATCGTGGAAGAACTGCTGGCGACCGACTGGATTTGTGAAGGAGAAACCGGCTTCAGTAAACACGGGCGAAGACCGCTGATGCTGGAAGTGAACAATGAACTGGGAGTGGTTATCCTGGACCTGCACCCGGGCAATGCCATCGTAGCTATCTCAGACTTCAGCGGCAGATTTCTGGTTCAGGAAAACGTCCCTATTTCTTCCCAGCCTCAACAGTCGGTCACCCAACTACTGGCGGCCATCAAACGGGTTTGCAACGCCGAGCCAAGAAAAGCGATCCAAGGCGTGGGCATCAGCGTTCCGGGCCGGGTAGATCGTCTCACCGGGCGCTTGGCTTTTGCCCCCAACCTCCGCTGGGGACCGTTCGACATTCCGAAAGCAATTGGCCATGGAACGGGGCTGCCGGTGGAGATCGAGAATGCGGCCAACCTGATCATTCTGGCCGAGCGCTGGTTTGGCAGCCTCTCGGGCGTGCAGGACGCGGTGGCTATTAATGTCTCGGAAGGCATTGGCACGGGCATTCTTGCCGGAGGGCATCTTATCTCCGGTTGGAACGGCATGGCAGGCGAGTTTGGCCACATGCCGGTCGAGGCTGGGGGTCTTCTCTGCGGATGTGGCAACCGCGGCTGTTGGGAGACGGTTGCTTCCAACCAGGCTGCTCTTCGTTACTACCGCAAGTTAAAGGGAAAGGTTCCCGCCTCCTTCACCTATCGTCATTTGCTGATTGATGCCGAGGATCAGAAGCCGGAGGCGGTGGCTGCGCTGCGCTATCAGTTTGTGCAGCTCGCACGCGGACTGCAAACAATTCTCGCCGGACTCTCGCCCGAGGTGGTTTTGTTTGCCGGTGATATCGTATCTGCGTGGCCGTACTTCTCCGGTATCCTCAGCGAAGAATTACCCAAGAATCTGAACGCGAAGCTACCTCGTATCATCACCGCTGCAGACTGTGGCATGGCGCGTCTGCGGGGCGCCCTGGCGCTGGTGTTGCAGCATCACTTCAGCCCGGCTTCTTCCCGCTCTGTTCCCCGGCGCATAGCGGTGAGCGATTCCTCGCGCTAGAAACGCACGCTGCCTGAGAGTTGGATCGAACGGCCGCCTCCTATCCCGTTGATTCCTGTACCGCTGCTGATCGTGCTCGTCACTTTTCCGAACGTCGTGCTGGTAATAGAATTTTGCGGGCTGGCGAACTGCGGACTGTTGCTCAACTGGAAGGCGTCCGCACGTGCCTCGAGCGAGACGCTTTCCCAGATGGCAAAAGTCTTGAACACGGAGACGTTGTCCTGAATGTATCCCGGGCCATAGAACGCGTTTCTGCCAACATTGCCGAGGACGCTTCCGTACGCCACCGGGCATGCTCCTGTCTTGGGGCAGCCCCCGGGTTGCGCGAAGCTTGCGGGATCAAACCAGTTGTTTGCTGTCCCGATACCATGGAGCACATGGAACGGGGCAGCGAGGTTTGCATTCTGGCCTTGTCCAGGAGTGTTGATAGTGCCCGCATTGGCGGTGACATTGAAGGGTAGGCCCGAATACAGAGAAACAAGGGCAGATAACTGCCAGCCGCCCAGCACTGAGGAAGCGATGCCGGAATTCAACCACTGCCTGCCGGGACCGAAGGGCAGGCTATAAATCAAGCTTTCCTCGAAGTTGAGCCGATGATCGTAATCGTTGGGTGCATAGTTGTGACGCTGATCGATCCAGAAGTAGAGATTACCGTCGTCGTCGGTTTGGTAGCCCAGGCCCTTACCCCAGGTAAAAGAGGTAGTCACGCCGAGGCTCTTGGCGAAGCGACGATTCAACTGCAACTGCAAAGACTGATAATTCGACGAGAATCCCAAGAAATTCACCGTGGTCGCCGCGCTACGCTTGTAGGCAATATATTCCGGCTCACCGGCGGTGCCCAACCCGAGCGCCGGCGGCAGATTGATATTTTGTGCTGCGCCTATGTGAACGCCATGATTGGCTACGTAGGCTACTTGCATTGTGAACTGTTGCGGCAAAGCCTGTTGCACAGCCACATTCCACGACTCCACGTAGGGGTTGTGATAGTCCTTGGGGATTACTGTATACGCCTGGGCAGGCGCAGGACTGATGATGCCGTTGCTGGGAATAACGATCGGAGTCGGCGCTGGAAAGCCGACCTGGAAAGTTATAGGCGTTACTTCGTCGGGCAAGAGTGCGGGTTGGTATGCATTGAGTTGTTGGTAGCTGTTATTGGCGCGCACGGGGTAGTTATACGCGTAGGTATTGTCTTCAAACGGCGTGTAGCTGATGCCAAAGCCTCCCCGAACTACCGTTTGTTCTGAGGCTCGATAGGCCAACCCAAACCGCGGCGCGAAGTAGGTATACCTTGTCTGCAATCCAAGATTGGAAGGATTCGAACCTACCCCGGCGATGACCAGCGAATTGGTCGTCGGATCATAATTGGAAAAGCCTCCGGCGCTCTTGGGAGTTGCAGGAGGATAAAATTCCCAGCGAAGCCCCAGATCCGCGGTCAATTTAGGGTTTACCTGCCATTTATCGCCGGCGAAAGCAAAGAACCACCATTGCCGGTATGCGGGGAAATAGGTATTGATATCCCGACCAACCTGCTGGGGAACATCCAGGAGAATGCTGGCTATCTCATTAGCGACATTGGTTTGAGCGCCGAGCTCGGAAGTATTGTTTTCTGCGAAGGTAATGGCTCCCCGCGGACTGAAAGTCTGGTCCTGGAGCAGGTCGTCATGGATGCGGCGAATGTCGACTCCGAATTTGATGGTGTGATTGCGGATAATCTTGGTCCAGTGGTTGACGCCATCGATGTTTGTTTCCGCCCGGATCCAGGGGAGAGAGGCTGAGTACCCGATGATCGGACTGCTGAAATCCGTCGGCGAAAGCAAAATTCCAACCTGGCCGCTGGTGAACTGACTGATATTGACACCGGGAATTCCAGCCTGGGTGGCATAGTCGGTTCCATAGCCGCTGGGAGTCGCGCTGTTGCCATAATTTGCCACCCCGATGCGGGCTTCCGTGAGTAAAGTTCCGGAGAAGGCGCGGTCATAATTCAACCCGGTGCTGTAGATACCAGATTTACCGGTACCCGCAAACGCGCCTTGTGCGGGCCCTCCGCCTGCCGCTCCGAAGGCGGGCGCCTGAAAAATGTCGACATCGTCCCGGTTGTATCGGCCGCTCAGGTGATCCTTCGGGGTAATTTGATAATCGATTTTGATGTCGTATCGAGTGGTCGTCTTCTGGAACGGTAGGTTGATGGAAAAGTTATTCGTCGGGGCGGTGAGGTTGGTAGACAGGTTCGCGTTGGGCGCAGGCAACAGCTTCAGCAGCGCGAGAGATACGGGATTCACGCGGGAGAAAGGAATCTGATTGTTGGGGAAGGGCGTGCGGCCCGCTCCAGAAGCAGTGCCCGTTGCCGGATCATAGACTTGACCCTTGCCGCTGCTGGTTAATGGGCCACTCAGGTCGATAAAGCCGGCCGCATTTGGCGTATACCACTGGGTCGGCGGAATGGTGAGAATATTCGAGTTGGCTTCGTGATCGGGAGAGCGATAGTAGTCTCCGTAGAAAAATAGCTTGTCTTTGATGATGGGGCCGCCGACCCCGCCACCGAAGTAGTTATAGACCAGGTGTCCCACGCCTTGGTTGAAGTATGAGCGCGCCTGAAATTCGCTGTTCTGCAAGTACTCGCTGGCTGAACCGTGAAATTGGTTGGTGCCGGACCGGATGATCACATTGGTCACGGCGCCGACGGCGCGGCCCAGTTCGGCCTCATAGTTGGCAGTGGAGACGTCCACGGTCTGAATAGACTGTATTGGGGGAATCAGGATCTGGAGAAGTCCCGTGCGCTCATCGTCATCGATGCCCTCAATCTGATAGCTATTGCCCTCACGCGGTTGGCCGTTTACCTCCGTCTGGATCGAACTAGCGGCATTAAAGAACTGCGAGTGCTGGAAGACCGGGGGCCCTACCCCCGGCACCAGGGTAAGCAGGGTCTGGAAATTCTGATTGACCGCCACCGGCGAGGTCTCCAGCGTGTGGGCCTCAATGTTTGCGCTGACGTCGGCGCGGTCCGTTTGCATAATGGCCGGGGCGGCGGTCACCACAACGCTTTCAGTGACATTGCCGGGCTGTAAGACCATGTCCACACGCGTCGTGGTATTCACAACCACGTCGACGTTTTCGCGGGTCTCCTTCTTGAAGCCTTTGGACTCGACACTCACCGTATAGGTTCCTGGGGTTAGATCAGGAAAGGTGAAGTTGCCGCTCTCATTTGTCACCCCGGCGTGCGGGATGCCCGTGGCGCTTTCGAGAATCTGAACTTGTGCGTTGGGGACGGCCGCACCGGTGTTGTCGGTCACGTTGCCCAGCAGGGTGGCAGATACTGCTTGTCCCCAGGAAAGCGGCGAAAGCATAAAAAGCAACGACGCGCATACGGCGCTCAATAGCCATGGAGCGCGCTTAGGGAACTCCCGAAGCGAATTTCGTTCTTGTTGCATTACAGCCTCCAGAAGGAAACAACTTCATGTTTTGAAATCCTTAATGTACGAGTCGCAAACTAACGCGCCGAATGGTATCAGGTCGAACTGGCGTTGACTAGCCGTGCGACTAAAATTAATAACATCGAAGATCGCTTGCATTTCGCAAGTAATCTTGTTTATTGTTTCAGATGCTTGGGAAACCGAAGTCAAAGCGTCGCTCCGGTTGCCCAGTGAGTGTGGGGCTCGAAGTTTTTGGCGACAGCTGGTCGCTGTTGATCGTTCGTGATCTCATGGTCCGGGGTTATCGGACATTCAAGGAATTCCACCAGTCCGGCGAAGGGATTGCCACGAACATTCTGGCGGACCGTCTGCAAAAGCTCGAAGCGGCGGGTATCATCGCCTCCGAGCCAGCGGAGACAGATGGAAGACGATTGAACTACCGGCTCACGGAGAAAGGGATTGACCTGGCGCCGGCACTCCTGGAGTTGTTGATCTGGGGGGCACGGCACGAGACGACCGAGGCTCCGTGTGCGGCGATCGAGAGAATGGAAAACCACCGCGAAGCAGTTCTCGCGGAGGTTCGGCGACGGTGGAGGGACCGGGACCCGACTCCGCTGCTGCCCAGATCGGGAGCCTGGTTGGGATTCAATGGAAATCAAGGAGTGAATGAATGAGCAAAGTAAGGGTGTTGGTTGGCACACACAAGGGCGCTTTCATCCTGTCGTCAGACGGCAAGCGCGAACAGTGGGACGTGAGTGGTCCGTATTTTGCAGGCTGGGAGATCTACCATCTCAAGGGATCGCCGGTTGACCCCGATCGGCTTTATGCATCCCAGTCGAGCGGCTGGTCTGGTCAGGTGATCCAACGCTCCGACGATGGGGGCAAAACGTGGCAGCCGGTAGATAACAAGTTCGTGTACGAGGGTGTTGCCGGCACTCACCAGTGGTACGACGGCACGCCACATCCCTGGGAGTTCAAGAGGGTCTGGCATCTCGAACCGTCGCTCGCCGATCCGGACACAGTTTATGCCGGGGTCGAGGACGCGGCGCTGTTCCGCTCCAAAGACGGCGGGCAAAGCTGGCAGGAGCTCTCTGGTCTTCGCGGCCACGGCTCAGGCCCCCACTGGCAGCCCGGAGCCGGTGGCATGTGTCTGCACACTGTCATACTCGATCCTGCTAACCCAGGGCGGATATTCATCGCCATTTCGTCCGCGGGGGCTTTCCGGACCGATGACGGCGGCATGACGTGGCAGCCTATCAATCGCGGGCTCAGGTCCGCACACATCCCCGATCCGGATGCCGAGGTTGGGCACTGCGTGCACCACATTGCCATGCATCCGTCGCGTCCGGGCGTACTGTTCATGCAGAAGCACTGGGACGTGATGCGCAGCGATAACGCCGGGGATACGTGGGTAGAAGTCAGCGGGAATCTGCCTACCGATTTTGGCTTCGCTATCGATGTGCATGCGCACCAGCCGGAGACGATCTACGTGGTGCCCATCAAGAGCGACTCTGAGCATTACCCGCCCGAGGGAAAGCTGCGCGTGTTCCGCAGCCGAACGGGAGGGAACGAGTGGGAGGCGTTGAGCAAAGGTTTGCCGCAGCGCGACTGTTACGTGAATGTACTGCGCGATGCGATGGCGGTCGATTCGCTCGATACGTGCGGGGTGTACTTTGGCACGACGGGCGGGCAGGTGTATGCGTCGTCCGACGCTGGAGATAGCTGGGCGCCCATTGTGCGCGATCTGCCGGCTGTGCTCTCGATTGAAGTGCAGACTCTGTCATGATCCGGGTTTTGCTTCCGGCACACCTTCGAACACTGGCCCAGGTGAGCGGAGAGGTAAAGGTGAAGGTGGAGGGACCGGTCACACAGCGCTCGGTGCTTGAGGCGATCGAGGCATGCTATCCCATGCTTCGGGGAACGATCCGTGATCATGTGACCCAGCAGCGCCGGCCATTCCTGAGGTTCTTCGCTTGCGCGGAAGACCTGTCGCACGAATCGCCGGACGCTTTGCTGCCGGAGGCGGTGGTGAACGAGGCGGAGCCTTTTCTGGTGATTGCAGCGGTGGCCGGCGGCTAGGGGGGCTTGCGAAGAAATATTTTCTGCGGCTGTCGATTTTGCTGCGGCTCGTTCGATGTGTAAGTAGAGCCGGAGTTCAATTCTCGGGCTCCACTAGAAAACAGGAGAAACAAAACAATGCGATTTTTGTGTTTGTACAAACCCGCCAAGCGTGAGGGCACTCCTCCCACCCAAAAGGAAATGGCCGAGATGGGCAAGCTGATTGAGGAGTCTATGAAGTCGGGCAAGCTGCTGGCTACCGAGGGATGCTTGCCGAGCGCTGGGGGCGCGGGTTCGCCTCTCCGATGGGAAGTTCAGCGTGGTTGATGGCCCGTTCACTGAAGCAAAGGAAGTGGTTGGCGGCTTTGCTTTGATCCAGGCAGGGTCGAAGGGGGAGGCTATCGAGTTTATTAAGGACTTCCTGAAAGTTGCCGGGGACGGTGAGACCGAAATGCGCCAGGTGTTCGAGCCGGGAATGGATTTCGCGCGGGGGTAATTTTGTAAGTCAGCGTTTTGCGGGCATTCTGCATCCGAGAAAAAATGGAGGTTAGGATGCCCGAGAAAAATGATGCTTCTCATAGGAATTCGCCTGGAAGACGGAAATGGTCTGGTGCGGTCAGTACGGATTCCACGCATCCCCAGGTGGGGCTGTTCAATAAGGACGCAAAGACCATTGCCCGGGAACTGGCTTCGAAGAGGGTATCGCCTAAGGGGCCTTCGTCAGGGATGCGGATGCTGACGTTTTATATCAATCGTGCGGGGAAGAATTTGCCGGCGAAGCGGTTGAAGGTGCTGGAGGAGGCGAAGGAGTTGTTGCATCAGAAGATTGTGGCGGGTAGGGAGCGGGAGAAGAAGGGTACTAGGGTCGCGTGAGGGGACGTTCGAATGATGAAGCCATGTAAGGAGAGAATTAGCCGCGCGACAGGCCGGGAAAGCGGGGCCATTTGTAGGGCTAGAGCAGTTGTTTGGGGTTGAGTGAAACTGCAGATCCCTCCACGGCACGCCGGGACAGGCGGGATGACAAAGGGTGGAGTGACGCCTCCACTAGGCGTTTGATAGTGGCTGAAAGGGTT
>Ga0182024_10015936_pt1 | contig 14316 bp, 17 predicted proteins | sample P32metaG_FD_120480 | JGI IMG/M metagenome (GOLD analysis project Ga0182024, IMG submission 120480) | Permafrost microbial communities from Stordalen Mire, Sweden - P3-2 metaG (Illumina Assembly) | ecosystem: Environmental > Terrestrial > Soil > Wetlands > Permafrost | place: Sweden: Stordalen... | reverse complement strand
TGCCGCGGGGAATTTTTCAGCAGCCTCTCGGCCACGGTTACGAATTCAGTCGTCGGCGTGGCGGCGGCGGTGGCCGGACTGGTCTTCACCTTTTTCTTCGGCGTTATCTTTGGGATCCTTGAGCCAGCGCTTGATGGCGTGGTCGCTGAGCTTCAGTTCTACAACGGTCGCTTCCTGGGACTCCACGTTTACGATCATCATGCGCAGCTTGCCGCCGGAAGGATTGGCGTAGATGAGAGTGGTCTCGCCATCGCCGTCGTCATCCCTAGAGCGGATGCGAACGAAGGAATACCAGCCGGGGCCGAGGGAATTCTCGACGACCCGGCTCACGTTGTCGGGGGAAGCGTGGGAGTGGAAGTCTTCGAAGACAGCCAGCTTCATGCCGCTGACGCCCTCAGGACGGACGAAAAACAGAGCGAAGCCCAGCATGGGGATGTGCGCGTGGCGGACTCCGTATTGGCTCTCGATGGCGTGGACTACGGCGTGGAACTCGGGGTCGCCGGCAAATGCGAGGGTCGAGGCTGCGACGGTCGAGGCAAAGATCACAACGAGGAGAGCGCGGAGAAAGAGTTTCATCTTTGATCTCCTTTGTGGGCCTTCGACAGGCTCTTTTGATCCAGCTTGGGGATGCCGAACTCGCCGCCGAGATCGGCCAACTGATCGACTTCGAGCGAACCGACGATGTTGACGAATGTGAGTTCCCTGGGCTCGGCGGCAATGATGACGATGCCGGCCATCTTGTCGTTTTCCAGCCTGAAGAAGATGTCGACGTTGTCGCCATCCTGCTGGCTGCGGACGCCGACCACTCTGGACCAGCCGGGAGAACGGAACTGAGAGCGCAAGGTCTCCACTTCCGAGGCGGAGTAGGCGCCGTCTTTGTCGAACTCGAAGCTGCGGACGTAGATACCTTTCAGGTTGGCAACCACCTTGGCAGCTTTTTGTTCCTCGGGATCCTCCGAGGAAAGGAACTTGCTGGCCCAGCGGAGCATGGGGCCATCCATGGTGACTTCGACCGTTTCCTTGGCACGGGCGGAGAGCTTTTCGACGTCGGGAGGAATCTTGGTGTCCTGAGCCCGCAGAATGGGCGACGCGAGCAACAGAAATAGCAGCAGCATTTTCTTTGGCATTTTCTCTCTCATAGACCTACTCCCTTTCCTCTGGCCTTTCTGGCTGGCCTGCATTGATTTCGTTGACCCTCGACTTGGCGAGTTGCAGCTTGCTGCCTGCGATGCGAAGGGCCAGCATCAGGCGCTGCTTTGCGGCTTCTCCTTCAGCGCGCTCTCGTCGCAAGTTGTGGAGGTGGCCACTTAGAATCATGGCAGTCGCGAATGCGGCCAGCGCTGCCCAGCGCACTAACGGCTGCGCGAGGAATCTAAGCCACGAGTCGCGGAGTGAGGGTTTCTGGCTCGAACGTCGCTCAGACAGGCGGGCCAGGACTCGATCGGCGAAACCATCCGGGGCTTCCTGGCGCTGGAGCGTACGCTTCAGGATTTCGTCCATAGGGTTTGTGTCGTTGTCGGGAGTCATGTTTTTATTCATGTAGGTCACGTCTTTATTCGGTCATATCGTTACTTTTCCAATAGTGCGCGTTACTTTTTCGCGGAGGATGGCCAGCGAACGTTGCAGGTAGCTTTTAACGGTGGCTAGCGGCATAGCCAGAACCGCGGCTATGTCTTCGGCACCCATGTCTTCCTGATAGCGCAGAATCATGACCAGCCGCGGCTTTTCGGGGAGCGAGGCGACGAACCGGCGCAGCCTTCTCGCCAGGAACGGATCTGCCGACTGGGTGGGCGCGACCGGCTCGGGCGCATCGTCCAGGCTCACCTGCGGAAGTTTGCGGCGGCGCTTGTAGTCGATGCAGCGATGAGCGGTAACTTTGCGCAGCCAGAAGGTCACGTGCGCCTCCGACTTCAAGGTGGGCAGATTCGCGTGGAGTTGGAGGAAAACGTCTTGAGCCAACTCCTCGGCGGCCAGGCGGTCTGCCAGAAAATGTTGGGCAATGCTGAAAACCATGGACTGATGGAGGCGCACGATCTCCGCGAAGTCGGATTGGGCGATGTCCGGCGGGCGGTCTGCGGAGGTGCGCTCTGCCATGGCCAAGCTCTGACTGCCTCACTTTACATATACGCAGGGGGAGTGGCCAGGGAATGCAGAATTTTCGGAGGACTGAGGGCGGATACGTCTGCAAGGACGTCCTGAGGCCGCGTTCTTTGTTATGTTTTGAGTACTTGTCGGGCTAGGAACTGTAAACGGTTTGAACGTTCCGACCGACGGGCGGTCGAGCTCGCTCGATGGACAGCCGAGGCGGCTGTCTCTACGTGAGTGTTTCCGCGAACTGACCTTATTGCATCCAAGAGAGGACATGACAGCTGAAGGAAATCCAGCGCGCGTGCAAGTAATTCATTCGGAAACCCGAGCGCAGGAGTCTGTCCAGTTCAATCATGGCTGGAACAACTTGTCTCGCGGAATGGCAGCGACTTGCTGCTGGTGCCGCAGGCGCCTGCTTCGATGCGCGTGGAGGGAGATCTGGTCGCTATCGGCGACCGCGCTCTCACGGGCGATGAAATCGAAGGAGCTGTGCTGCCAGCTCTGGCAACGCATGCACGGGAAGAGTATCAGCGAAGTCGCATTGCGGATTCATCGTATCGAATTGAAGGGTTGGGGCGGTTCCGAATCAATCTGCATCGCGAGCGGGGACGGGCGGCGGCGACGGTGCGAGCGCTGCCGTCGAAAGTGCCGGCGCTCGAGGAGCTTCATCTGCCGGCGGGAGTTGGGGCGCTGGCCAAGCTGCAGCGCGGACTGGTGATTATTGGCGGAGCGACGGGCTCGGGGAAGACCACGACTCTGGCTGCTCTGGTGAACGAAATCAACCAGCGGGAGGCGCGCCACATTGTGACGATCGAAGATCCGATCGAGTACGAGCACATGCACAACCTGAGCGTCATTGAGCAGGTGGAGATTGGAATCGATGCGCCGGACTTCCCTACCGCGCTGCGAGCGGCACTGCGGCAGGCGCCGGATGTGATCGTTGTGGGTGAGATGCGGGATCCGGAGACGGCGCGGATTGCGCTCTCGGCGGCCGAGACCGGGCACCTGGTGTTTACGACCTTGCACACTACGGATGCGGCCTCGACGGTCTCGCGCATTGCCGATTCGTTCCCGCAGGAGCGGCAGCACTCGGTTCGCGCGGAGATGGCCATGGCGTTGGCCGCGATCCTGACGCAGACTTTGATTCCGCGGCGGAACGGTGGGCGGGTGCCTGCGGCGGAACTGCTGATCGTTGGTTACGGTGGGCGGCAGCATATTCGTAAGAATGCGCTGCAGCATTTGCAGCAGGAGATTACCATCACACGCAAGCAAGGTTCGTTCACGCTGGAGGAATCGCTGGCGCAGTTAGTGTTTCAGAATGAGTTGGGGCGGGAGGATGCGATGGTGCGGGCGCTGCATCCGGAGGATTTGGATGTGATGCTGAAGGCTAAGGGATTTTAGGGTTCAGCGCCGTTCACGCATGCGTTCGCGCGTCTAACCCTGAGGTCTTTGGCTGGGTTGTGAGTGCCATGCCTGTTTGCGACAGTTGTGGAATCTTTTGCAAGCGTTGGCGCAAATGGGGAAGACGGGTGCTGGCGGAGTCGATACAAAAGAAATCTTGACTTCGGAATTTTCAGTGGAGCGAGTATCCGGCCGCGCCCGGCAGCAAGCCATCGACCTTGAGCACTTTCATTCCAGGCTTGACGTCCCCGACATTCAGCAGACTGATGGCCCCAGGAAAGACTTTCAGGGCCTCTTTCTGCATGCCCGCGGAAGGAACGGTCAAAGGTTCGGCGTCTGCCTCGCCACGAAATACCTGGGCGATCCAATATTGTTTGTATTCGGTTTCCGACATCGCTAGGAGTTTCAGCAAGGCGAGCCGTTCACGACATCCCGGACCACGCCCGATGAGCTTGATGGGCTGGCCGCCCGGCCAAGCGCGCTTCGCACCAATGAACACCTTCCGCAATTCTCCGAGGCTGATATTGGTCGCCGGATTGCCGGAGCTGACTACCACGGCGATGTCGTTAGTCTGAGCTGTGGCTCGCGGGGCAAGGGGGAGAATGGCCAGCCCCAGGAGAAGCAGAGTTGCCATTGCTTTGGTGCGCATGCTGTCTCCTGGCCTCAAAAAGCAAACGCCAACTGCAGATGCAGGCCGTTCAGGTCCGGCTCGCGGCGGCGGACGGTCTGGTCCAACTGGGCCTTAAGGGCGATGGAGTCGTTCAGGTCGTAACGAGCGCCGAAAGAGGGACCGGCACGCAGGCCGACATCGTCGTAAATCGAGTTGTTGGAGCTCGCGTTTACGTACTGATAACGGAAAAATGGGCGAATGTGGCCGATCTGTTTGGAAAACTGTGAATAGAAGGCCGGAGTGTTGAAGATAGCGTCGCTGAAATGCAAAGCCGCGTCGCGAATCAGAAAACCCTCGTTCAGGAACTCGATGCCATGTGTCACATAGACAACATAGCCGTTCACGATGCTCTGGCCGTATCGCAACGACGCTCCCTGAGCGAAATTACTGATCTTGTCGTGGTAATAAGAAGCTCCAATCTGCAATCCAAGAACGGCGTCCGGACGAAGAAAAAAACCGAGGTTCACGTGATTACCGTTGTTCTCATCGGTCTGAACACCATCGCCGGAGAGGTCAGGCCGAACGGTGTCGGAAGATCCGTATTCGGCAATGTAGTTCAGCCCCAGCTTCCCCGACGGAATCGCGCCGGTCACGGAAACGCCGATCGCTTGAGTGGGGAGCAAGCCGCCATTGCTGGCGTATTCCATCACCAGCGGCCGATCCGCGGTGCTTTGCAGCCAGGCTGCGCTGCGAAATGCCCAGTTGTAGTATCCGATGCTGGTTTGGTAGCGGCCAAAGGACATCTTCAAATGGTCGTTGGAGTCGTACTTGAGCAACATTCGGCGTGGGTCTACGTTGTAGCGCTGCGCGTCGCCTTCCTCGAAAATAATCTCGGAGAGTACGCTGGCTTTGTGAGTAAGTCTTGAAGTAAGAAAGAGCCCGAAATCACCAGTGTAGAAGTTCCCCGCCGAACCGGGGACAAACCCATAGGTAGCCAATTCCGGCTGGCGCTGGTTGAGGACCTTATAGTCGACCTCTCCGAAGGCGCGCCATTGTATGCCGCGTATCTCGTGCCAGTCGTGTGGCGGGGCGTATGGTATTTGTGGTAGTGGAGTTTGTTCCGCATCCTGCGGGAGTGCGGGCGGTGAGACGGCATCGGTCTCCGTCATGGGCGAGGCTCGCGGCTGCTTGGCCTCCAGGATCTTGATCCGCTCCTGCAGATCATGGTCTTGCTGCAGCAGTTGCTTGATCTGCTGTACGAGTTGGGGAATGGTTTCCTGATCGCTGGGGTTGGCTTCCTGCGCCAAACTGGAGATGGAAAGCAACAGCAGAGCAAGTAGCGCGCAATGGATGCAAGTCCTGATTCTCCCTCTTGGCACAGGCACAGACCGTCTCCTTGATTTCCGAAGTAGATGCCGGGACATTCCCTGAGTTGACTTTCGGCAGAACAGGCTGAGAGCATCGCGTTACTTTGGTATGTTGCGAGCAAGATGATACAGACGGCGGAGCGCCGGCTAGCTGGAAGCTATGCCGGTTGTTGGCCTAATATCCCCTTTCACAAGTGACCATCGGCGGCTGAAGTCAAGCTGCTTGGTCAGCGGCACGGCTGAAGTCGTACCCTTCCAGGTTCGTCGCGGTTTCCACGCCACTACGCCCAATACGTGCGGTCGAGGCTGCGGTACTGGATGGCTTCGGCGATGTGTTTGAGTTCGAGGTTGGGGGAGTCTTCGAGGTCGGCTACGGTGCGGGCTACTTTCAGGATGCGGTCGTGGGCGCGGGCGCTCAGGCCTTGCTGGGTCATGGCGCGTTCGAGCAGGCGTTCGCAGTCGGCGGAGAGTTCGCAGAAGGTGCGGATGTGGCGGGAGGACATTTGGGCGTTGCAGTAAAGTTTTTGGCGGGACGAGGCGAAGCGTTCCAGTTGTTTCTGGCGGGCACGGACGACGCGGTCCCGAATCTTGGCCGAGTTCTCGGGTTCGTGGGTGGAGCGCATTTCTTTGTAGTTCACGGCGGGGACGTCGATGTGAATGTCGATGCGGTCCATGAGCGGGCCGGAGATTTTGGAGACGTAGCGCTGGATCATGGGGGGGTGCACTGGCAGTCGCGGGTGCGTAGAGCATCTGGTGACTGTGAGTAATTCTCCCACTGTTCGCAAAGATGAGAAATGTTGCACCGGGTCGCGGGCACACGAAGTCCTGAGGTACCAGATATCAGCTTAAGGATTTGAGGATTTGAGGATTTGAGGATTTGCGGATTTGCTGGCTGTGACGGATGTCACCGGAGAGCTGCGGAAAACCCGGGCAGTCCCAACGGGATTGTCGAGGGATCAGTGAATGGTCTTGGTCTTGCGCGACATGTAATCCATCAGCAGGTACTGGCCGAGCGTGTAGGGCGTGGTGAAATAGGCCTTGCCGCGGCACATCTCGGTGACTTTCTGCACGAACTGCACCAAGCCATAGTCGGACGCCAGCATGAACGTATTGATGAGCACGCCCGCGCGCTTGCACTTCGAGACTTCCTCCAGCGTCTGGCTCACGACCAGAGGGTCCAGACCAAAGGCATTCTTGTAGATGCGGCCGTCTTCCAGCGTGAGTGCCGACGGTTTTCCGTCGGTGATCATCACGATCTGCTTCATGTCTTTTCTCTGGCGCTGCAGGATTCTCTGGGCCAAACGCAGCCCTTCGCGCGTGTTGGTGTAGTAGGGGCCAACCTTCACCCTCGCCAGTTGCGACAAGGGGATCTCTTCGGCGGAATCGTGGAAGAGCACTAGCGAGAGCGAGTCTCCTGGGTACTGGGTGCGAATCAAATGCGAGAGAGCCATCGCGACTTTCTTCGCCGGGGTGAAGCGGTCTTCGCCGTAGAGAATCATCGAGTGCGAACAGTCGAGCATCAGCACCGTGGCGCACGACGACTGGTACTCACACTGGTGGACCTGCAAATCGGAATATTCAATGTTGAGCGGGAGCGTGAGACCCTCGCGCTGGATGGCGCTGGAGAGCGTGGCCGTAATGTCGAGGTTGAGCGTGTCGCCGAACTCGTAAGTCTTGGCCGAGCCGCTGGTTTCGATGCCGGTCGCGAGGTCGCGCGTGTCATGGCGTCCAAAGCTTGATTTGCCCAGCGACCCTAGTAGGTTGCGCAGAGACTTGAAGCCCAGGAAGTCGAGACTCTTGTCGGTGATTTCAAACTTGGCCTGCTGTGCTTCGCCAGTCTGTCCGCCGACGCTGGACTGTCGAGATGGGTCATGCGGCTGGTCGATCGAGATGTAATCTTCCTGCTGCATCCGCTCGATGAGCTTCTCGATCAGTTCGTCGAGTTGCCCTTCCATCTGCATCTGCTCGATCTGCTCGCGCAGGTTCTCGTCGAACATTTCGCCGTTGAGCAATGCTTGTTCGATGGCGCGCTTGAGTTCGTCGAGAGTCTGCTCGCCTTCGGGGAGTTCGTACCACATGGACTCCTGAAACCCGCTCTGCAGCAGGTAGTCCGAGAGCGCGCCGAGCAGGTCTTCCATGCTCATTTCGCCGGCCGGGTCAGGCACGTATTTGGAGTAGCGAATGCGTTTCATAGCGGCGTCGTTGGTCGTTGGTCGTCGGTCGTTGGAGACACGCTTTCATCGCCCGGTCCGACCCTCGAGTTCTGTCTGCGATTTATTTTCGCAATGCGCATCAAAACGTTCATTAGACCGAAATACGGTCCACCCGGTTCCACTTTGACGCGGAGCGTTGCGCCATCCCGCAGTCCTACATCCAAGTTTCCACCTTCAGACTTGATGCGTGGTTCTAGGAAGTCCGCCTTAGGGATGGCAATGGTGTAAATCTCATCAAAGTGAACTCTCCGCATTTCCCTGGGGCATTTAAAGACCAGGAGCGATTTGGCAAGGATGAACCATTCGTTTTGTGAGGACACTTTGGCAATTATCGGCTTCCCTCCTGCCACATTTTCCAGATACGCGAACTGCTCGGGCGTTAGTCTGTCGGCGGGGCTAGTAAATTCGTCGCCACCGCCTCTCTGGCGGAAGATCGCGATGATGCGTTTCGCGGATATCATAGGCAAACGACCAACGACCAGCGACGGTGTTAGTTAAATTGTCGTCTCTGCCGGTATGGACGCTCGTCCGGCTCGAACGACTTTTCCCGCGCGGGTTCCTGCTTTTTCTCGCCGGCCTTGAAGACGCGCTCCTCGCTGCGACCGATGCGCTTATGCGCATGCAGGCCTTCGAGGATGAACTCTGCCGCCGACACTTGTTGCTCGGGACTTTCTTTTGGCGAAACGCCGAGAGGGCCGAGTTTGTCGACCAGGCCCTGGATTCCCTTCAAATTCTCCAGTGCTTCCACCGCTGGCACGGAATCCGACAACTGGATCTCGCCGCCCAGGTCGAACCACTGCACGATCTGCTGCACGTTTGCTCCGGTGTAATATTCGTCATAGGTTTTGGCGATTGCGGCGCGGATCAACTCTCGCCCCACGTAGTCTGCACCCTTCATCTCGCCTTCATATTCCAGTTCGAGCTTGCCGGTAATCGCTGGCAGCGCAGCGTAAACGTCGCTGATGCGGGGCACGACCACTTTCTCGTCGTTGCGAATGGCGCGCCTCTCGGCGTTCGAGATGACGTTTTCCATCGCCGAGATGGGCAGTCGCTGGCTCACGCCGGAGCGCTTGTCGATTTTCTTGTCCTCGCGGGCAGCGAAGGCCACGCGCTCGATTACTTCTTGCACATAGTTTGGCAGGTGCATAGGGTGCCCGTTGCGCCGCGTCCAGGCTTCCTGCGCCGTAATCGCAATGCCTTCCTCGACCGTCGCCGGATAGTGCGTGCGAATCTCCGAGCCGATGCGATCTTTCAGCGGGGTAATGATTTTGCCGCGTGCCGTGTAGTCTTCCGGATTCGCGCTGAACACCAGCGCAACGTCGAGCGGCAGGCGGATGGGATATCCCTTAATCTGCACGTCGCCTTCTTGCATGATGTTGAACAATCCCACTTGAATCTTTCCCGCCAGGTCGGGGAGTTCGTTGATGGCGAAGATGCCGCGATTGGCGCGGGGCAGCAGGCCGTAGTGAACCGTCAATTCGCTGGACAGTTCGTGACCACCACGAGCGGCCTTGATGGGATCGATGTCGCCAATCAAATCGGCAATCGTCACGTCGGGCGTAGCCAGCTTCTCCACGTAGCGGTCGTCGGGCGAGAGGTAAGCGACCGGCGAATCATCCCCGAGACGCGCAACTTCTTCGCGGCAACGGCGACAGATCGGGGCGTAGGGGTTGTCGTGAACTTCGCATCCGGCGAGATACGGCATGTGGGGATCGAGCAGAGTGGTCAACGCGCGCAGGATGCGGCTCTTGGCCTGCCCGCGCAGTCCGAGCAAAATAAAATTGTGGCGCGAAAGAATGGCGTTGATGATCTGCGGAACCACGGTGTCGTCGTAGCCGACAATGCCCTGGAAGACCGGAGCGTCGCCGTTGGCACGCAGTCGGCTGGTGAGGTTGTCGCGCAGTTCGTCCTTAACGCGGCGCGTGCGCAAACGCTCTTCGGAAAAGATACTGCGGCGCAACTCACCCAGTGTGCGCGGAAGACTACTCATGAAAGGAACCCCCACAAACAAACTTTCCAAGATTATACGCGCCGCGGCAAGAGAGCGTTTCGCGAGTCTCCCGCTTGCCGAAGACTCCCAAGACCTGTCCGATTAGCGTGCATGCCCGTTCCCTCCGGCCTTCTCACGCGCCCGTGCCGCTCGACGGAGATTGGGAAGCATCTTTTCGAGATAAGTCACCACCGCCTGGATACGCTGGCTCTCCGAACGCATTGCAAGCAGTTTCTGTTTGAAATCCAAATCGAGGGGCAGCGAGCCCGCGAGATAAAAAGACAGCGCGCTCTGATCGGCTGCCGAAAGATCCTGTACAGCCCCGGCCAAGGACAGAATCTCCAGGTGAGCCTGAATCGCCCGCGCTCTGTCCTCCTCGGCCGGGCCACCGGGTTCGTCTTCATCCGGCACCAGCAATACATCCGCCTGCAGAAAGGAACGCTGCCGGTTCAGTTCCAGCACTTCAAAGCGCTTGCGGCCCTCTGCGACCAGGTCCAGGCGCCCGTCGGGATACTCTTGGGTGACGCTAACAATTTCGGCAGTGCATCCAACTCCCGCGACACCATCTTCGAGAGCGCGCACTACGCCGAACGGCGCGTTGTTCGTTCGACACTCGCCAATCATCTCTTTGTATCGCGGCTCGAAAATGTGCAGAGGCAGGGGAGTGCCGGGGAGCAGGACCACGTCGAGCGGAAACAATGGAAGCAGTGCCACGAAGTCTCCAATATCGGGCGTGTAGAAGCGAGCGGGTTGTTCGATTGTACGACACGGCTTCCGCAACACCGTTCGTCCAGCATCGACTCTCCGGCACTCGCGCGGCTGCGCATCTTGACTTGCCGTGTCGCGGAGGATACAACCCGAGCATGGAACTCGTTGGGAAAGTAGTCGTGGTCACAGGCGCTTCGATGGGAATCGGCGAGGCGATTGCGAAAGTTTTTGCCGGGGAAGGAGCCAGCGTGGTGCTGCTCTCACGCGATGCGGGGCGAGCCGAGGCGGCGCGCGTCCGCATCGGTTATCCCGAACGCACCGTCGCTCTTTCCTGCGACGTCCGCAACTCCGAAGAGATCGATCGCGTTCTCGCCCTTACCCTGCACCATTTCAAGCAGCTCAATGTCTGGATCAATAACGCGGGGCACGGTCTGATGGATTCCGTTGCGGAGGTGGAGATGCCGGCCTGCCACGAAATGTTCGAAACCAACTTCTTCGGTGCAGTATCGGCGATGCAGGCGGTCATCCCGGTCATGCGGCAGCAAGGCGGTGGCACGATTATTAATATTTCGAGTGTCGCCGGCCACATCCCGCTGCCGTTTCACGCCTCCTATAGCGCCACCAAGTTTGCTTTGAATGCCATCGGCAAGGCCGCGGGAGTCGAACTGAAAAATGACGGCATTCACGTGCTTACCGTTTGTCCCGGCTATGTGCGGACAGCCTTCAGCGAAAATGCGGTTCGAGGAAATGAACTGAAGAAGGTGCGTCCGGGTTCGGTTCGAGGCATCAGCGCCGAACGCGTGGCCCGCGCCACCCTGCGCGGATATTTGAAGCAGAAGCGGGAAGTAATTGTTCCGTGGACGATGCATGTGCCGGTGAAGTTCTATCAACTATTCCCGAGCGTGGTGGAATGGGCAATGGGCAGGATGGCAAAATAACGCCCGTCGAAGGACGCGCCCCTTACCCCAACTCCGTCAGCATGGCTTCCATTTCCGATTGTGCATGCAAGTTTCCGGTGCGCCGCGCCGAGGCGATGCCATCCTGCAGCATCTTCTTCGCGTCTTCAACTCTCTCAGCCCGCACCAGGGCTTGCGCTGCCATGAAATATCCGGCAGTGTACTCCGGATGACTTTCCAGCAGAATGGAAAACTCCGCCAGCGCCCGGTCGAAGTCGCCCTGCTTGGAGTATTCCATTGCGAGTCCGTAACGCGCGAAGGCGTCTTTGGGATTTTCCGTCAGAATTTCGTTGAGCGTGGTGATGCGGTCCATACGTTCGAGCAGCCTCTGAAGACGAGATTACTACAACCGATACCTTAGAGCGCGCCGCACGTCCTTCTGTTTACTGGCCAGACCTCCTGCAACTGATTACAATTGCCAGTCCCGACAATTCTAAAGTTTGAGAGCTGCGAAATGGCCTGCCCGTATTTCATGCCGGTGACGAAACTGGAAAATGGCAAGTGGCCGCATCCTGCAAGGCTTCCGTTGGGATCGGGATGGAGCGGTCACTGTACCGCGCCTGGGCACGAAGGCGAAATTCCGTCGCAAGATGTCCTGGAAGCGTTCTGCAATCTGGGATACGCCAGCAGTTGTAGCTGGACGCCACGGGAGCGGCCTTGGGATGCGGTGCGATTTGCGGTGTCCGCGCCGCCCGATCCGGCCGCGCGAAACAAGGGACAGGATGTCGCGGCTGTGCCTGCCCGAGTCCTAATCCTTCGGTATGCGTGCGAACGCGATCACAGGCCCGTCGCACATGGTGACTTGGAATTTGATTTGTCGCGAAGCACCTGGCTGCGAGGGCACGACGACGCACGCATTCAGAAGATGGCGGAGTGTTTTCTGGAGTCGTACTTGAAAAAGAAGATTTGAAAGCAGCGCTCAAGATATAGCGGCCTCGCCCATAAGGAAGACAAAGACAACTATGACAGACGTTACGCTGACGCCTCGCCCGGTTCGGGATTCGCAGTCCGAAATGGCCGAAATTGTATTGCCGAATGACGCCAATCCGCTGGCCGCCCTGCTGGGCGGACGGCTGATGCACTGGATCGACCTGGCCGGCGCCATGGCCGCGCATCGCCACTCGCGCAACTATGTGGTGACTGCATCCGTCGATCACATCGACTTCCTGGTCCCGGTGCGGGTAGGGGATCTCGCCATCCTGCGCTCCTCGGTCAACCGCGTCTTCCACACTTCGATGGAGGTTGGCGTGAAAGTCTACGTGGAGAACTACATTGCCGATACGGCACATCACGTGGCCTCCGCATACCTGACATTTGTGGCCATCGATGGCGCGGGGAAGCACCTGAAGGTCGCGCCGGTCATTCCCGAGACTGATGAGCAACAGCGCCGCTACGATGATGCCGGAAGGCGCCGCGAGATACGACGGTCAGAAATGGAGCGGCGGCGTAAGGCGCGTTGATCTTCGCTGTGAAAATCGCTGTGAAATCCAGCTTCGGCGATAAGCGACAACCCGACATTGCCTCATTACGGAAGCCGTCCTTTTCTGTTACGAACATTCCTGTTACGAGCATTTCTGTTACGAGCTTTCTCTTACGAGCTTGAAAGTATGATCTACATTTTTTTTTGCACTTTCCGCTAAAATCTTTGTTTCCTTCCAGTTGCGGCTGCGGGATATCCCCCAGATCGGCGCAAAATATTGAGCCCCAAGGGCTTGTAAGTAAAATATTGCGGCATAAAGAGCTAGCTGCGGATTTTGAGCCGCGAGGTCCTAGGCGGGTGCCGAGTTCGTTGAGGGTGCTTGCGCGCATATCCCGATTCTGCTCTTTGCGTTTTCCTCAGTAAAGGTTGTTCGTCACAGGAAGCGGATTTCGGTCTGTGGAAAAGTGGGAAAGATCCTTTCCATGGGAGGGTGCGCAAAAAACCTCAATCGGCGTTTGGTAGAGCCTGCCGCCAGCAACAATCCCGCGTCTCAACCTGACCATCTACAACACCGCGCCGGCGAAATCAGGGCAAACTGGCGTGAATGCCGAGATTTTCGGCGACCTGGCGGAGTCGCTTATCTCTTGTCCACAGAAGCGTGGGCGAATCGATAAATACAGAGGCGATTAAGTGTGCGTCGGTCACACCGATCCCCAGGTTGTACAACCGGCGCGCCTCAATCATTAGCCGCAGTTCGCTCAGTCGTGCCACCCGTACCTGCGGTAAGAGGTCCAGCAGTGCAAGCGTCTTCGTGCGCTCCTTGAACGATCCCAAGGCAAGTTCGGCAACGATGAACGGATGGATGACAATCTGCCCTTGGTCAAGATGTCTACGCATTTCTTTGTTCCCGGAACGCAGATGGTCAATCCAAACCGAGGTATCAGCGAGAATCAATTCTTCCCCGCCCGGCGACGTGGAGTATTCTTCAATTGCGGCATCGTGCCTCCCAGGGACGCCAATCTGCGAGCGCTTTCCCGCTCGATGAGGGCTTTAAGAGCTTCACGAAGCAATGCCGTTTTTTCCGCCACCCCTGTAAACTCCTGAGCCATGCGTACGAGATCGTCATCCAGCGCAACGGTGGTTCTCATAGAAGCTCCATGCATGGATCATAGCATCAAATGATGCTGAGTTTTGTGCTCTTAATTTGGGGACGACGATTGGCTGGGCGGATTAGGTACGGCCAGAAGTTATTTCCAATTGCTTTTGGGAAGGGCACGGCTTCAGAGGTTGCGGAAAGACTCTTCTTCTTGCTTGAATACTACCCTCAGCGGCTAAAGCCGTTATTCATTTTGAACGGCTTGCGGCGCGGCTAAAAGCCGCGCTCTTTTCAAAACAACGCAAAAGCGGACTTTTTCCGCAACCTCCTCAGCCGTGCCGCAGGCCACGCGCTACGCCGGGGCTCTGCAGTTCGCTGAATACTGGGGTTTCGCCTTGGTTTTGAAAGGGCGCGGCTTCGAGCCGCGCCGTGAGTCGTGTCAACGAATGACGGCTTTAAAGCCCGCG
>Ga0182024_10015935_pt1 | contig 14316 bp, 11 predicted proteins | sample P32metaG_FD_120480 | JGI IMG/M metagenome (GOLD analysis project Ga0182024, IMG submission 120480) | Permafrost microbial communities from Stordalen Mire, Sweden - P3-2 metaG (Illumina Assembly) | ecosystem: Environmental > Terrestrial > Soil > Wetlands > Permafrost | place: Sweden: Stordalen... | reverse complement strand
GGCGGAGACGCCGGAGATTATCGGCGCGGAGCACCTGCTGGTGCGGCGCGCGCGCAACCGCGAAGTGGGCGAAAAGCTGCTGACGAAGATCCGCGAGTACAAGCGCTATCTGAACCGTTTCGACGGCAGCTTCGACGACAACCCCTCGCCGGGCAACAAGGCCGGCGGGCTGAGCAACATTCTGGAAAAGTCGCTAGGGGCCGTGGCCAAGGGCGGCACTTCGCCGATGATCGACGTTTATGAATACGCCGAGCAAGTGACGGCTCCGGGATTTTGCTTCATGAATACGCCGGGCTACGATCCGGTATCGCTCAGCGGGCTCGCGGCGGGCGGATGCAACCTGATCGCATTCACCACGGGACGCGGCAGCGCGATTGGGTTTCCGACCATCCCGGTGATCAAGATCGCCACTAACAGCGGGACTTACCGGCGCATGCAGGACAACATGGACGTCAACGCGGGCGACATCGCCGACGGGGAACGCACTATCGAAGAGGTGGGGCGGGAGATTTTCGATCTGATGCTGGAAGTGGCGTCCGGACGGCACACTTGCGCGGAGCGGTTGGGGCATAAGGAATTTGTGCCTTGGCGGATTGGGCCGGTGATGTAGGGGGCCTCGAATACAACTGTGTGCGCAACGAACAGGACGCATCCAAGCCGGGCAGGTGTGATTGAGCAACGATTATTGACGGGGGTCCGATAAAGGCAGCAGGAGCCTTCTGCTTCAGGAACTCCGGAGTCTCACCCGGAGTCAAAGACTCAGTGCTTCGACTTCGCTGGTTTGACCGGGAACCGGACGACCTTTCGGCTCCGGTAGACTGGCGTTTCGCAGCGTCGATTATTGCCACCCTGTTTCTGAACTTTTCCTTCTGGATCGCTAATGCCTCCGATCTCTGGATGTCGTGCTCTCTTCCTCTGTATGCGGTTCATGTTGGAGTAGTAGCGTTGCTGATCGCGGCTCTGTTTTTCGTGGGGCCGGCGTTAGCAGCGCAGGCGTCGGCGCGGCCCTTGTTTAGCGCCGTCGAGAACTCGCTCGGATCGATTCCGGCTTACGGAGTGCGCTTTTGCTGCGTGTTGTTCTTGTTGGCGTGGACCGCGAAATCAATCGCGTGGGCGGAATTGTGGCCGCTGCACATCATTCAACCACGGGGGTGGTCCCCAATTGAATCGGGCGCAATCGGCATCGGCCTTATGGGGTTCCTCGCTTTCGCAAGTCTCCAGAGTGTGCAAACGACGGCGACGTTGGCTCTGTTCATCAACAAGCTTGGCGCAGCAATCCTGATTGCAGCGCTGATTTGTGTTCACCACGGTTGGCCAGCGGTGCTGAGAGCGTCTCCGGTTTCTACCGTGCGTCCCGAAGGTTTGGAACTGTGGCAGGGGCTATCGCAACTCGCTTTCTATCTGGCGCCGTCAGTCTTCTTGGCAGCCAGCTTCGGCTACCGAAGCGCTGGACGGAAGACGGTCGCGATGACTGCCTTGATGGGAATTGCCGCGCCCCTTGCGGGAACGCTCATATTGGTGGGCATAATCGGCATCGCCACGATGGAGTCTGGTTTCTACGTACCCAGTTTGGAACCGAACGTCGCCATGGCTTTATGGAGCCACGCCGCGAGTAGCGCCCTGCCGGGACTCATGATGCTGGCCGCAATCACGGCGTTCGGTGCGATACGTTTCGGGATTAGGTCGCTCGTGGAATCCGCATCGATACGTCCTCTCGGAAGACGATGGACGTTGGTCCTGCTCGGATTTCTTGCGGGCGCAATTTTGTTGGTCTCCGCCGATCCATACGCTCCAACCTTTGATCTATTGACGAACGTTCTCGCGGTCGTGCCTGCCGTGCTCATGGCCGATTTCGTCACTCGCTCCTGGCGAGTCGACCCCGTGCGGAGATTCGACTGGATTGGCGTGATCGCCCTACTTGCCGGCTTGGCGACCTTATACGTGCCGGGTTGGATTGTGGGCGCAGACGACAGTCAGTGGTGGCACGCGTGGCTCTTGCCATCGTACGGAGTGGCGTTCCTGGCCTGCCTGTTGGGCCGCACAGTGCGCCGATTCAGATCCACGGCCAAAAATATCCTTGACACCGCCGTTCAGTAAGCCTATACTTACCGTAAGTGACTGCTTACCAATCGGCGCAGCTCGATGCTCTCGGCGACGCCACGCGGCGAGCCATTTTGGACCGCCTGCTCAGTGGGCCCTTGCCTGTTGGCAAATTGGCCGAGGGGTTCCCCGTTAGCCGCCCCGCAATCTCGCAGCACCTGCGGGTTCTGAAGCAGGCCAACCTGGTTATCGACGACGCCTCGGGGACGCGGCGGCTGTATCATCTCAATCCCCAGGGATTCGAGTCACTCCAAGAGTATTTCGACCAGTTTTGGACTCAGGCGTTAACCGCATTTAAGAGAAAGGTGGAAGAACCACTACCTAAGGAGAATCTATGACACCTACAATGGAACCAACGTCCGTCACGCCAGTACGCAAGAGCATCACCGTGAAAGCCAGCGTGGATCACGCGTTTCGCGTCTTTACGGCTGGATTCGACACGTGGTGGCCGCGCTCCCACCACATAGGTAAGTCGCCCATGACGAAGGGCATTATTGAAGGGCGGCCCGGCGGGCGCTGTTACAGTGAACAGGCCGATGGCACGGAATGCGACTGGGGCCGGATTCTGGTCTGGGAGCCACCAGCGCGCTTCGTCATGGCATGGCAGGTGGGCCCGGCGTGGAAGTATGAGCCCGACCTCGCAAAATCGAGCGAGGTTGAAGTGCGCTTCACCGCGGAGCCTGGCGGTTCCACTCGCGTCGATCTGGAGCACCGCTATTTCGAGCGCCATGGCGCCGGCGTAGAGGCTATGCGCGCGGCTACCGATTCGCCGAACGGTTGGAACGGATTACTCGAGCTATTCTGTGCCCGGGCGGAGCATACGAACTGAGAGGAGAGATACGAAGCGACTTTGCCGTACCGGATCGCCTCTCGCGATGTTAGTCGGCCAACAGCGCCCGTGAGACACTAGCATCTTCGAGGCGTTAGCGGTGTATCCTGTAGGCAGGTGCTTTGATGACCGCCACACTTCCAACTCAAGAACAGGTCGACCGGATCGCCCGCGATCTTGCCCCCGATGTCGTCCGCATTCGCATTGACGTGAAGCCGGATTGGAACGAAAATTCGGCGATCTATTTCCGGGTGACCATGTCCGATGAAGCGAGCCGTAAGGATCGCCTCTGGGATGCCACCGAATTGGTGCGTGCGAAGCTTTTTGACGAGCTTCGGCTGGAGGAGCTGGATCATCAACCATACTTCAACTTTCGCAGTAATAGCGAACAAGCGGAATTGCAAGACCCAGCATGGGCATAGCCGAGGATTTACTGCGGCAGGCCGATCACCTCGCCGCCTACGAAGGTCTCCATCCTAGTCAAGCGAGTCTGCGGCGCCCGGTTCCGACAGCCTACTACGCCCTTTTTCATCTGCTGGTTGAGGCGGCCGCACTGCGCTGGAGTGGTTCGCCGGAGGGGCCAAACAGGCGTCGAACGCGGGTTTCGGCACGGCTCCATGAATAGTGTCTCAACCCAGTTCCAGAGGCAGACTTGGCGGGATTGGCACGGTACTCAACAGGCCATACCATCGGCCATCCGGAGAATCGCAAGCGCGTTTGTCTATCTACAACAAGAGGAGCGTCACACGGCAGACTACGACAACCACGCGCACTGGACGACGACAGACGTGGAAAAGATTCTAGAGACGGCCCGTGCGGCTTTTCAAGATTGGCATTCCATTAGCACGGATCCGATGGCTGGCAACTACCTGCTCGCGATGTTGGTCAGCAAACAACGCCCGTGAGAGATTACATCGCCAATCGGTTAGCGCGGGATTGGGCCCAACCTTGGCGTGTTCGCGGCCGCCTCTGATCGGGGCCGTATGAGGAACTCCGAGCCGCCAACGCGTGAATCCCTCCCCGCCTCAGGTATTCTATGGGAATGGAGTTAATCTTCGAAGTTCGCGACGCTGAGGAGGGAGGCTATCGCGCGCGCGCCCTTGGCCATAGCATCTTCACCGAGGCAGAGACATGGGAAGAACTTCGCGCCGATGTCCTTGAGGCAACGTCGCTTCACTTCGAAGACGGCCCGGTGCATCCCCGGCTGGTGCAGCTGCACTACGTAAAGGACGAATTGATTCCGGTCGAAGCCGCATGAAATTGCCGCGAGGCGTATCGGGAGATCGCGTAATCCGCGCACTGGGGCGCCTCGGCTATGACGTGATCCGTCAAAAGGGCAGCCACGCTAGGAGCTAGGCTACGGCACGACGGACCGCCAGTCCATATGATGATTCGTGGACCTGTCGTAAGGAAGCTGGCGGCCGGTTCTGTTCTGTTCTCGAAAGCCGGCATGGAGCTTGTAAGTGTCTGCGGGTCGGCGCCTGTTCCGGGATTCCTGGAATACACGATTGATAGGTGGAAATCTGAGAGCCTTCAGATTGCCGAGCTGGCGCAAAGCCCCGAAGTTGTTCAATAGCTTTGTTCTAAGCCGGTCCAGAATAAGGCGGCGAAAGCAACGGCTCGCAGGCCATGGGCCCGCGCTACCTTGGCCTATTCCTATAAATCGTCCCGCCCTTCATCACAAACACCACATTCCTAACGCTAGTAATATCATCCAGTGGATTCCCCTTCACCGCTACTAAGTCCGCCTGCATCCCCGCTGCAATCGACCCAATCTTGTCACTCAATCCCAGTGACTCCGCCGCCATCGAAGTTCCCGTAATTAGCGCATCCATGGGTTTATCGCCGCCGTCTTTCACGCGGTAGATGAACTCCTCCGCGTTACGTCCGTGCGATCCCGCCACCGCGTCGGTCCCCAGCACAATTTTCACGTGATGAGCGCGGGCGCGTTTGTAGACATCGGCCACCAGCGGCAGTCCCTTTTCCATGTATGCAAAGCCTTCCTCGTTGTAATTGCCGATGCCCAGGAACTTCGCTTTGTTCTCCAAATAATTGTGCAGCACCAGAAAGTTCGGGTCGAAATAGGTTCCATGCGCCACCATCAAATCGAGCGTGGCGTCGTCCAGAAACGTGCCGTGCTCAATCGATGTGCATCCGGCTTCAATCGACGCGCGGGCGCCATCGGATGCATGCGCGTGTACGGCAGAGCGCAGGCCCACCGCCTTCGCCTCGCCACATGCGGCGTCGATTTGCTCCTTCGTCATGGTCATCTTGCCGCCGTCGCGGATGCTGGCCGTGGCGAAGAGCTTGATCACGTCCGCGCCCTGCTGCTTGAGCTGGCGCACCTGCGCGCGAATCTGCTCCGGCGTGCCGCTGGTTTCTGTGATGGGTTGGATGGCGGTGAGAATTCGCGGACCCGGCAACGCGCCCAGCGCGATCAGGTCGCGCAACGGAACGTCGATGGGTTGACCCAGGCTCTGGATGGTGGTGAACCCGCCCATCAGGGTCGCGAAGGCGTTGGCCTCGGTGCGCAGCGCGGCTTCCTGCGGCGTGGTCTTGCTGTTGCGCCCGCCGGGATCGTAGCGGCCGTCCTTATCGAAATACCAGCCAGGATGCGCGTGGGTGTCGATCCAGCCGGGCGTCACGGTCAGCCCGCTCAGGTCGATATCGGGCTTGTGCGAGGCGGCGCCGATGCGCGCGATCTTGCCGTTTTCGACTACGATCTCCTGGTTGCGAAGCACGTGGCCTTTGCCATCGACGATGGTGGTGGTCTTGATGGTGACGGATTGGGCGTTGGCCATGGTGGACAACACACAGAGGAGGAAAATACTCAAACCATTCTTTAGCTTTGGCACAGTGGATTTAGCTTACATCAACTGCGCTTGCGGGGTTCGCAGGGCATGGCCCCGCGCTACTGCGGGTTCGCAGGGCACGGCCCCGCGTAATTATGACTACTTCGCAGGGCATGGCCCCGCGCCACTAGGTGAGCATCGCGACTGGAAACTCCGCCAGTAACTCCGCTACCCGCAACCCCGCCGGGGTCAATCCGGTCAAGACATCGCGCCATTCCGCAGGCGCGCCCTGCGGCAACTCCACGCGCGTATCCGCCCAATCCGTCACCTGGGACATCCACCGCGGCGCCACAACCAGCGCCCAGCGGTCCCCCAGCCGGCGCGCAAACGCGCAGAGATTCGCGGCGAATTGGCCCGAAGCCCGCAGCGGCAAGTATTCGCCCCGTGCGAATAACTGACGGTTGGCCTTGCGGAATTCGAGCGCCTTGTAAGTTACGAACAGCTTAATCTCATCCTGTAGCGGATTGGCCGCCAGCTCGCGGACCAACGAGATCCGGTCCTCCGAGTCGCGCCGGTGCAGGCTTTCGAGCAGCGCCATGCGCCGCTTATAGTCCACTGGCCGCCGGTTATCGGGATCCACCAGGCTGAACTGCCACAACTCGGCGCCCTGGTAGAAATCCGGCACGCCCGGCGACGCGATCTTGATCACCAACTGGCTTAGCCCATTGACGGCTCCGTAGCGCGCGACGGTCCGTTGAAATTCCACAAAATCGGCGCGGAAGGGCGAATCGCCGGCTAGAATGCGGTCCACGAATTGCTTTACCGCGGCCTCGTATTCTTCATGCGGCGCGATCCAGTTGCTGTTCTGCTTGGCCTCGCGCAACGCCTTCACCAGAAACTCTTTCACGCGCTCGGGAAGGGCCTGCTCTTCAGTGTCGGTCGTTGGCCACGCGCCCAGCAGGGTCTGATAAATCAGTACCTCCTCGCTGGCGCACGGCGCGGTCACGCCGTCCACGGGCAATTTGTGCTGCGCGTTCCAGCCCATCCACAGGTCGAGGCGCCGCTCCCATTCGCCGGGCATTTCGGTGAGCACATTAAGGCGGGCGCGCAGATCCTCGCCGCGCTTGGTATCGTGCGTGGCGGTTGCGTTCATCGTGTCCGGCCACTCTTCCAGGCGCCGGCGGTTGAACTGGTGGAATTCGTCGAGCGTTATCGGCGGCTTCTCGCGCAACGGGTCGCCACCCACTTCGTTGAGGGAAAGCAAAGCGTTGCTGCGATACGCCGCGGTATCTTCGACGCCCTTGGCCATCGCAGGTCCGGAGAATTGCTGCCAGCGCATTACGAAGTCCAGCCAGTTGCCGTGGCGGTCGGCGAGATATTCGGGTGGCTCCAGCAACAGCACGGCACGCAGAAACTCGAAGGCGGCATCGCTCACCGTTTCGGGCGACGTGCGCCGCCGGGCCAGATCGATGGTCCGCTGAATGTAGCCGCGGTCGTTGTCGGCGATGCGGTCGTTATGTATATACGTGCGGTATACCGGCAGGCAAGCGGTCATCTCCACGAAGGCATTCGAAAGCTCGGACACCGGAATATCGCGCGCCTGGCGGTGGTGCGCGGCCAGTGCGCAGAGACGATTGACCAGCGCCTTCACGTCGCCGGCGAAGAGCCTCTGCATCACGAGCTTGTTGCATTGGTAGCAGACTTCGGCGAAGGGCATGGCGTCGCCGGTCCGCTGGTTGTAGATTTCCTGCAGCCGCGCGAGGCCGGCCGGCTCGATGAAAACGCCGTTCAGCGCGTTGAGAAAATCGTAGCCGGTGGTTCCGCTTACCGGCCAATCGCGCGGCAGCTGCTCGTCGCGCCCCAGAATCTTCTCCACCACAATATAGAAGGACTCGGCGCCGCCGGCCGCGTTCTGCAACCGCTTGAGGAAGCAGCCCGGGTCCCACAAGCCGTCGATATGATCGACGCGCAGGCCCGTCACCTTGCCGCTGCGCACCAATTCCAGCGTCTTGCGGTTGCGGTTGTCGAACACTTCGGGAGCTTCGATGCGCAGCGCCACCAGCTCGTTGATATCGAAGAATCGCCGGTAGTTGATCTCCTCGTAGCCGATCTTCCAGTAGGCCAGGCGGTAGGCCTGCTGCGCCAGCAAGCGATCCAGATCGTCCACCGAATCCGCGAAGAATAGCAGTGCGTCGTCCACCGCGTGTTTGACCTCCGGCTCGGTCTGGTAGGCGCGCCATAACGCTTCCTTCAGCCCGTCTTTCTCGCGGCGCCGCTGGGAAACGCGGTCCGGGGATTCGTCGTCGCGATCGGGCAGCCGCGCCAGATTGCGCATGATGGCGCCGACGCCATCCACATCGTGACAGCGGCTCAGCACCGTGGCGTACGATTTCGGATCGAGCGGAAGCCGCCGGTCGAAATAGCGGACGTACATGCCGGTGTCTTCGAACTTGAGCGTGAATTGCCGGGCCGCCAGCACGTTGCCATAGAGATCGCCCAAGACCGGCAGCAGCACGCGGTTCTCCTGCAGGAAGGCCGCCTTGGCCGCGGGCGGATGCCAATCGATATCGAAATACGCCGCGTACTCGGAGGCCTTGCCGTTTTCGAGCACATCCATCCACCACGGGTTCTCATAGCTCGCGGCCATGTGGTTGGGCACGGTGTCCAGCAGCAGACCCATGCCATAGTGGCGCAGCTTCTCGGCCATCTCATCGAAATCCTCTTCGCTTCCCAACTCGGGATTCACGCGCAGCGGATTGGTGATGTCGTAGCCATGCGAGCTGCCGCGGCGCGCTTTGTAGCGCGGCGAAGAGTAAAGATCGGTGACGCCCAGCTCGCTGAGGTATGGCGCCAGGTCGCGGCCATCCACAAAGCGGAAGCTGGGGTTGAACTGCACGCGGTAGGTGGACCCGGGCTGAGTCATACAACGGCCTCCAGAAGTTCGTTGAGGGCGTGCGCCGGAATGCGAATCAGCTCCGGCGCGTGCGTCAATTCATAGGCGAGCTTGCGCAATGCATGGTCGATGAGGAAGATCCGAATCAGCGCGCGAATCTGCTCCGGATTCTGCGGCAGCAGCTCGGATATTCCGGGCGCGGCGAGGTACGCCGCCAGAAACTCGGAGCCCGCCGTGCGCGACCACGACTTGGCCCATGCCTCCAGCGCGCCGAGCGATTCCGGCCTGGGATCCACTCCCGGCGCCTGCTCGTACAATGCCGCCTGGGCGGCGTGATAGAACGAATCGAGCATCCCCGCCACGTCCTCCAGCGGCGAGCGCTTGATGCGGCGCTCGCTGAGCGGGCGGCTGGCGTCGCCTTCAAAATCGATGGTCACAAAGTCCTTGCCGGTGTAGAGCGCCTGCGCCAGGTGATAGTCGCCGTGAATGCGGATGCGCGCCGCGGCGAACCGGTTGTCGCGCAAATAACGATAACGCTCGTGAATGGCGCCCTGGCGGCCGAGGGCGGCTTTTGCCTCTTCGCGCACCGCGTCCGGCAGCTGGTCGAGCTTGAGTGAATCGAGGTGCAGGCGCAACTGCTCCATGGTGCGGCCCATCCGCGCCAACAGTCCGTGATACAGTCCGTGCCGGTAGAAATCGGTATAGGGCTCGGGCGCAAACGCCGGGTCTTCGCGGCGCGCGGCCAGCGCCAGATGCATCTCCGCGGTGCGCACGGCCAGCAGGCGCACGAATTCCAGGTAAGAGGCCATCAACTCGCGCGCCGGATCGAGCGGCGTGGCTTCCGGGGTCTCCGGGGTGGTTTGATCCAGAGGCCCGGCCGCGCTACGCGCCAGTGCGTGCTCGAAGAATAATCCCAGATGGTGCAGGGTGTATTGATAGGCTTCCGAGCCCTGCCGGACGAAACCGTGCAGCAGCGCCATCACCATGCTACCGCCGTCCGCGGTGCGGTATTCAATGCTTCCAGCCAGCGGGGCGGCATGCAGGAACTTCTCTTCGGTGAGCATGGCGCCGATCTCCCGCTCAGGGTTCGGCCCCTCCTCGATTTTGCGTAGCGCCTTGAACGCGAAACGGTCGCCGAAGAAGACCGTGGTGTTGTCCTGATCGGTTTTGGATAGCGATGGCTCGAGCGCCGGCCGGTCCTCGCCCCACAATGCGCGGAACGCCCGCGTGTGCGAAGCGACCAGCTCTCCGCGCTCGCCCGCGAACCGTTTGCGGCGCACGATCGCTCCCAGCAATTCGTCGCAATACTCGCGGCTTTCGAGGCCGCTGTGCAGAAATCCTGTAGATCCATCCGGCGCTTGCAGCTGGGCCAGCACGCGCTGGAGATCGGGGTCGTCTTTATGCGCGTCGCTATGCGCGTCGTTGTGCGAGCCGGCGCGCGCGACGGCGAGCGGCAGCGTGTACAACTCCGGTTCGCCGTCGCTATATTCCACGCGAATCAGCAGCAGGTATCCACCGGATTTCGGCAGCCGCACAACGTCGAATATCTCCGTCAACCGAATGGCGCGATTCTTGCCGCGGAACCATCGGCGCGCGCGCAGGAACGCCGGCATCATGCGATTGAGCGCCGCGCGCACGGGCCGCGAAAACACGTTTTCCAACGATTCGAGGGCAATCACAAGCGGCGGCCCGCTGGTGAGCCGCAGGGTCTCTTGGGTAGCCTCTTTCGGATGCAGCGCAAACCAGTAGAATGCGTGCGGACCCAGCGAGAGGAAGTAAGGCTTGTCCGTAATCGCCGGGAACTCCGTCTTGCCGAACAGCTCCTGCGGCACCATTCCCTGAAACTTCGCCAGCGCCATCTCACAGCACTGCGCGAAGCGCGAGAGATTCGCCACCACCAGCACGTTCTCGCCCTCGTAGCTGCGGACGAATGCGAGAATGCGGCGGTTGTCGGGATACAGAAACTCGATGGAGCCGCGGCCCAGCGCGCGCAACTGCTTGCGCTGCGCGAGCACGCGTTTCATCCACCATAGCAGCGAGTGCGGATTGTTCTGCTGCGCCTCCACGTTGAGGGCTTCGTAGTGATATTCCGGGTCGATAATCGCGGGCAGATAAAGACGCTGCGGATTGGCGCGCGAAAAGCCGGCGTTGCGGTCGCCCGACCACTGCATGGGCGTGCGCACGCCGTTGCGGTCGCCCAGATAGAAGTTGTCGCCCATGCCGATTTCGTCGCCGTAGTAAATCACGGGCGTGCCGGGCAGCGAAAAGAGCAGCGCATTCATCAGCTCGATGCAACGGCGGTCGTTGTCGAGCAATGGCGCCAGGCGGCGGCGGATTCCCAGATTAATCCGCATATTCCGGTCCTGCGCATAGACGCGGTACATGTAATCGCGCTCTTCGTCGGTGACCATTTCGAGCGTCAGCTCGTCGTGATTGCGCAGGAACAGCGCCCACTGGCACGAATCCGGAATGGAGGGCGTGAGCTGCAGAATCTCGGTCACGGGATAGCGGTCTTCCATGCGCGTCGACATGAAGAGGCGCGGCATGAGCGGGAAGTGGAACGCCATGTGACATTCGTCGCCCGCGCCGAAATACGCAATGGCGTCTTCCGGCCACTGGTTGGCTTCCGCGAGCAGCATTTTGCCGATGTGTTGCGAATCCACGTGGGTGCGGAGCTCCTTCAAGAACCCGTGGGTCTCCAGCAGGTTTTCGCAGTTGGTGCCCTCGCGCTCGTAGAGGTACGGCACGGCGTCCAGGCGCAGGCCATCCACGCCCATGGCGAGCCAAAAATCCACCGCGTTGAGCATGGCGGTGTGGACGTCCGGATTGTCGAAGTTCAAATCCGGCTGGTGCGCATAGAAGCGGTGCCAGTAGTAGGCTTTCGCCACCGGGTCCCAGGTCCAATTCGACATTTCGAAATCTTTGAAGATGATGCGGGCTTCGGTGTAGCGCTCGGGCGAATCGCTCCACACGTAGTAGTTGCGCCAGCGCGAACCGGCGGCGGCGCGGCGCGAGCGCTGGAACCAGACGTGCTGATCGGACGTGTGGTTTAAGACCAGCTCGCTGATTACGCGCAAGCCGCGATTATGGGCTTCGCGCAAAAACGTCTGGAAATCGCGCAGAGTTCCGTAGGCGGGGTGCACGTTGGAGTAATCGGAAATGTCGTAGCCATCGTCGCGCCACGGGGAAGGGCAGAACGGCAGCACCCAGATGGCGGTCACGCCGAGGTCCTGCAGATAATCGAGCTTCAGCGTGAGGCCGGCGAAATCGCCCATGCCGTCGCCATTCTGGTCGAAAAAGGCGCATACGTGGACCTCGTAAACAATTGCATCCTTGTACCAAAGGGGATCGGGAGCGAGAGCTGTAGGATTCGGCATCAGTGGCACGGCTATTAAGGCGCAAGATTATGGAGCAAGGTTCTGATGCAAACATCGTACCCAAATCGCGGCCCGCCGTAGTGTATAGTGTGATTCGGCACAGACGGAACAAGAGAGGCGGAACGATGCGGGTTTACTTAGCTTTGCTTGGATGCACTTGTCTGTTGGGCCTGACAGCGGCCTGCACTTTCGGCACAGGATCGATTGCCGTTGGCGGGGCCCCCGGTACGCAGCAAGCCAACGCGCAAGCGGTGAAGGATACGGAAGCAGCCTGGCTGAGAGACACGGCCCTTAAAGACCCTGCCAGGTTCGCGAGCTATTACGCCGAAGATGCGCTGGTGTTGTCGCCGAATGCGCCGCTGGTCGCCGGAAAGGATAAGATTCAAGCGGGTCTGACAACCCTGATGGCGGACCCCAACTTCGCGCTAACCTTCCATTCCACGCGCGTAGAAGCTTCGAATGGCGGTGACATGGTTTACACCGTCGGAACATATTCAAGGACCGTGTCGGACCCGAAGAGCAAGCAGCCGGTCACCGACAAAGGTAATTACCTGACTGTCTGGAAGAAGCAGGCCGACGGGAATTGGAAGGTGGTGACGGACATGGACAATTCCGAATTGCCCGCCGCCGCGGCCGCGCACTGAGCTGGGAACTCGCCGGCGACCGTTAGAAGCTGTGAAAGAGTCGCTGAGATCGCCGGGTTGACAGACGAAAGCGGCCTTATCATGGATGTCCCACGTTGGGTGTTTCACGGCTTTTGAGGGAGCGGCTTAGGGAGCGATCACGGGAGTCAGGCGATCTGTTGTATAGTATGATTCAGTACAAGAACGAGTTCTGAGTTAGACCGATGAGACGTTACAGAAGCTTGATGGGGTGCGCCTGTCTGTTTGGCCTGACGGCCTGCGGTCCGGCGGTGGCTCCGGATACGCGGGAGGCCGATATCCGAGCGGTGAAAGACGTCGAAATCGCGTGGGCGAAAGATGCCGCCCTCAAAGACCCCGCCAGGTTCGCGAGTTACTACTCCGCCGTGGACGCGGTGGGTCTTTTCCCCAATTCCCCGCCTGTCGTTGGCAGAGACGATCTTCAAGGGGCGTGGGCCACTATGATGTCCGACCCCAACTTTGCGCTCAGCTTTCAAGGCACGCAGGCGGATGCTTCGAAAGGCGGCGACATGGTCTACACGGTGGGAACGTATTCCTTGACCGCGTCTGACCCGAAGAACAAGAAGCCGGTCACCGACAAGGGTAAATATATGACCGTGTATAAGAAGCAGGCGGACGGCACATGGAAAGCCGTGGCGGATAGTATTAACTCCGACCTGCCCGCCCCGGGGGCGTCGCGGTGAGGGCTATTTCAGGCTTATGATGCGCTGGCACCCAATCACGCACCGGTCCCGCACGCGGCTTGAGGACCGAAGGCAGCCGCAGGAACCACAAGTTGTTTCCCAGGTTGTTTCCCAGGTTGTTTCCCACATAGAAATCGCACGGCTGGCGTATTCCTATTGGGAAGCGCGCGGGCGCCAAGGCGGGTCGGCCACCGAAGACTGGTTCCGCGCCGAAGGGGAGCTACAGGCAGCTATTGCCGCTGGCGGATCCCGGTCCATCGAAGCAGACAGGTCAGCGCCAGGAGCATCGCCAAGGAGTAAAGAGTATTCGCCATAGAAGGTGTCATAAGTCCATTTCACCTCAAACGCCGTGCGGTTTCGAGTGCCCTCTGTACTAGCCGGGTACCTCGTACCATTATTAGGATATTTCCGGAGTGGTATATTGCACGTTCTGCAAATAGTTGCGTAGCCCGCAGTGGATGCGCAGGTCTGCGGCTTCCCTGAGGTGAACGTTGGTCACCAGGTATCCAAGGCATCCGACGACCGAGCACATCGTGAGTGCGAACATTTGGTAGTTCATAAGCTAATGGTTCTATTTCACTCTAAAACGGCCGACTTTTCGAGTGCTGGGGGTACCAGCGGAGTACGGTGTGGCTGCGCCGTAGCGCGGGCCCCGTGGCGATGGCTCACCGCAACTCCCTGATTCTGCACGGTGGTTTTCGGGTGTCAATCGAGAATCGAAGCGCGTTCACATGAGTGTGAACGCTGCACGCATGAGTGCGTGCGCCACGTGCTTTCGGTTGACAGATATAGCAGAAGAATGGCCAGCGGGGCGCAGACGCAAAACCAACCAGCGACGGCATGTGCTGCAAGCGTCCAAATGCTGCCGAGGAATTGCCATGCTTCGGAGTGAACTCCAGCGGCGGCACCAGTCCCTACCTGCGTACCTGCGGCGCCGCGGAGTTCACTCCGAAGCATGGCAATTCCTCGGCAGCATTTGG
>Ga0182024_10015934_pt1 | contig 14318 bp, 12 predicted proteins | sample P32metaG_FD_120480 | JGI IMG/M metagenome (GOLD analysis project Ga0182024, IMG submission 120480) | Permafrost microbial communities from Stordalen Mire, Sweden - P3-2 metaG (Illumina Assembly) | ecosystem: Environmental > Terrestrial > Soil > Wetlands > Permafrost | place: Sweden: Stordalen... | reverse complement strand
GACAGGTAGCAGAATGCCGCGCTTTGATTAAAGTCATCGCCTCGCATACAACAAAGACGATTCAACTTGTTTCGAAGTAACTCAAACTTACTTTTTCAGCACCGTCACTCGTGCGTGCCGTGTCGCGACTCATCGCGACACCTCGCGACAGGTGAGCTAGTGCTGGACCAGTACTATTTTCTCTTCGGTACTCGGCTCCGCACGCTCGGTCTTTTGCTCGGTGGCCAGCAGGTTCTTATTGAGCTCCTCCAATTCGCGCAGGTTGTCGAGGGTCTGGTCTATCTTGAGCCCCGCCACGAAGTGGATTCCTTCTTGCCGGCAATAGCAGACTTCGCCCAGCATCATCCAATCGTCGCCTTCCACCTTAACGGCTGCGTTCACCGGAATTGGCCGGTGCAGCACGAGTTGCAATCCGTGACCGGAAAACTCAATCGCCTGAGCAGGGCCGCTGGTCTCAGCGCTCCCTAAAACGGTCAGTTCAACCGGCTTGTCCGTGCGAATGCGCGCTTCCCTACGACGTTCCATAGAAGGATTATCGGCCGGATAGCGCGTTACTGTATCTTAGGGAAAACGCTTACTTCGCCGTAAATAATAACCACACCGCCAAGCCGATCACAGCCGGAAGCAGGATTTCGGCCCAGTCCTGCCACAGGGCCAGCCAGCGGTTGGGGGCCTTAGGCAACTCCCGGCGAGCCTCTTGACGAAGTGAAGTGGACAGGCGCGAACGGAGACTCGAGGGCAGGCCGCGAATGGCCCGAACGATCTCCTCCTTGCCCTTGCGGTCGGCGATCAGAATGGTCGCCGAATTGATGCTATTGGTGGATTGCTCGAGCTTCTTGCGCAGCGGAGGCGGGACGTCATCGACGGAACGGAACACTTCGGTCTTATTTCCGACGGAAATGAAAATGGTGGAGCTTTTCAAAGTTACGCGAGACATCCGTAGTTCCTCGGGCTCAGGTGGCGACGGCGGCTGGCAGTTTAGCAAGACTCACCGACAACCCCTCCCCCTTTGCCTGTTCCAATATAACCTCTATGAAGCCCAGGGCGGCCTTGGATAGCGCTTTATCCTTGCGATAGATCAAAGCCACTTTCCGCAACATCGGCTCGGGCCCAAGCGACACGCCACATAGCTTACCACTAGCGACTTCCTCCCGGCAATGGGAGGCGGCCAGGAACGAGAGTCCCAATCCCGCCATCACAAAACGTTTGATCATTTCGGTGGAATCAAGTTCCATGGAAATCCGCAGTTCGCCCTCCACTGGCTCCAGCCACGTGTCCAGCCGGGCCCGCGTCGTGCCTGTCTTGGGAAGCAGCAGCTGATAGCCGTTCAGATCGCGGGGCGTGACCCATTTCTTACCCGCCAGAGGATGTTTCGCGGGCGTTAGTAATATAATCTCATCGGAATGGATCCTGGCGATTTGCAGCTTTTTCTCCTGCACCGGCAGTTGCGTGATGCCGAAGTCGGCCAGATTGTTCAACACCGCTTCCACCACGCGGGCGCCGTAGGAACGATCCACTGACAACTGGACATTCGGAAACATTTTCTTGAACTCCGAAAACACCAGGGGTAGAACATAAATGCACGTGGCTTCGTTGGCCGCGATCACCAATTCGCCGCGCGGAACCCGATCCAGCTCATTGATGGTGTCCTGGGCCCGCCGCCTTAAATCGAGGATCTTCTCGGCATACTCGGCGAAGATTTTTCCGGCGGCGGTAAGCGAGATTTTCGTTCCCAGACGCTCGAACAATGTAGTGTTCAGCTCCTGCTCGAGCTGGCGCACCTGAGCGCTGATGGCCGGCTGCGTACGGTAACAGGTTTGCGCCGCCTTGGAAAAGCTCTTCAAGCGGACTATTTCGAGAAACGTATGCAGTTGATCGAGATCCATCAGGAGACCCGCCAGGAACGCTCACCGGGATGGTCGGATTTCTTTATTGTACCAGGATGGTTTTCTACATATGGTTTTCTACACAACGTGGCCCAGGCCTTCGGCTGCCAAGGATTTTTCCGCGCTGTTAGTAACTGTTAAAGAAAAGTTCGGACCTCGCCGTGCATAGGATTTTGGCGGCAGTTCTTGAAATCAGCACGAAGGAGAACCCAAACCCATGAGAGCCAACGCTTTGAAGAACACTATCAACTCCGGCGCGAAGGTGGTTGAAAGCATCGCCGCGTCCAAAGACGTAGTTTCCGACGCGCTTCAAGAGGGAAAAGATACCGTTTCGCAATTCTTGAAGGACACTCGCCACACGGCCGAAGACCTGCTGGGCGAGGCCACCCACAAAATCAAGCGCTTCCCAATCGGCTCCGTGCTGATGGCATTCAGCGTCGGAGCGCTGTTTGGCGTGCTGATTTCCCGCAACGGTCGACGTTGAATCTGTAGCTTGTTCGACTCGCTGTACAGTACCGCCGATTCGCCCGGTCCCGAATAATTGCGCGCCAGGAAGCGGTCCCGTTTCGCCTCTGCCGGCAACTTTTGCTTCGGCCAGAAGCGACTCCTTGGCGGGCAGATTGTGTTAGCCTAAGTGCTACCCTAAAAGGACAATTGCATGCGACGATTTTTCGTTGGCGTCAGTAATTTGGCATTTGCCTCACGTCTCCGGATTTCCGGTTTTGCTTGCATTTTCCTCTGCTCCTTGGTCGCCGCTCAAGACAAGAATTCCTCGCCAATTCCGGAGCCGTTGGCGGTCTTTGCCGGGCAGCCCATCTACCAAGACCAGCTTTCGGCCAACTCAAAGCTGCAACTGGAAAGGATGATGCAGCAAGTATATGGGGTGAAGCGCGCGGCGCTGCAAAACGTTTTAAATCAGAAATTGGTGGCGGCTGAGGCGAAGAAAAGAGGCCTCACCAACGAGGAACTCTTCAAGACGGAGGTGGATTCTAAGGTGGCCGATGCCTCCGACGGTGAGCTGAGCGCCTATTATCAAGCACGTCAAGGCAGTATCAATCAGCCCTTGGACGAGGTCAAGGATAAGATCCGGCAACAAATGAAAACCGAGGCGATTCAAAAGGCGCGGTTAGCTTATATGCAGGGGCTCATGCAACAGGCCGTTAACGATGGAAGCCTTGTCCTCTTGCTGAGCCCGCCCAAGTTCGAAGTGCCGGTCGATCCAGCGCGGCTCCGGGGAGACCCCAAGGCGCCGGTGACCATTGTCGAGTTCTCCGATTTCAGTTGTCCCTTCTGCCGGAAAGCCGAGGCCACCCTCAAAGAGTTGCTGGCGAAATATCCTGGAGGGATCAAGGTGTCCTATCGGGATTTTCCCCTCAGCCAGATCCACCCCCGGGCGGAGTTGGCAGCCGAGGCCTCTCGTTGTGCCGGCGAGCAGGGCAAATACTGGGAGTACCATGATCTGCTATTTGCCAATTCGGACAAGCAAGACCGTGGCGATCTGATCGAGCACGCACGCACGCTCAAGCTGGATGAGCAGCAGTTCGATGCCTGCTTGAGCGGTGGCAAGTACAAACGGGAAATCCAGCGCGATATGCAGATGGGAGCGAGCAGCGGCGTTTCCGGCACACCCGGATTTTTTGTCAATGGCACTTTCCTCAACGGCGCTCAACCTGTGGACGTTTTTGAGAAGATCATCGATCAGGCATTGGCATCACCCGCGAAGCCGGCCAAATAACCGCTCCCTCCTTCGCACGCTATGGCGGGCACGCTCCACTGCGACGAAGCTTGTTGCGTGACTGGCGCCGCGAGGTCTTTTGGAAGCCGCTATCGCGCCATGGCGGTCTTCGTTGCAGAGTGACCCCTTGAGCACACGTGCCCTGACACTCTGCTCGCTGACCAGTGTGTGCCCAGTTGCTGCTCAGACCGGCGTGCAACCTAATGCAACGATGCCACTTGCTTACGCGCGGTTTATTGCCAGGCTGGGGCCACACCCAACCGCGACCGTAAGAGAATCGCGTCTTCAAGGGTGCACTGCTGGACAGACCCGGGGGAGAGAAGACATACGGCGGACCCGACGCGATCGCGGAGGATCGAGGCGGGTCCGCCGAAAAGGAGGGCCAATTGCGAGCTATATTTTACATACTCGCTATATTTGTAAGCACGGTGCTGCCGACTGCGCCGGCTGGATCCAGGCAGCTACCCGCGCCAGTCTCGCCAAGCACGGTGTGGCCGTCTCCCGCGCGAGGCAAGGCCAGGATACCCGCCATATCTGCCTTGAGCAGGTTCGGGGGATTGAAGTCCCAGTTGGCAAATAGAGCGTATGACTTACTGTCGTTCGGGCTGACGTAAGCCGTTACGGTATGCGGATCGTAGCCGGCACTCATTCCGTTAACACAGGGCACGTCGGCCCAATCCGCGAGGGTGGGGGCCGTGCCTCCGGTGCCGCCAGCGGACGGCATCTTCAAAACCTGGAACTCGCTGCCACCGAACTCTCCGGTAACGACCGCCAAGTGCTGAGATCCAGGGGCCACTGCACTTCCAGAAGGCCCAGCAGAGTCAGCGGCTGTGCTTAGAAATGCAAAGTTTGTAGTTGGGGCGCTCCATGAGCCCGGCGAGCCTGGCGTGTAACTCGCTTGCGACAGATCAGTGAGCATAATGGCGTTCGGAAAAGAAAACTCGAGCGGCGCTATCGCAATACGGGTGGTGCAATCCACAGCGTTCGAGTCCGGTTCGCCTGTGGTGCCCGAAAAAAACATGTCGTATTCGGTAGTCAAATTCCCACCGGCGTCGAATCGGACGACGGGGAAGACGCTGTTTTCGTTCGCCGACAGGATCAAGCTGTCGGGGGCATCGACCACGATGTTTTCCGAGACTTCATATTGCAGAGGGAAGGGCGCGCCGAACGTGTTGGTCGACAGATTCAACACCTGCAGAGCCGAGCCGCTTGGGCTGGGGGTGTATCCCATAGTAATCACGGCCTGATTGGTGCTGGAATTGATCGCTACGCCGCAATTATAGCAATCACCGCCCGAGAACCCGGCCTGAATATTTGCTGAGCTCGTCGAGGTAGTGACCGTGTTAGCTGGGGGTGCGCTGACAGTATACACGTTGGTGTCGTTAGAGACGCAGACCGCTTCGCCGGTCGCGGGATTGCCGGCGCAGGAGTTTACTGCGTCGGTTGTAGCAATCGAGGCGGGCGCTACGGCAGGGCCGCCGCCAGTCTCCACTTGGACGACTTCAAAACCTGTCCGGGCTACTGCCCACGCGCCATTCGGGACATAGGCGAATACGGGAGCCGGCCCGGTCAGGGGAGCGACCACCCCGAGCGAGCTGGCTGGCACGCATGCCTCGAGCGATCTGCTGGAGCCGGTGACTTGCACATAGGAACAGTTGCTGCTGATGAAATCGGTGTCGCTGCCCGCGGAGTCGCTAACCTGAACATAGTAATTCCCTGTAACGAGCGAAGCCGGGATCGTCACGTTCACGCGCTCGCTGCCGGGCAGAATTTTTACGAGGCTGTTGGCGCTGTCGGAGGCGACGGCGGCTCCGCCGCAAGTAGCCGCCCACGTGACGGTGACATTGGCGGGAGTGGTGTCGCCGGCCGGCCAGCCGGTGGTGACCGTGACGTTGACATTAGTCCCCACCGTCCCCGAGGATGGGGTCGTGTCTGAGCCTTGTTTGACTGCGGCTTGGGCCGCGGGAATCAGCAGGGAGCACGCCACCACCAGAACGAGGGGAAGCGCGCTGGTGCGCATCAAACCGGTCAGCTTTCGCAAAATTACCCGCGCATGCAGCCGCCGCGAGATGCCGAAGCAGACCAGCATCCCGAGCAACATCCAGGAGACGTAAGCCGGCTCAGGCACTGTGGCGCCGGCCTCGGTCGCGTAGATGATCGCCAGGTCGCCATCAGCCAGATCCGGTGGTGAGGAAGGCAAAATGGTGGCGCTAAAGCTGGAATTAATCGTTTCCGTCGATGTATCGCATGGCGAGGCACTATCGATGCAATACGTGATCGTGGTGGGGCTGAACGTACCCGTCAGGGTAGCTTCGGTCGGTTGCGGGCTGGCGCCCCCGATCCCGATCCCCGAACCGTTATAGGACAAGCCATCGGGGGCCAGCGTGAAATACGACGAGGGTTCCGTTACACTCGAGCCGTCGGAAAAGTCAATCGTCAAGCTGAGGCTCGAGAGGTTTACGGGAGTTGAAACCGGGAACGTGGTGTCCCCCGAGGAATTCACCCCGGTACCGTTGAATATGTCAAATTCACCGGTGCTGCCGGGACTAGTAACATCCCATGAAACATAGCCAATCGGAACCGTGTCCCCAAAAACGATGGACGAAATCAAGAAAACAGTCAAACAAAGCAGTGTGGAAACACGTAGCATTCAGATTCTCCCTTTTTGCGCCCAAGTCGCTTACTGATTTTAAGGACACTCATATATAACACCTATGGGAATGGCGAAACAAGCCTTTACCTTACAAGAAAGTACCAGTACTACCTATGCGTTAGGTCCGCTCCAGACCTATAGATAATGCGGTAGTCTCTTAACTAACGACTACGTCCGGAATACCTGCAAAGCAGATGAAGAGTAAATGATGTTTGAGTCCGATCGTTCGAGAATCCCGACCCGCCTGCTTTCCCGAGCCCTGCGATCGATTTCGTTCTTGACGCTGACGTTCTCGCTGGCAAGCTGTCATCGGAGCTCGAGCTATTACACTGACCGCGCTGACAAGCTCTCTTCCGCTGGCAAGTACGCGGATGCCGCTCTGACCTATCGCAAAGCGATTCAAACCAACGCTTCGTACGGTCAGGGTTACGCGGGGCTTGGACTCACGGAGTTGAAACTCAGCCAGTTGCGCGAAGCGTACCGCGATTTAACGCGAGCCGTGGATCTGCTTCCGACCCGCGACGATATCAAGGTGACCCTCGGCGATCTAATTACGAGCGGTTACTTTGCGGACCAGCGCCGTCCCCAGAGCCTGCATGACCAATTGAGCAAGCTTGCCGATCCGCTCATGCAGAAAGATCCCTTCGACGGATTGCGATTCAAAGCCTATCTGGCCGCTTCCGATAACGATCCCACGGCGGCGGAGCAATTCTTCGAGAGGGCCAACGCGATCAAGCCCATGCATCCGGCACTCATCTTTGCCTGGTCTGAGATGCTCTTTCTCACCAATCAGTTCGAAAAAGGAGAAAGGCTGGCGCTGGATCTGATCCAGAAAGACAAGACTTTTTCGCCTATATACGATCTGCTGGCGAGCCAATACATGCGCGCGCACCGGCCCGCTGACGCCGAGAAGTTGCTCGCAACGAGAGTAAGCGAGAACCCAAAGGCCGCAGAATCCAGACTGCGGCTGGCCTCCTTTTATGCAAATACGGGACAGCGTGAGCAGATGAGTGCGGTGTTACGCCGTATGCTCGATGATCCTCAAGGTTTGCCGCGGGCCCATATGCAGGTAGGCGACTTCTATAACGGCCGCCAGGAGTGGGACGACGCGATGCGCGAGTATCAGGCGGGTGCGAAGGCCGATCCAAAAGAACAGACTACTTACCTCAAAAGAATTACCAGCGTGTACCTGGCGCAAGGGAAGGGAGACCAAGCGTCGGCCGTGGTGCATGAAATCATGAAGGACGAGCCGGCGAATGAAGAAGCGAGCGGGGTAAATGCCTCATTGCTCCTGAAGGCGGGGACACCCGAAAAACTCGATTCCGCCGTGGCTGAGTTTAAGAAACTGGTCAACCGGAGCCCGGACAATCCCATCTGGCATTACAATCTCGGGCTTACCTACCTGGCGAAGAAGAATCCAGAAGCCGCCCGCGCCCAATTTGAGGAAGCGATCAGGTTGAAAAGGGATTATGTGCCGCCGCGCCTGGCCCTGGCTGATATGAGTCTGGAACGGAATGCTTACCAGGGAACGCTACGGTATGCTAACGAGGCTTTGGCATTGAGGCCCAATCTCCCCCAGGCAATGCTGTACCGCTCGGCAGGGCTGATGGGCATGGGCAATTACAGCGAGGCACGCGCCCAGTTGGAACGCCTGGAACAGGTTTCGCCCAGCAACCGGGAGGCGCAATTGCAATTCGCGCTGCTCGAATTGGCGGAGAAACGTTATAAGGACGCCGAGGAGCACTTTCGAAAAATCTACGATGGCTACCAGCGCGACCCTCAAGCCTTGAGCGGCATAATCAAGACCTATATGGCGGAGGGCCGTCGCGATGTAGCCTACCAATTCCTAATCGACGAGTCGAAGAAAGCGCCGTACTCCGAGGCCGCGCATCTTCTGCTGGCCGACGTGGCTCTCAGCCTTGCGAAATATCAAGTGGCTCTCGGTGAATACCAGCATCTTCTGGAGAGACATCCAAAATCCGCCGATCTGTACGTTCGGGTGGCTTCCGCTTACCGCGCTAAGCATGACGATGCTAAGGCCATTGCCAGTCTTCAAACCGCCCTCCAACTGAACTCGCATGAACCAGCGGCTGCGGCGCTTCTGGCGAGCTTGCTGGAGGATTCGGGCCGCAAACTCGAGGCAATTACTTATTACCGGCTCGCTCTGACTTCCCAGCCCGACAATTTGACGGCGATGAATAATCTGGCATTCCTCATCGCCGACGTTGGAGCCAGTCCTGATGAAGCGCTCAACTTGTCGCAGCGAGTGGTAAAGCAAGCGCCTCAGCAGCCTGATTTTGCCGATACGCTGGGATGGATCTATCTCAAAAAGGGCATGACTGACGCAGCGCTTGGGGTTTTCAGGAATCTTGCCCGGAAGTACCCCGAGAAGGCAACGTACCGCTATCATCTCGGGCTGGCGCTGCTACGGCATGGAGACAAAGCTAACGCCCGGAGCGAATTGCAGATTGCTCTATCCAAGCACCCGTCTCCGGACGTCAATCAGAACATCAAGCAGGCGCTCTTGACGGCCGGCCTTAAGCAATAGGGTCCCGCGACGCGGAGCCCGTTGGCTTCAAACGGTCTATCTTGCCAGATGCAGGATCTCCGAAGCCACTGCAGCGAACGCGTCGCTGATATCGGACAAAGTGGGCGCGTAGACATAGAGGCCAGTGGGGTAAGTGCCGTCGAAGTTGGTGGCACGCACGTCGTTGGCAACCCGCTCGAGAAAGTCAGCGGGGACTCCGCCCGAGTTGCCCAAGCCAATGCTGAACACGCGAATGTTGGGGATGGTGATGCTCTGGCGGATGCGCAGCGCGGCGCTATCGGCGGCATTCCAGCCGGCGTTCTGAACGGAGTAAGGATCCACGTGGATATTTGAGCCACTCATGGTCACCGGCTGATATCCGGTGTTCATGTTGTTGCCCCACAAATCCGTGGTCGGTATGGATTGAATATCGTTGCCGACATTTTGAAGGTTGGAGGCGTAAGAGCAACCCGCGGAGCCGCCCTGACTTGCTGGAGGGCCGACAGTTTGATCGCTCGCCATAGGCTGCGCGGTAGCAACATAGCTCATGATTCCGAAGATCGCCGATGGCGTGGTCGGTGCGGTAAGAGGGTTCGAATACGCGGCCGCCAGTACACCGGTTTTCGGATTCTTGTTAGTGCAACTGCTACTACCCTTGATCGGATAAGTTGCCGTAAAGGTATTGGGGTAGCCATCCGTGAACAGCAGCATTACATTTAGCGCATTGGGCTGATTGAGCGTCACCAATTGCTGATAACCTTCCCACAGTCCCTGTCCGGTGTTGGTGCCGCCCGTGCAGTTCACCGAGCTCAAAATAGTGGGCACGCTTGGAGAAGCCGTCTGAAAATTGTCTGCCATCGGAAAGTCCGGCATTGAACTGGTGGCGAAGGTGACCAGAGCGACATTATCGCGGCCATTGGCGAACTTGTTTACAAATGAAACCGCCGCGCCCTTGAGGGGGGTGCATGAACCGCTGATACTAAGCGAACCGGAACGGTCCATCACGATCGCTACGTTCACGTCGCGGCGGACAGCGGTGGCGGTTGCGCTGACGGTAGTGTTCGTGCTCCCCAGCCATCGTAAGAAATAAAGCGGGGCGGTGACAAATGCCGTTACCGAAACGGAGCGTTGGTTCGCCACACTCTCATCGATCGAGACTCCGCTGGCGCCGGTGGCGAAACTCGGAGTCGAGACGTTAAAATAGCCGGTGGGAAAGTTCAGCAGAACGTATTCTTCGGCGGTGGCGATGGCGTTGGTCTGCTGTGTGGCGTCGTCGTTGCCGCGGCTCAGTGCGCGAGCAGCAGCGAGCGAAGCCGCGTCCACTGCCATCTGCAGCTTGCCTTTCACCGTGTACAGAATGCCGGCATCGATTGCCAAACCTACCATCGGTACGATAAATACCAACGTCACGGCGGTGAAAATCAGAGAAATTCCGCGTTCCTTGAGATTCTTTGTCATGTCTAAGAAATCCTCATTTGGCTAGAACTGCAAAGACCCGGCGAGCCGGGCTCCATAGGATGAGTAGCCCCGCATTTCGATTCGCCCAGGATCGGTTTTGCGCGCGTTACTCAAAAGACCGCCTTTACATAGACGCCGCTCGACCCGGACGTGCCCAGGAAGGTCAGGTCGGGCATCGACTCGTAAAACTCGGTCACATACGCGACATCTCCATCGTTGAGCGTAAGACCGGCAGCAGTGAGCTCGGACGACAGACTGCCCGTCACTACCAGGCTTGCCACTGTCAGATAGTTAGCCGCTGAGATATTGCCCAGCGAATTGACCATGCCGGATGGCGGTGTGCCGTAGTTGCTCGCCCGCAGGCTCGCGTTTCCAGTCACCAGCTGATTAATGAAGACCAGTTGACCTAGATTAGTGCACTCCCCGCTGGTGAGGCCCGCAGCGGTGCAGTCGGCTGAATAAATCTGGCTGATTTGGGACATGATAACAACCGCATTGCCACCAGTCGCGGTCATCCCGGTTCCGAGGGCGAGGCTGGCCAGGATATTCTGGTTGGCGGGTTGGGAGAAGTCGACGCCGCGTGCATACATGTGCCCCGCGTCGCGGCAGATCTGGACCGCTTCATTCATCCGGCCAAGTTGGATTCCGGCGCCGACCATACCGAAAAACAGAGGGATGACGACAATGGAGACGGCGGCAAACTCGAGAAGCGCGTTGCCCTCCTCACGTCGTTTCAGCTTCCTGTTCGTTAGCCTCATGTCCTTTACCTCGCTATCTGGGCGGCGGGACACCGCTGGAGTTGGGCTCCACAATATCCATGGATATGGCCGAAATCTGCGCGGGAGTTGCGTCGCGGCCGTAGGGAACCATCCAGGCCCACGAAAAGCCGGATACTTGGACCTCAACGATATTTCCTGAAGCATTGCTGCCCACGCCAGTCACCACCGCCAGGGTGTTCGGGTTGTAATAGGTTATAGAGATCAGGCTGTCCCCGTTCGAACTATTCAAGAAGCCCAAGGAATTGTTTTCAACCACCGTCCGGATCGATTCATCCTCGCCCAGCCCGCTCACGGTTTGACCGGTTACGGCATAGCGGACTCCCTCGCGTACAGCCGATTGCACCGTGTTCTTTACTAGAATCGCGACGCTGAAATCGATAGTGGCAAATAGCAGCATCAGCAGCGGAGGCAGCGCCAGCGCTCCCTCGAGCATCGCGTTCCCTCGTTGCCGTATCCGGCGGCTTGCCTTCGTATGGGCCATGCTGGACCTCAGTTCTAGTCAAGTATGCCTGAGCCAAGCGATAGAACGGATCGATGAAAAGTACCAGATTGCGCCAGTAAATCACCTAATACCAGGGGATTAAGGGCAGGGAAAAAGGGTCGGGAAAGCGGTTTGTTCGGCACAAACAGCTTTATAATCAGTAGTTTACTGGACTGGCAGGGTCCCCGAAACGAAGAAACTGGTCCACTGCGGCGCGTGGCCGCGGCCGCTGGGGGTGGGGCGCATGACGCGGAAGGCCACCGCGTCGCCGGGCTTCAACTTCGACTGGATCCGAATGACGTCGTCCACGGAGGCGACCGGCTGGCGGTTGATGGCCAGAATCACGTCCTGTTCGAACAGACCGATGTCCTCGGCAAATGAATTGGCATCCACGCTGCGGACCACCAAGCCGCTCTTACCCTCGATGCCCATCGTGGTACGCTCGGCGTCGGTGAGGGCATGTAGCTTGATGCCGAACTTATATTGGGCCTCTTCGGGCTTGGGAGCGCTATCGTCGCCATTCTGCTGCAGTTCGGCGAACTGCGGCAAATCTTTGAAGACTTCGGCGCGGTCCATGATGGTGACCTTGAAGTCCATATGCTTGCCTTCGCGGTCGACCGTGAGATTGACCGGGGTTCCCACCGGCGTTTCAGACACACGGGTCACCAGGTCGTCGCCATCCTTCACCGGCTTGCCGTTCATGGCGATAATGATGTCCTCTACTTTGAGGCCGCCTTTGTCAGCCGGGCCACCGGGATGGATCTTGCTGATCATAACGCCCTGGTTGGTGCCGAGCGCCTTGAACAGATCCGGCTTATCTCCGGTTAGCCATTCCACGCCAATGGAGCCACGCGAGACACGGCCGGTCCGGATGATGTCGTTATAGACGCGCGCCACCATATTCATAGGCAGAGCGAAGCCGATGCCTTGATAGCCGCCGCTGCGGGTGGCGATCATGGTGTTCACGCCGATCACTTCGCCGCGGATGTTGAGCAGCGGGCCGCCGCTGTTGCCGGGATTGATGGCCGCGTCGGTCTGGATAAAGCGCTGTAATTGCAGAGTGCCGATGTTCCGTCCGAGCGCGCTGACGATTCCCGCCGTCACCGAGGCTTCCAACCCGAACGGAGAGCCGATCGCCACCGCCCAGTCACCTACCTGGACCGCGTCCGAATTGCCGATGGTCACCGGCGTGAGCGGGGTCTTGGGATCGATTTTGAGGACTGCCAAATCGGTCTCCGGGTCATAGCCCACCACGCGCGCGCGATAGTCGGTGGTGTCGTCGGTGTGCAGACGAACTTTGATGTGGTCTACCTTCGATACCACGTGGTTGTTGGTGATGATGTACCCATTCTTGTCGACGATGAAACCAGCGCCGGACTGCTCTTCTTTAAACGCGCGAGGGGGGGTGTCGCTGCCCAAAGGTCCGTTCTTGAAGAAGCGGCGGAACAGGTCCATCCCGTCATCGTTGTTGTCGCCGGGATCTGGGGACTGTTCGCGCTTGTGCGGGCTTTCGGCCGTCTTCGGCGTGTAATCGGCTGTGATGTACACGACCGAGGGCTCCAGTTTCTTGGCCAGTTTGGTGAATTCGTTGCCCAATTCAACGGCATTGGGAACTACCAGGGGAGTTGCGTCGGAAGCAACCGCCTGTCCACGGGCGGCGTGCACTCCGGTATTGAAAAGGGTGCCGATCACAATCCCGATGGAGAGCGTGACGAGCAGGAGACTCAAAGACAGCAGTTTCTGCTGCCGCATAATCTTGAACCACCGCATTTGTTTCTCTTCGCCTTTCTGGTGCCCCGACTCAACTACTATCCAATATACTAGGTTTCTAGTTTCTAGTTTCTGGTTTCTGGTTTCTTGTATCTGGTTTCTGGTTACGCTCGAAGAACCGCATGGGTTTCAATTCCACTATGAGTATGCCCGACAGGATTAGAACCGCCCCCAGCGTCCCTCGCCGGGAGAGTACTTCGCCCGCAAGTACATAGGATGCCGCCCAGGCGAAAACCGGTTCCATCGAAAAAATCAGCGCCGTGCGGGTAGGGCTGCTCCAGCGTTGCGCCCAGGTTTGCACCGAGAACGCCAGCGCGGTGGCGAACAAACTGGTGATGGCCAGCGCCGCCCAGACATTGGGGGTCCACTTCACATGCACAGGCTCAGCCCACCAGAACGTTGCGGCGCCCACTCCCATGCCGGTTGCGATCTGGGTGACTATCAGAACCCCCAAGTTGGAGGTGCCCGCGAAATGGCCGAGCAAAAGAATATGGAACGCATACACGACGGCGCAGCCTGCGGCCAGCAGGTCGCCTTTATTAATATCGAGCAGATCAGTCTGTATGGTCATCAAGGCCATGCCCGCGAAGGCCGCACCCACACCGAATAGTTCGGATATCTGCGGAATTTTCTTATAGACGATACTGCTAAACAACGGCACCAGCGGAATGTAGAGGCCGGTGAGGAAGCCCGTCTTCGATGCCGATGTGTATTTCAGGCCGAACGTTTGCAGCACATAGCCGCTGAACAGGCAGAGACCGGCCAGCACTCCGGCGCGCAGGCTCATGCGCAGATTGGGCGCGCGAAATTGCCTGCGAAAGATCCAGGCCAGCACCACGGCCGCGGCCGTGAAGCGGAGGGTCAGGAAGAGCAGCGTGGAGATGTCGGCCAAGGCCTGCTTGACCAGGATAAAGGTTGCGCCCCAGATCAGACAGATGCCAACCAGGCTAAGATCGACCAGCCAGCCGGGAGGTTTTTCGGCGGTCATCCTCCGTTAGAGGAGCCATTCCCGCCGGGCCTCGGGAATTC
>Ga0182024_10015933_pt1 | contig 14318 bp, 15 predicted proteins | sample P32metaG_FD_120480 | JGI IMG/M metagenome (GOLD analysis project Ga0182024, IMG submission 120480) | Permafrost microbial communities from Stordalen Mire, Sweden - P3-2 metaG (Illumina Assembly) | ecosystem: Environmental > Terrestrial > Soil > Wetlands > Permafrost | place: Sweden: Stordalen... | reverse complement strand
TCCAAGAGGAGGAAGGCCCGCAAGACGTGAGCTGGGACCCACCGGCGGCGTGCGTAGCGCACCTCGGCAAGTTCTCCCCGATCGATCATCGCGGTGACGGTCTTGCGGTTGACGCGCAGAATGGCCGCGACCTCGTCGATCGAGAACGCAACGACTCCGCCGTCGAAGAGGGCGGCGTCGGCGAGGCTGGGTCGGTCGTGTGCGAGGAGTCGGAGTTCGGGCATCTATAGGACGCTCCTGCTGGGTTCGGGCTGGCACCGGGCGGGCCGATAGTGCGCCTGGGGCCGCCCAGGTCACCACCCGCCCGGAGCACCTGGGACCGCCCAGCTGACCACCCGGTTCGGGTCCCAATTGGTGCGTGGCGTCCTGGGAGCAAGCACGCCCCGGTCTGGGTGGTGCGATGCCCCCCGGTCGCGCACCCACCCGAAGCCAGGTCACGCCCGAAGGGCGTGACCTGCAACCGTGTATACGCCTGGTGGTTGAGATCGTCGGACTTGGAGTGTCGGCTGGCAGGGTTACGGCAGTCGAAATCTTTGATCCGTCCCTAGGTGTGTTTTTCTCCGTGACTCGGCGTCATGGTCTGCGTTTCTGCACTCGGATCGCTGCGAACCCGCCTCGGGCTGCACTCCCGGGGACTTGGGCCCCAGATGGGGTGTCCATCTGCCGCGGGCTCGCCATCGACCGATGGCATCATCGAGGGATTCTCACGCGATCCAAGCCGGGACCCATTGGTCGACGCCAGGCGATGTTGTCACGCCAGTCGGCTGTGCCATGACGAGGCACGATCCTCCGCCGCTAGCGCGCCTACGACGGGGCGAGCAACTGAGGGAGTACGCGGACTTCGTGAAGCGTGCGCTGCGAGCCGCGATGCGCAAGCGGCCGCACCCCGAGGGCCGGGCCTGGACCGTGGGGGACGTCGAAGATCTCCTTCAGGACTTCTTCGAGAAGGGGAGCCATACCCACATCTTTGCCCGCTCCGCCGACGACGGTGCGCTCAGACTCCAGACGATTGTCGCTGCGCGCAACATGGTGATCGATGAACAACGAAAGTCTGACCGGGGGAAGCTGCATCGCCGACTGATCGAGATCCTGCACGTCGACTTCGACGAAGGCCCCGCCGGTTGGTGGCGAGAGAGAGGCACGTCGGAAGGCGACACTTGGGGAGGGCGGGACGCGGACCTCGTGACCGCGGCATGGGAAAGGAACGTGCATCTTGTCTATTGGAGCCCCGAGGCGAAGCGAGATGGCCAACTCGCCGACCGCGGCCCGCTGGTGGAGGTGCTGACTGCCGTCTGCCGGCGGGCGGCCGGGGCGGTCGACATCGGAACCCTCGTGTACGTCGTCGCACGCAGGTTCAACCTGGGCCAATTGCCGCGTATCGAGTCACTCGACGTCCCCGCTCACCGGGCAGAGGACGCCGAGGGACCTGCCCCGACCAGGGCCGACAACTCGGCGGACGCGGCAGCGGGCGACCCGGCCCTCGTGGCGCTCGCCGAGGAGATCTGGACAACCCAGCTCGACGAACGAGAGCGGATACTGGTCCCGTATTTGGCGTCTGGGGGTCGAACCGTCGAAGGGGAACTCGATATCGGGTTGCGGAAGTCGGCGGCCCACGACGCCTTGGAGCGCTTGAAGGCGAAGATGAGGCTGTTTCTAAGCGATCTCACCATCGACGAGCAGTCGGCTGTGCTCGTTTGCTTGCTCCAGCGCGTTCCTCGGGGCACGGTCCGACAAGGCGTGTCATGACAGGCGGACAGGTTCAGCCGGTGGTCCGTTCGCACGGGAAAGAGAGGAGGCGATTGCTATGACGTCGTTTGAGCACCCAGACGAGCTCGCGCTATCCGACTGGGTCGACGGTCGGCTCGAGGAAGGCGAGTCGATGCGAATTGCCGACCATCTCACGGGCTGTGGCCTGTGTCAGCGCGAGATCGATCGCGAACGACACGATCTGCCTTTGACTGATGATCGATCGTTCGAGCCTGAGATCCCCATCGAATTCGCGAACGCATTCGCGTCCGAGCCGCCCGCCCCGGAGCGGGGACAGGTCTGGCAGTTGCTCTGGGACAGCGCGGCTGAGCTCGTTGTGCTCGAAGAGACATCGCCGGACTCTGTGCGCGCGATCCCCCTTGAGCCCGATCTTGAATTAGGGGACGAGAGCGTTGTGGTGACGCCCAAGCTCGAGGTGTTGGGCTCGGCCATGGCGCTGTGGACGAGTCTGGTACGCGACGTCCCGCGCAGGGCGCTGAACGTCTGCTTCGGCTCGGTGCCAGTCCACGTTTTGGAAAGGGTCGACGACGTGCGGTCGGGCAAGAGAGCAGGACTGGGTGCACCGATCACGGCCGTGTTCGACGAGCGAGCGCAATTGCGGGTGTCCATCTCGCAGCGCCTCGACTTGCTCGCAGCCGCTGTATGGGGGCCAGGTGTGGACAATCCACCGTCCGACACCCTCGCCGATGTCGCTCGAAGCCGCGACCTTACGCCGTCGAGGATCGCTACGGTGCTCAAGATTCAACCTGGAGACGCGCGCGCCATCCTGAGCGGTTCCCGATCTATGGACGACGATGAGCGCGATGCCTTCGCGATCCTCGTCGGGATGTCGCCGAGCGATATCGACCTCTATCGCCCGAAGGTCGATCCGGAACTCGCTCTCGCGCTCGACAGGCCGAAATACCGTTCCCGACTGCGTGAGCGTGCAGAAGCCGATGGGCGTTCCGAGGCGAACTACCGCTATTGGGTCGCTACTCACGGACTGGCGCGCGCGGCGCGCTCGGCGCGGACCACTAGCATCGACTGGGATCAGCTCATCGAGGACTTCCTCAATGCCCGGTAGCTACGACCAGGCGCGCCAACACGCTGAGCGCTTGGTCGCATCCATCTGCGATGACGAGCTCGAACTCTTGCGTGACGAGCCGATCGAGGCGATCTCGGTGCTGTTTGAGGTGCCCGTCGACGTTCGCTCATCCGTCGGCAGCGGCTCCGACTGTTCAGTGGCTGGTTCGTATCGAGCAGAGCCGACGCCGCACATCACTATCGCCTCATTCCCCAGCGCGGGCCGCACCCTCTTCACCACGCTTCATGAGCTCGGCCATCACCTCTGTCGCCTCGACGGGGATATTCAGGACTGGTGCTTCGCGTGCGGCGATCCTCGCGCCGAAGAGCACGTCGCTGATGCGTTCGCTGCCGAGGCGCTGCTACCCGCCGAGCTCGTCAACGCGCGCATAGGTCCACGCGGCCCAACCGCTGCGGCCGTCGGCGACCTGTTCGGGGAGTCGAACGCGAGTCGTGAAGCGTGCTGCGTCCGTGCTGCACAGCGGCTGCTTGGCGCCGGCGCCGTGCTCGTCGCCCGCGGCCAGATCATCCAGTTCGCAGCGCAGCGCGCACTGCCCTTCTTTATCGCACGAGAGCTCGACCAGGGCCCTGACGGTCTCTTCGGTGAGCTGGCCCATGGTGGGACTGCGCGGACGGACGATCTGCGCATCCGCTTCCGCTCCGGGAACCTGAGTTCACCGCTGTTCGCCGATGCCACGGTGGTCGGGAACTACACCTTCGCCGTGCTGGTCGAGCACACCCTCCCGTGGGGTGGGCTCTCGATCCGGGCCGCCGACGATGGCCCCATCGGCGGGGAGGTCGACTGCCAGTACTGCGACTTCGTCTTCAGCGACGTGTTCGCGCCGCCGTGCCGTCGGTGTGGGGATCGACCGTGCCCGAAATGTCGGCGCTGCGGCTGTGAGCCAAAGAGAGCGCCAGTCCGTCGCTGCACGTCCTGCTTCCTGGAGCTGCCGCGAGCGACTCCCGCCGACGTCCAGCTCTGCGAAACCTGCCGATAATCGACCGGACAGGATGGCGTGGTCTGCCGTTCAGGTGGGGTGTGAACGGATCCAGCCCCCCAGAAGGAGCCACCCCCATGGACGTGCCCGACGCCTTCGACGTCCTCGACGAGAACCTCAAGCTCGACCCCGACGAGAGGGTCGCGGCACAGGACCGGCATGCCGAGATCACCGAGACCCTCGTCTCTGCCGGCATCGCCAGCGGGTCCTTCCTGCAAGGGTCCTTCGCCCGCAAGACCATGTTGCCGCCCCTGCACGACATCGACAAGATCATCATCCTGACCGAGGCCTACCGCGGTCAGCACCCCGACCGCGTCATGGGCGCGATCCAGGACGCGGTCGCCGCCGTGTGCTCGCCGGTGACCTTCGACCGCAGCAAGCACGCTGTGAAGATCGATATCGCTGACGACCCGTTCCTTTTCGACTGCGTTCCCGCGTTCGAGTCTGACGGCGAGGATGACGACGTACTGATCGCGAACCGTGAGGCCCCGGCGGCGGTCGATCAGTGGACCCGCTCGAACCCCCGCGAGCTCGCCCGTCGGATCACGGAGCGTAACCAAGCAACGAACGGACGCTTCATCCACCAGGTGCGCATGGCCAAGCAGGCCGTCCGAGAGTTGCTCGGCGACAGTCTCCCAAGCCTCCACGTCGAATCGATCGCCTACATCGCGATCGAGACCGTGCTCGAGCACCCCGACGCGATCGCGAAGTTCTTCGAAGTCGGCGCGGAACTCCTCGGCGGCGAGTACTTCGAACCCACCGGCGTCGACCAGATCTCGGATCGCCTCGACACCGCGATCGCGGACGAGGCAAAGCTCGCGTTCACCAACGCTGCTAAGCGCGCACACGAGGCGATCGATCTCGCGGCGGCCGGTGATCACAACGAGGCCATCCGTGTGTGGGCGACGATGTTCGGGGACGTATTTCCACCGGCCCCCCCGCAGAGCGCGAACTCGGCGGTCGAGAAGTTGACACGCGGCGGCAGCGTCACCTCCGCGGCCGCCGTGAGCGCGACCCGCGCCGGGCGAACCCCGGCCCCGACGACACGGTCGTGGCGCTTGGCATGAACTCAGCCGCCCCCACCGAGAAGACCTGGACGTCGCCGCGTGCCGTCATTGACGGTCCGGAGGAGGTCGTTGCGTTCCTGATGAGGACCGACCTCGTGTTCGGAGTTGACCGAATCGATGTCCCGCTCGCGGAGCCTTCATGCGTCGTTTTCTGGCTGACCATGACGCCGCTTCCGGCGGCCGCCGCCGAGGGCTACGCCGAGGAGCGAGTGAGCATTGCGATCTGGTCGCACGGCCGCATCATCGCGGTGCCGCTGGACTCGACGGGCCGCACCTGGCACCACCGGTACGGGGGACTGTTCAAAGAGCTCTGCCTCTTCGACCCCGCCGACCCTCGGCCGCTGCGCTGGAACTGGAACGATGGGCTCGCCGCCTACGTGATGATCGTCTACAAGCACCTCTTGTCCGAGGAGTACGCACGTCGCAACGGCGGACGCTGGCCGTGCGAGGACTCCCCCCACGGTTTTGGCCCGCACCCCATCCGCTCACCCGCGATGCAGACCGCAGTGCAGAGGGTCGCATGACGGTGCTCGCCGCGTCCGATCCGAGCCTTTGGCCTGCAGTCATAGGGCTAATCGGAGTCGCCGTAGGCGGCGTGCTCACCTGGGTGCTCGGCCGACGTGGCGAGGCCGTCGATCGCCGCCGCGATGGTTACGCCGCCGCGATGACCACCTTGGTCGCGTACACGGAATACCCGTTCCGTATTCGGCGGCGCACCGGCGACGATCTCGATGCGCTCGCGGCCCTCGCCAGCACTGGACACGACCTCCAGCAGGAGCTCAGATGCCACGAAGCATGGATCGCCGCCGAGAGCAGCCGGGTCGCGGCAGTCTACGGCGAAGCGCGCCGCGGTCTGGCCACGACGCTCGGTGTCGCATGCAACCAGGCCTGGGCGAGCGAGCCGATCATGACCGCGGCGGGCATGAACCTCGCTGGTTGGGGGCCCGACCCCGAGAGTGTCCGGGGGCACCTGGCGCGATTTGAGAGCGCTCTCGCATGTCGCTTCGGATGGCGGCGAGCATTCAGCACCATTGGGATCTTGATCAAAGTGCCGCGCATACCCGCAATCGCGGAGATGTACACCCCGGAAGTACCCGGGCAGGCAACGGAGGAATGAGGCATGGCGCAACGAGTCGTGATCGAGCGCAAGGATGGAACATGGGGTTGGCACCTCACAGCCGACAACGGGCAGATCATCGCGACGGACGGCAACCAGGGTTACGTGAACGAGGACGACGCCCGCAAGATGGCCGATCGCATCATCGGTGGGGAGTTTTCGGACGCCGACAAGCGGATCAGCCGCCAGCCGAAGAAGAGTTGAGCTCCCCTGCACTTCCCTTCCGTGACCGGCCCGTGATTCGGTCGTTGCAGAAGCGGCAGACGGAGGCAGCCTGATGGTGCCCACCCGGCGAGGGGCATCCTCGGAGATCCCCACAGGCAGTCGCGATACTCGAGCCTGCGAATTCGCTCAAGCACGTAGGTCAACGGGTCAGGAGGGTGACGGTCGCAGTCCAGCCGGGACCGCGGCCGAGCCGCGGGACAGCTCAACGCCGCGGACTCGGGTCAGCCATCGGATGGGCGGTTCGCCAGGACGATCTCGGTGTCACCGGGCCAGTCCCAAAACCGGCCGCTCGGAGATCTGGTGAGCAGGAGGTCTCGGACGTCGGCTTCGAAGTCCTCACGCCGGTCTGCGAAGAGGTGCGGCGCCGCGAACGACATCGAGAAGAAGTTGGCCAGCACGCCGTCGACGTCTTGGACGATGTCAGCTCGACCGGGGGCAAAGACCACCCGGTACCGATCGAAGCCGGCCCGAGTCAGGGTCTGGGCGTAGGGCTCGCCGGGTGGGGGCCGCAGGCCCCGCCCGGCGCGGCGTTGCGGCCCCAGATACTGGTCGATGAGGGCTTTGATCTCGTCGTGTGGGATTGGCGGATACCCAGGCCCCGGCGGCTGCGGTCGGCCCTCGAACGCGTGGTTGATGAGCGCGACCGCCCCGCCGGGCGCCAGCAGGCTGTGCACGGTCGCGAGGACCTGGTCGCGGTCGGTCCACCACAGTGACTGCCCGAACGTCGCGAGCCGAAAGTCTCCGAGGCTCAGGCTCGGGATGTCTTCGGCAGTGGCTCGAACCCAGTTGATGTTCGTGATGCCAGCCTGGTCGGCTCGGCGGACACCCTCGGCGAGCATGTCGGCGTCGGGGTCGAGCCCCACCGCCTCCTCGAAACTGGCTGCCAGCTCCACGGTGAGGATGCCCGGGCCGCATCCGACATCGAGGAGTCGACCCGAGCCGTCGAGGCCGACCTCTCGGGTCAGCGTGGACACGAGCTCGCGGGAGTACGCCGGCCGGCCGGCGGCGTAGTACGCGGCGCTGCCCTCATAGATCGTCGGGTCGTACGGCATTGCCAACCGATCCTGCCCGCGATTCCCACAACTTGCCGGTGCGGTGGGATCCTTCCATTTCGACGAAGCCGACGATATGTTCGCCACGACAACCAAATGCCCCCGGCGCCGGCGGTAACCGACCCGGGGGCGTGGCCAGCACCTACTTAGGAGGTACTAGCAATGACGGACCCTACGCGTCCAACCCCCGACACGCCCTCGGACCCCAGCGTCCCCGATGCCCGGGAGATCCCCCTGGCCCGGGACCTCACCGACTGCGTGCTTAGCTTCGTCCACGACCGGGTCACCCCGGTCGCGGAGTGGGTCGCCTGGACCGGCGGCGACCCCGGCCTGGTCCTGATCCTCGTCGCGGAGACGCTGCGCTCGATCGCCGACGGCCTCGAGCCCGACAACGTCGCCGCCTAAGCGCTCGCGTTGCCCGTCACAGGAGCTCCAGGAGGTGTCGGGCGGCGCCTCACGACGGGCAGCGGCTCGCCCTTCATTTGCCCATCAAACCTGGCGATACTCAACCGCACGGGATAACCAGACGACACGAAGACCGAAAGTGAGCAGCCTCAACGCAACTCGTTGACTCCATCGCGACGTGATGGAGTCAACTAAAGCCTGGGAAAGCGAACCACGGGGAGGCACGCCGGGAACCGAATGCAACAAACGTCAGGCTGGCGCCTCGCACAGGTCAGAGCAGCTCGATCGAGGCGAGGTCGCGGATCGCCGCGCACGAGCGAGTTGCCATGGCCATGAACATGCCGTCGGAGCGCTCGGTTGGGTCGGCGGTAACGTAGATACAGCCGAGCACGGTGATCAGCGGACCCTGCAGTTGCCCGAGCCGGTAGTCGTCCCAGCAGGTGTCGGCGTCGTAGCCGGAGACGCTGCGCGCGAGGAGCTGCTGGTGGTAGTGGGCGACGAGTTCTTCCTGGTGCGCGCGCCGGGCGCCGGTTGGCAGGCTCGTGCCCAGGAAGTACGCGAGGTCGCGGGCGGGCGGGGCGAGCGTCACGGTCTGCCAGTCGAGCGCGGTCACGTCGTTACCGTCGTGCGGGAACATCAGGTTGTCGAGCCGGTAGTCGCCGTGGACGATGGCGTACGGCTCCGGCCGGGCGAGATGCCACGTTGTGATGGCATGCGCAACCGTGCGCAGCGTGGTCTTGTCGTCGTGGTCGAGCCGATCGTCGTAGCGCTTGATGAAGGAGTCCGTCGCATCGACGAGAACATCGCCGAGGAGGGCCGCCATCTCAGGGCTCGCGGGGGCGAGGAAGGCGTGGTCTCGGAGCGCCGGGTCGTTCCAGCGCGAGGCGTGGAGGCCGGCGAGGTTACGAACAGCGCCTCGTGCCTGGGCGGCGGAGCATCCCTCGGCCTGGACGCCCGGGGAGGCAGCGGTGACCTCGTCGAGGAGGAGCGTGAAGTTCGTGTTGTCATCGGTGATGGCGCTGTACCAGCAGCGTGGCGTGCGCACGTCGACCGTGGGAGCGAGGTGCGTGTAGAACCCGACCTCTTTGGCGTATCCGCCCGCGACACGCGAGCGGGCGTCGTCGTCGCCGGCGGCGAGCTTGGCCACCAGCGTGGCGGGGCCCGGCCGACCGTCGTAGGAGAGCGTGAGCCGGTGGCTCGTGCCGATCTGGCCCGTGCCGATCTGCTGAGTCGTCACCGACGACACCCTGGCGCCGCCGTTGGCCCCCAGCGCCTCGGTGAGCCAGTCGGGCGTCAGTTCGTCGAGGCTGCTCACGACAGGGTTCACAGCAGTGGCCGGCCCGGGTTGGCCGGCGCCGTCGTGAACCGGTCGGGTCGCGCCGCCCGGTAGGCGGGCAGGATCGGTCCGAGCTCGGCGGGCGTGGCTCCGTGGAGAATGACGCCGTTGGCGCCGAGCTCGAACTGGTGCAAGATTGTCGTCGTGCAGTTCTCGGGCGTGCCGGTCGCGGCGACCGACGTCCACTCCTCAGGGAGGAGCGTGGCGACGTGCTCGAGCTGGGCGGTCGTCGCGTTGGAGTCGAGGCCGCCGCGGAAGTTCTGGACGAGGTCATCCTCGCAGAAACGGGCGAGCACCGCCGGGTCCCAGTCGTTGACCGTCACGAGCAGGTCGCCGTAGCCCTGGAGGTAGGTGGCCAGTCGGCCGACCGTCTTCTTGAGGCGGAGCTCCTCGCCGAGGTGGTCTCCGATCGTGGCGAGAACCGACCAGATGCGGACGGAGTCGGGGTCGCGACCCGCCAGCTCCGCGCCGCGCCGCACGGCGGCCACCGACCTCGCCACGGCCTCGTCGGTGAAGAACGTGTGCAGCACCACGCCGTCCATGACGCGCCCGGCGAGCTCAAGCGTCCTCTCACCCAGGGCGACCAACATGAGTGGGATGTCCTCGTCAAACGCCGCGTCCTGGTGGAGGTACGTGTACTTCCCGGCAGGGCCGTCGTGGCCGAGGATCATCTCGCCGTGCCATAAGCGGCGAAGGATGCCGGCGATGTCTTCGAGCTCGGCGCCAGTGATCGGTTTCAGGCCGATGGCGTTGAACAGGGCGTCGAAACCACGTCCCAGGCCGAGAGCGAAGCGGCCGCCGGTGAGCCGGTGCATGGTCGTCGCGAACGTCGCCGTGACGAGCGGGTGGCGCGTGTTGTGGTTGGTCGCCGCGGTTGCGATGCCGATCGTCTCGCTGACGGCGCCGGCCGCGCCAGACAGCGTCGCCGCGTCCTTGACGTTGAACCGCTCGGAGATGAACGCCGAACCGAGACCTAGCCGCTCCGCATCACGCACCTCCGCGACGAGGTCACGGGGCGAGTCGGAGTGCCCGGCGAGCGTGTAGAAGCCAAGCTCATTCAGTCGATCCATGCGTCGATCGTACGCGGCGCCCGCACAACCGGTAGGTGCACCCATTTCACGCCGAAGGCGCCGCGGCAGATCGACCGCGGCGCCCCCTGCGATCGACTCAGGAGGTGCTGTTGAGCTTGTAGGTCTCGACGTTCTTCGGGTTGCAGTCGAACGTGCCGGCCTTCGTGGGGAAGACCGACGCCCTTCTCCAACGCTCCGCCCGTGGGGCCAGGGTCCGAGGCGGCCGCATCCTCCTTATGGGGCCACTCAGGTCCATGCCAAGTCCGTGGAAGGACGAAAGACGTTGGGTGGGCTCAAGGGGTCCGCGCAATTCCTGGGCGAGTTGACGATGCTCGTTGACTCGACCGGGGAGGGTGGGGATGGCGCAGCTCAGTGTGGAGCAGCGGGAGTTGGCTCGAAGGCTGAGGGCACGGGGATGGCGGCTGCGGGAGATCGGGGCCCAGGTCGGCTGTTCGTTTGACACGGTTCGGCTGGTGGTGGGGGGTGCTCGGGTTCGGCCTGGGCGTCCTGATGTGTGGTGGCCGGCGCCGGGTCGTTTGAGGTTGGCGGAAGGTATGCGCGTGGTGTTGATCGGAAAGACGCCGAGCTGTTGAGATTCTGCTACCACCCAGACGCGATCGACGCGCACTGGTCCTTCATCGGCAACGGGCAGGAGTTCGCCGATGAGATCCTGAAGCCCCATCAGATGAGGGCGATCCCCGTTTTCAAGCACTTCATCACGAACATTCTGATCGAGCTCGACGGCGATCGAGCGTTCTGCGAGAGCTCCTACCTCTTCACCCAGTCGTTGCAACTCGACGATCGACGGACCGCCGCCATGACCGCCGAGGGCCGATACCTCGACGTCTTCGAACGCCGCGACGGTGAATGGCGCATCTTCCATCGGCTCCTCGTGAACGAGGCCGGCGCGTGGTCGCTCCCGATTCCGATGCCGTACGCCGCAGGCGGTGCACCGGTCGCTGACGAACGTCAACGTGTCGGAGCGTTCCCCGATGACCCCGTGTATCGAGGTTTCGCGGTGTCGGACATCCTCCCAGAGGAGTTCCGCACGACCGAGGACACCTGGGCGGGAGCTCGAGAGCATTTGCGACAACTCGTCTCTCACGACGAAGACCAATAGAGCGTTCAGCGGGCCATGAACCCACCGTCGACGACGATCGGCTGTCCTGTGATGAACGACGCCGCGTCGGAAGCGAGAAACGTGACGACCGCTCCGACCTCCCGGGGCTCCCCCCAACGGTCCATTGGAACGCGAAGGTCTTCGCTGATCACACGTCGGCTCGTCTCGGGATCTGCGTAGAGGAACGACGTGATCGCGGTCTTGACATAACCCGGACACACCGCGTTGACGCGGATGTTCTGTTTGGCGTAGGCGAGCGCCATGGTCCGAGTGAGGCCGACAAGCCCATGCTTGGCCGTACCGTACCCACTGCCCTCCACATTGGAACTCACTGAGCCGGTGATACCGCCGATCGATGCGATGTTGACGATCGATCCTCCGCCAGCCCGTACCATCTCATCGACCGCGTGGAGGCAGGCGTAGTACGGGCCTTTGAGGTAGAGATCGACGAAATCGTGCCACGCCTGTCCGGGGGCGCTGTGGAGGTCGCCCGCGCCGGCGGAATTCACCAGGACTTGCAGGCGACCGAACATCGCGACGGTCGCCGCGATCGCAGCGACAACGGACGGCTCGGCCGACGCGTCCACGAATGTGAACGCCGCGGTGCCGCCCCGCCGATTGATATCGTCCGCTGCAACCTGTCCGGCCGCTTCGTCGTTGTCGGCGAGCATTACCGTCGCCCCCGCCTCGGCAAACATCTCGGCCGACGCGAGGCCGATGCCTGACGCCGCGCCGATCACGAGGGCCACCTTGTCGTCCATCCGGAACAGGCCGCGACTCGCATCCACGAGTTCGCTCATGTGATCTCCACTCGCAGGGTTAGACAACGACGGGCACCTTGGAGTAGCCGCGCACAGTGCTTGTATGCAGCCTCACCGCGGCCTTGCGGTCGACTCGCAAAGCGGGAAAACGACGCATCGTCTCCTCAAGTGCGACGCGGGCTTCCATGCGAGCAAGTGCGGCGCCGATGCAGAAATGCGCGCCGGAGCCGAACGACAAGTGATGGTCGAGCGATCGGTGGATATCGAAGCGGTCGCCGTCCGCGTAGTGGCGCTCGTCACGGTTCGCTGAACCGGCGATGAGAAGCACCTTCGACCAGGCTGGGATCTCGACGCCGTAGTACTCGAGATCGCGGGTGGTCCAGCGGCCCGTCACCGGTGACGGTGCCTCGTAACGGAGAATCTCTTCGATCGCATTCGGTATCAGCGCGGCATCGGCGACCATCTCGGCTCGCTGGTCACGATGCTCGTCGAGGAGCATCGTCGCCCATCCGAGGAGCTTCGCCACGGTCTCGGTTCCCGCGCTGACGAGCAGGTTGCCGAAATCCGCCGCTTCGTCATCAGTGAGTTGCCGTGGCGCACCATCCTCGGTGATCTCGGCTCTGGTGAGATCGGTGAGCATGTCGTCGCGGGGATCGACACGTCGCTGCTTGAGTTGACCGAGGATATAGTCCTGAATTGCGAGACGTGCCCGCATTGACACGTCATTGATCATGCCGACGCCCGGCTCGATATGAAAGATCGTCTCGATCTTTCCGCGCAGCATCTCCTGATCCTCGAGCGGCACCCCGAGTAGCGACGAGATCACCAGTGACGGCAGCGGCGCAGCGAAGTCCTGGACGTAGTCGAACCGACCGCTCCCCCCGACGCGGTCGAAGAATTCGTTGCAGATCTCGCGGATGCGGACCTCGAGCTGCTCGACGCGCCTCGGCGTGAATGCCCGCGACACGAGGGCCCGGAGACGCGTGTGATCGGGCGGATCGAGAAACATCAGCTGCCCCGTCGGAAGCGGTTCGGGTTGCATGATCTCGAGCACCGTGCCGTGTCCCGAGATGAACGTCTTCGTGTCACGGTGTGCGGGCTCGACGTCGTCGAACCGACTCAGCGCCCAGAAATCGAACCTCTCGTTTCGGTACGCGGGCGCCTCGTCGCGCAGTCGCCTCCAGATGGGATGCGGGTCGGCGTCGATGTCGGCATCGAAGGGGTCCCAATACAGACCAGCCATTGGCTTACGCACCTCCGAGCATTGCGCTGTCGTCGGTCATGATCTCGCTGTCCGGTCGAACGCCACGCGCTCGAGAACGTCGCCGGTGGGCTTCGGGAGGTCGAGGGTGACCGTCTGTACAGCACATCACGGATCTGATCCTTTGCGACCAGGACGTCGAGCTGTCGGCGCAGCGCGTCGAGTCGCTCATCTCTTCCCGATTCCTCGCGTGCGTTCGAGTATGACACGTCTCCGTCGCCTCCAGGGCCGGACTACGCGTGGACAAGACCATTGGGACCGAGCACGAACTTCTTGGCGGCGCCATGATCGAAGTCGCGGTAACCCGCGGGAGATATCGCCGTTCGGAGCAAAGCGCTCGAAGCGCACTTCCACAAGGACGTTCATTTCCACGACCGAGACGGCGAGTTCGTCGGCTACGAAGGGCTCGAGAGATTCAGCGACTCGCTCAATCTCGATTCCCGGAAGCCGGGTTCACGCTCGCCGAGCCGCCGCGGCGACGCCATCCGCGCCTACTGGCGCTTCGGTCCGCCGGCGACGCCAGCCGCCGTGTCCGGGATGGACTTCATCATCCTCTCCGAGAACAAGGCGAGCCGCCTGTACGCCTTCGTAGAAGTCGGCGTTTAGCAGCGTTAGGGCGCCAATCATTCCGAGTCGATTGGACCCCTTTTCTTCGTCGCCCGACCAGCGATAGCTGGGTACTGAGCAACACGTGCGCACGGATGAAAACGCTCTCGCTGTGCGAGGGGCAGGCACAGGTCGAGTAAGGACCTGCGTCGGTGTATCTGCCTGGTAGTAGCTGGCATCGACGCTCGGAGTTGGCTCTAGCCTAGATGTGCTCGCCTCTGGCGTACTGGGCCAGTGATGGGGGGACATGGTTTGCGATCGGGTTGGATATCGGCGATATCGAACGGCCGAACGAGGCCCAAACCCTGCGGGGTGACCCTTATCGAGTCACCCGAAAATGAGCCACGCGCCTAGGCGGGGAATGTTCTAGCTGGTAGTCCTGACGAAGGACTCGCCGGGGAGTAGGCGGCAGGTGACGTGCGCTACAGCGATCAGCCGGGAGTCCTTACCGAGGTCGACGAGTTGCACGTC
>Ga0182024_10015932_pt1 | contig 14318 bp, 15 predicted proteins | sample P32metaG_FD_120480 | JGI IMG/M metagenome (GOLD analysis project Ga0182024, IMG submission 120480) | Permafrost microbial communities from Stordalen Mire, Sweden - P3-2 metaG (Illumina Assembly) | ecosystem: Environmental > Terrestrial > Soil > Wetlands > Permafrost | place: Sweden: Stordalen... | reverse complement strand
GGCCTTTCAAGAGTGGCATAAGGGAGAAATTGTTCTCGCAGAAGATGATGCACAAGCGCTAAGAGTGTGGATTGGTGATCGCATTCCTTTTGGCATGGATGCTGTCGAAGCAATCAAAGACATGAAGGCACTTGAACAGTTAGAGAGCATATAACTGGCTTGCGCAATGTCGAAGACGCGAGCTCTAAAATATGGTGAACAAACGACCTGTTTGTTCATTACCGCCCATTTCTTTGTCCCCAGGGTTCAGCGCCTCATTGACTGCCGGCACGCGAGGCAGACCTTGCATGATCTTCCAATGTATACCTGATGATCTGCATTTTAGTGAGTTGTTGATGTTTCTAGAAGCCGCTTACGGAGGGGAGTTCCAGGCAAATATATCCACAAGCAATATCTCACGACATCTTGCTGTTTGGTCCTGTTCCTATAAGATCCCTTGAGCATTATTTCTGTTGAGAGGTGGAGGATTGTTTTATGGGCCAAGTCATCCTCGATGCGCCGCAAGTCGACATCACGCAGGCGAGGAGAGATTCTCGCAAGAATTCGATCAGGAAAACAACTGCTAGATTTTTGAATCGTGACGATGCGAAGTTCAGATTCGGCTCACGCGTGGATTATGAATTGACAATGCTTCTCTTGCAGGAGTACATCGACACATTTGGCGGGGTGTTGTTGCGGGCGCAAGAAATTTGGCCAACGGTCTCGAATACGAAAAAGCAAACCAAGGTCTCAGACCTTTACGAACCGGTTGTATTGGAGCGTCTGCTTCGCGGATTCAAATTGTTCTTCGTTCAATACAAGGTCAATTTCTCATCGGAAGAGCTGCGGCAGCAGACACTGCAGATCGTGACGGAGTATATCGAGTGGCTCGTCGGCAAGGGATATTTAGAGGCGGACTTCATAGTGACATATCTAAGTTTCGATCTCAAAGCTGAATTGGCTGCTATTGAGGCACGCAGGATAATTCAATGCGACATCACGCATAGAAAGAATGCAAGCCACGGATGGGAGGACTTGCATGAGGGTGAACCAATTTACATGGTGACACGAGTAAGGGGCGGCAAGGTTTGGCTTATATACATCGGTCCGCATGGATATGATGAGCTTGGTCCGATATTTGTGCCTTTTGGAGCGTCCGACATTTTAAAGCCAGGCTGGTGTGTTGAATGCAGTATTGGATTGCGCAAAGGGCGCTGGTTGATGTACAACGTCGGCAAGGTTTTGCCAGTCTGAGCTAATCCGTGTTCCGTGGCTGAAGCTGCTGCTCTAATTTGCAGGGCTGCCACCTCCGTCTACAATTAGAGTTGTTGTGCAAAGGTTGATGCTTGCACAACAGCTGATTCTGTGGCATACTCCTCGCATCCAAGAGGGAGCTGCGCCATGCCATATGTTCGTACTCATGGAAATCAAATCGCGATCGTCCATGGCGAGCGCGAAAAAGAGTCGGGCAACGTACAGCAGCGTTCTTTGTTCACGCTCTATTCAAAAAAGGAAGCAGCTGCGGCGGTTGGCGACGGAGATCCGCGTGATTCGACATACTTTCAACGGTTGGTTGAAGAGGCAAATCCGCAACTGCGCTTCAATTGGAAGCAGCTGAACAAAGAAATCAGGCTTCGAATTAACATTTTGCCGGACATTTACCCGTTGCGAGAAGCACATGGAGAACGCTCGTTTGACGCTTCCCTTTGCGAATTTGTGCGGCAGTTAGTAATTAGTGATCCGCTCAATTCCAAAGTTGGCCGTGAGACTCTCAAACAGCATCAAGCCGAGCTGTCCACGTTACAGAAAATAATCAGTTTGCTACAAGAGGAGATGAATCTTTGTGTGGAAAGAGATCCCTCCCCGTTTGACCTTGATGACGCGTTCTCTTGGCGTTATGAACTGCAAAGTCACCAGATGCCGATTGGCATGGAGGAGTTTGCCGAAGGTCTTTACAGGGAGGGCAACTATGTTGAGGCCAAGTCTCTGTTTTCGCTTCTGACGCGGTGCTTTCCTCAGTATGCGGAGGGCTACAACTATTTAGGACTGATCGCGCTCAATGAGAATGAGCCGAAGGAGGCTGTTGCATACTTTCGCGATACTATCAAATTTGGACGCAATCTGTTTGCCAGAAAAGTGGCTAAGTCAGACTATTGGAGCGATCTGAAGACGAGGCCGTATATGAGAGGGCTGATGAACCTGGCGCTTGCTCTCAATGCGTCAGGTCAGTTCAAAGAAACGTTGCGCGTGTGCGATCAGTTGATTGACGAGTGTGGGCGGTCACACGAAGACTCAGGCTGGGCGCATAAGGCAGCGGCCTATTTAAATCTTGAGGATTGGGAGAATGCGATCGAGAAGGCGTTGAAACTTGCGAAAGTTGCTCCGGATGAGGGCTTCATCCTAGGATATGCGCTGTTTGAGATAGGGCGCTATCAGGACTGCCTGGGTTGGTTTTTGCATGCAAGTTTGAACAGTCCTCATAGCGCTCATCTCCTCACCGACAAAAGCAAGGCACGGCCCAAGACAACGCTTGAAGTGGAAGATCATAATGGCGGCATCATGATGCTGAGATCGCTTCCACGGTTTTTCCAACTCCAGTCCAAGGCGTCTCGCAAATTCTTCCGCAAGTTTATTGAGAATGAACAAGTCCAGGAACTACTTTCAGAGGTTGTTGCCTGTAATCAAACGCATTTCGAGCGCAAGGCAGATACGGACAGAAAATATTTCGATCGCTGGCACGAACTCCAGGACCTAGCGTTCGCGCGCAAGCAGGCAGGCATTTTACTGCAAGAACTGCGAGCGGCAAAAGCTTTGTCGTCATCTAAAATGGCAACAAAAAGTACATGACGAGTGTTTGATACCGGCGCGGTGAAAAACTTAGCTTGTAGCGCCTTCCAGGGGGTTTGGATGGCAAGCGCAGATAACATTGGTTTGGTGTTCGCGCGGGAAGATTTGGGAGGAGAAAGCGAGCTGAACAAAAGAAGTATTTTGTTCAGTCAAGAGCAGCTCGAAACAGTCACCCTATCTGATGACTGCCCTTGTCACTCAAAACCGCCCCCTATATACTGAACGAAACCTTATTCTAGAAAGATTTCGTTCAATGGCAGGACAAGCCCGCATTTTGCAACCAAGGGATATCCAATCGATATTCAAGGTCTTAGAAACACCTCGCGATCGACTACTCTTCGCCCTGGGCATTTACACCGGCTTGCGCGTCGGCGAAATCATTCGCCTGATGAGCGAACAACTGTTCACCGAGCACGGCACCGTGCGCAACGTCCTCAAAGTCAAACGCCTGAAGAAGAAAAACACCGTCTACAGCGACATCCCCATACACACAAAATTGCGCGACTTCATCCGCGACTACGGCGGCACGACAGTTCTGGGCCTCTGGCTGTTTCCTTCAGAAGATTCGCTCAGTGGGCACATCGAGCGTGTCCAGGCGCACTACACTCTGCGCAAAGCCTTCGACACCCTGCGCCTCGATGGTGCATCGACTCACTCGATGCGCCGAACGTTTTTAACAAACCTCAGTCGCGCCGGCGTGCCACTGCGGACGGTGCAAGAAATCTCTGGGCACTCGTCGCTCTCGCAACTGCAGGCGTACCTGGCAGTTGATCCGGAAGATACGCGCCAGGCGGTACACAGGATCAGGTATTGATGATCGATAAAGAGTCTTCTGAGCGGAACTTTCGGCGCCAAGGAATTGCAATTCTTGCGGATTTGCTGCTGGATGGTGCAAGAGTAGGTTTATCAAGATTCAACCGACAAAGCGTTGCAACAGCTCTGATTTATAGACCAGATAAAGAAATGGACTTTTGTGTTGTCGATCCAAGCGGTTTGCTACGCGACTACAAAGAAGACGTCCGGCGCGTTGTTAGGTGTGACTCCGTAACCGCTGTGTTAGAAGAAGCAGTGGCCGAAGCTCCAGCGGATTTTCTCGGCCGACCAACAAGGCTCGGAACTATTTTGACGCTTCCAGAACTTGATTCTTTGCTTCACTTCGGAATCAAAAGCGATGATGAATTTCTTCAGATCTGGTTTGCCCAAAAGCCTCTAGGGGTGAAGTTCGACGAACAAAGCAGAATGTGGTTGTCTTTGGCATCAAGGCTTTTCTATCAGGGAAAGAACGCAATTCCCGCATTTGACAATCGAGCTTCTCGATATTGGTTGGAAAGTTGTGCTCCCCAGGTGATCGAAGACTTCGTGCGCGAGCTCTATCGGACAAAGCGAGCCGGTTCGGGTCCGAGTCTCTGGGTTACTGATTTGCTCAATACAGTTGCATCAGTGTCAATTACTTTGGAAGAAAATGAAAATCCTGACGGTCAGATTGCATTCGTTGAACCAGAGTTCCTGGGAGCACTTGATTTTCTTCGCTTTTCGCCGAGCGTGTCGATTAAGGAGCACAAACATGTTCGTAAGCTGCTTCAAGCTGCGGTTTCACAAGACTACAGCTTAGTATCAGACAGCACGAATATTCTTGGTGTGTCGACGAAAGCTCCTCCAGGTAACGCTCTTGTGGTCACCTTTCGTGCCGGCACAGGTAATTTGACGCTCGATGGCAAACGATTTGCAGCTTGCCGGCATGGACAATTTTATGCGGCCAGCGCGGAGGAAGATAAATCTCTCAATCAGGCATTGGATTCGATCAAGCTCAGCGAGCGTGCTTTTGTAGAACCGGTGTACAGATTGATAAATAAAGCTAGAAAACAATTTCATGGTTGCAGCATCGTTGTAAATTTGGATCAAATTGACGTTCAACACGCTGCTATCCAAGGGCACACAATCGAGAGTCCCTTAGACCTGACTGATACGTTGAATCTTGACTTAGCGTCAAACTTGTCGCGTGTAGATGGTGCGTTGCATCTTGATCGAAATGGGAAGTTACTCTCGTTTGGCTGTTTGTTGAGTGGAAATGGAACTGCAGAGCTTAGTCGGGGAGCTCGTTATAATTCAGGGAAATGGTACAGCGCTTCTCATGTAAATTCGATTGTTATCGTTGTATCAGAAGACGGCCCAGTGACAATATTTCATGGTGGCGTTATTCTCAATACTCCTAAATCCTATCCACAGCGGGATAGAGTTGAGGTAGTTCTGCCCACAATTGATTCTTGGCTCGCTGACGGATAGCTCACCATTAGGTAAATTGCGTCTTTGGCAAAAATTCGAAAAACCAAACGATCTTCGTTCGCTTTCCAGACATTCACTGCGACGCAGTTGTTGGTCTATTTGAGCCACAAACAAACGGGAGGAGCCAGCTTTGCGAAAGGATACAATTACGAAGCAACATTTGCTTTGAAGAACATAGCAGAAGCAGCGGACGTTTATTTTGAACTGGGGATCGATGCTGACTTCAAGACGCAGTGTCCAGGCTATTTCGTAGATGACTTGGTGATAGAAACTCCGAACACAATCAACTGTTTTCAATTGAAAAATAAGAAATTCATTCAATGGGGAAGGGGGCGAAAGGGCAGTCTGGCTTTCGACTTCGCCTATCAGCTGAGGCAACCTCAGTCCAAATTAGTCGACCTGTGCCTGGTTGTTCCAAGCGTGAAGGTGGCGCGGCGGCTAGCACAAAAGAAGCCCATAACCTTGTCTAGCTGTTCAGTTTTGGCGTTTCCTGCAAAGAATTTTGTGGACTTGATCAAAGATGGAGACATCTCAGACAGTCTTTCGAAGATTGCAAACTCTAGCAATCCGCCTTTCGATCGGCTTGTTCAGATCGCGAAACTGCTGCTGGCTAATTGGATGTTTTGTGGCGGGAACAGTAAGATCAGTTCCTTGTTGTCGGTAGATCTCCAGCCGTTTATCAGAAGTTCTCAACCGAACCACAACGCATTGTCGCGTTTGAGACCAAAAGTAGCCGGGATCTTGTCAGGACTACCACACTTCAAGTACTCTATTGATCGAGGATTCTTTCACTGCGTATACGGCGGAACAACCTATCAGTCGCTAGCATTCGATTGTTTCTCTTCCGAATTTGATACAGTTCAAGATTGGATAGAACAAAATGCACCAAGCCAGTTTCCGGGTGACTTCGAACGCATGATGAATACATGGAGTAAGGGCTGATGAATATACGATCGTTCACAGCTAATGCCGACAATCGCAGTCGCGAGCTAATTGCAGCAATTTTTAATCCGAAAACGTCGACTGATGCTTATCGCAAAGCAATGTATCAATTAGGACAAAGGCTGGGATTGGTTCTGGCAAGCAAAATACCGCAGGGCAAGAACAACGAGTGTTGCGTGGCTTGCACTGTAGAGGATGCTGATTATCTTGCGGCCGGATTCATAGAAGCGCTGGAGCAATCGAGACAGGATCTCGCAATTCACCTGGCATGTTTTTGGAATGAACCAAGCTTCGACGCTCATGATATGAAAGAGTTTGATGTCTCACGGATAATCAAAACGTATAAAGAACCGACAGGGGACAAGAGCTATCTGATCGTGCTCAAATCAATAATCTCGGGTGGATGTGTAGTTGCCACGAATATAACTCATCTGATTGGAACGATGAACCCAGAGAAGATTTACATTGTTGCACCTTTGATGCTTTCAGACTCTCCCAAACGTCTTCGGAAACACTTTGGTCAATTGGTGAGACGTTTTGATTACATCAATTTAGCGACCGACTCTGAGCGGGCGCGTGGCGTGAATGTTTATCAAAGCTATGGTTGGCAGGACGCTGACGATAAAAACGTTGCAGTTCCGAAAATTGTTGAACTCCGGCGCGAACGATTGATTGGGGGAAGTGCGACTAGCTAAGCTCAAATCGGTTCAAACTCGGCTCAGCCTTTGAATCGACCGGGATAGAGCTTGGTATATCTCTCTGTGTGCTGAATGTTTTTGTGCCCATGGAACAATAGCGGAAAATGAAGCATATGATGAACTACAAGACCCATGACAAATCAACGCCGAATATCAGAGGCAATGGCGGTGGAGGGTGAGAATGGAAAAGGGAAATATTCACAAATGCGCTGAAGGTTGTTCCGTCGAGTCTCGTGAGGATTGCAGGGAGGGGGTGCGTTCTCAATTTGATAAAGGATTGCCAGAAGACTGCCTTTGTGAATGGATTGCCACGATGAACATGATGAGTTTTTGAGAAAGTGGGAAGCTGTTTCCTCAGAAGCTAACTTGGCCGATATTTCAAGCACGGAGAACCCAAGCGAGGTTTAGCCATCATGCCATTGAAAGGCTGGGAGCGTAAACTCTTCCATTACACTGATGACTTTGGGCGCAATACGGTGCTCGTTTTCAATGACTACATCGGAGATGCCGGCGGTTTAAGGCGGGTGAAGCCCGGTGAACCGCCACCTATGCCCAGCTATGCAGCTAGTGCGTATTTAAAGCCTAGACGCGTACAGATGCGATCGTTAAAGCCCGATAGAACTGGCAAGAAATCATATCGAGAGATTCCGGTGCAGGTAACGAGTCCGTTGTGGCTGGGACCGCTCGGACAGATCGTCGTAATACATGACGATGAATATGAGTCAATCAAGCGGATACCCGAGAAGGAGCGTGGTCGCATGAAGATGCTGGCAGCGATGAAAGCACAGGCTGAAGCCCCGCGCCGAGCAAGCGATAGCTAATGCCATTGCCGTCGCAAATATCGTGCAAGATTATTGAGCACACAATCGACAAAAGAACGCCGGCGCGAATGTGCAAGCCATGCACGAGTTTCTCAATGCCGCCCATCAAATCTTCACCATCCGGGAATGTCCATGATTGAAGCCGTTAACTAAACCCCGCCCAGGCCTCGATCGGAAACGCCCACGGGGCCATGGGCATTTTGCTCGATTTGCTCGTTAATTAAACTACAGTATAATTAACAGCATGGCCAAGAAAAAAGAAGTAAGAGCAGCTATCTATGCGCGCGTATCAACAGCGGACCAGAACCCAGAATCCCATCACAGGCAGCTGCGCAGGTACGTCAAAAAACGCGGTTTTGTTTTGCTGTGATTTGGCGATTTGTTTTGCCGACTTTTTGGCAAATTGCTTTGCAATTTCTTGGCGAATTAAATTGCAATATGCCAATTCGTAAGGGTTTCAGGTCCATGGCTGTGCAAAATAAATCGCCAAACTGTGCAACTTAATTCGCGAAGTGACAATCGGCACCATATATGGTGCCCACGAGCTCGCCGGCGACAATCCAGAAAAGCCCGAAAACGCCCATTCTACGTAGGGGTGATTCCCTTGCCGGCAGCAAAAACGCCGCTTATCTCGCCTCCCGTTCGTCCTAGGGGGCGACCAATTCGGCGATCTTGTCTGCGACGTCTGTCATCGTCTGGTCTTCTCCAGTGGTCAGTCCGCTCCGCGAGCCCAGCAGGGGGCTGACTTCGCGGAGAGCTTCGTATGTTGTGCCGTGGACGATGGGAACAAGCTGGTCACGCGCTAGAAGTGCCGAAAGTTCTCTGTCGGCAATACTACCCTCTCCTTGAATACGCTGTAAGAATGCAGGCGTCACCAGAACAATTCCGATCCGTGATTTTGCCAGCCCTCTGTCGATTTCGCGTAGCATCGATGTGCCTAGGCGTAGGTCCACCTCGCTAAACCAGACCGAGACCCTCCGGGATACAAGCAGTTCGTATAGATCCTTCGCGGCTCCTTGTCGGTCGCCCCACGCATGGCAGAGAAAGACGTCCCGGCGGTCGGGCTGGGGCGGTCGCTGCTCGACGGTATTACGTATCGGCGTGAGCGTTTGGACTTCGGCAGGCGTATAAAAAACGGACGAACCAGCTCGCGACCATCTCGGCTTTGAGCTACGGCCGGATGATCGGCTGCTGCCAGTTCCGCTGCTGCCAGATCCGCTGCCGCTCGACGGGGTGTAGGAGGTGTACGATCTCGACCCGTAGTCGCTATAGCCACCAGAGCGGCCGGAACGGCCACGGCATGCAGGGCAGTTCTCTCTACCGCTCGCTGTGCGATGTCCCTCGCTTGGTGCTGTGCATCTTGCCATGTCGTAACCTCCTGAATCGAGGGTGATGATTATACCGTGAGACTCCGCTAGATAGCTGGCTTACGCCAGCATGACAAGAGCAGCGAAGGGAACGAAGTGGCGAATTATTTGGCAGTGGACTGTGATTTCGATCTTTATTTTGCCGACTATTTTGATCTTTATTTGGCAAAGTTTTGATCTTTGCTCGGCACGCGGTGATAGCTGAGTCCTCTCAGGTGCTCGGTTTCCCCACGAACGACTGTTTATCGGGCGGCAAGCAATGCTGATGCCAAATAAAGATCGAAACCTTGCCAAACAAAGATCGAAGTCACAGCCAATGCTCCAAGAACATTACTACTTTAGGAACATCGGGATCATCAATCTCGTATCGGCGAACGATGCCGCCCAAAAACAGCTCGCCTTTGGTAATGCAAAAAATTTCGAAGGTGCTGAATTGATCGTTCATGCTTCTGACCGGCACTCGTGAGTCAACAATACATTTTTTCTTTCGTAGCGACGCTGCTGCTTCCTCAGCCGTTTTATGACGCCTTAAGACATATGCGACATTGGCGGTGTCTATTTTTGCTGGGAGGTCGACGAAATAGGTGGCGCTGTCTCTGACAGTTTCCATTAGGGTTTTGTCTGAGTATTTATCGATGCGTGGTCCCGGCCCCATTTGGCCATAGCACTTACATTCGGACGAATACATCTCCCCTGTACCACGGCAAAACAGGCAGGATTCTGAACTCTCTATCGGACAGATACAGACGAGTCGTTCCATCTCAACTGCTTCAGGATTACACCCTTTCCAGTGAACGATCACTCTGATCTCTCCGTCTCCCCAACAGTGATAACAACGTTGCGCCCCCATCTCTTCCAGCTCTTGTGAGAGTGAACGCTTGCTGGCTAACTTTTTCCGAAAAGCATCTTTGAACTGTTCTGTATATACCTTGTGCATTACTATGGGCATGATGACTTGTTCTCCGATGATTGGGGGGCTGATCATCGCATTGTTGGTCAACGGGCGCCAATAAAAAGAATCTTGGAGTCGTGTTGTGGGGTAGTCGGATATTCAGCGTCAATACTTCAGCACATTGATCGCCTTGTGCTTATCCGCCGGGTCGACGGCCAGATACTCCTGCAGCTGGCTAAGGCTGGAGTGCCCGGAGATTTCTTGAATGGTGCGCAAGGGGATGCCGGCGCGGCTCATGTTTGTCAAACACGTGCGGCGCATCGAGTGCGTCGATGCGTCTTCCAAACGCAGGCTATCGAATGCGCTGCGCAGAATGTAGTGCGCGCGCACGCGCTCCAGATGTCCGGATGTTGAATCTTCCGACGGAAAAAGCCACGTGCCTTTTGGGCAGTCGTCTTTGTAATTGAGCAAGCGATCGCGGAGTTTGGGATGGATGGGGATGTCGTTGTAAACCGTGGTGGTCTTCTTGAGGCGTGTCACCTTCAAGGCGTTTCTGACGCCGCCAGAAGGCGCGTAGAGCTGGTTGTATTTGAGGGTGATGATTTCGCCCACTCGAAGTCCAGAATAGATACCCAGGGCGAACAGCGCCTGGTCACGAGTGTTTCTGAGCAGGCGGAAGAGATCGCGGATCTCGTTTTGGGTAAGAATTCTGGCTTGACCTGGCATGTGAGCAAAACTTTGTATTTTATCGGTTTTGTTCACTATAACAGCATAGAAAAAGCGGCGCAAGCGCGCAAGGCAAATGGGCGCCGGCTCTGGCTGTGAACGAAAGAAGCCTTTTGTTCACCGGAATACGCACCTAGAGCCTAGATACAATCTGATTGTCGGGCCCGAAAACATCCCACCACTGACAGCAGCGTGCTGGTCTATGCCCGGGGAATAAAGGTGAGGCGTCGGGCAAGCTCGCTATTAGGACTTAAAAACAAATGATGCATTTTGAAAAAGAACTTTCAATAAAACGTTTTCTAGCGGAAGAACTGTTGAGCAGAGTCTTTAAAGTAGCTAAGACAGCGTGGTTCATGCTCATCACACCATACACATTCTTTTCACAAGTACTGAGAGGCGTTGACGCGCAAACCGTGCGATGGCCACTGGAAAAACTATGGGAAAAGTTTTCAGAAACCGAAAGCGAAAGAACTCCCCTCACGCCGCTTGGCTGGTTAGCGTTGTCCATGTTGTTATTTTTGATGAACAGCACATCATTCTCCGAGGGGGGCGAGAGCAACCGAGAATGGATTGCACGCTGCTTATTCGCATTTTTAGGCCTAATATACTGGATCTTGCTTGGACCTATTGCGGAAAGAATTATCGATCCCCAAGAAAAAGCGGGCAAACGGTTTCACTGGTTTAGCATGTACGCGTTAGGTTCTGCTTGCCTGCTAACCGCGGTCGGACAAAAATGGCCACTCAATATCGTCAATCCTGTTGGATGGTATTTCATTCTTACCTATTGGTTCACCTTAGTGAAAGTTTTTCATAAGATATTGAATCAAACCCCAGGAGAAACGCTTCTTCGGACCATCATAGTTTCGGTATTGTTTTACTTTTGCATAATTCAAGGAGCTTGGGGACTCGCGAGTTTGCTCGGCATCAGGTTAATATTCGCAATTGCAAAAATGCGGAAACGGACCAGTCAACTAGGAAGTCACTGAATGCGCGCCATAGCTAAGGCAGGTTAGGAACACCAGAGGATGACAAAGGATGAGCGTTTTTTGAGCAATTGCCGAAAATGCAAGTTGGTCTAACCTGCGAGATAAAAGTGGTGCCCGCATGAGAACTCGGTCTCAATGTATCTAAAAATGGCTAGTTCGCCGAAAAGGGTTGTTTTCGGCATTATATGAGATCGTTAGCAACAAGCATCGACGTCGTCGCAGGCGCTCGCCATTATTTTGGCAACTGCTCGCAATGCTTTGCTATCACCACCTCGGGCGTCAATGCTGTCAGCCAGCCCGATGAAAGCATCCACTTGTTCTTTGGAGTACGTATGGATCTTTGAGAAGGCAGCGATAGCGTCTTGGTACAGTGCCTCAGCGTTGAAATGATCACCGAGGGCGGCAGCTCGTTTAGCTGCCGCAAGCAACTCGATCGCCCTCTGAAACTCCTCGTTCATCACAGCGATCGTACAAGAACCAAGCTTCAACGCGCTATAGCCCAGCTGGGGGAGGCCTAGTTGTAGCGAATTGAGATCATCCGGTTAAGCAGAAAAACGGGATCGCAATCATGCAAGGTTTTCGATTCAAATTAACTGGGAATGCGGAAGCGCTTGGGATCGAATTAACAGAGAAACGGACTCAAATTATTTGCGACGGGCGCAAATTAATTTGAGAACGGGATCACAATAATTGCGAATGGCCAAAACAATCGCTGTAAGTCTTTCATGGCTTTTAGGCAAAATTTTCAATCTGCCGTGGTACAGAAACTCGAATTGCTAACTCTGTTGGCTTCGTTTCTATCTTTACCGAGTTCTTAGACTGGAAGAATGCGGCTTTCAGTGATCGAGAGTCCAAAAACCATTTTGTCTACCAAACCTTCGTTTTCTGGACCTGGTGGCAGTTCCTCCATTCGCAAATAATTTGCACCGACTTCCCGATGATTGCAGTCCCGTCGCAAATAATTTGCACCCGGCACCACCGATAGTTGCAAATAATTTGAGCCCGAGTCGGCCGCTGATTGCGATCCCGTTTTTACGATCTCAATCCCTTAACCGGATGATCGCAAGCCGCTACAGCTAACGATCAAACCACCGGCGGGCACGGGATCGACCGGACGTGCAGGTTTCACGATGCTTTTGGCAGAAATCAGACGCAATCTGTCGAACGGACACGGCTGACAATTATTTGCTTCGTGCGCCTCTAGATCGGTTCGGGCTCTTTCACAAAGAGATGGACGGCGAGGTGCAGCTATAGATATCTTTGCATGTTAAAAGGGAGGGCCCTGCCTGTTTTGAAATCACGCACCTCGAATGTCATCTGATTCGAGCCGTCAATTTTGAACACTATTTCGATTCTCGGGACACCCTTAGTTGTCAACTCTATGTCATTGATTAGGAGACGTACAACTGGCTTAACCTCACCCGATTTCCCCAAGCCCAGATCGACCACCAACGAATCCTGATTATCTTCCGCAGTTGAAAAATGGCGGTACGCATGTGTTGGTAGTTCAACGCCCGATTCAATTAGTTCTTGGAAGCCTCCAGTCTCCACAGCAACGAAAATACTCGTTTGCAAACTGGCAATCATACCCATGCTCTCCTTACGATCTGATACTTTTTCCATTAACGCACATTTCTCAAGACTAAGCCTCTTCTGGTGGACCAAACCAACCTCCGTCATAAATCGGATCGAAATATCCTGGCGGTTGATTCGGGTTCTGAGTTGGCGGCGAAACGTCTACTGGACCCGGTCCTTCGATTGGCCCAATCGGCCCACCGATTGGGGGCATTGTGCCTGGAGGCGGAGTAATTATAGGAGTGCCGGAAGGAGGCAATATGATTGGACCCCCTTGCCCAGGATTGATTGGTTGGTATGGACCCTGGGGCGGCGGAGTCGGCGGTAGCGCCGGTCCTCCAGGCTGACCCGGTCCTGGAGGTGATGGCGGACCGTTTGGTGCTCCTGGTCCTGAACCACCGGGTGCTCCTGGCGGCGGAGGCGACGGAGGCCCATATACTGGCCCTTCTTCCTTGTTGCACACACCACCACCACCTGCTGGTGGCGAAGGGGGTCGTGGTCCGAATGGCCATGGCAGAAATGGTGGCCATCCCGGCGGTGGGTCGGTCGGTTCAATGGTTATCGCGGTGCCACGCGGGTCTCTGAATCGAATCGGCATATTTCGGACGTAGGCAAACAGATTCACGCCGCCCCGTTCTCCGATGGAATCTCGATTGATGAATTTGCCCAGATTGGCACTGTAAGCCCTCGTTTGAGTCAAATTGAGCCCGCTTCTTGAATGGAGATAGTATTCGCAGAAGCCGAAATCAGCAGGAACAGTCTCTGAAATCTTCGTGACTCGACCAAACGGATCGTAGCTGTATTGGCCTTGCAGACTCGATGACCACATCTCCCTAACCGAGCCAAGATTATCTTTGGTGAAGTAATAGCTCGTTCCGCCGATGGTTTCTCCAAGTGGGAAATATTGAGCCGTAATGCTGCTCGAAGCATCCCTGGCCTCACACCGATGAACTTTGCACCAAACAAACTGCCTCGTGCTCGTCACGGATCCAGCCGTCGTCTCAACAATCTTGACGTTCCTCCCCAGCCCATCATACGTAAAGTCGCTGTGGTTACCGCTTCCCGGATAAACGATACTGAGCAATCTGTTCTCCGCATCGTAAGAATATGAATTCACTCCATCGCTCGTCATATTTCCATTCGCATCAAAAGTCAGGCTAGTGCTGCTTCCGGTGCCGACCAGCTGCGAATAAGAATTAGTC
>Ga0182024_10015931_pt1 | contig 14320 bp, 14 predicted proteins | sample P32metaG_FD_120480 | JGI IMG/M metagenome (GOLD analysis project Ga0182024, IMG submission 120480) | Permafrost microbial communities from Stordalen Mire, Sweden - P3-2 metaG (Illumina Assembly) | ecosystem: Environmental > Terrestrial > Soil > Wetlands > Permafrost | place: Sweden: Stordalen... | reverse complement strand
CGTGGCCGTCCACCAGGTCCTGCCAGATGGCCATGGCGTTGCGGCCCTTTGAAATCGCTCCTTCGATGATCTCCCGGTAGGGTTCGCAGGCACTGGCCGACGGACTTCGCCCCGGCCGCGGGTCCGCCTCCACGGGCTGGTTTCCAGTCTCCGGGTCGGTGGACACCTCTATGGCCGGTTTTGCCGGTCCCCGTCCCCAGCCACCCGGCGCCCACACAGGAATCCCGGCGGTCTTGAGATACGCGGCCGCGGTTTCGCGTCGAATCCGCGTGGCGCGTTGAATGCGCCGCAGCGACCAGCCTAGCCGGCCCAACGCGATCACTTGCTGTTTCTTTTCTTCGCTCAAGACATTGCTCACGTGACGGAAGGTCCCTCCCATCAGGGTCAATGTCCTGGCTCAGCTATCTCGTTGGCCGGTTTTCAGGTGTCCACCTATGGCCGGTTTTGGGTGTCCCCCGAGGCCTGGTAGATCAGCCGCCGGCGATGGCTCCTACGATTAAGAAAGGCTCGGTTCCATTCGCGACGGGGTCAGGGAGCGGCGTGTCTGGAAGATCATGCGACAGGTCTTGCTCGCAGGCGAAGAATCGAACGAACGGACGGCGCTGCCCGGTTACCTGGTCGCGCAAGGTTCCGCGCAACATTGGGTAAAGGGCTTCGAGTTGATCGAGGACGGAGTTTTGCGTTGCCGGGCCATCGATTTCTAACTTCACTTCTCCGCTGATTTTCGCTAGTGTTCGCAGATGCGCGGGGAGCACGACTCGTATCACGTTAGTGTCTGCGCCTCTACCGAAAGCACGGCGGGAAGATCGCGGACGATGGGAGCCCACGTGTCGCCAGCATCGGGCGATGCGTAGACCTGACCGCCGGTGGTGCCGAAATAAATTCCGCAGGAATCCAACGAATCGACAGCCATGGCGTCGCGGAGGACGTTTACATAGCAGTCGTTCTGGGGCAGACCCTCGGTGAGGGGCTCCCATTCGTTCCCACCGGTGCGGCTGCGGTACACGCGCAGCTTCCCATCGGGCGGATAGTGCTCCGAATCGCTCTTGATCGGGACGACGTAGACGGTCTCCGGATCGTGCGCGTGAATGTCGATTACAAAACCGAAGTCGGTGGGAAGATTGCCGCTGATTTCGCGCCACGAATCGCCGGCGTCGTCGCTGCGCATGACGTCCCAATGCTTCTGCATGAACAGCACACCGGGGCGGGACGGGTTCATCGCGATGTGATGCACACAATGCCCGACCTCCGCTGTAGGTTCCGGAATGTACTGCGAATGCAAGCCCTTATTGATGGGCTGCCACGTCTCGCCGGCATCGTCGCTGCGAAATGCCCCGGCCGCTGAGATCGCGATATAGATCCGCTGCGGATCGCTCGGATCGAGGATGATGGTGTGCAGGCACAGTCCACCGGCGCCCGGCTGCCAGCGTGGGCCCGAGCCATGTTTGCGCAGGCCGGAGAGCTCGCCCCACGTTTTCCCTCCGTCGGAGGAGCGAAATAAGGCGGCGTCTTCCACGCCCGCGTAAACCGTGTCCGGATCCGTTAGCGAAGGTTCCAGATGCCAGACTCGTTTGAACTCCCACGGGTGGGCGGTGCCATCGTACCACTGGTGCGTGCCGGGGACTCCGTCGTAGACGAACTTGTTACCGACCGGCTCCCAGGTCTTGCCACCGTCGTTCGAGCGCTGGATTACTTGCCCGTGCCAGCCGCTGGACTGCGATGCATAGAGGCGGTTCGGATCGGCGGGCGATCCCTTGACGTGGTAAATTTCCCAGCCGGCAAAGTGGGGGCCGTTCACGTCCCACCGCTGGCGCTTCGCGTCGGACGTTAGAATGAATGCGCCTTTGCGCGTGCCGACCAGTAAACGGACATCACTCATTTGTTTTTGCTCCTCCAGATATTATTCACCAACCGTGAGTGGTTTGTCCGCATGCTTCGACACTCTCGAAAACATTGGGGCTGAACCGCTCCCTGCGGTCGCGGCTCGGCAACGTGGGGACACCACTGAGCCGCCTGAAGACGGCTGCGGGCTGAAGCCCGGCCCCATAAGATTCTTGATTTCTTGTGGTAATCATACTATTCTAGATTGACAATGGTACATTTGATTTTTATTGCTCTTCTGGCGCAGGGGGACGCGACCATTATCGGAACTGTGCGGGATGCTACCAACGCGGGGTTGCCGGTGGCTTCCGTCACAATCCGGAACATCGAAACGGGGGCGATCCGGAAGGTCATCACGGATTCCGAGGGACGGTACGCTGCGCCTGCGTTGGCGAGCGGCCGCTACGAAATTGGCGCCGAGCGCGCCGGTTTCGCATCTGAGATCAGGACCGGAATCGCGTTAGTGGTGGGACAGGAAATCAACGTGGATCTGACGCTCGAAATCGGAGAGCTGAAGCAGGCGATCAAGGTGGAGGAAACGATTTCCGCAGTGAATCTCTCCGCTCAGCAAACCTCTGGCCTCGTGAACGAGCGGCAGGTGAAGGAGTTGCCGCTGAACGGGCGCAGCTACGATGAGCTGCTGACGCTGAATCCGGGGAGCGTGAATTATTCCGGAGGCCGCTCCGGCGGGGTGGGAACCTCGAACTCGGCAGTCGGCAATATGTTCGCGATTTCCGGACGCAGGCCGCAGGAGAATCTGTTCCTGTTGAACGGAATCGAGTATACCGGCGCGTCGGTGATCAATGTCACTCCGGGAGGGACTAGCGGCCAGCTTTTAGGCGTGGATGCGGTGCGCGAGTTCAACGTGGTGACCGATGCATACGGCGCCGAATACGGCAAGCGGCCAGGCGCGCAGATCAGCATCGTGACGGCTTCGGGCACCAACGGGCTGCATGGGACGCTCTACGAATTTTTGCGCAACAGCGATCTGGACGCGCGGAATTTTTTCGACCAGGGCCACATTCCTCAATTCCAGCGCAACAATTTCGGGGGCGCGCTGGGCGGTCCGATTCAAAAAGACAAGACGTTCGTATTTGGAAACTATGAAGGCTATCGCCAGCACCTGGGACTGAGCGATGTGACGCTGGTGCCTGACAACGATGCGCGGCTGGGGATCATTGGGACGGCGAAGGTCGGCATCACGCCGCCCGCGCAAGCGCTGCTGGCCCTATGGCCGGTGCAGAATGGACCGGATCTTGGCGGCGGCATCGGCATCGCGTACAGCCATCCGTTGCAGACCGTCCGCGAGGATTTTGGAACGACGCGTCTCGATCACATTTTCTCCGATCGCGATTCCGTGTTTGGGGTTTACACGGTGGACGACAGCGCGGATCAGACGCCATCGGCGAATCCATTGAGCGGGATCGTCGAGAGTCTGCGGGAGCAGGTCGCGAGCGTTCAGGAGACCCACATTTTCTCGGGGTCGGCATTGAACACCTCGCGTTTCGGATTTTCACGGGGGAGTTATTACTTTACCGGGACCACGCCTGTCGAGCTGCCCGGTTGGGTACAGGGCGATCCGATCGGCGCGGTGGTGATCGGCGGAGGCACGGCGCTGAATGCGGCGTCGCAGGTCACGGCAGGGGGGACCAACGCGGGCAGCCATCAGTTGGCGGCGCGGAATTTGTTTACCTTCGAGGACCACGTCAGCATCAGTCACGGGATGCATCGCATCGACGCCGGGATCTGGGTGCAACGGATTCAGGCCAACGACGACCTGGCGCAGGATCAATACGGGCAAGCGTCATTTAGCAGCCTGACGAGTTTTTTACAAGGTACGATCGGCACGTTCACGGTGGTCCCGACGTCGACTCCGCTGGGATGGAGATCGACTGAGCTCGCAGCGTTTGTGCAGGACGCGATGAAGCCGCGGCCGAATCTGGAAGTGACGGTGGGGCTGCGGATGGAGTCGACCAACGGGATGAATGAGGCGCATGGGCGGGCGTCGAATTATCTTTTCGATGGGAACGGGACGATTGAAACGCAGCCGAACGTCGGCGACAACGTGTTCACCAAAAACAACGCAAAGTTTCTACCGGAGCCGCGCATCGGGATTGCATGGGACCCGTTTGGCCATCAGAAAATCGTGATCCACGCAGGGTTCGGAATTTATCACGCGCTGCTCGATAATTTGAGTTACAGGCTGGATCAGAACGGTCCCTATAATACTACTTTGGCGATCAAGAATCTGCCGCTCGCGGGGCTGGACATCGTACCTGGCGCGGCGCTACCGGCGGGTGCGCTGGTTTCACCGAGCGGGATTCAACCGGACGCGAAGACGCCTACGGTCGAATCCTACACGCTTCGAATCGAGCGGCAACTGACAAAGAATCTCGCGCTAGCGGTGGGGTATGTCGGCTCGCGCGGTTATCACGAGATGATCTCGATTGACGCGAATCTGCCGGCGCCAGCGTTTGTGAACGGGAACATTTACTATCCGGCGGGGGCGCCGCTCGGGAATCCAAAGGTCGCGAATACGACGACGTGGTGGTCAAGCGGCGATAGCAATTACAACGCGCTACAGGTGGACGCGAGCCATCGGCTGGGGCACGGCCTGGAAATCCGCAGCGTCTATACGTATGCGAAGAGTCTCGACGATGGGACGGCGTGGAACAGCAGTGTGGGCACGAATGCGCCGGGGTTCGTGATGTTTCCGCCGAATCCAAAAATCGATTGGGGGCTTTCTACTTACGATGTTCGCAATGCGGAGGTGATCAATGGGACTTACGAACTGCCTTTCGCGCGCGATACCAGTGGATGGCGGAAGAAGCTGGCCGGCGGGTGGGCGATCAGTGCGATTGAGACGCTCCAATCGGGGTTTCCGTTCACGCCCCAGCTGGGCTACAATCCGTCGAACGACGGCGACAGCCGGAACCCCGTGCGCCCAATCGTGGAATCCGTCGTTTAACGGGCACGTGATTCTGGGCGGACCGAATGAGTACTTCAATCCGCTGGCCTTCGCGACACCGGCCAGCGGGACTTACGGCAACGTGGGTCGCGACACTCTGATTGGTCCAGGCCTTGCGGAACTGGATTTGTCAGCCCTTAAGAAGACCGCTCTTTCGGAACGCGTCGCGCTGCAATTTCGCGGCGAGCTTTTCAATGTGCTGAATCGGGCGAATTTCGGGACTCCGAACGCCGTGGTGTTCTCATCGGCGACGTCGGGGATTTCGCCGACGGCGGGGGTGATCACGGCGACTTCCACCAGTTCACGTCAGGTGCAGTTCGGGTTGAAGCTGATTTGGTGAGCACCCCTACGGAACGCCGGCTGAAGCCGACGTGCAAGCTGAAGCTCGGCCCCACACGGAAGCGATCGACATAGAAATAATAACGGTGGTGGATACAATGGGTTTGTGTCCCACCAAGTTACTTTGATTCCCGGTGACGGGATTGGTCCGGAGGTATCCTCCGCCGCGCGCCGCGCTGTCGATGCGACCGGCGTTTCGGTCGATTGGGAAGTGGTTCAACTGAATGAAGAGGTGATTCGCAAGGCGGGGGTTTCGCTGCCGCAGGATGTTCTCGACAGTTTAGAACGCACGCGCATGGGCTTGAAAGGACCGGTGACGACGCCCATTGGGGGAGGGTTCGCGAGCGTCAATGTGGCCTTGCGGAAGAAGCTCGATCTGTATGCCAATGTGAGGCCGGTGCGGTCCCTGCCGGGGGTCGCGACGCGGTTTTCCGATGTGAAGATCGACATGGTGATTTTCCGCGAGAACACCGAAGACCTGTATTCCGGGCTGGAGCATGAGGTGGTGAAAGACGTCGTGACCAGCCTGAAAGTGATTACGCGGGTGGCGTCGATCAAGATCGCAGAGTATGCGTTCGGGTATGCGAACCGGCTGGGGCGGAAGAAAGTGGTGGCGATTCACAAGGCCAACATCATGAAGCTCGCCGATGGTTTGTTTTTGCGATGCTGCCGTGAAGTGGCGGCGAAATTTCCGCATATCGAATACAAGGAACTGATTGTCGACAACGCGTCGATGCAACTGGTGATGCGGCCGGAAACGTTCGATGTTCTGCTGCTGCCGAATTTATATGGCGACATTGTGTCGGACTTGGCGGCGGGCTTAGTCGGCGGATTGGGAATTGTGCCGGGCGCGAACATGGGTGAGGATCACGCGGTGTTCGAGGCGGTGCACGGGTCGGCTCCGGATATCGCGGGAAAGGGAATCGCGAATCCTACGGCGATGATGTTGTCGTCGGTGATGCTGCTGACGCATTTAGAGGAACTCGATGCGGCGAAGCGGCTGCAGGCGGCGATTGAGAAGGTTTATGCGGATCGGTCGGCGCTGACGGGGGACGTGGGCGGCAAGGCGTCGACGGAAGAGTTTACGAATGGCGTGATTCGGGCGATGAAGGGTTAAATTCTGTTTCCTCCGGTGCGTCCGTGGGGCTATGGAAATGGATCGCATAGCCGTCCGGGTCTGTGAAGCTCGTGACCCACATCGAGTTTCCCACGGAGGGATTCTTCACTCGAATTCCTCGCGCGGTGACCTGATGATAAATCGCCAGGCTATCTTTGCACTGAAAATTGATGGAAACGCCGTGGCCCAATTTCACTTCGGGCAGGCGATTTTTCGTAAACTCCTGGAGCATGAGGGCAGCGCCGCCGAGCTGTAGCCAGCACCAGCGGATCTTGCCCTCCGGAGTCCACTTGTTGATCATCTCGAAGCCGAGACCGTCGACGTAAAAACGCAGCGAGGCCTCCATGTTCGTAACGCCTAACATCGGGACGGTTTGTTTGACGTTCGGTTCGGTCACTTCAGCAGAAAAGATATCAAATCGACGACGCGCATGGAGTAGCCCCATTCGTTGTCGTACCAGGCGAGCACCTTCACCAGATTTCCGGCCAGCACCTTGGTCATGAGCGAATCGACGATGGAGCTGTTGGGATTGTGCAGCATGTCGGTGGAGACGACCGGGTCCGCGGTATAAGCGAGGATTCCCTTGAGAGGGCCGTCGGCGGCGGCTTTCAAGGCCGCGTTCACTTCGGCGTCGGTGGTGTTTTTGGTGGTCACGACCACCAGATCTACGGCGGAAACATCCGGCGTGGGGACGCGCATGGAATAACCGTCGAGCTTACCCTTCAGCTCCGGAATGACCAGCGAAATCGCTTTCGCGGCGCCGGTGGTGGTGGGGATCATGTTGAGGGCGGCGGCACGGGCGCGGCGCAGATCCTTGTGGGGGAAGTCGAGCACGCTCTGATCGTTGGTATAGCTGTGGATCGTCGTCATCGAACCTTTTTCGATGCCGAAATGTTCGTGCAAAACCTTGGCCACAGGCGCGAGGCAATTGGTGGTGCAGGAGGCGTTCGAAACGATGTGGTGCTTCGAAGCATCGTAGGCGCTATCGTTGACACCGAGCACGATGGTGAGGTCCTCGCCCTTGGCCGGCGCTGAGATAATGACTTTTTTCACGGAGCCGCGCAGATGTTTTTTGGCGTCCTGGGCTTCGGTGAAGCGGCCGGTGGATTCGACGACGACGTCGACGCCGACGCTGGGCCAATCGATTTCGGCCGGGTCTCTGGTGGCGAAAATCTTGATCTTCCTGCCGCCGACGATGATGGCGTCCGCCTCCGCTTTGACGTCTTCATGAAGCCGGCCGAGGGTGGAATCGTATTTAAGCAAATGCGCGATGGTGGCCGTATCCGTGAGGTCGTTGGCGGCGACGAATTCGATGTTGGGGTTGTGCAACCCGGCTCGGACCACATTTCTACCGATACGGCCGAAGCCGTTAATTCCTACTTTAATGGACATGTGCTTCTAGTTTACCGAATCCCGGCGATTTTCTCGATTTGTGCGAGATGATTGAGGTCGTGGCCGCCCATGGTTTCGACGATGGTCTGAAACGTCATGGCGCCGCGTTCGGGATGACTGACGGCTTTCTCAAACGCTTCGCGTGGCAGCGAGGCGATGAGAATCACGTTGAAATTGCGAACCGCGGTGAAGACGGCGAGCGCGGACTGGGCATCGTAGGCGCTGTATTTTCGCGCCCAAACATCCTGATCGAAGGGCTGGATGACGTGATGCGGCTCCGCCAGCGTTTGCCGAAGACGATAGGCGAAGACGATTTCGCAATCGGCGAGATGGCAGAGGATTTCGCGCACCGACCATTTGCCTGGAGCGGGAGATTGGCCGGCGCGGGTATCGCCCATCGAGTTGAGAAACTCGCCAAGCCGCGCGGAGGTGGAGGCGATGACCGAGCGGGGATCGCGGGAGCCGAGAAACGAAGCGTAGGGATTCATTGATGCAATTTTACAAAATAGTACCGGGCGCCATAGACGGAAGGAACCGAGCGTTTCCTGGTGGCGGGCGAGCTAATGCGGCCAGGCGATGTGGCCGGAGGCATCGAGGTCGATATCCACGGTTTCGCCGACGCGAAGAAATAAAGTGCTGGGGTTCTTCATGCCCCACGCAACGTAGGGCACCACGAAATGCACTTTCGTTTGCAGACGGTCGCCTGACGCGGTGACGATCGCCGCGGCCGTCAAAGGATGACTGGCTCCGTGGATGGTGAACGTTCCGTCGATCTCGAGCTTGGATTCGCCGCTGGAGTTCACGGCGCCGCGAACCCGCGCCGGCACGAAACCGATCTCGGGAAACCTGGCGCTCTCCAGGATGTTCTGATGCATCCGTTTATCGCGAGCGCCGCTGCCGCTATCGCCGCTGGTGGCGTCGACGACGATTTCTCCGGAGGCTGTGCCGGTGGACGGATCGAAACGAATCGACCCGCGCTTTACCCGGAATGTTCCGTGAACGGTATGCAGCACGTCGCCCAGAGTGAATGCGGCGTGGCTTTCGGAGGCGTCGACGTTGAACACGGCCTGAGCCTGCGTGTTGCAGATCAGAATGGCTAGAATCGGAAGAATTTTCATGCGGTGATAAATTTCCAGCCGAGGGAAAGAGGGACACGCAAGGCTGACGAAACGGGCGTGGACGCTCCGGCGTGAACTGCGAGCAGGCGCGAAAACTGAGCGGGCTCCGCGGCCAGCGCGCGAATCGCCCGGTGGCGAAACCAATCCCGGCGATCCATGGCTAGCATTAACGCCTCCATCACGCGAGGCGGTCTTGCAGTACGCCGATGGGCGGCTGCGTAGACCGAAAGATCGCCCTCTGCCAGCGCATCCCCTAGCGCGACCGCCTGCTGAAACGCCAAGGATAGCCCGAGTCCGGTGACCGCATCGACGGAACCGGAGGCGTCCCCAATCAGCGCAAGATTCGCGGTGGTCACGCGGGCGAAACGCCGCGACACCGTCATCGCGCCACGGACATTCGAGGTGGCAACAGCGCCGTCGAGACGCGCCGCCACCGCTGGAAACAGCCGGAGCAAATCCTGAAAGCGGAGCAGAGGATCGCCGGAAATAATAGCGACGTCAATTTCGTCCCCAGTCACGGGAGTAACGTAGGCTTGCGCGGCGCGCGCCCAATGAACCTCCACCAGATCCGACCAGGGAGCCGTTTGAAAATGGCGGCGGGAACCGAAGCGCCGCGAATCCCTTTTTACCTGGTCGAGGCCGGCGGCGCGGCGCAGTACCGACTGCAATCCGTCCGCTCCGACGATCCACCGGCAGCGCACAACGTCATCTCCCACGCGCACACCGCCGGGTGCAAGTCCGCGAACCGGCGAACCCCGGAACACAGACACGCCCGCCTGACGAGCATGCTCGGCGAGCAGAGCATGGAGTGTCGTCCGGCGCACACCAACGCCCGTTTGCTGAAGGAAATGCGCTTCGGCGACGGTCTCGCCATCCAGGAATCGGATACCGCGGAACGGTACGCCCACTGACAATGGGAGAACGATCCCAAGCTGGCGAAGAGCTCCAATGGCATCCGGCATCAAGCCGTCGCCGCAGCACTTGTCGATTGCTTTATGGGGTGCGTTGCCGGACGCGACTCCCTCAAAAACCGCTACTTCAAAACCCTTTCGCCGCGCGGCGATGGCAGCCGCCAGACCTGCCGGTCCACCTCCGGCGACGACTACATCAGTTTGATTCACCATTGAAGTAAAATCAGTTCCGAACAAAATCCGGGACCCATGGCGGCCAGGAGTCCGTAGGTACCGGGAGCCGGCTTACGGCGTTCGAGAAATTCTTCCAAGACAAACAGCACCGACGACGAAGAGAGATTGCCCACCCGGCGCAAACAGTCCCACGACGCATCGAGCGCGCCATCTGGGAGATCGAGCGCATTTTCAGTGGCCGTGAGAATCGCCGGTCCTCCGGTGTGCATTACCCACGCCCCGATATCGCCGCGGCTCAGATCGTGCTCGGCGAGAAATGCGTCGATATCGCCTGCGAGGTGGCGATACACCATATTCGGGACCTCCTTCGACAGTACGATGCGGAAGCCGCGCTCGCCGATATCCCAGCCCATCACGTCTTCGGTATCGGGATAGAAGACGGAACGCGTGGCGAGGATCCGCGGACCGGTACAGGGACATTCATCGCCCGCCACGATGACCGCCGCCGCGCCGTCGCCGAATAATCCGGAGGAGATGAGATTGGCAATCGACAAATCGTCGCGCTGGATCGTCAGCGAGCACAGCTCGACTGAGAGCAGCAGCGCTACCTGGCCGGGAAAGGCGCGCACGTAGTCGGCGGCGCGCGCGATACCCGCCGCTCCAGCCACGCACCCGAGCCCGAAAATCGGGACCCGCTTGATATTGCGATTGAGCCCCATCAGGTTGACCAGTTTCGCGTCGATCGACGGACTGGCCACGCCGCTGACCGATACAAAGAAGATCGCGGCGGGGTCCTTCACCGAAAGGCCTGCGCGGGTGAGCGCATGGCAGATCGCGGTCTGGCCAAGCTCGCACGCGGTATCGATCCAGATTTGATTCGCTTCGCCCCAACTCTTCAGCTCCGGGTACGCTTCGATCGGCAACGCGAGCGAGCGCGTTTCGACGCCGGTGCGCGCGTGCAGGCGATCCAGCATGTCGGGCACTTCCAACTTATCGGCCCAATGGAATTTGAGCGCTTCGAGAATCGTCTGCTGATCGTAGCGATGCTTCGGGAGCGCCGTGGCGGCACTGGCAATTCTCATAATTTATTTTGCGCTTTTTATTCGCGTCAGTTCGGCCGTGTAGAGCCGGTTGTGCGGAAATTCGCGTACCAGTCCTTCCAGGATCCGCGCGGCGTTCTCGCGATTGTTGTCGCGAAGCGCCGCCACCGCCAGCAGCATGCGCGCGTAGGGCTGCAAAAGATTTCCTTTTTCCGCGGTGAGGCGCAGCTTGGCGATGCCCACGTCTTTATTCGTTTGCGCCCCGCCCCAACTAAGCATCCATCGAACGGGCGCGGGCTTCAAACTGAGTAGATAATTTTCCACGCCGATCGCGAGATACGCGTCGTAGCAATCGGGATGCGCAGCCAAAAGGTGGATGGCGAGTCCGCGCCCCTCCTTCACAATGCTGAGCGCCGCGAGGTCGCGATGCTCGATCAACGATAGATAATCCGCCTCCAATCCATGCGCCAGCACATCCGCCAGCAAGGCATTTTGATCATCGGAGGAGTGCGCCAGCACGCGTTCGGAAGATTGGCGGCCGCTCTGAAGCTCCTGCTCAAACGCGCACTTGATCCCGGGGTCGGCGGTGAGATGCTGTCGCATCCGGAACTTATCGTCATCGGCGAATAACTCCGAATCGAGTACGCGCAACCGCTCCAGCTCGGAAAAAAGATACGCGGCGGCGTTCGATACGGGACCCATGGGATCGTCCGGATTCGCGCTCTTCCAAGCCGCGAATTTCCGATGGGCCGTTGCGAAGTCTAGATCGTACATCGAGCGATAGCCGGAATCGAGATTGGAAACAGCCAAATCCGCGGCGGATAGAGACAACGAGAGCGCGGCTAGGATCAGAAGTCGCACGATGACTTATACGTTCATGACCCCGCGGGCCAGTGCGAGCGCTTCTGTCCAGAGCGCGCCGGACGTTCCAAGGCCCACCGCGGCGTCCGTCACGCCCTCGACGAACTGATCCACCTGCGCATGCGTAACAGGAAGTGGCGGAGCCGCCTTGAGAACCACGAAATTATTTCCGCTGACTTGAGTAAGGATATGCGACTCGCGGAACAGCCTTCGTACCAGCATCTGTCCGAACGCGGCCGGATGAATTTTCTGGAACGTTTCGAAATACAACCGCAAATCGAGCCGGCGGGGCGCCTGGAATTCGATGCCGTTCATCAATCCGATGCCGCGGACTTCTTTAACGACATCGCAATTCGCCAGCGAAACGCGAAGCCGTGCGCGAAGATATTCGCCCATCTCCGCGGCTCGATCGCCGAGCCGTTCTTCTTCGAGCACATCGAGAGTCGCCAGGCCCGCGCGCATCGCCAGACCGTTTTCGCTGAACGTCGACGTATGCACGATCGAGCGTTTCAGCGATCCATAAACCGCGTCGTAAACGGCGTCAGTCATCAACACCGCGCCAACGGGTACTAATCCGCCGCTCAGCGCTTTAGCGATCACCACGATATCGGGCTCGATGCCGAAGTGATGGCTGGCCAGAAAGCGTCCGCTGCGAAACATGCCGGTCTGCACTTCGTCCGCCACCAGCAGCGATCCATAGCGCCGGCACAGCCCTTGCGCGGTTTCGAGATAGCCGGGCGGCGGCAGGATTACGCCCGCTTCGCCCTGCACCGGCTCCACGATGAAGGCGGCAAATTTCCTGGTCGCGAGCGCAGCCTCGAGCGATGCGATATCGCCGAACGGCACCTGCTCCGTGCCCCCCAGCATCGGTCCGAAGCCCTTGCTCCAAAATGGATCCGACATCAGCGACAATGCGCCGCATGTCAGCCCGTGAAACGCGCCTCGCGCCGAGAGTAATCCAGTGCGGCCAGTTCGCGCGCGCGAAAATTTGATCGCGGCCTCCACACCTTCGCTTCCGGAGCTGCAGAAAAACACCTTGTTGAGATCGCCGCCCGCAAGCTTCGAAAGACGCGCGGCGAGCTCACCCGCGGTATCGGGAACATGGCTTTGCAGCATCGCGGGTCCTCTGCGCTCCAGCTCCTGTTGCAGCGCCGCGATGATGCGAGGATGATTGTGCCCGGTGTTGTGTACGCCGTATCCGGAAAGAAAGTCGAGAATCGTGCGCCCATCGGCGACGTGCAGCTCCGCGCCTTCGCAGCGGTCATACTGCACATTCATTTCAAGCAGGTCGAGAAGCTTCGCCCATTGCGGATTGACATGCGCCTGATACAACTCGGACGCGATCGCGGTCGCCACTGCTTGCATGATATGACTATTCGACGCCTCCGGCACCTTGGCGGTTGCCGCGAAGATATCATGAAGGCATGGGTGACGATTCGACTCCGCAGCTTCCGGGAACGGCCGAAGACTCCGCGGCGTCCACTAGTATCGACATGTCAGAAGACCTGAAAGCCCGCGTAATCAAGGTGATCGCGAAGACCCAGCGCATTCCGCCCGAAACCGTGACCATCGACAGCACCTTTGAAGAGTTGAAGATCGATTCGCTCGACGGCATCAATCTGATCTTCGCCCTCGAAAGTGAATTCAACGTCGACATCCCCGATGAGGATGCGCGCGCCATAAAATCCGTCCGCCAAATGGCACAGGGCATCGCGCAATTAGTGGCCCAAAAATCCACCGCGAAAGCCCCAGCTTGACGCGCGTTGCCGTCACCGGCATCGGGATAATCTCCGCCCTCGGCGCCAATCGCGAAACTTTCTGGCAAGCGCTCGTTGCAGGAGAAAGCGGCATCCGGCCGATGGAGCTGGTCGCCACGGGAACCGTTCGTTTCCCGAACGCAGCCGAAGCGCGCGATTATCGCACCGCCGATCATTTCGATGAAAAGGAAGCGGCCCTCCTGGACCGTTTCGCGCAGTTCGCCGCAGTCGCCGCACGCGAAGCCGTCCTCGACGCGGGCGTCGCCTGGACCGCGGATCTGCGCGCGCGTTGCGCCATTGTCACCGGCTCCTCCACCGGCGGCCAGACCAGCGAAGACGAATCCTTCCGCGATTATTACGAGCGTAAGCAGACCCGCTTCTCGCCCTTCGCGATTCCCAAAGCGATGTCCAATGCCGGAGCCAGCCGCATCTCCTTCGAGCACGGCGTCACCGGACCCGTTTACACCGTGTCGACCGCCTGCTCCTCCTCGAATCACGCTATCGGACAGGCCTTCTGGATGGTCCGCAACGGCGCAGTCGACCTCGCGATCGCGGGCGGCAGCGAGGCGCCGTTTTCGCCCGGCATGTTGAAAGCGTGGGAAGGAATGCGCGTCGTTTCGCCCGACACGTGCCGTCCTTTTTCGCGCGACCGCAAGGGGCTGATTCTCGGCGAAGGCGCAGGCATGCTAGTGCTGGAGCCTCTCGAACGCGCGCAGGCTCGTGGCGTTCACATCTATGGAGAAATCGCGGGCTTCGGCATGT
>Ga0182024_10015930_pt1 | contig 14320 bp, 11 predicted proteins | sample P32metaG_FD_120480 | JGI IMG/M metagenome (GOLD analysis project Ga0182024, IMG submission 120480) | Permafrost microbial communities from Stordalen Mire, Sweden - P3-2 metaG (Illumina Assembly) | ecosystem: Environmental > Terrestrial > Soil > Wetlands > Permafrost | place: Sweden: Stordalen... | reverse complement strand
GTTCGCGGAGGCCCGGAGCGGGGGTAGGCTCAGGCTGCTTCCTGCCGGCACGTCGCGCGCGAACGCGGTGAACGCCCTCTCACTGGGCAACGCCTCCTCCCTGATCCTGCGCCTTCGGGCGTTGGCTAACTATGTCGTGGTCGACACACCTCCGTTGCTCCTCAGCGGAGACGCTTACCCGTTGATCCAGCTTGCCGACGCGGTCGTGGTCGTCTGCCGGTGCGGCGCCACGCGCCAGCACGAAGCCGCTCAGGCGCGGGAGATTCTTCGCTCCCTCGGCGTCCGCGAGTACTCGGTCGTACTGACCGAGTCAGACGAGGCTGACCGCGACTACTACGGATACGAATCCGAGTGACGATCCGCCCGGTCCCCCACCACGATCTGACGTAGCGCCAACACCCGGGACCAGACTCCCAGCGGCGGCCTGGCGCCGAACATGACGGGGTAGAGAAGGGCCGGCAATTTGGGGACGTCGGTATGACGGCGGTGCTGGCGGATTTCGGCAAACAGCGCAGGATGGAGCTGTCGAAGGTGCCCGTAGAGCTCGCGATGGCGGCGCCCCGCGTCCGCGAGCATCCGATTGCCATGCACGCGGCGGCGCAGCGCGATCTGGCCGGAGCCGACGTGCACCCCCCGCTCGCCGTGCTCGACGAGCGTCATCCACACGTGCCAGTCTTCATACCCCACCAGGCCGGCCACGTCTCGCCAGCCGCCGACACGGTCGAGCGCCGCGCGCCGGAACATCGAAGAAACGGGGTACTGATTTCGGTAGGCGATCCGAAAGGCATCCAGCCGCGCCGGGACGGCCACGACCCGTGAGCGCGTGCCAAACTCCTCATAGTCGGCGAACGCCACCGCGATGCCGGGATCGGCCTCGATGACATCGGCCAGCGCGGTGAGCGCGCCGGGGACGAGCAAGTCATCCGCATCGAGCGGGAATACGAGCGGTGCGGTGGTGGCTCGCAATCCGCTCATCCGCGCCGCGGAGAGCCCCTGGTTGACATCGTGGCGGATCACCTTGACTCCGCTGCGCTCGAGGTCGGTGAGCGCTTTTAGCGTCGACGGTTCTGTTGACGCGTCATCGACTACAACCGTTTCTGTCGGCTCTTGCTGCGCCAGCGACCGCAGCGCCTCGTGGGCGAGCGGTCCATCGTTGAAGCACGGCACGATCACGGCGACGCGGGGAGCCGTGGCGGCGGAAGAGTTCACGGAGACGATCCACGGGACGCGCCGTCTGCCTCAGCGATCTCTCGCACCTGCTCGACGCACTTGCGCAGATGGGCCGCGAACAGCTGTAGGCGGTAAAGACGTAGTCGCCCCAGGATCGAGATCGACATCTCGAGCAGGCGTACCACCGAGCGCCGGGCGCGCGCCATCCGCACGACGGCCCGCGCCAACGCGGGCAGCGGACTCAAAAGCCGCTCCTCGGTCAGCGGCCCGAGTTCGTTGCTGTGCGCTTGGTGCAGCAGCCTCAGGCTGCGCCCCGAATCGCGAGCGTCGCGAACATACGCCGCCGGATCGCGGGTGTACAGATGCTCGGCACGAAGGCTCGGGTCGTAAACGCCCCGCATGCCGGCGTGCAGGCACCGCAGTCCAAAGTCGACATCGGAGTGATAGCCCCGCGCTATCTCCAGTGGACTTGGAGGGTCTAGCGCGAGAAGATCGGCGCGCGGCATCGAGATGTGGCCGGCCCACAGCGTGGACAGCACAGAATCGGGCCGCGCCTGCCAGCGTGCCACATGATGGCGATACTCCTTGGCGTACAAGGCACGGGGGTAGTCCATGCCGTCTCGTTGCGGTCCGCCACTGACCGGCATCGCGCCGACCACAACAAGATGTTCTGCAGCCGCGTGGCGGCGGGAGTGCCCGCCGATGGCTCCGGGAGCGAGGAGCACATCGTCGTCCAGCAGCAGCACGATCTCGCCTCGGGCCGCCCGCGCCCCGGCCATCCGAGCCTCGCCCATACCGCCATTCTCCACCCACAGTGGGCGCAACTGACTTTCTCGCGCCAGCATCGACTCCAGCAGCTCGAAAGAGCCGTCGCGGCAGCCATCGACCACCACCACGATCTCGAGCGCGTCCGGATCCCGGAGAAGCGGCTCGAGCACGCGGGCAAGCATCGACCGCCGGTTGAACGTGGGCATCACCACCGATACCGAGGGTGAGGCTGCGGAGGTGTTCAACGTCTGATCCGGCGGGCCTCTTGGTGCCCGAGATACTTGCCAACCAGGCCGGCTGCGCGACGATAGTTGACAAAACGGTGAAAGGCCGCGGAGTGCCGATCCCGCGGCAGCCGACGCCACCAATCGCTGGCCAGCATTGAAAACGTATACGGGGGCATCGCCGTGCTACCGCCGATCACGATCAGCTCGCGGCGTTCGCGGCGGAAGTAGTTAGCTGCGCCTTGCTTCCAACGGTGCTCCGTTTCCACCCAGAGACGGGGATCGAACGCGATCACCCAGCCCTTAGCCGTAACCTGAATCGCCCACAGACGATCCTCCGCAGTCGTGACCTCCTCGTCGAAGCGATGCTCTCTCCACACCGAAGCACGCCACGAGGATGCATGATTGGAGAACCCCCACTGCGGATGGGCCTTGGCGTGAGCGGCATCCTGGTAGAAAATCTCCGCGAAGGGCTGCTGGTCGGGGCCTCGAGGCGAGCCGTTGGTGCCGGCGACGTCGTCCCGCGCATATAGCTCGAGCGAGAGCTCGATCCAGTCCTCGCGCGGCACGCGGCAGTGGGAGGAGAAGGCGAAGATGACATCGCCACGCGCGTGGTCGGACCCGAGGTTCAGGGAGCGTCCTGGGCTGTAGGTGCCAGGCTTCAGCCTCAGCACTCGATCGCTCAGTTGCTCGGCCACCTCGAGCGATCCATCACGCGATCCCGAGTCAACGACGATAAGCTCGGCGGCGACGGTCTGACGCTTGAGCGCCGGCAGCAGCTCTTCCAGATCGGGACGACTGTCGTGCGCGCGCACGATCACGCTGGCGGACGGCAATGCCACCCGCTCGTTCTATCAAAAGCTCTTGCGGGCCAAAGGCAATGCCTAGACTGCGGCGTGAGGGGCGCGTTCGCGATCCTCAGCCGCCATGGAAGAGAAAGCAATCCTCGGCGTGCCATGGACGGTGGTGTCTTTCGGCGCCAATAAGGTCATCGGCACCCTCACGACCCTTGCGCTGGCGCGTCTGCTCTCGCCCAGCGACTTCGGATTGATCGCGATCGCGCTGATGGTGGTGAGCTTTCTCTACTGGTTCGGCGGCCTCAGCTTCGCCAACACGATCGTCCTGCGCCAGGAACTTGACGAAATCGGTCAGGGCACCGCGCTGACTCTGATGTTGGTGAGCGGCCTGCTGGCGACGGCCGTAGCCGCTGCGTTGGCATCGACGATTGCCGGCCTGTTTCACAACACGAGGGTGACCGGAGTGCTGATCGCGATGTCCAGCATGTTCCTGATCACGTCGGTGACGAGCTTCTACGACGCGTCCCTGCAGCGTGATCTCGAGTTCCGGCGCCGGTTTGTCGCGCTCGGCGTGCAGACGGTGTCCTACGCCGTGCTCGCGGTTGCGCTGGCCGCGCTGGGCTCAGGGGTGTGGAGCATCGTGGTCGGGCAGATCGGCTCGGGCCTGCTCTATGCGATCGCGTTACTGGCGCTCGCGACGCATCGCGTCAAGCCGCGGTTTGACCGCACGATCGCCAGGAGTCTGATCGTCACAGGGCGCGGATTCCTGGCGCAGGGCATGACGGTGTTCGTTCGCCAGAACGCCGATAACGTGACCGTTGGGTACGTGTTCGGCGTGGTCTCGCTCGGCTTCTACTCGATGGCCTACCGGCTCGGAGACCTGAGCTATTGGGCGATCTCCGACCCAATCGCGCGGGTGACCTTCCCGGCTTTCGCGCGCAGCCGGGCGCGAGGGGAGGATATTCGCGGACCGTTTCTCTCAGTACTGCGCATGGTCGCCCTGATGGGTTGTCCGTTTGGCGTGATCCTGAGCGGTGCGGCTGAGCCGTTCACGCGCGCTCTGTTCGGCGAACGCTGGATCCCGATGGTCGGGCCGCTCGCGGTGCTCGGGATCTGGTCGGCTCTGCGCCCGATTGACACCACCCTTTTTTGGCTGCTGAACTCGATCGGCCGCGCCGATCTGGTGGGATGGATCTCGCTCGCGATCCTCGTTCCGCTAGTGCCCGGGTTCATCGTCGCGGTGTCGGTCGGCCATCTGAAGGCGGTCGCGACCGTGGTGGTCATCGACACCCTGATCTCACTTGCGGTGCTGGCGTGGCTCGTACGACGGCACGTCGGCGTCCAGTTGCGCGACATGTGGCGGGCGATTGCGCCCATCGTGGTCGCGTCGCCGATCGCCTGGGCGGCCACGTTCCTGGCCGCGCATGAGGTGGTCACGCACCCCGCGGGGGTCTCGCTGATCTTCTCCGGCGCCTGTGGTCTGACGGCATACGTCATCGTGCTCTCTCTCCTCGAGCGCTCCCTGCTCGGTCAAGCGCTGAGCCAGCTGCTGCGCGTGCTCGGCAGATCGGGCGAGCCCGCCGCGGCCGCCGAGCATTAGTCGCGCGGACACCCCGCTCGCTCGCCGAAGACCCGCTCGACGATCCTCGGAGTGGTCGCTCGCCGAAGACCCGCTCGACGATCCTCAGAGTGGACGGGCAGTGACCATGTAGCGACCCGGCTCGCCTGTCCATTCGGCCACAACTTCGTGGCCGGGGAGGAGGCCGGGCAACTCCTGGACAGCGTGGCCGTGCAGGTCCGCATGCCACTCCATGATCAATGTCCCTACACGTTCCTCGTCGAGCATTTTTACGAGCTCCCACTCCGCGCCCTCGATGTCGACCTTGAGGAGATCGACGTGATCGAGGTCGAGCTCAGCCATGAGCGTCGCGAAGCGCACGCCGCGTACACGCACCGGGGTTCCGGGAGCGGCACGGGTCGGGGACTGGGTCATCGGCCTGACCCCGCTCGTCCACGCGTCTCGGACCGGGAAAAACTCGACCATTCCGTCATGGCCCGAGACGGCGGCGTGAAGAACTCTCACGCCGGCACCCGACGGAAGGTTGCGTTCCAGCCGGCGAACTGTGGTCGGGTCCGCTTCGACCGCGGCCAGACGCGCGCTGGGAAAGCGGACGTGCAGCGCTAGCAGGGCAGCTCCGATGTGGGCGCCGAGATCGAGCACCGCGCGCGGGGCCTCCGGCAGCTCGACCATGTCGTACTGCAGCTCGCCGAACACCTCCCAGAGCACGTCGAGGTCATTGAGACGGTCGACGTGGACGATCAACCGCTTACCCCGGTAGAAGACGGGGACAGCCCGCAATGGCCCGTGCTCACGTCCAGCCAGCTCGGAGACGATCAGCTCCGCAAGCACGCGCGTGAGACGGATGCGATCAGACGGCCCCCGCGCGATGAGCACAAAGTCGGCGCCGGCGAGCGCGTACAGCGAGGCACGCCTGAGACCGTGAGCGTCGTGGCGCTTTGCCGTCCTCGGCCACAAGCGCCTGCGAACGGCGTAGGTCAGGCGGGGAACGGGCGATCTCCAGCTGAGAGGGCTGAAACTCATCGCTTGCAAGCAGTCGAGTACGGGAAAGGCATCGCTCGGAAACCGTAGCTCAGAGCCCCTCAGCGGCGTCAGTTAAGAGTTGCGAATATCCGGACGCACTCAATGTCGTGGATCCACTCAGACCCGGACCATCCGGACGGTACGCCGCCGCGGCCTGCTCGCGCCTGGGGAGCGGCTTGGCGATGCGGCTAGCCGTCTACTGCGATTACTCCTACCGGATCGACGGCGGCCAGCTGACTGCCGAGCTTCCGTTCGCTTTGTTCCTCCGGGAGCTTGCGCCCTATTGCGGACAGCTGACGTTGGCCGGTCGCCTGGATCCAGGCCCGGGGCGTTTCCCCCACGCGATCGACGGAGTCGACTTCACGCCCCTCCCCTTCTATTCCAGCGGGGCGGATCCGGTCGGCCTGATCCGCTCGATGCCGGCCGGCATCACGCGCTTCTGGCGGTTGCTGGGCACGGTCGACGGCGCCTGGGTGCTTGGTCCAACTCCACTCTCGCTGCTGTTTGCCCTGCTGACACTGATGCGACGACGGCGATTGGTGCTGGGGGTCCGGCAGGACCTGCCGCGGCTGTTTGATCACCGGTATCCCGGCAGGCCGCTGCTGCGCGGCGGGGCTCGTCTGCTGGAGGCGGCGTTTCGTGGGCTCGCGCGCAGGGTCCCGGTGGTGGTCGTGGGCCCCGACCTGGCTCGCCGCTATCGGCGGTCCCCGGCGCTGCACACGCTGTTCGTGTCGCTGCTGAGCGAGAAGGACATCATGGCGACCGAGGACGACGGGCGTCTCTACGACGCACCCGAGCTGCGCATGCTCAGCGTGGGACGTCTCGATCCCGAGAAGAACCCGCTCCTGCTCGCCGACGTACTCGCCGAGGCGACTGGCGCTGACCCCCGCTGGCATCTGGACGTCTGCGGGGACGGTCCCCTGATGGGAAAGCTGGCGCAACGCCTCGAGGAGCTCGGCGTCGCCGGCCACGCGACGCTGCACGGGAATGTTCCCATCGATGACGGCCTGCTCGATCTATATCGCAGCAGCCACGCTTTCCTGCACATTTCGCTCACTGAGGGCGTACCTCAGGTCCTGCTCGAGGCCTTCGCAACACGCCTGCCCGTGGTCGCGACGGCCGTCGGAGGAGTATCGGACCTTGCGCGGGACTGCGCGCTGCTGATCCCCCCCCGCGACGCCGGCGCCGCGGCACGCGCACTTCGCCGCCTCATCTCCGATCCGCAGCTGCGGGCAGAGCTGGTGAAACGGGCAGTCCTGCAAGCCCGGAATCATTCACGTGAAACCGAGTGCGCGCGTCTCGCGCAGATCCTCGCCGGCGCTAACCCTGAGCGCTAACGGCTTGCGGCATGGCCATCGATGAATTGCTGATACCAGAGCTCGAGCATCAGCAGGGTCCACAGGCCGCGCGTGTGGTCTTCGCCGTGCTTGTGCTCCCGGATCAGGCGCTCGACTGATGCCGGATCGACGATCCCGCGCTGCCGGCTGGCGGTCCCGAGCAGCGTGTCGGTGGTGAGCTCGTAGAGCTCATTCCGGAGCCAGCTCGAGATCGGGGCCGTGAAACCCATCTTCGGACGCTTGAAGAGCTCTGCCGGTATGTGGCGGGCGAGTGCGTCGGAGATCAGCCGCTTGCGCGATGTTCCGCGCTGCTTGAAGCTGGTCGGCAGGCGGGCGGCCCACTCGACCAGCCGGTAATCGAGCAGCGGGGCTCGCGCCTCCAGCGAGCTCGCCATTGTGGCGATGTCCATTTTGACCAGCAGTTGATCCGGGAGCGAGCGCGCCAGGTCGACCGCCAGTGCGCGATCCAGGGGGTCATCGGCTAGGCCGGGGACAGCAAACGGGGGTGCCTCCGACAGCTGCGGCGAGAGGCTCGCGCGCTCGGCGGGACTGAGCACTGCGGTCCACTCGGCGTAGCGCTCGCCAGGCTCGAGCTCGACCGCTCGGAGGAAGCGGTAGAGCTTGTGCCTCGCTGAGCGCGGATGGGCGATCTCGCTGCCCAGGCGACGTGCGCTCCTGCCGGCGGCGCGTCGTGCCGACGCCGGCATCCGGTCCGCGTGGGCGGCGAGGCGCGCGGCTTGGTGCCGGTAGTAGCCACCGAAGAGCTCGTCGCCCCCCTCGCCGGTCAGCGCCACCGTGATGCGCTGCCTGGCCCACCGGGCGACATAGAAGGTCGGAATCGCCGAGGCATCGGCGAACGGCTCCCCATAGTGCTGGACGAGGCTGGGAAGGAGCTCGACCAGATCCGTTGGCTCGACCACAGCTTCGTGATGCACGCTGCCGAGGCGCTCGGCAACTCGCCGAGCGTGCTGGCGCTCGTCGTACTGGGCGTCGGGAAAGCCGATCGCGAACGTCTCGATCCGAGGGACGCCGGCAGCGACCATCTGAGCGAGCACGTAGCTGGAATCGACTCCGCCGCTGAGGAACATGCCCAACGGAACATCGGAGACCAGGCGCTCACGCACCGCGCGCTGCGCCTGCTGCTCGAATTCGTCCAGCGCCTCGGTATAGGACAGTCGATGCTTGGGTTCGAAATCGAGCGTCCAGTAGCGCTCGGTGCGCGCGCTGCGGCCGGGGGTCCAGGTCAACATGGTGCCCGGAGAGAGCTTGCCCACGCCGCGAAGGATCGACCGTGGCGACGGCACGTATCCGTACCGCAGGTATTCCGCTAGAGAAAGGTCGTCGATCTCGCGCTCGATACGGTCGTCGAGCAGGAGTGCCGCGAGCTCAGAGGCGAAGGCGAGCGTTCCGTCCCTGTGTGACACCACGTACAGCGGCTTCTTGCCGAGACGATCGCGGGCAAGCACCAGCCTCTGGTTGACCGCGTCCCAGAGCGCCACCGCGAACATGCCGTCGAGTTCGCGCACGAAGCCCGACCCGAACTCCTCGTAGGCGTGGACGATGACCTCGCCGTCGGCGCGGGAAGCGAACCGGTGTCCCCTGCGCTCCAGCCGGTCGCGGAGCGCGACGAAGCCGTAGATCTCGCCATTGAAGACGGCGTGGACGGTGCCATCCTCATTTACATACGGCTGATGACCGTGGGCCACGTCAATGATCGAGAGCCGGCGGATGGCCAGCGAAACGGTGTCGTCCTCGAACGCCCCAGCCTCGTCTGGGCCCCGGTGCGCCAGGGCATCGGACATCGCCCGCAACAGCGACGACCGCCGATCGGATGACGCTCCGGCGACGCCGGCGATCCCGCACACGCGCCCATCGTACCCTCAGCAGCCAACCGAGCCGCTTGCGCTACGGTGCCGTGCCTGTGGCTGCCGAGATTGACTGTTCGGTGCTCGTACCGGTCTTCAACGAGGAGCGCTACATCCAACGCAGCCTGGCGGCGATTCGGCGCCAAACCTATAAGGGAGAGCTCGAGTTTCTGCTCGTCGATGGGCGCTCGAGTGATGCCACCAGAGCGATCCTCGAACGGCTGGCGCACGAGGATCCGCGGATCCGCATCCTTGATAATCCGCAGCGCTCGGTCTCCAGCGGCCTCAACGTGGCCCTCAAGCATGCGCGTGGCCGATGGGTCGTGCGCATGGATGCTCATACCGTTTACCCGGAGGACTACATCGCGCTCGGGGTGGAGCGCCTGCGCGCGGGGGGAACCCACTGGGTCAGCGGCCCGCCGCTGCCCGAGGGGCACGGTCGCGTTTCGCGTGCTGTCGCGCTCGCCCTCTCGACACCGCTCGGGCGCGGAGGATCGCGAAAGTGGGGCCGCGAGGGCGAGCGTGACGACCCCGAGCTCGAGCTCGACTCCGGCGTCTTCGGCGGGGTCTGGAAGCGATCCACGTTGCTCGAATACGGTGGCTGGGACGAACGATGGCTCCGTAACTCCGATTCCGAGATGGCGGCGAGGTTTCTCGAGCGCGGCGAGCGCCTGATCTGCCTTCCGGCGATGGCGGCAAAGTACGTGCCTCGTGATTCAGTTGTGGGTCTGTGGCAGCAATACGTCGGCTACGGTCGGTATCGGGCCCGGACGTCCAGAAGCCACCCAAGCTCGATGCGGCGATCGCACCTGCTCCCTCCGGCAGCGTTGCTCAGCGCCACGCTTGCCATCGCCGGACAAAAAAAGCTCAGAGCGATCGCCAGGATCGGCACGGGCGTGCATGTCGCCGGACTGCTGCTGACGGGGGTGCGCGCGCTGCCGGACGCCCAGAAGCCCGCCGACGCGGCGCTCGTACCGGTTGTGCTCGGGACCATGCACGCAGCCTTCGGATACGGAGCGATCGCGGACGTGGCCGAGCACGGCCTCCCTTTGGCGGCGCTCGCACGTGCGTGTGGGCTGGCGCAGCTCTCCGCCTCGGTCGCGGCGGAGCCTGATCCCGTGTTCGCGCCTTCGCTGACCTGACCGGTTTCGGCAGGCACATCTGCAGACGGCCAGACCGGACCGGCGGAGCCCAGCCGTCCGGCTCGATCCGTATCCCCTGACATGATCATCGGTCGAGGATCGTCTGGGTGGTGCAGTTAGGTGAAATCCAAGCGCGGCTGAGGCCGCACGTGCCCGCTACGCTCTTCGGGCTGCTCGCGGTCGCCCTGATGCTCGTATGGGCTGTCCACGACGGTGGTTACGACGCCGAGACCTGGTACTGGGGTGCGCTCGTGACCCTGGGCCTGCTCGCCGCGGCTCTGGTTGCGCTCGGCGACGGTCGCCGGCGCCTGCCCCGCGCCGGCGTCGTCGCGCTGGTGCTGTTCGCGCTCTACGTCGCCTGGTCCTATCTCTCGATCACGTGGGCGCAGTCGCCGGGGGATGCGTTGCAGGGCAGCAACCGGGCGCTGCTCTACCTGCTGTTGTTCGCGCTCCTGCTCGTCCTCCCGTGGACCCCTCAGAGCGCCCTCGTCGCGTTGCTGACGTTCGCGGTAGGTGTCGGCGTGATCGGGATCGTGCTGATGGTGCGCCTGGCGTCCGATGACCGCGTCACGAACCTGGTGATAGAGGGGCGGCTCTCGGCACCTACGGGCTACTTCAATGCCACAGCCGCGCTCTTCACGATCGGTGCTCTGGTTCAGACCGGGCTCGCGACCAGACGCGAGCTGCCAGGGCTTGTCCGCGGGCTACTCCTGGCGTTTGCCTGCGGCGGACTGCAGCTGGCGCTGATCGTCCAGAGCCGCGGCTGGCTGTTCACACTGCCGCTGGTCGTACTTGCGGCGATCCTGGTCTCATCCGATCGCCTGCGCCTCGCCGCCGTCGCCATCATTCCGGTCGCGGGCGCGCTGGCGCCGTTACACCGCCTGCTTGAGGTTTACCAGAGCTCACAGGGAGCCGGGCTCGGCCAGGCCGCGGCGCGAGCGGGCCAGGCGGGCCTGCTGATCTGCGGTGCCGCGTTCGTGCTCGGGACGCTTGTGAGTTGGGGGGACTCCCTCCTGCGGCCACGGAGGCTCTCGACCGGCCGGCGCCGACTGATCGGCACGGCAGTCTGCGTAGCCACCATCGGTGGGGTGCTCGCCGCCGGTACTGCTGCCACCCACGGCCATCCGGTGAGGTTCGTGGTCCGCCAGTGGGACGGCTTCAGTAAGCCACAGGAGAGCTTTTCCTCGCAGTCGCACTTCGTCGACGTCGGCAGCGGGCGCTACGACTTCTGGCGCGTGGCGCTCGACGCGGTGCTCGCGCACCCGATCGGCGGGCTCGGCCAGGACAACTTCGACGACTACTACGTCAAGCGCCGCCGTACGACCGAGGAGCCGAGCTGGACCCACAGCCTGGAGATGCGTCTCCTGGCCCACACCGGCTTCGTCGGCTTTGCGTTGTTCGTCGGCTTCCTGCTCGCTGCTCTTGCCCTCGTGCTCCGGGGGCGCCGGCGTGGAGACGCCCTCACTCGCGGCGTGGTCGGGATTGCGCTGCTGCCATTGGCGGTGTGGCTGATTCACGGCTCGGTCGACTGGTTCTGGGAGGTTCCGGCCCTCTCGGGCCCGGCGCTGGGGTTTCTGGGCATGGCCGGGGCGCTCGGAGCTCGCTCGAGCCAGGCGTCCGCCACGAGGTGTGCCGGCGGCTCTTCCCCGGACGCGCGCCCACGGGCACGCGCGCTGGCGAGGTTCACCGGCGCCCTCGCTGTGATCGCCGGCGTGGCCGTGCTCGGACTCTGCTACCTCTCGGTTCGCGAAGTGTCGCTTGCCTCCAATATGCGCTTTAGCGACCCCGCCGGCGCCCTCAGGGACCTGGCTCGGGCTGCGCAGCTCAACCCGCTGAGCGCCCAGCCGGGGCGGGTCGCCGGCACAATCGCCCTGCAGAACGGGGAATACGCCGTCGCCGAAGAGCGGTTTCGGCAATCGATCTCGCGCGAGCCTGGCGGCTGGTTCGCATGGCTGGGCGCCGGTCTCGCGGCCTCAGTGCAGGGAGACTCAAAGCGCGCGCAGCGCGACTTCAAGGTCGCCTATTCGATCAATTCCCTGCAGCCCGCGGTGGTTCAAGCGCTTGCCCGCGTGAACTCCCCCCACCCGCTCAAACCCGCCCAAGCGTTAAAGCTCCTAGTCGTGATCGGATAGACCCCAAAGTGCGACTTTCGAGGCCAACTTGTGCTATTACGTATGTTGTCATAAACCAATTCAGGGGACGGGCAGTACCTGCGGCCGATTGACGTCTGCAAACTTTCGTCCATACGAAAGGGCACGAAGCACATAATGAAACGTATCGTTGGGCTCGTAGCTGTTCTTGCCTTGATGCTCCCGAGCGTGGCGTTGGCCAACGGCGGCTCGACCTGTCAGGCGTACAGCGCGGAGCTTTGCGGTTCGGTATCGGGAAACACCGCACAGAAGACAACTGCGAGCACGCTTCCGTTCACCGGGCTCGATGTGGTTCTGCTTGTCGCCGGTGGTGGCGCACTTCTGGGCACCGGCCTCGTGGTTCGTCGGCTCTCGCGCGACCTCAGCTAGGGTCGTCACAAACTCCAGTTGTTATGGCGCTGTGCGGACATCCGCTCAGTCGGTACCAACGCGCTCCCGGATCAGGCGCGTCACCTCGCCGCCGTCCGCCCGGCCCTTGGTTTCGCGCATTACATAGCCGACGAGCGGCCCGATCGCTTTCATGTTTCCGGCCCTGACCTTGGCCGCCGCGTCGGGATCGGCGGCAATCGCGCTGTCGACGATGGCCACAAGCTCGTCCTTGCCGTCGCCGCTGATGGCGCCCAGTCCCTCGCGCTCGATCAGCTCTCGCGGGTCTCCCCCGCGCTGCACCAGCATCGTCAGCACGTCCCGGGCGGCGTCGCGACTGACCTCCTTGGCAGCGACCATCGTCGCCAGGCTGGCCAGTGCCGCCGGCGCGACCCGGCTCTCGGACGGATCGGCGTCCGATCCGATCCTCTCCACGAGCTGCGGGATCCAGTTGGCGATGGCGATCGCCGCCTCGCGTCCGTCGCCTGAGCCGGCGAGCGCCCCCTCGAAATAGTCGCCGAGCTCGCGGCGGAAGGCCAGCTCCCGGGCACGGTCGGGACCCAGCCCGAACTCGCGCTCGAACCGCTGCGCGCGGGCCGCCGGCAGCTCGGGCAGGCGGTCCGCGGCAGCCCGGAGCATCTTCTGCGTGGCCAGCAGCGGGACCAGGTCCGGCTCGGGGAAGTACCGGTAGTCGTGCGCCTCCTCCTTGGAGCGCAGCGGGGTCAGCCGGTCGGAGGACGGGTCGAAGTGCAAGGTTTCCTGTACCACCTGCTCCCCGGACTGAAGCAGACCGATCTGCCGCTCGATCTCCTTGCGCACGCCGCGCTCGAGGTACCGGAACGAGTTCATGTTCTTGAGCTCGGTCTTGGTCCCGAGCTCAGAGGAGCCCGCCGGCCTCACCGACACGTTGGCGTCAGCGCGCAGGGACCCCTCCTCCATGTTCACATCAGAGACGTCGAGCTGCCTCAGGGTGGTACGCAGCAGCGTCAGCCACTCCCGCGCCTGCTCGGGGGAGCGCAGGTCAGGCTCGGTGACGATCTCCACCAGCGGCGTGCCACAGCGGTTGAAGTCGACGACGCTGCGGTCCGAACCGTGGATGCGCCCGCTCTCCCCCAGGTGCACGAGCTTGGCGGCATCCTCCTCGAGATGGACGCGGTGGATCCGCACCTCTTCGAGGTGCCCGCCGGCGCACAGCGGCACGTCGTACTGGGAGATCTGGTAGCCCTTCGGCGAATCGGGATAGAAGTAGTTCTTGCGGTGAAACAGCGACCGCGGGGCGATCTCGGAGCCGAGGGCGAGCCCGATCATGATCCCGAAGTCGACCGCTCGGGCGTTCAGGACCGGGAGCGCGCCCGGAAGGCCCAGGCACACCGGGCAGGTGTGTACGTTGGGGGGATCTCCGAACGACAGCTCACAACCACAGAACATCTTCGTCCGCGTCTTCAGCTGGACGTGGATCTCCAGGCCGATCACCGGCTCCCAGCCGGCTCCGGGGCTCATCGGCGGTCCTCGCGCTTGCGGTCGATTCCCGAGTCTCCGGCGCTCATCGGCGGGCCTCGCTGCCGTCGAAGCCGATTGACCGTTCCAGCGCGTAGGCGGCATCGAGCAGGCGGCTCTCACTGAACGCGGGCCCGGCGAGCTGGAAGCCGACCGGAAGCCCGTCACTCAATCCCGAGGGGATCGAGATCGCCGGGATCCCCGCCAGCGGCATGGGGACGGTGCAGAAGTCGTTCATGTACATCGCCAGCGGGTCCGAGGTCTTGGAGTCGAGCTCGAACGCCGTCCATGGGCTGGTGGGCGTGACCACGAAGTGAAACTGCGCAAACGCGGCGTGGAAATCCTCAGAGATCTTGGTTCGGACCTTCTGCGCGGCTCCGTAGTACGCGTCGTAGTAGCCGC
>Ga0182024_10015929_pt1 | contig 14322 bp, 12 predicted proteins | sample P32metaG_FD_120480 | JGI IMG/M metagenome (GOLD analysis project Ga0182024, IMG submission 120480) | Permafrost microbial communities from Stordalen Mire, Sweden - P3-2 metaG (Illumina Assembly) | ecosystem: Environmental > Terrestrial > Soil > Wetlands > Permafrost | place: Sweden: Stordalen... | reverse complement strand
TGACCGAATTGGTGTTTCGGGCGCAAAGCGTTCACCGTCAATCGCATGCGCCAGACCGCGTGCAGACTTGCCAGTTGATTTCGATCAAGACCGGTGGGTGCCCGGAGGACTGCGCGTATTGTCCGCAGAGCGCACACTACGATGCGCCTGTCGAGCGGCAAGGGTTGCTGGATGCGCAGCACGTTATTGGAGTGGCCCGCGAGGCAGCGGACCGCGGAGTGACGCGATTTTGTATGGGCGCGGCGTGGCGGCAGGCGCCGGAGGGCGCGGAATTCGAACGAGTACTCGAGATGGTGCGCGGGGTGTCCGCGCTGGGAATGGAAGTTTGTTGCACGTTGGGAATGTTGAGCGAAACACAGGCGGTGCGGTTGAAGGACGCTGGATTGTCGGCCTACAATCACAACTTAGATACATCACCGGAGTTTTATGGTTCGATCATCAGTACGCGGGTTTATGATGATCGCCTGAAAACGCTGGCGGCGGTTCGCAAGGCGGGCATCACCGTTTGCTGCGGGGGGATTTTGGGAATGGGCGAGCGGGAGGCGGACCGCATCGGCCTGCTGCAACAACTGGCGACACTACAGCCACATCCCGAAAGCGTGCCCATTAATATGCTTGTGCGCGTAGCGGGAACACCGTTGGCGTCGATGCCGGCGCTCGACCCGTTGGAAATGGTGCGGGCCATTGCCACGGCGCGAATCTTGATGCCTGCTTCGCGGGTGCGATTGGCGGCGGGGCGTAAGCAGTTGTCGCCGGAAGCGGTTACGTTGTGTTTTCTTGCCGGTGCGAATTCGATCTTCGTCGGGGAAAAACTTTTGACCACGCCCAATCCTGGACCGGACGAAGACGAGCAACTACTGCAAACTTTGGGGCTGAAGCCACTCGAATCGCATGCCATCTGAATTCCACAGATCCTTCCAGCGGGAGGTTGAAGACGGCCTGCGCGGCCTGGAGTCGCGGGATCAGCGGCGTTCTCTGGCCGAGATCCGCGGCGTGAACTTGTGTTCGAACGATTATTTGGGATTGGCGGAGTCTAAAGAGTTGCGTGCGGCGGTGCTGGATGCGGTGCGCGAGGCGCCGCGGGTCGGCGGAACGGGTTCGCGGTTGCTTTCGGGGCATTTAGATGTTTGGGAGGAGTTGGAGCAAGGGTTCGCGCAATTCGCCGGAACCGAAGCGGCGCTTTATTTTGGGAGCGGATACGCGGCGAACGTTGGCTTACTGACTTCGGTGTTGCGACAGGCCGATGTCGTTTTTTCCGATGACTTGAACCACGCGAGTTTGATTGACGGGATTCGATTAGCCGGCGCGCGGAAAGTGATTTTTCCCCATCTCGATTTGAACGCGCTCGAGGCTGGCCTGCAGGCTCACGCGAGCGACCATGGGATTGGCCGAAGATTCGTGGTGACGGAATCGGTTTTCAGCATGGACGGAGATGTGGCGCCGTTGCCCGAAATCGCCGCGCTGTGTCAACGTTTCGGCGCTGGCTTGATTTTGGATGAGGCGCACGCGACTGGCGTGCACGGTCCGTCGGGGCGGGGGATGGCAATGGCAGCAGGCTTGGCCGCTGACGCGGTAGGCATCACTCATACGTGCGGGAAAGCCTTGGGTAGCGCGGGAGCATTTGTGTGCGGCAGCGCTGCCTTGCGAGAGCATGTGATCAATCACGCGCGCACCTTTATTTTCAGCACGGCGATGCCGCCGTATATGGCGGGGCAGATTCGCGCGGCACTGCGTATGGCCGAGGGCATGGATGCGGCGAGAGCTTCGTTGATGGCGCGATCGCGCCGGCTGGTGACGGGCTTGCGGGCTGAGGGCTACGATATGGGGGGCAGCACGACACAAATTGTGCCGGTGGTCATAGGCCGAAATGAAGATGCGCTGGCCGCGGCGGAGTTTTTACAAACACAGGGATTTGCGGTACGGGCGATTCGTCCTCCGACGGTCAAGGACGGGCGCGCACGACTGCGGCTTTCGATCACAGCGGGGATCCGGCCTTACGAGTTGAGCCAGCTGGAGAGTTGTCTAGGTAGTTGGCGCGCGCAGCGGCTGGCGCTGGCGGCGGGGTGCTCGTGAGGAATCACTTTTTCATCACTGGCACGGACACGGGAGTCGGGAAGACCACGCTATCCGCGCTGCTCTGTGCCGCGTTGGACGCGGTTTATTGGAAGCCGATCCAGACTGGGACGCTGGAAGGATCGGATCGCGTCACGGTCATGCGGCTGGCTGGAATCGGGACGGACCGGACACTGGATGAGGTGTACAAATTTGTGCCGCCGGTGTCGCCGGATTTGGCGGCGCGCTGGGCGGGCACGGAAATCGACTTGGCGCGGATTGCTTTGCCCACTAGCCTGCACAACGATTGGCTTGTGGTGGAAGGTGCTGGCGGGGTGCTGGTGCCCATCAATCAGAAGCAGTTCATGCTCGACATGATGGTGAAATTTATGCTGCCGGTGATTCTGGCGGCGCGCAGCGGCGTGGGGACCATAAATCACACGTTGCTGACTTTGGCGGCTTTGCACGCGGCGGAATTGCCGGTTCATGGAGTGGTGTTGATCGGAGATCAGAATCGCGAGAACCGCGAGACGATCGAGCGGTTTGGGCACGTGCGAGTGATTGGGGAAATTCCGCGTTTGCCGAATTTGCATCGGACCGCGCTGATGCAAGTGTTTATGAATAATTTCGACCGGGCGGCGTTCGCGCAGTAAGAGTTTTCCGAGAATTTTTTCATCGAGACATTTCTGCGTTGTAATGAATCTTGAATGGGAATTGTGTGTTTGGTGAGGCGCGAATGTAGATGAAGCAGAGAAGACTTGATGTTATGTCCTTGCCTAGATCGGGCACCGTGATGCTGTGCCCCTACGAGGAGGTGATGTGAGACCTGAGTGGTTGAGTCTCGATCATGTTTGGCTGCCGTATACGCAAATGAAGACGGCGGAGCTGCCCGTGCCGGTGATCTCGGCGCGGGGTGTGCGGCTTCAATTGGCGGACGGAAGGGAATTGGTTGATGGGATCGCCAACTGGTGGACAGCGTGCCATGGGTATGGACAGCCGCACATCCTGAAAAAAGTTGCTGAGCAACTGGAACAGATGCCGCACGTCATGTTTGGCGGGTTGGCGCACGAGCCTGCGTATCGCTTGGCGCAGCGGCTTGCAGCAGCATTGCCGGGCGATCTGAACCGCGTTTTCTTTACGGAATCAGGATCGGTGGCGGTGGAAGTGGCATTGAAGATGGCGGTGCAGTTTTGGCTGAACCAAGGCCAGCGGCGCACGAAATTCGTAGGCTTTCGACATGGGTATCATGGGGACACGTTTGCCACGATGGCCATCTGCGACCCGGAAGAGGGAATGCACAGGCTTTTCCGTGGAGTCGTGCCGGAACAATTCCTGACGGCGTTGCCCGATTCAGAAGAGAAGCGCGGCGAGCTTGATCGTTTTCTGGCGAAAAATCGGAAAGAAATCGCGGCGGTGATCGTCGAGCCCCTGGTTCAAGGCGCGGGGGGAATGAAGTTTCACGATCCGGGAGTTCTGACCGACCTGAAGGCATTGTGCGAGCGCCATGGGCTACTGCTGATTTTCGACGAGATTTTTACAGGATTCGGGCGCACGGGCACGCTGTTTGCATGTGAGCAGGCTGGCGTCGTGCCGGACATTATCTGTCTTTCAAAAGCGTTGACGGGGGGCACGATGCCGCTGGCTGCGACGGTTGCGACCGAGCAGATCTACGAGAAATTTCTGTCGGATGAGTCGGATGGCGCGCTGATGCACGGTCCCACGTACATGGCGTATCCCTTGGCGTGTGCGGCGGCGAATGCATCGTTCGAATTGTTCGAGAGCGAGCCCCGATTGCAGCAGGTGGCCGCGATCGAGGCGCAGCTGAAAGAAGAATTGGGGCGGTGCCGGCGAGCGCCGGGAGTGCGGGAGATTCGCGTGAAGGGCGCCGTGGGCGTGGTGCAGATGGATCGTCCAGTTGCAGCGGCGGAACTGCGTGCACGCTTCGTCGAAAAAGGATTCTGGGTCAAGCCGTTTGGCGATGTCATTTATCTCACGCCGCCGTTGATCATCGAGGAACGAGATTTGTCAGGGCTAACTCGCGCGATTGAGGAAGTTTTGACTGGCCGCTAAGACCTCAGCAAACGCAACAATCGTCATCGGGAATGGCGACGACGCACCATCTGGTAGACTCGACAGAAGCCGGGCAGGGCAAGCCCAGCCCCTACAGGGGATTAGGGAACTTTGTGCGGGAGGTACATGGTTTTGCCGGCGACTGTGAATGGGTGGAAACAGAAGATTGTTGCGTTTGCAGGGGGGCTTGGCGCTCCAGGATTGTTTCTCATTTCCTTTCTTGATTCTTCCGTTTTGACATTCCCCGTGATTAACGATTTGTTGCTGATCGACCTTGCGGTTCAGCGGCCGGCGCGGATGGTGTTGTATGCGGCGATGGCGATGCTTGGGTCGACGCTGGGTTGCGTGCTGCTGTACTTTTTGGCAAAGAAAGGCGGCGAGGCCGTTTTCCACCGGAAGGCGGGACCCCGAGGAGCGAAGATCCGGCATTGGGTGGAAAAGAACGGATTTGCGGGGATGCTGGTCGCGGCGCTCCTACCTCCTCCAACTCCATTCAAATTTTTTGTTCTGGCGGCGGGAGTGTTTGAGGTGCCGCTGCTGAGTTTCGTGTCCGCGATTGTGCTAGCGCGTGCGGTCCGCTATTTCGCGATCGGGTATTTGGCGGTGCGATATGGAGCGCAGGCGCTGCCTTTTCTGGGCCAACACAAGTTGGCGGTCACGGCGGTCGTGATCCTTTTGGTGGCGGCGAGCTACGCGATTTCGCGGTTCGTTTTGCGCGAAGAGCAAATTGTCGCGAGCGGCAAATAGGCGTCCACTACTGTAGTTTATTGGCGGCGAAAATCGCGTTGCCATAGAAGTTCATCCTGCGTAACCCTTCCGCTGGAATCGGTCTGGATCACCGCGACGATTTCGTGCCGAGTTGTGCCGGAGACGGCGTAGCGCAGGTCACGGATTTGCACTTTGTAGCCTTCCGGTGTTTTTTCAATTGTGGCTTTCGGGAAGCTCGCGACGCGCAGAAAGTTCTTCGCGGCTTCGCTGTTCTGAGCGTGGTCGAGAATTGGCGATGGCTCCGGTTTGAAGAGCGTGGTGCCATTTTCGGGATCGAAGGACGCACCCGGTGCGGCGTCGACGGTAAGTTCCTGCAAAGCGTGGTCTGTTTCGACGATGGCGTGCCAGGTGAAGAGCGATACGGCTTGCGCGTAGGCGCTGGAACGGCGGGCCGGTTCGCCGCGGTAGGTGCGCGCTTGAATGGTCGCCAATACGCTGGCATGCAAGTTTGCACGCAGACCGACGTAGCAAATCACGAGGATGAGACCCAGGATCGCACCGACCCGGCCGCGCGGGCCTTTGCTCTTGGCACCGATTTCGTCGCTCACGAGCCGCGCCAGTTCCGGCAGCAGGATTGCCGCGATCAGTATCGCGATGATCCACGGATCGACGCTGGCGAGCCAATCGGCGGCGATGCGATGCGCACTGAATGGCCAGAGAAGAGTGACTCCGTCCGACTGGCAGGCGTCCATTGCCAAATGCAGAAAGCCGGTGAGGAAAACCGCGCTTAGAAAAGTGGTTCGCGATACTTTCGCGGGCGCTGCTTTGCGGCTGATCAAGAGATAGAGGCCGGCTAGGATCACGCCGATTGTTGCTGACGCAATGATGGAATGCAGGAAGGTGTGACGCCAGTTCAGGTAAGCAGACGGACCAAAAATGGAGCTAAGCGCGTCTACGTCCGCGATCATTCCCGCTACGACGATAAAGATCCAGGCCACGAGTGGCGCCCGAGGAATGAGAGCGCGAGTGAGAGCGACCGACGCCAGGGCATGTGTGCCGACGTCCATTTTGCCAAGTTCAGGCGTTCGCGCGAGACTTTCGCGCGACGCCATTCTGAGGAACGAGAAGTTTCAGCGCATGTGGCACGATCTTAAATTCGATGGGCAGCCGCGCGAGTGGTTCGCCGTCGATTTGCGCGTAGACCGGATTGCTGTCGAGAGGTTCGCAGATAATCGATTCGGCCTTCCAAAAATGAACGCCGTTGGTGCCGCGAAGTTTGTCGAACCACAAACTGGGCAGATAGCTGAGATAGCGGAAGCCGCTCTGGGTGGTGAGCGCCATTAATTCGAACTGGTCTTCGTAGAGATCGGCCGCGGTTGTGATCTTGAACGGGCCGCCGTAGTGTTTGGTCCTTCCGACGACCACCAGCGATGCGTCCAGCTTTTGATCGCCGGTGACGACGCGAAAATGCGGGAACTTGTAGCGGAAGACTTCGCGGGCTCCCTGCCACCAATATGCCAGAATGCCGACGCGCGCTTTGAGATCGAGATCGATGGCGTAAACGATCATGCCGTCGGGTCCAGCGCCGGCGACACTAAGAAAATAGCGCTTCTTTTCGGGCTCCAGAAGTGGCGTCGCGAGACCTAAAGCGATGTCCTTGATTTCTCCATGAATCAACTTTTCGGCGGCGCCGGGGATGTCCCAGGGCAGGTTCAATTCTTTGGCAAGGACGTTGGCGGTGCCGCCGGGAAGTAACGCGAGGGGTACGCGGTGGCCGTTTTGCGCGTTGGCGAGACCATTCACCACTTCGTTCAATGTCCCGTCGCCGCCACACGCAATGACCAGCTGCCGGCCTTCAGCGATGGCCCGCTGGGCCATTTCGGTGGCGTCGCCAGGCCCGCGCGTTTCGATCAGTTCCGCCTCAATGCCGGCCGAGGAGAAGATTCTGCGGGCCTCGTCGAGCATGCGACGGCGTCCCCTGCCGCCGTTGCCGGCATTCGGGTTGTGGATCAGCAATGCGTTTCGCAAATTGCCCGTCATGGACCGTCCTGGACTGTGCACGTTCCGCGCGATGGGAGCTACATGCCGCGAACACTTCATTCTATATAATAATGATGCAGATTCACGTGAACGTTCTTCCGAGGGTTCCCATGGCCAAGGCTGCGGCGGCAAAACGCGAAATCGAGGCGCTGCGGGAAAAAATTCGCCATCACGACTACCGCTATTACGTTTTGGACGATCCGGAGTTGTCAGACGCCGCTTACGACAAGCTGATGAACCGCTTGAAGGAGTTGGAGGCGGCGAATCCGAAATGGATCACGCCCGATTCACCGTCGGCGAGAGTCGGTGGGACGCCGCGCGCGGGTTTCCAGACAGTCCGGCACGCGCGCCCGATGCTCAGCCTGGACAACGCTTTTTCATACGATGGATTGCGGGATTTCGATCGACGGGTGAGGCAGGGAAGCGGCCGCGAGAAAATTGAGTATGTTGCCGAACACAAGTTCGATGGACTGAGTATTTCCCTGCAATACGAAGCGGGTGTGCTGGTTCGTGGAGTCACCAGAGGCGATGGCACTACCGGCGAAGACGTCACGCCTAACGTGAGGACAATTCGGTCGGTTCCGTTAAGGATTGATGTCGCGATCTTGAAGAAAGCCAAGCTGCCCGCTGCGTTTGAGGTGCGTGGCGAAGTTTTGATGACACGAAAGTCGTTTGAAGCGATGAACCGGCACCAGGAACAAACCGGCGGAAAGATTTTCGTCAATCCAAGGAACGCGGCGGCCGGCTCGGTGCGAGTGCTCGATCCTTCTATCACGGCGCAGCGGCGGCTGGAGTTTTTTGCCTACTACTTGCTTGTCGATGGGGAAGAGCCATTTCCTAAGCATTCCGAGTCTCTGCTGGCGTTGAAGCAACTACGCTTCCGTGCGTCAGACGACTGGAAGCTTTGCGAGGGCGTCGAGAAAGTTCTGGCGTATTGCGATGCGTGGGAACCAAAGCGCGCGGACCTGCCTTACGAAATTGACGGCGTCGTGATTAAGGTGAATTCGACTCCAATTCAGCATGAGCTGGGGTTCACATCGAAAGCCCCGCGTTGGGCAATTGCGTACAAGTATCCCGCGCGGCAAGAGACGACCGTTGTGAACGATATTCGTGTCCAGGTAGGTCGAACTGGAACGCTCACGCCGGTCGCGGTGCTAGAGCCGGTGCAAGTGGGAGGCGTCACCGTCAGCCGTTCCACACTCCACAATATGGATGAAATCGAGCGGCTCGGCTTGCAGATTGGCGACACCGTGTTGATCGAGCGGGCCGGAGAAGTGATCCCGCACGTTCTGAAAGTGGTCAAAGAGGGGGCCAACCGCAAAGAATTTCGCATGCCGAAGAATTGCCCGGAGTGCGGCAGCGCGATTCACAAAGCGGAGGATGAAGTGGCGTATCGCTGCGTGAATGCGGCTTGCCCAGCCAAGCGCAAAGAATCGCTGCTGCACTTTGCCAGCCGTCACGCGATGGACATCGACGGACTGGGCGACAAGATCGTGGACCAACTCGTGGACAAGGGATTGATCAAGGATGTCGCCGATCTATATTCGCTAAAGTTCGATGACGTAGTCGCGCTGGAGCGCTTCGCGGAGAAGTCCGCGCAAAATCTGCTCGAGGAAATCGAGGCCAGCAAGAAAAACTCGCTCGCTAGGCTGATCTACGCGCTCGGTATTCGCATGATCGGAGAACGGACTGGCCAGCTTCTCGCCGCGCATTTTTCCTCATTGGACGATTTGGCGGCGGCAAGCGAAGAGCAGTTGCTGGAAGTTGGCGAGGTCGGCCCTAAAGTGGCAGCGAGCATCGCCGAATTTTTCTCGGAGCCGGCGAACCAGCGCATCATCAAGAAACTGGATAAAGTTGGCGTGCGTCCGACGACAGAAAAACGTGTGCTGAAGAGCCAGAAGTTCGCGGGCAAATCCTTCGTGTTCACCGGCGGCCTTGCGAATCGCTCGCGGGAAGCGGCTGCCGAGCTGGTGCAGCAGCACGGCGGCAAAATCTCAAGCACCGTCAGCAAGAAGACCGATTACGTCGTTGTCGGCACTGACCCCGGCTCAAAATACGACAAAGCCAAAGAACTAAGCGTTCCCATCCTTACGGAGTCCGAATTTGAAAAACTTCTCGGGGCCAAGTGATGGCGCATGACAAAAGTCGTCTGCGGTCGGCTGGGTTCTAGTTCTCAGCTACTTGCTTCCTCATCCAATCGAGCATAGTGGGAACGGCTCTGTCGCTCAACCTCTGGTTGACCTCGAGCAAGTGATTGGCGTTTTCAATCTCGATGTAGCTAGCGGATCCCGGATGAACGCGATTCACCGTGTCGGCAATTGCGCGGCTGTCGGATGGGCTCATGATGGTAGCAGCGCTACCGTGAAGAACCAGCACGGGGGCCTTCACGCTTTCCCAGACTTTTCCCAAATTTAGGTCTTGCAATTGCTGATAAAAGGCGGCCGGACGTCCATATTGACCCTCGGGGGCGTCATACCAGAGCGCTTTCCACTCGGGATGTTGAGCGATCACTTCGCCGGGATTCATGCGATGGATCAAGTAGAGCGAGTAGAAATCGGTGAAGGCCTTTACCGCGTCGTTGATGTCGGCGGGAGACAGTTTTTGATTGTGGGAAAGCCGCACACGCTCGTTCTCGATCATGTGCTCGTACCAGGTCCGGCCCCAAGAGGAGGCGGCGATAAACCCGCGCACGGGATGCTGGCCTGCTGCCAGTGGAGAAGTTCCGCCGCCATTGCTCAGCCCTACGACGAAAATGGCATTCCGATCGACGAAAGGATACTTGGATAGCGAATCGAAGGCCGCCCGGTAGCTATCCAGCTCCGTCTGAAAATCAGTCGTCGCGCAATTGCCTTCGCTCTCACCGACGCCGAGCTTGTCCATGCGCATGGTGGCAAATCCGGATTGTTCGATGAGCCGCCAAAAGATGGCCCCGAATCCGTCGGTTTCGCCGTCGGGATATTCGACGCTATCGCAGCTCAGCCAGCCGACGAAGAAAATCGCTGGGACTTTGGCGGCGTCAGACGTCGGCCGGGTCACAAAAGTCCGAATTTTCTGGCCGCGAGCGTTGGTCACCCAATCGTAAGTGATCTGCGCATTGCGGAAGTACTCTCTCTTGCGCGCGGAATCTGCGGAAGGCGACTGACACCAAACGCCGGTGGAATACGCAGCGAAAATCAGGATGAGTCTCGCGCCGGAACGTAGCAAAGACATAGGTTCCTCCGCTCGGAAGAAATATCCCGCGGTGTGATGGACGGAATCGCCCGGCGAAAGTGAGCGAAATTTCGCCGCAAATCAAGGTTATAATTGGCTTGGCGGGCGGGCCGGGTGATCGCTGGTCTGGCCATCGCAAGATGGTTGGACGGGAGGAAAGTCCGGACACCGTCCTGAGTCATCAGGGTAAAACCCCTCGTCCGCTTAGCGCGGATGAGGGGCCAGTGGGCAACGCGCCTGGTAACGCCAGGGGGGCGATTGGGGTGGCACAGGCTTCAGCCGGTGTCGGCCGATTCGCTCACGGAAAGTGCCACAGAAAATGTACCGCCGGCGGCACGCAGCACGGTGGCATCCCGCAGGAAAACCTGCGAGACGTCTTCGAACAGCTCGTTTCGTTTGGCAAGGGTGAAAAGGTGGGGTAAGAGCCCACCGCTCGTGTGGCAACATACGAGGCACGGAAAACCCCGCGTGGTGCAAGGCCAAATAGGAGGGGAGAGCCGGCCCGGCTCGTCGAGTTCGCGTTCGCGCGGCAGCCGCCTCACGGCGGTCGCTGCAACGAGTGCGCTCCCTTTGCTGCGGCGCAAGCCGTTGCAAAGAGCAACCCTCGGGTAGGCTGCTGGAGTCACGGCGTGAGCCGTGGCCTAGAGGAATGATCGCCGCCGTATGCGTTTCGTTTTCTGGGATGCATGCGGCACAAAATCCGGCTTACAGGCCCGTCCGCCACTTTTCAATAAGTTACGAAGTATTTTGGGGTTGCCTAACCGCTCCAGGAAATCCCACGACTTTCTGGCCGTGTTCTTGCGCCAGCTTACCGCGCTCTTCGATGTGAAATGCCTCTCGCTCGTGATCGAGTGTGTACTGCTGGCACTAAATTGTTCACTGGAAATTCGTGTGGGAGTTCAGTTTGACATTTCATTCCATATCAGAACTAACCAGGACACAGTGTCAATGTCGAACACCTCGCGCCTGTGATTCAACCATTACAATGCCGAGGACTGCGAACACTACGAGTATCGCGGCCATCAATTTCCACCAGACTGGCGAGCGACGACGGAATATCAAGAACAGCTCTAAAACAAAGGCTGCAAAGGCGAGAAACCGTCCAAACAGAAGCACCGTAAACCACGCTGACCCGCCAAAGAGACTACGGGAAGAGCAATGAGAGGGACGCCCGCGAGCCACCGTTCGATTGGTCTTACGAGAGTTTCGGGCAAACAGAGCAACATCCCATAAAGAGCCCCTGGCGACGCCAGCACAACAGTTGAAATTGCTAGAGTCGTGCCAATCGCGTCTGCGGATCGGACTGGTGTAGCAATTTGAGGGTGAAGCACGATCAATTATCGATCACTTTTCGCCTGAATGAAGAGGATTCATGGTTCCGCCCATCGAATCGGTCAAGTTGGAATGGTCCGCAGCAGTTCAGCGAACCGTGGGTCGGAGTGTACGGGGTTGAATGATGCAACACCATTTAAGCTGTTGATCGGACAACGCTTCGTGGTAGAGAACCGAAGTGTCCGGCCGTAGTTCAATCACATCTAGCGAGGATGGTGTTCCGCTTGAATCCGCGCTCGCGAACGACCGTTAGCTGCTGAAAGCCCTGCGCGTGGGCTCCGGTCCGGTTGCCGGACGATCTTGAACTTAGGTTGTTCAGCCACTGAACTGGCGGCTAGAATTGGGTCACAAGGTGCGCCGTTAACGTGGGGCGTTCTCGTTCTGCGGGGCCACCCCTAAAACCTGTTCACTAACCAGACAAAGCCGGGCTATTTTTATGCACAGTAATGCACAGGTCTGTACAGCTCTAAGATGTTGAAGCGGGTCCGATATTCGAGTACTTTTGGTGAGCCATGCCCGCCGACTTTCTCATGCCTCTGGTTCGACAACTCAAGAAGGACCAAAATTCGGCCTGCGGTCGTGCAGTCAATCGAATTTCGAATTTAGTCTCGCTTAAATTTGAAGCTGGAATTTACGACAACAAATTCGAGGCCGAACGCGATTTTAGAAAGCTCGCCGAGGCCGCGTGCGCCCGACTATCCGAAGACAAGCCTTTCCAAATGCACTGAGGTCGGACGACGTAAGTTTTTGCTTTTTCGAGCAAGTTGGATTTAACTTACAGCGCACAATCGTCACGTACTTTGTTCTTATTGTGATGATGCTAGCTACCGGTCTTCACGCGCTGAATCATCGATTTGACATCGGGATTTGCGCCTTCGACCAAAATCTTGATGTCGGGATGGGCGTTCTGGTAGACGCGGAATATTTCATCAGCGAAGCCTTGGCCGATCCAATCGACTCCTTCGAAATCAAGCGCGACCACTTTGAAGCGGTCGATGCCCGCCAAGACTCGTTTGGCTTGCGATCTAGACACCAAGCCGCCAGGGCCGACTTGCGCCAATTTTATCGGAACCGCTGTCTTGTCGAATGCGAAATCTCCGTCATGACCCGCAGGGAACTGACCGTAGACGTCCTTTGGTTCTCGGGTTGAGTCATTGACTAGTTTCATCCAGACTGTGGTTCCGCCGTGGAACTTCTCTGTCACCCATTTGGGCTGATTGTTCGGATCGCCGGAAAACGCCAAGCCTCCCGACAGAATGTCGAAGCGATCAAACATCTTCGAAGTAAAGAAGATGCCTTCACCACTGTGTTTTGACGGATCGGTCGTGAACTTGCCCTTCGACAACTGAACAACTGCTTGGCGTTCGCCAGGCAGCTTGACGGCTTCCTGAATCTTCTTGAAAATTCCGACTCCGTTGTCGTGAATCACCATTTCCGTATTTATTGCGGTCTTTCTGATCTCGACTGATCGACCGGCTGCCCGGCTTTCGGGGTATGGCAGAAATGGCTGGCCCGATCGCTGTACAACGCACAGAAAGCGCCTTTTCGCTCAATCACCTCGCGCAAGGCGGTCATTACCGTGGCGGTGGACTCCTGTTCCACCAGCTGCGCGTAGTAGATCTCGCTCGTAGCATCATCCAGAATTACCAGCAAATCGTAGCAGCGATCATCCTGAAACCAAGCGTGCGAGCTGCCATCGAGGTGCACCGTCCGCCATTTTTCGCGAACCGCCGATCTGCTTGGAAGTTTATGTGTCGGCGACGGATTCTCACGTCTCCGGATATGACTGGTCAGGCGGGTGACGCTCGCGCTCTGCCACTGTTTTTTTCGAATCTCGGGATCAGCATTGATCGCCCAAGCTTATAGATGTGCTGCAGCCTGAAGCGCAGCCGCTGGACCCTTGAGGTGTTGACCTGGGGGTACTTTGTCAACGCAGCCAGACTATGGAGAATAGGCTCACGTAGACTTTTGCGACGGCGACAGCGCAACAGAGGCTTCGCTGGTAAGGACGCGGAAAACGAATGTCTCCTGGAGATACAGCCTCACTTCGGAATCGGTGTGGCAGAGGTAGCCGATGGAAACATCCTGCCCGATGTTGAGCTCGAAATCGCCGCCGCGGGTGGTCAGGACGAACGCACCTTCGATCGCCGGCGCCCAGATCAGATTACCGTCGACGATACGCTTAACGTGTTCCAGGACGGGGTATCCGTGATCGCGAGTTTCCGCCAGTGCCGTATACTCATTGGCTCCGAGCAAGACCGAGTAGGGGCCGTTCACACCGACGAGACGTAGCTGGCTCAATGCGCGCGCCACCGCGTCCGGATAATCACGCACATCCCCAGGAAGCGTCTCGACTGGATTGCTGGTGCCTTCCCGAATGCCCTGGATATCCGCCTCGTGGTATCCGTTGAAAATGGCCCGATCTTCGGCAAAGGCAAGTTTCTTCGCGGCGTCTTTTGCAGGCTGCCAATCGGAGTCATCCGATCCACGCTCTACGTCATCGATCGTCTGACGGGATAGTTCGAACGGCACACGCAACTCCACGAGCGGCTTGACCTCTCGTTGTCTTGCGATGATGCCATCTGCCGGAGCGGAGATCGACCGCAGATGCCCGGTCGCAACTCCTGGCAGAGCCGTTCCTCCAGCCGGAGGAACATCAACAGCCCGTCGTCCGGCTAGATACCGCTGAAGCGTCCTGGTCGTTTCTTCCTCAATCTGCGACCATGCAGCGTCAGAGATTGGAGCCAACTCCCGATGCAGGTTATTCATCTTTCTGTCCTTTAAGCGATCCTATTCCGAGCGTTCCGAATGATGTATCGTCGGACGAGGCCGAAGGCGCATCCGATCTCAGCGATGCTCGGGTCGCGGCGGAATTCGGTGCGTCTCCGCTGATGTTGTCGAGAAACGTTG